>Ga0210247_102013_pt1 | contig 13860 bp, 8 predicted proteins | sample ChrtobMetP3_16mM_FD_155449 | JGI IMG/M metagenome (GOLD analysis project Ga0210247, IMG submission 155449) | Chrysochromulina tobin associated microbial communities from unialgal haptophyte culture, Seattle, Washington, United States - P3_16mM | ecosystem: Host-associated > Algae > Haptophytes >...
ATTCTCATGGATCGGAGCTACATGAACCGATTCTGGACGCAGTTCGAGGCGTACCTGAGCATGCGGGCGATCACGAGCGACGGTCTGACGAACGCTTTGGATCCAAAGGCGCGTGTGACCATCAAGACCCCTGATGACCCCTGACGACCCCTGTTGGCCCGTGATGACGGCCCCTGATGACCACTGAGGTCCCCTGATGACCCTTGATGACCCTTGAGGACCACTGATGACCACACTGATGACCACTGAGTGCCTTCTTCATCAGGCGCGTGTGACCATCACGACGCTCCACAATCTTCCCCCAAGCATGGGCACGGCGCTCATGGACGAGTGGTCGAACAAGACGCCTGATGAGGCGCACGCGATCCTCGCGGGGCAGGATGTGATTGTCACCAACCAGAGCGACAAGGACATCCAGCTCGCTAAGCTCAAGGTGCTCAACAAGCGCCTCTGAGTACCGTTGATGGCCTCCGAATGGATTGACTCTGATTGCCGTGCATGCTGACTAAGCTCAAGGCGCTCAACAAGCGCCTCTGATCACCCTTGGTGGTTTCTGAGTCATCTGATGACCACTGAGTGCCTCCCTCATCAGGTGCTCAACGAGCGTGCCCAGCGGGCGTTCGCGCGCTCTCGCGACGCATGAGCCATCGAAGCCGTTGAGAAGAGAAGAAAGGGCGGGGAGAATGGGGGAGGCGCCGAACATGGCGCCGAAACGAACCCCAACGGGCAACGGCCGCTGGGGTTGGGACTGGGGGAGGAACCTTAATGGGTGGTAGCGGGAGGGCCGGGGGTGGTGGGGGAGGGGATTTTTGGGGGGGTGGTGGGGAAGGGTTGCCTCCTCCGCTTGGGCGCTGCCTCGAGGCACGGTACTCGGTAGCATTACGGTTCGTCGATCGTCCGCGTTTACGCGGTCCTCGGGGGTGCAATATAGCAGAAACACATGCAGAAACATGCGTATAGAGCATGGTATAGAGTTGCAATCTGCCCGTCCGGCCTTGGGGCCTGGGAACCAACAACCATGCTGATGTATGGTACTACTGCTCCTCTGCGTAGCATGTCGGTGTGATGTCAATGGATTTATCATTTTTAATACGTTAACGACGCGGCGTGTGTGCACCACCGACAGGAGTCACGTCAGAGACGGTTACGAGACCAGCCGCAACAGCGCCTCGTTCACATGCCCGTGAAACGCACGGCGAGGTTGGCGCTGCGGCACATCGGGCACACGGGATCGAGATCCCCCGTCGTCTCCAGGAAGCGCGCGAAGCACACGGCATGGAAGCGGTGCCCGCACGCCGTCACGAGAGGCTCGCCATGCTCTTCGCACGCGGGGCCATCGGTCAGCCCCTCCTGGCAGATGCAGCAATCGTCGTCCACGGCGCCGTCGTGGGCGCCGTCTTGGGCGCCGCCGCTGCCGTCGCTGGCAGCGCCGCCGGCTGCCCCGCTGCCGCCGCTGCCGCCGCTGCCGCCGCTGCCGCCGCTGCCGCCGTGGAGGTGGGGGTGGTGGGGGTGGTGGGGGTGGTGGGGGTGGTGGGGGTGGCAACCGCTTGCAATGTAGCGTCGTGCGGCAAGCTCACAAGCTGTCACTTGAGCCGCAGCTGCACGAGCTTTGCCGCCACTGCCGATCGAGCTGCTGCCGCTCGAGCTACCGCCACCACCTCCACTGCCACAACCTCCGCTGCCGCTGCCACCGCCTCCGCTGCCGCTGCCACCACTGCTAGCCAGCACCTCGAGGGTCGCCGCGCCGCCGCCACTCTGGTCGTCGCGTCGTTCTGAGCGCCCTTGCCCCGCGAGAAGGTCGCCTGCCCAGACGATGAACTCGGCCAGCGCGGGCGGCAGCGGCTGCGGTGGCGGGGGCGTCGGCTGGGCGTCGTGCTGGGCGTTCGAGGAGGCTGCCGCTGCTGGCTGCCGCTGCTGCGGCTGCTGCCGCTGCTGCCTCTCAAGTGCCCTCATTCCGGCTAAGAATCGCGCGAGCTTCGCTTTCAGATGAGCCTCGTTAATGGTCCGTGCGGTCCGTCGCACGCCGCCGCCGCCGCCGCCGCCGCCGCCGCCGTCGCCGCCGTCGCCGCTGACCAAGCGGCGGAAGGCGGCGGGCAGCCCGAGGCTCTGAAGCGCCGTGGTGGGCAGTCCGAGGCTCTCGAGCACCGTGGCGGCGCGCTGTGATGGGCGCGCGCTCGCAGCTCGGGTCTCAGCCGGCGCCGTCGCGAGCGAGTCACGCGCCATCGCGGGCGTGCCCGGCTCGGCGCGATCGGCGCCCATCTCGGCGCGATCGGCGCCCATCTCGGCGCGCATGCGTCGGCGCATCTGCTCGATCTGGGCTTGCTGCTCGCGCATGCGCGCGCGCTGCTCCGCGAGGCTCCGAGACTCACCTGATGAGGGAGGTAATCAGGCTGATGAGGGAGGCAATCAGACTGATGAGGGAGGTAATCAGGGCTCATCAGAGCGGCTCCGAGACTCACGCTCAAAGTGGTCGCGCTGCAAGCTCAGCTCGATCTCAAACTCGGCCCGCCGTCGCGCGAGCTCCATCTCGAAGGCGGCGCGCTCCGTCGAGCCGAACGCCACGGACGCACCGCCCGAGCTGCCCGAGACGGCGCCCGCCGAGCTGCCCGAGACGGCGCCCGCCGAGCTGCCCGAGACGGCGCCCGAGCGGCTCGGCATCGGCGGCGGCGTGTTCGGCGGCGGCGCGCGGCGCGGGGGTGGCTGCGGCGGCGGCAGATCAGCATCGTAGTACGCCGCCGCAAGATCCGCCAGGCTGGGCGTCGTGTTGGGCGGCGGGTAGCGCTGCCCCTCCCGCTGCCCACGCTCGTGCTCAGCACGGCGCTCTTGCCGTTGCAGCTCGAGGCGTTGCATCTCGATCCGATCTCGTTCGGCGCGCCGAGATTCAATCTCGTCCCGGCGGCGCGCTTCGTCACGCCGGCGCTGCTCGAGGGCGAGGCGCCGCTCGGCGGCCTCGCGCTCGGCGAGCTGGCGACGCACCTGATGTGGGAGGCAATCAGACTGATGAGGGAGGCACTCAGACTGATGAGGGAGGCAATCAGACTGATGAGGGAGCTCACATTGGCGAGCACCTGATGAGGGAGGCAATCAGACTGATGAGGGAGGCAATCAGACGGCAATCAGGGCTCATCAGACCTGATGAGGGCGGCAATCAGGGCTCATCAGAGAGGATTGGGGCGGCAATCAGGGCTCATCAGCCTCACCTCATCGGCGGCGTCCATTTCGTCAATGAGCCTCTCGATTTGGGTCTGGTTGAGCAGATGGGCGAGGAGTGCGGAGGAGAGGCTAGGCGAGGCTGTGGGGCTGTGGGGACTCGTGCCTCGAGGGCCGCTGCTGCGGCTGCTGCCCTGAGGACCATCGCTGCTGCCCTGACGACCATCGCTGCTGCCGCCGTCCTCGACGACGCCCTCGGCCTCGCCGTCAGTCCGCAGAGCCGAGATCGTAGCTCGGATGCGCTCGCGCGCCGTCGCGGTGATCGGCTCTTCAACGGCCGCCCACAACAGCGCGGGCGGCGCCGCTCGCGCCACGTCAAGCAGGAACCACTCGAGCGCCATCGTGAGCGTCGCACGGTCGAGCCCGCATGCAAACCGCGCCCGGGACGACGAGCACCCGCCGCGTGCACGAGCCCCCCACGCCTCGCTCGGGACGGCGCTCGGCACGAGGGCGTTGCACTGGGCGTACAGGCGTGAAGGGAGCAGGGGGGACAGCCGCGGCGGCTGCTCGCGCAGCTCGAGTCCCTCGAGGTTTCCCCACAGCTCGAAACCCAGCAATGAGCGAAGCAGAAGCACGCCAGGCGCTCGTGACGACGCCGAGGCAGGCGCGCCGCTCCCCTCACCGCCGCCGCTCCCCTCACCGCTGTTCCCCTCGCCGCGGACCGATTCCGTGTCGGCCTCGCGGAGCGATGGAGCCGCCCGCGGACTTCCCACAGCCGTTGCCACAGCCGTTGCCAAAGGCGTGGGACCGTCACGAAGGCGCTCGTGACGGCGCTCGTGCTCGTGACGGCGCTCGAGCTCATCTGTGAGGAATGTCCAGCCACAGCTCCCGCCGTCTGGGCGCGTCGTCGTGATCAGCACAAGCCGGCGTGCCCGTTCGACCGTCTCGTGGTAACTGCTGCCCAGCACGGCGTCGCCTTGGCTCATCCGATGCCATGCCTGTGCACAGCGCAGCGCGACCCACACGAGCCATTCCCAGTGATCGGCATCGGTGAGGCCGACGGGGCTTGTGCTCGTAGCGCGGCGTCGCTGCTCGTCCAAGCGTGTCGCCGGACGCTGTCGGGTGCTCGGGATGGCGCTCGGGCGCGTCGAAGACGAGGCAGCGAAGGAGGAGGCGGAGGCGGCATCGGGGGCGGCGGTGGCACCGCGGACAACGGCGCTGCTGCTGCTGCTCGCGGCGGAGGTGTGAACGGCGGAGGTGTGAACGGTGGAGGTGTGAACGGTGGAGGTGTTAGGACGATCGAGATGGTCCGCATTTGGGTCGGTGGGCGTGGCGGTGTGAACGGCGGAGGTGTGAAGACGACCGAGGCGGTCCGCATTTGGGTCGGTGGGCGTGGCGGCGGTTTCGTCAAACGCCAGAGGACGCTCGAAGATCTCCGCCACGAGATTCCACACACTCTCATCACCGCCGGCCTCGTCGAACGCTCCGCCACCCCCGCCGCCGCTCCCGCCAGTGCCAGTGCCGCTCCCTCGAGCTCCACGGCCGCCGCCTGCCGTGCCCCGTGCCTCTGAGTGCCTCTGATTGCTTCGTGCCTCTTCGGCCGCCGCCACCGCATCGGCATCCGCCCACACGAGGCATGCCTTGAAGCAACGCATCGCACGTGACCGAGCGCTCTCGAGCCCGGCGAGGCCGGAGTCGAGTAGGGGCGCGAAGAGCGACGCGAGCGACGGATGCACGCAATGGGCGCTGCAGTGTCGGAGGAGCAGTGCCGTGGTCCGGGGCGCGGCGGCGGGCTCTGGCAGCACGAGCAGCAGCTCCTTATCATGCGCGAGCTGCCAGGTGCACCGCGCGTCGAGCACGAGCGTCACCGCACGACCACGTGCAGCGGAGGGGACGGGTAGCTCCCAGCGCCGCGGAGGGAGCGCGCCGCGCAGGGCGAGCGCGAGCACAGCCTTATAGCATGCAAGCAGCTCCCGACTCGGAGTCCGACGGGTGTGAATGTGAATGTGCTCCCGACTCGGAGTCCGACGGGTGTGAATGTGAATGTGCTCCCGACTCGGAGTCAGACGGGTGCGGCTGTCGATCAAGCGCTGCGGCGCCACAGAGGCCCCCGAGGCGAGGTCCTCGTCATCGTCGTCGTCGGACTGGTCGTCGTCGTCGGACAAGTGGGCCAAGTGTAGCGCGTCATCGTGAACGTCGTCGTTCGCCTCGGCGGCGGTGCGATCGGGCGGCGAGGGGTCGCCCAAGACGACGCCCTCGTGCACCTCGAGCACCCAAGGCAGCACACTCCCCAGCATCATCTCGAGGGGCGTCGGGTAAGGGAGCGGTGGAGAGAGCACGGCCAGAGGTGTGGCGCGCGCCAAGCCGCCGCCGCCGCTCCCGCCGCCGCCGCCGCCGCCATCCGATCGCTTCGCAGTGCCGTTCAGGCAACACGCCTCGATACACGAGAGTGCCGAGCTGCATGCGTCGGGATCGGTGCATGCATCGGGATCGGTGCATGCATCGGGATCGGTGCATGCGTCGGGATCGGTGCATGCGTCGGGATCGTGCGCCTCGGGCCGGGCGCTGCGCTCAAGGCATTCTCTCACGTGGTCCTCGAGGGCGAAGATGGAGCCGGCCGCACTACCGACTTGCTGGATCGTGGTCCACAGCTCGAGGGCACCTGGGTCGCTGAGCTCGCCTGCATGCAATCAGGGAAGCAATCAGAGCGCAATCAGAGTGCATCTGGGTCGCTGAGCTCGCCTGCATGCAATAAGGGAGGAAATCAGAGCGTCATCAGAGCGCAATCAGAGTGCATCTGGGTCGCTGAGCTCACCAGCACTCCACACGCAGCGCTCAAACGGAAAGAAGCGCGCGCCCAGCCACATGCCGCCCGCACTGCACACGCGAGGCCACGTGTCCTCTCCGAAGCTCAAGCCGCTCGGGCGGGGGCTGAGCGCCGTGTTGAGCGCCCCGATGCTCAGGCGGTCGAGCAGCGTGCTCACGCGCGCAGCGAGGGGAGTGGGCGTGGGCGCCGAGTTGTGCACCACCCAGTTGTGCGGTACCCTGATCAAATCCGCGCGGCGCTCAACATGGCGCGTCATGCTCGGTGTGCCCATCTCGGCGCGTCTGTCCCGTTGCTTCTCCTCGTCCTCCTCGTCGTCCTCCTCCGTCTCCTCACCCTCGCCGCCACCCTCGCCCTCGCCGCCACCCTCGCCGCGCTCGGCACGCACGAGGAGGGCGCGCGAGAGACGCGTATACAGCAGCCGCGCACAGTGCGCAGGCTCAAAGCGATGAGTGAAGCCAAGCAAGAGCGACAGCACCTCCCATGTCGCCTCCTCCGCTGCGGCCACGCACGCGTCGCTCTCGTCCGCCGCCGCCGCCTCCTCATCCTCGTCCGCCTCCGCCTCCTCGTCGTCGTCATCTTCGTCGGTTAGCCGCTCGCCCTCCACCGCAGCGTCCTCCTGGGCACTCATCGCGTCCTCCTGGGCGCTCATCGCGTCGTCGTGGGCGCTCGACTCGTCCGAATCGCTCACGACGGCGCGCCCCTCCCGCCCATCGCCCCTCTGCGTCGGCCGCGCCGTGTCGGGCAGCTCCTTCAGGCGAAGCATGCCGAGGTGCTCCTCGAGCAGCGAGCGCGTGCAATGGTACTCGGGGTGGCGTAACGGCATTCCACAGTGCGCGAGCAGCTCGTCCACGTACCTAATTAGGGAGGCGCTCGCAATCGATCAGGGGCCATCAAGGACCATCAGGGGATCATCCGGTCCAAGCAGGGCACAGTACCGTGGAGAGCACACCCTCGAGAGCGCGCGGCGCCGTCGCGGGCGCCCAAGACGACGCCCCACAACGTCCGGCGCGTCGAGCAACGCCACGTACGGCAGCGCCGACTCCCGTAGCGTGCTCCGCAGCAGCGGCACCAGCTGCCCCATGCGCCCCTCGTACAAGCGCAGCAGCGTGGCGAGCGCCTCGAGAGTAGCGCCGTCCCGAGCGGCGCGCGCCTCGCCCACGTGGGTCAGCAGCTCGGCCGCCAATGCCTCCAGGGTGGCTCCGACGGTGCTTCGCTCCGCATCGGCGCGCGGGAAGGTGATGCCAAAAGCGAGCACCATCGCCAGCTCCCAATGCACCCGCGCCGCCCACGACGACGCGACCGACGGCGGGAGCACGAGCGTGTGTTTCGTGCCGCCCGAGTGCTTTCGACGAACCCCAAGCAGGCAAGGGAGGGCCACGTGGAGTCTCGTCACGTCACGGCTGCTCACGACGCGACCGTCGGCGACCGGCAGCGCCACGGCAGCGCCCGCAGGTAGCAGCTCGCTCAGTCCGTTCGGGTGGCCCAGCGAGACCGCGTAACGGAACGCGTCCCACCTGATGAGGGAGGCAATCAGACTGATGAGGGGGACCATCAGACTGATGAGGGAGGCAATCACGTAACGGAACGCGTCCCACCATGTCTGCGGGTCGGCCGTCACGCACAGCCCGAATCGGAAGCACACGCGCAGCTGATGCTGCAGCTCCACCGAGGTCGCATCTCGAATGCCCAAGAAGGCGAGCAGGGGAAGCAGCCCATCCACCCCATCCAACCGCTCAAGATCGAAGCGGGGCACGATGCGCTCCGCCAGTCGCATCACAGCCGCCCCGTGCGCGAGCAACGAGGGCGAGAAGCCCAAGCACAGGGGCACGCCGTCGGACGAGTGCCGTCGGAGTGTCGATGATCCGAGGACGGGGAAGATGCGCAGCGGAGGCGGCGCGGCGGCGGCCGCCGCCGCCGCCGCCGCCGCCGCCTCGGCCGCCTTGGAGGAAGTGGACACGGCAGCGGCCTTGGGGGAGGTGGACACGTCAGCGGCCTTGGGAGAGTCGATCTCGCGCATGAGCAGATCGAGCGCATCTGGCATGAGCAGATCGTGATCGAGATCATGCGCATCGGCGGCGCTCGAATGGATTCGCCGCGCCGCCGCCGCTGCCGCCGCCGCCGCCGCCGCCTCTCTCGCCGCCTCCCTCGCGACGAGCGCCGCGACGGGCATCGCCCCGATGAGCGCCGTGATGAGCAGGCGGAGGGGCGCGTGTCTCGCCTGCGTGCCGAGGCGTTGGCATGCAGCGTACTCGGCGGCCAAAAAGCGCCAGACGGCCACAAAGACCTCCTCCTCCGACCGCGCCGTGTCGGGCGCGTCCTTTCCAGCCGGCGGAGCGGCGAGCGCCGTATCGAGCGGTGCGCCCTCCACATCGTCGTCCAGAACGCGCCCGCCACGGCGCTTCTGCTCCTTGACCTTTTGCAGCTGCGCCAAGCCCAGCTGCCTCGACCTCGCCGCCGCCGCCGCCGCCGCCGCCTTGCGCGGATTCTCAACGTACGCCTCGACGGTGTCGTCATCCCACGAGGATGCCGAAGAGGGCGCCTTCGCCTTGGTCACTCCGGGCGCCGTTCCGGGCGTGTGCTTCGGTTGTGTCTTGGTGAGCCTCGCACGAGAGCCTCGCACGAGAGCCTCGCCCTCGCCCAAGACGGCGCCCTCGCCCTCGCCCACACCGGCTACTTCCTCGCCATCCTCGTCATCGGCGTCGACGACGTGGCCGCCGCGCGGCGCACCACCGCCGCGTTCGGCGCCGTATTGGGCGCCGGCACGCCCCCCCCCGCCGCTGCGCCCCCCCACCCCGCCGCTGCCCTCGGCCCGCGACGCACGCTCCAGGACGAGCCTCAGGCAGTCGAGCACGAGGCTCAGAGGGCAAGGCTCAAGGCAGCACTCCAAGCCCATCTCAGCCACTGCCGACGGCAGTGCGAACTGCTTCGCCCCGCCGCTCACCCGTCGCAGCACCGCATTTGGGACGAGAGACGCGGGCAGGTGGGCGGGGCGCAGCACCGCCTGCTTTCGCGGCACGCGCTCGGGTGGATCCTCCGTCGGGATGCGCAAGTAGGCGCTCGTCTCGCGATGGAGCGCCGTCGCGAGCGTGTGCCACTTGCGCCCGCCGCCGCTGCGCGTCTCCTTGCGCACGCTGTCCAGTTAGGGGGGGCGATCAGAGGTCATTCGACGTCATCAGAGGCCATCAGAGGTCATCGGAGGTCATCAGAAGTCATCAGAGGCCATCAGAGGCCATCAGAAGTCATCAGAAATCATCAGAAATCATCAGAAGTCATCACCTGTCCATTTCGGGCAGGTAGACGGGGAAGGCGTCCTCGCCCAAGATAGGGTCAGACAGGATTGCATGCACGAAGAGCTTTGGGATGCGCCCAAGGAGCACGTGGTTCGCACTGTGGGAATCGGACACGTCCTGACGGCTCGCGACCAACTCAAAATCCGCGTGCATGCCGAAGCCGAAGCCGGCCGCCGTCACGGGCAGATACGCGAAGACCATCTCGCCTTCAGCCGAGCGTACCGGTACGCCTTCGGCGCTCACTGGGAACGCGAGCGCAATCGTCGTGGTGGCCGCCGTCGGCGTCGTCGTGGGCGCGGCTGATGCGCCCCCCGTGCTCCCATTCACAGCCGTGCTCCCATTCACACCCGACGACCCGGCCGCGCCCGCGGCGGCTGCGGTGGCAGCCCGGTGCTTGTGGAGTGTGTACTTGTGGAGGCGGTAGTGACGGCGGACGGTACTCACGGCGCCGGCGGAGCTCTGGACGCTCTCGATGATGGTGCATTGTGTGAGGCGGTGGCGCACGACGTGAAGCCCCTTGAGGACGCCGACACCAAGGCCGCCGACGCCGCTGCTCCCTCCATCGGCGCCCAGTACGGCGCTTCTCCCTCCGGCCCCCGCCACCGCCGCCGCGTCCTCGTGGGCGCCGATCGGCACTGCAGCCACGTCGCCGCCGAAGGCCTCGGGGGCCTCGGGGGCCTCCCCGCGGTCAAAGATGATCGTTTGCTCCATGCGATGTTCGGTGATGGTGGCGCCGAGCATCGATCCGAGCGTCGTGCCGAGCGTCGCTGCCGCGCTAGCCGTCGTGTCGCTCGCCGCCGCCGCCGCCTCGCCACCACCTCCCTGTGACGACACCGTCTCTGACGAGACCGTGCCACCAGCTCCCTGTTCTGTCGCATGGGGGGCGCTCGCGAAGCCAGTCGAGCGCCGTGTCGAGCGCGCCGCCGTCTCTGACGAACCCTTGTCTGCCGGAACGGACACGAAGTCTGACGACCCCGTCTCTGACGAACCCTTCTCTGACGAACCCTTCTCTGACGAACCCTTGTCTGCCGGAACGGACACGAAGGTGACCTTCTCCAGATGCTTGAGGAAAGCGAGCGCGAGCCCGTCGAAGCTCAGGTCGCGCAGCAGGTCGAGCCCGCGCACACGTGCCGCAAAGGGACAGACGAGGAGCGTGCCTGTGCGCGCGACGCGAGGGTACAGAGCATCCGCGCCCCCAGCCACGAGGACGTCGCCGGCGGCGGCGGGACCAGCCGCGCTCACGACGGCGCCGTCGCGAGCATGACGAGCGCTGTCGTGAGCGGCCGGTCCGAGCACCCTGTGCACCAGATCGTGATGACGCGCCGGCATGAGCGTCTCTGGCCGCTCCACCCACGACGGCACGATGTACCCAAAGACGCCGTGGGTCGCGGTGTCGAAGCAGAAGCGAAAGGGGGGCGAGAGGACCATGGGTCGATCGGTGATCTGGAAGACCGACTTGAAGCCAATGCCCTTGCGCCCGATCTTGCCGCTGCCCGCCGCTTTGCTCGACTCGCCCACCTGGCACATGGCATACAGGTCCTTGGGCTGGAAGCCGCGCTCGTTGTGGTAGGCGACGAGGGCCTCTGGTGAGCACTCGATCCGAAGCTCTCGCACAGCGCGCGTGCGGCGCCCACCGGCCTTGGTGCTCGAGACGGCGCTTCCGCCTGCCTCCGCCTCCGCCTCCGCCTCCGCCTCCGCCTCCGCCTCCTCCCCCCCGTCCTCCTCTACCCCGTCCTCATCCTCGAAGGTGCAGTCGTCGGCGTTCTGTATCACCTCAAACAAGAGCCGCGTCGAGGCCGAGTAGATTTGTGACGACAGCGTCCGCAGCGAGTTGACGATCGTTCGCTTATTCTCGTGCCAGCATGCCAGCTGCGCAGCGCCCATGCCCGTCTCGTCCGGCAGCTTCAGCCTCTCCAGAGCCTCCACGACGCGTCGCCCCGCCGCCGCCTGCCCGCGCCCAAGCACCGAGTGGAACAGAGAGGGGTCCGTCGACGCCGTTGGAGCGCCGTCTCGGGCGCCGTCGCGGGCGCCGTCTCGGGCCGTGGCAGCGGTGGCCTCCTCGTGCGCCGCCGCGGCGCCGCCGCGATCGCCGGCGTCGCCATTCACCTTGCCGCCGGCGTTGGCGCCGCCACCGCCCGGGGTCAGCTCGGCGACTCCGCTCTTGGCGTCACCGCCGCCGCCGCCGCTGCCATCGCCGCCGCCGCCGCCCTCGCCGCCGCCCTCGCCGCCCCCTCCGCCGCCGCCGCCGTCGGACGCGCGCGTGGGGCGAGCTTGGCGCCGATCGCTCCCAAGATCGCGCTCGAGCGCTTGCTGGCGCAGCCGCTCGAGCTCGTCGCCCTGCTGCGCGAGAAGCGCGCGCGCCTCGAAGTCCTCCTCGCGCAGCTGCACCATCTCCTCCGCGAGACAATCCTTCTCCGCCTCGAGCGCCTCGAGCGCCTCCGTCTGCCGCCGCAGCTCGAGCAGCAGATCGGCTCGCTCGAGGTGCTCGGAGGCGCCGCGGAGGGCGTCGAGCTCGATGCTCAGGTCGCGCACGAGCGCGCCCGGCTCGATGCCGCCCAGAAAGCTCCGGCGCAGGCTGCGCGCCTCCCACCCATGCACCGCCGCGATCGACTCCAGCCGGCGCTTGAGCGACTCGCGCTGGCCGAGGAGCTCCTCCCAGCTGACGAAGACGCCCTCGACGGGCTCGGCGATGCTGCTGCTGCCGCCGCCGCCGCCGCCGCCGCCGCCGCCGCCGCCGCCGCCGCCGCCGCCGCCGCCGCCGCGCTTGGGCAGCAGCCACTTGTCCCGCCCGCTCGGCTGCACCTCGTCCTTGAAGGCGTCCTCGTCCGGAAAGTGCTTGTGCTTGCCCCCCTTCTTGAGCCGCTCGCGAGGCAGCGGCTCAGGTTCGTCGTCGGTGAACGTAAGCGCCACCTGCCGCAGCTTGCTCGCCTTGCTGCTCGTCTTCTTCTCGCGCCCGTGGTACATCGCGGCGATCGCCTTTCCGAGAGCCGAGTTTTGTGCCAAGTTCGGCAGGGAGGGGAAAACCCCCGTTGTGCCTTCACGTTGCGGCGCCTTTGCGGTCGTTCATGTGAACATGTGTTCGAGGGTTGGGTCTCAACATCTTATCTCGACAGACCAGCCGAGGCTGGCTGCCGCGGTGAGCCAGCCGTGAACGGCTAACCCCCCAGCCCGGCAGACGCCGAGGAACACAACCAAAACACACAGAGACGGGTGAGACCCTCTACACACAAGCCCAATGCCTAACCCTTGGGCGCCCAGGCGGATCGATGGGGACGGTGGTGGGTCCTCAAAACGCTTGAGCGTGGCTCGATCGCGACGGCGACGAGCGCGACCGAATGCGCCTTGCGCGATGCTCCATCGCGGTGATGCCGGAATCCTGAGGAGTCTCAGCTTGATGATTCCTTCATCACCGCGCCTTGTCGCGTTTGCACAAAGTGAATGTGATCTCACAACACCAATTGTGCCTTCACGTTGCGGCGCCTTTGCGGTCGTTCATGTGAACATGTGTTCGAGGGTTGGGTCTCAACATCTTATCTCGACAGACCAGCCGAGGCTGGCTGCCGCGGTGAGCCAGCCGTGAACGGCTAACCCCCCTCTCCAAGTGGATGCGAGAGCGTCCATTGGAAGGCGAGTCAGAAGGTGAGGCCTAACCCCCCTAGGGTGGTGGGTGGGCCGCTGCCCTGTGGGCAGCGTGGGCAGCGTGAAGAGGGAGGCGCCCAGCGCACCCGAGCTCGGCACTAAGGCGAGTTGGTGTGCGCGGAGCGCCGACATGCATGGAGTGTGCCGGGGTCACTCGCGTCGGGCGTACCTGTGCGCGGACGCGGCACGTCATGTCACTGGTCAACTCACGGTGGCGCGAGTGACCGGGGGGCCGGGCGCAAGGAGCCAGTCCTGCGGGCCCCCAGCTCGGCACTAAGGCGAGCGTATGTGCGCGTGGAGCGCGAACGTGCATGGAAGTGTCACATGCGAGATCGAAAGACCTGAGAGGGCGCCGGGATCATGCCCGGTGGGCCCGCGCTCGAGGCGAGCGCTAGCGCTGTTGCGCAGGGCAGGTCGAAAAACCTGAGAGGGCGCCGGGATCGTGCCCGGTGGGCCCGCGCTCGAGGCGAGCGCTAGCGCTGTTGCGCATGGTAGGTCGAAGACCTGAGAGGGCGCCGGGATCGTGCCCGGTGGGCCCGCGCTCGAGGCGAGCGCTAGCGCTGTTGCGCATGGTAGGTCGAAGGACCTGAGAGGGCGCCGGGATCGTGCCCGGTGGGCCCGCGCTCGAGGCGAGCGCTAGCGCTGTTGCGCAGGGCAGGTCGAAAGACCTGAGAGGGCGCCGGGATCGTGCCCGGTGGGCCCGCGCTCGAGGCGAGCGCTAGCGCTGTTGCGCAGGGCAGGTCGAAGGACCTGAGAGGGCGCCGGGATCGTGCCCGGTGGGCCCGTGCTCGGCACTAAGGCGAGCATGAGCGCGTAGCGCGCAGGGAATAGATCGCGCGACTGATGCGACGAAGGCCGGGCGCAAGGAACTCGGTCCTGCGGGTCCGCCTCTCGCGCGACTGATGCGACGAAGGCCGGGCGCAAGGAACTCGGTCCTGCGGGTCCGCCTCTCGC
>Ga0210247_102025_pt1 | contig 13813 bp, 6 predicted proteins | sample ChrtobMetP3_16mM_FD_155449 | JGI IMG/M metagenome (GOLD analysis project Ga0210247, IMG submission 155449) | Chrysochromulina tobin associated microbial communities from unialgal haptophyte culture, Seattle, Washington, United States - P3_16mM | ecosystem: Host-associated > Algae > Haptophytes >...
CCTTCCCCACAGGGGGAGAGTGGGACCACCCCCCTCTACGGGGGCGGCCGCGACGTCCAACACCGCCACACAGCAAAGAAAACGAAACCTCCCAACCCACCCCCCGTCGGGAAAGCGGGGTTCGAGGTCGGTGGGTTCTCTCTAAGGGGGGTCTAGTTAGTGTGCACCACTGCAGACAGTTCTGTACCGTAGTACACGTCCATCTCGTTCGGGGATGTACGTCAGACCCTAGGGTGCGTGCGTGTATAGGTATGGTCCGGTCACCAAAAGCAAACTTTCCACTTTCCTATGACAATTTTGACGAGGGATGATGACGTTCACGTCGCATGCGGCAGGACAACCGCGGAAGGCGCTCAACCACGAGCGCCCTTACAGGAGCGCACGGCAGCACGGATTGCTCTCAGGCGGCCGGATCTTCTGGCAGCTGCTCGGCGCCCATGCCACGCTCGCGAATGCTGAAGGCATAGTATGCACAGCTGAGGCTGGCGATCGTCTTCAGGGACAGGAAGATCGCGGGAACGACGAGCCAGGCCTGACGGACGGCAGATATGGCATTTATTATTGAGTACAGCACGTACAAGCCGATGGCGACGAGCTTGTAATCTTTGCCTTCCGCGTGCACCACCAGCCAGTAGAGCACGTAGCCCACAGCGAACGCATATAGGATCTGGAAGAGTACCAGCCACTCCGAAGTGCCGAGCACCCATTCACAGAGGCTTCCGAGTACCTCGAACCAGAACGCAAGCGCGTTCATGAAGATGAAGCCCTCTGTCAGGTCGGTCGGCTGCGCGAGCACACGCTCCTGCATGGCCGCCACATTGAAGAGATCTGTGGTAATAGGTTTTCCGAGCTCGGTTGTGAAGGTACTCAGATGCGCAAATCTGAAGAGGCCGGCGTCGTCGAGCAGCTGGATGTTGGCCTTGACGATGGTATACGTGCGACGCGCCGCGTCTTTGACCGCGTCGAGCGGCTCGCCGGCCATTGTGGATGTCTACCAGGCCAAAAGGCAAAGGTAAATCCAAAATCGTTCCCGTTCACATCTTTGCGAGGCGCTGGCGAGGAGCTGACCAGAGGATTGGGACTGTCCGAGCCAACCAGCCAGTCTCGTCGTCACATTTCTCTTGAACTTCTCGTGCACAACCCATCCGCAGGGACATCCTTATCCAGGATGAACCTGCCGAAGGGCATGCTCGTGGCTCACTCTCGCCTGCTCATCGTCTCACTTTGGCTGGCGTGCGGGCTGCGGAGGGTGTCGGCCGCGGCGTGCCCAGCAGCCTGCAACGGCCACGGCTCATGCCTCGTCTCTGGGCTCTGTGCGTGTGACGACGGGTACACGTCCCCAGATTGCTCTGTGAAGGTGTGCCCCGGGGGCTGCAGCGGTCGCGGTCTATGCTACGATGGCACGTGCTTCTGCGAACCTGGGTCAGCAGGCTCCCGGTGCGAGCTCGACGCGCACGACTGCAATTTTCACGGCTCGTACTCCCCCTCTACTGGGCGCTGCGAGTGCTCGCCAGGCTGGAGTGGTCTCACCTGTGAGCAGCCCGAGTGCACAGACCGCTGCAGCGGCCACGGATTGTGCGACGATGGCGTCCAACCTCCATCACGGCGCAGTGGCCGCGGACGCTGCGTCTGCGAGACGGGCTACGCCGGCGACGCGTGCGAGTCCAAGCAGTGCCACAGCACGAGTGCAGGCATCTGCTCTGGCACCGGCGTGTGCGTCGACGGCCATTGCCACTGCCCGCCAGGTCGCACGGGTCCGGCGTGCGAGCAGCTGGAGCAGCTCTGTGCATCTGACTGCTCCGGCCACGGCGTCTGCTTCGCTGGCCGCTGCCGCTGCGACCTAGGCTGGGGTGGCCCGGCATGCGCCAAACGACAGTGCGCCGGCCTCGGACAGTGGACGCTTACCCTGTGTTCGGGCCATGGTGGCTGCTCAGCCAATGGCACGTGCGCGTGCCACGAGGGCTGGACGGGCATCGACTGCAGCGAGCGCGTGTGCGCCGGCGGATGCGGCGAGCACGGCGTCTGCCACTCGGGGCAGTGCTTTTGCGCACCGTCGTACACTGGGGAGCGGTGCGAGCGCCGCACGTGCGGCGTGGGCGCCAACGGCCTCCAATGCTCTGGCCACGGCGTGTGCCGCTCCGATGGACAATGCCGCTGCGATAAGGGCTGGCACGGGGGCCGCTGCGAGGCCGCGTCGGCCGCCGTACTCTCGTGCCCTTCGGGCTGCAGCGAGGCGAGTGGCCGTGGCACGTGCTTCAACGGCACGTGCTGGTGTCTCCCCGGCTTCACCGGCCTGAGGTGCGAGAGCGCTGTCTGCTCGGGCCGGCCGAGCGAGTGTGGCGCCGGCGCCGAGCCGCCCCGCGGCTCCTGCGTCACGCAGCGTGGCCACCTTGGACGACCCTTCTCGCTGTGCAAATGCCAGCCTGGCTGGACGGGTGCCGACTGCGAGCTGCGCGAATGCCCGGTCGCGCCCGCCGCGCCCGCACCATACACCGCCGCCGCCGCTTCCAGCAGCGGCACCTTGGGCTGGCTGTGGCGGAGCGCGCCGAAGCCGACGCCGCTGCCGTGCTCCGGCAGAGCCCCGTGCAGCAATGGCACGTGCCTTTGCCCTCCCGGCTTCGGCGGGGTGGCGTGCGATCTACTCGCGTGTCCAAATGACTGCACGCAGCGCGGCGAGTGCGTCATCGAAGCGCGCCGTGGCGCGGGCCTGCCTGTGCTCTTTGGCTCACGTGGCGAGCCTCGCCCCACGTGCCAGTGCGCGCCGGGCTTTGGCGGTGCCGACTGCTCCGTGCGGGTGTGCGCTGCGCCTGGGGCAACCGCCAACTGCTCGGGCGTCGGTTACTGCAGCGTGGCGATTGGCAACGTGTGCCTCTGCCCCGAAGGCCTCGGCGGCGCCGATTGCTCACAGCCCGCGTGCCCACCGGGCTGTGCCGCGCCGCGTGGGCAGTGCCGGCAAGGCAAGTGCTTGTGCGCAGTCGGTTGGGCCGGGCCCGCATGCGACCGGCCCATGTGCGACAAGGCCTGCAGCGGACATGGTGTGTGCACGCTGAGCGGTTGCCGCTGCGATGCGGGCTGGAATGGCCAGGACTGCTCGCAGCGTGACTGCGGCGACCACAGGTGCCACGCCGACCAGCGGCAAGGCAGCTGCCTCAACGGCCAATGCGTGTGTGCGCTCGGCTTCTCAGGCCCTTCCTGCAATTCAACCTGTGGCGCTGACGAGGCCGCGCCTGGCCAGCCGCTCTGCTCGGCGCATGGGGTGTGCTCGGCGGCGCGGCGCTGCCAGTGCGAGCCCGGCTACGCGGGCGTGCGCTGCGAGCGTCGCACGTGCCTCATGGGCTGCTCGGGCCGGGGCCTGTGCCACGACGGCAGCTGCGTGTGCGCCCTCGGCTTTGGCGGTCCCGACTGCGCGACCACCACCGTGCCTAGTGCGCGTGACTGCGCCACCGGCTGCGTGCACCTGTGCGCGAAGCGCTGCGCCGAGGCGCCCGAGGGCGATGAGGGCGGCGGTAGCTGCTTCGTCCGGTGCCGTCGGCAGTGCGCCCAGTCGTGCCAGGTTGCGTCGGGGCAACGCGCACACTGGGCGGCCGGCGCGGCACAGTTGCTCGGACCAGAAGGGCTGCTCGGGCCCGCCCGAAGCGAGATCGGCGGTCTTTGGGAAGCGCCCACCGCCGACTACACGTGGGCCGTCGCCGCGTCGGCGGCGCTAGGTCTCCGCGTGCCGTTGGCCGCGGCGCTCCCGAATTACGATCGGTGGGGCACCATGCGACGGCGAGACGGGGACGCGCTCACGCCAACTCGAGTCGACTCGATGTAAAGTCAGAATAAGTGCGAAGATGCCACGCCTCAAGAACCGAACCTAATGTCACCATACGATCATGAAAGCATGAAACAAAGCATGAAACAATTTTTACACGCGCGCCCGCGCCCGCCCGCCCCGCGCGGCACGGTGCGCCCGCGCCCGGGCCGGGTCGCGGGTCCCGTCACACGCGCCACCCACCCCCGGGCACCGGACCACGAGAGCGAGCCCCCGGCCGGACGATGGAATCTCGAATGCGAAACGGTCGAGAAGAACGGGCGGAACCGGGAGGCACGCACGCGCATGATGCGGTTCCGCGTTCCGTCCGGGCCGTCCAGCGTGCGGTGAGCTGCCGGCATGGTCTCTACTTTCGTTCCCAGCCAGAGCCACCGCCACCCCAGTCTCCACCTAGGGTTACCTAGGGTCAGCCTTTCCGTCTCTCTATCCAGCCACGCGGCCTTGTCTTGCCTGGGCCAGTCCATTTCACAGCCCATTCACCGTCCATGGGATTGCCATGACACTGTGACGTGTGCACAGAGCTGCGAAGGCCTTCACCCATACAGGTGAAAGCCGAGCCCACAGACCCATAGCTTCTCTCTCTTCCCAATAGGCTACATGTGCATGGCTCTTAGTCGACGGCTCCATTACGGCTCCATGAGGGCCCCCTCAGGTTCCCACAGCTCCATGAGGGCTCCCTCAGGTTCCCACAGCTCTCAGGCTCCCACAGCTTCGCCTCCGGCCGGCCCAGCCGTTCGACTTATTTCTTGAGAGGGACGCCGAAGAAACTCTTGCCATCCGGCACGAAAAAGAACTTAATGGGCTCGGACGCGCGCACGTAAGGCTCGTCGCAGATGTAGAAGCCGCGGCGCTCTACCTGGATCGTCTCGCCCTTTTTGATCGTTCGCATAGCGGCCTCGCCCTTGGCCATGTACGGCAGCACCGTGTTCGGATTGAAGATTTCCTTGATGTCATCCTCCTCCTCGATCTTGTCCTTGTTGAGCATGAAATCGAGGTCGATGAGCTCGACGTCCACGAGATTGTCGGGCGTCGAGGCGAGCCACGTGAGCTTCTTCTTCGTCTTCTTGACGTCGCCCGCGATGTGCAGCTCGCCTCGCACCCTGACCACCTTGCCGTCGGCACCCATCTCGACATGGCGCACAATGGCGTTGCCCCACGACATGAGCGTCACCTCTTCGTCGGCCTCGAGCGTGATCGCATCCTCCGCCTGCAGCATGACCGTGCTGGCGAAGAGGCGCGTCTTCTTCCCAAGGGATTCGTCCTTCGGATGGCGGAAGAGCGTCTGTGCAAAGGGCTCCGCGGGTGCACCCGCGAGTTCAAAGGGCACGAGGCCGTCGGCCAACAGCGCCGTGTACCTCGTGGCCACCGGATCGACCACGGCTTTGTTGATGGCCCAGATCTTGTCCCACTCCATCAGGTTCGTGTTCTTGGAGGCGCCCATCGCGAGGATGAACGTTTTGAGGCCGGCGACGGTCAGACCCCGGCGCAGCACGCCCGCCACCGTGGGAAAGCGCGGGTCATCCCACCCCTCGGCCTGCTTTTGGTCGATGAGCCACTGCAGCTTGCGCTTCGAGAGCAGCGTGCGCACGAAGTTGACGCGCGAGAACGGCTGGAAGTTGATCGGCCCACGCGCCCTTCGCGCCGTGAGGTAGGGCGCAAGCGCCTCCAGGAACCACCGGTACTGCGCGTCGCGGTCGGCGTACTGGCTGTCGCGTAGCGTATGAGTCACGCCTTCGAGCCAGTCGACGATGGGGCACGCCATGTCATAGGTGGGGTACGCCTTGTACTTGTCCTTCGTCTGCGCGTGCGGCGTGAGATTGCACCTGAAGATGGTCGGGTCACGCATGGCGCCGTTGTCGCTCTTCATGTCGATCTTGGCGCGCAGGCAGCAGGTGAGGCCTTCCTCGGAGCCCTTTTGCATCTCGTCCCACCAGCGCAGATTCTCCTCGACGCTCGCTGAGCGGTGCACATTCTCCTTGCGCTCGAAGCGGTTCTTCTGCTGCTCCTCCTGCGGCGATGGGTCGCAGTAGGCCAGGCCGGCCTTGATCATCTCAGTCGCGATGTCTTTGATGTCGCCGAACCAGTCGGACGTGTGCGACACGGCGGCGGGCACGATCTCGAGCCGTGCGAGGTCGTGCCTGATCGCCTCCTCGTACTCCTCCTTCTCCTTGGATGGGTTGGTGTCATCAAAGCGCAGGAGCATCTTGCCTTGGTAGCGCTCTGCGAAGTGGGAGTTGAGCAGTGCCGCCTTGACGTGTCCTATATGAAGGTGGCCCGACGGCTCGGGCGGGAAGCGTGTAACGACCTCACCCATGACCGCATCCTTGAGCGCGAGGTCGAGCGAGCCCGCGCCATCCTTCTGCGCACCGAGAAAGTCCTGCGCGATCGCGACGCACGCTGGGTGCGTCTCCATGAACTTGAGCCAGCGGCGCACATGAGGGAACCCATGGGAGGACGCCTTGGCGGCTGCCGCATTACGCTTGAGCGCGAGCCACACCGCGCCGTCGCCAATGGTAACCGCATGGCCGGCAATCACTGTGCGCATCGTCAGGTGCGTGTTGAGCGCGCCGAGCGCCTCGGCGACCATCGGGCCCGTCGCACTCTCGAGTGTCTCGGCATGGCTGATCCACTGGTCGACGGTCGTCGCGCTCGCCGCATCGCCGGGCGCGCCGTACAGCTGCGACGGGGCGTCGACCGAGGGGCCGAGGCGTGCGAAGTAGCGCGCGATCACCATCTCGCCCGAGAAGCTGCCTGCGCCGAGGGGCAGCAGCAGGTAAGCAGTCGAGCCTGGGGGCAGCTGCTTCGGGTCCACACGCTTGATAACCACCTCGCGCTTGGCGAGGCGCGAGGCGAGCAGCGCAAAGAGGGGCGGCGCATCTTTGCCAAACCACAGCTCTGTCGTCCTATTGAGTACCACCTTCTTCTCAGCGCCGCCGGAGACCGTCGCGGCGGCCGAAGTGACGGTTTCGAGAGCTGGGCGTTTGCCGGCTGTCGGCGCAGGCGCTGATGCCTCTTTCTTCGCAGGACTTGCTCCCTCCTCGGCCTTCACCTCCTTAGCCAGAGGTGCGTCGCCGCCGCCTTGCTTCTTCGCCTCCTCCGCCGCCTTCTTGCGGGCCCGTGCCGCCATCTTCTCTTCCTCCTGCTTCTTGGCGGCATCCGACTTGGCATCTTTCTCTGCGCCATCGTCCTCTGCCTTGGACGCCTTCTTCTTGTCCTGCTTGTTTGGCTTAGGCGCGGCTGGGATCTTGGCTTTGAGCATCTCTGCTGTCGCCTCGTCGGGAGCTGCAGTGATTGCCGCCTCGAGCGCAGCCTTGAATTGCTCCTTGCGGTGCAGCAGCTCAGCAACGGCGCTATCGACCGTATCCTTGTCGGCATTGCCGGCCGTTTTCAAGTCCTTCACGACATTTCCTATTTCCGTGACGAGCCGCTCCCACTCCTCCCAAGAGGCGGCCGTCTCGACGTGCTGTACAGACATTATCACCGGCGAGCAATTGCCGAAGCCTCGTGTCCACCTTGGCTTTTTCCTTAGCTGTGAACAGCGCTGACCTTAACTCCATGTGTGTGGGAAAAAATACTTTGGGGTCGCCTGGGGTCGGGTCGTGTCAATGGTCGTTTCACATGCGGCTCTTGACTCAGGCGGTCCTGAGCACCTCCTCAACGAGAAAGCGTGCTTGCGCGGCCGGCCTCATCGGCGGCGTGAGACCAAAGAGGATGCCGCCATCGGCCGTGCCCGCCCTCCTCCAAGGCTCTTGGCTGTAAAATTGCTCACGCAAGCGCACGCGCTCGGCGGCGAGGTCCGCGCGCATGCGTCTCATCAGCTGGTCGTGCCACACCACGTCTGTCCAGGCGGCAAAGACAGGGCGGAGCACGCGCTCTCGCGCCCTCTCCGCCAGGACCGCTTCCTCCCGGCGCTGCCGCACGCATGCAGAGGCATGCGCTGCTAGCGTGCCGAGGGCGCGGCTGATGAGCAGCAGCCTCCAGCGCGCAAGGCAGCGGAAGGCCGCGTCACTCAAGCTTGGATCGGCCCGCAGAGCGCCGCTCAGAACAGCAAGGTTCCGTGACTGCCGTTGCGCTTCGCGCCGCGCGTCGGCGGCATGAGACTTGAGCGCCCACCAGCATCGAAGCGTGAGGGCTTCAAGGGTGACCCGCTCTAGAGTCGCCGCGACCGCCGCCGCCGCATACTCTCGCCACCAGCAGTCGAGGATGCGAGCGCGCTGCTTGCTGGCGACGCGCGCACGCACCTCAAGGGAGATGCGACGCAGCACGGTGCGATGGGCGCAGAAGGCTGCAAGAGCACGCAGATGCGTGCGGCACACATTCTCGGCGACGTGCTTCTGCACACGGCGCGCGCGCACAAGGACCTGGCACAGCCGTATGAGCGCGCGCCAATGACTCGCAAGGCACTCGTGCGCGCGACGCTGCTGAGCATCGGCGATGCGCTGCCGGATGGCCAAGGCATGCCGCCACGTGCGCCAGCTGCGGGCTCGGATTCCGTAGGTCGTCCGGCGCGCGGCGCAGAGCGCGGCGGCACGCAGGCGCTCGAGACGGCGAGTGCGATGGTGCGACGGGAGCAGCCAGTCGACCAGAGCACGCTGTGCCAGCCGGCGGCAGTCATGCTCCACGGCACGCTGTGTAGCAGCGCGCTCGTTGCACACGGCATTGAAGGCGGCAAATGCACGCCGCGCCAACCGGCGGCAGTCATGCTCCACGGCACGCTGTGTGGCAGCGCGCTCGTCGCGCAAGTCATCTCTCAACGCCTCCACACTGGCTGCCTGGAGGCGCCGAGCAGTCCGCGAGTTGCGCCAGTGCGACTGCGCCATCAGCGGCTGAGCGAGGCACCACTGGCGGTGGAGGGCGAGCGAGCGGAGAGCGCACATGCCGCGCCGCTGGCGGGAGTGGGCGACAGCGGCGGCGGAGCGCACGCGCGCGGCGCTGCACTCCCGCCAAGCCGCAAGCATCCCCCTCAGGCGACACGCCCTCGTGGCATCCAGACCCTCACGCGTCAGCCGCTGTATCCGCACGAAGCTCGTGAGACGCCCGAGGGCCGCTGTGGTGCCCGCACGACGCGCGTGTTGCTCGCACGTCGAGCGAAGCAGCAGCCGATCTGCCGTCCGCTGCGCCGCGCTCGCCGTGAGCGCGCGAAGATGAGGGCCAGCCACCCGAGTCTTGCCGCCGTCCTCCGGCTCTGTCCTCTCGAGCACGAGCACCAGCACGGCCCACCGGCTCCACGTGTCACGGAGCGCCTTTGCATGCCTCCTCTCCGCGTGTTCGCCCTCGGCTCGCCGCAACGCGCACTCGCGTCGCCAGCGTGCCCACCAACGGAGGTGACGCACCGTCCGCACCTCCACCGACTTGTGCGCACGCCATGCGGCCGCCGACCTCCAACTGCTCCAACGGCTCCAGAAAGCGGCGCGGCGGCTTTCCCTGAGCGCCATGGTCATCGCGTGGGAGGAGGTATGGAGCCGAGCGCACCGCATGGTGTCGAGGTGCCATCTGGCCACGACAGTCGCGGTGCGGGCTGCACGGTGCGCCGCCGCCCCCCGCAGCAGCAGCTGCCGCTTCCGCTCGCCCCTCTGCCAAAGCAAGAGCCACGCGCCCGCTGCACGCGCCAAGGAGATGCTCTGCGCCCGAGACGCGCTCGTCATACTCATGACCAATGTAGCGAGGCGTGAGGCTGCAAAAGCGCGCCACGCAGAGAATGTCGCCGCCCTCCGGTGCGCCCGAATGGTGACGGCGACCTCAAAATGCCACTGGCGGCGCGCAGCTTCCACAAGGAGGCACCGGAGCCCATGCCGTTGGCCAAGCGTACGCACTGCGCGTGCGATCGCCACGCTCTCCACGCGCGCCTCGTGGCGGCTATGCACCGCCCATCTCTCGAGTTGCCGCCGCCGCACATGGCCCAGCGCGTGGGCGTGTAGCTCGCCCCTTGTCTGGCGAACTCGAGCGAGCGTGCAAGCGGTGTGTCGCCACTGCCGCGCGGCATGCACCTGCCGTTGGCGTCGGGCGCACGCGAGTCTCATATGGTCAGCGTCGAGAATTCGACGGCGCTCACCCGCCACCATCCGCCAGGACGTCAGCGCAAGCGGGAGCATCGTCCGCAATCGATGGCGGTGAGCCTCCCGACATGCCTCCTCCCACCACTCTCGCTGCGCTCCAAATGCCTTTGCTCCGTCCAGCCAGCGCGCCCATCCCATGCTGGCAGAGAGCGACCCACTCAGCGCACTGAGGCACTCGGCAGCCGTCGCCAGCAGGCGCTGCTGACGCCGGTTCTTCCCTAGGGCCATCAACCCATTGACCATGCCCCGCTCAGTGGCAGCACTAGCCGCGCAAGCGGCCCTCGCCGCTGCAAGGCCCCTCGAGTGTACACGCTCGCGCCAACGCTGCATCGACCTTCCCAGCCGCTGGCGTCGCGCCCATGTCGCGCCACACTCGAGAATGAGCTGCGACCTTACACTTGCCTCAAACGCATGCCGCCAGTTGCGCATGCCGCCGCGCCGCCCTGCCGTGGCGAAGGCGGTGGCGCCAGTCTCCTCGAGAGTGGCCCCGTCGCTGAGTGCGTGCGACTGAGCTCGCCAACGCGACCACGCTCGGCAGCGCACCTGCGCACGAGACCAATCGATGGCGCGCGGAGTTGGGGGGCGCGGCGGCTCTGCGGCACCCAGACCGAGCGTCTGCGGCGCCCAGACGGGGCGCCCACGAGCGTCTTCATAGCGGCATCGGCGCCGCCACCGTGCCCATCGGTATGCTTGAGGCGCCCAGCAGCGGACCAGTGCACGCGTGAGGCGGCAGCGGGTGATGTGCTTGCTGCACACGTCCGCACGCTCCGCGACCGCTGCCTCGAACTGCATCCGCAACCACCACGAGCGCAGCATCGCCACGTACTGCTCACGGTGCGTACGAAGTGCTGCGATGCGGACAGCGGAGTGGCAGCCCTTCGTAACAGCTACCCAGGCCGTCCAGCTGCGCGTCAAGCGGCGAGGCCTACGAAAGGCCTGCGCGGTCGCACGCAGGGAGTGCCGCGGGGATAGCGCGGCGAGCGGGCTGGTGGGATCGGCGGCGGGCGTGCGGGCGGGCGTGCTCGCGTGCGAGCCGAAGGGGGACGCAAGCGGCGAGGTGCGACCTCGAGCCGGTGAGATACGATTTCGAGCCTCGGACACCGCAGCGGCTGCGGCAGCCCGCCTTCGCCCGGTGGCACTCTCCTGACGCCACCGTGCCCATAAGCTCAGCAAGCGCCCAGCAAGACGGCGTCGGCCGCGGTGCATCGCCACACGGAAGCGCGCCGCGAAGGAGCGCCACGCCCCAAACGTGAGCGCCTGCAGGGACAAGCGCCGATGCGTCTCTGCTGCGAGGCAAGCCTCGACCGCCCGCCGCGTCAACAGCGTCGCTACGTAAGAGGCGCGACGGTTGTGCGAGGCAGGTTGGCTGGGGTCGGCTGGTGGTGTCAGCGGCGGTAGCGGCGGCGGCGGCGGCGGCGGTGGCGCCGGCGGCGGCGGCGGAGCGTACAGGGCAGCAACTGGCGATAGCACGAGCCGCTCCACGGCTCTGAAGAGCCCGATCTCGGTCGGCGAGAAGTTCTCGACGGCATCAGCAGACTGCAGCTGGGACAGCCGAGCACGTTTGCCAGCTTCGTTGCTCTCATCCCAAGCCAACGGCGGCGACTGTGGCACTGCCGTGCCATCCTCAAGCAGCAGCCGCCGTCGAACGCTGCCCGTCGTAGCAGCGCTCGTGGCAGGAGCAAGTGCGAGCGCAGTGCGTGGGGCGGAGGATTTACCAGCTCGGCTTAAAGTTGTCTGAGGCCCTTTGGGCGGTTGGCGTTGGACTGGTCTAGACGTGGACGGTGCAGCGCCGGCCTTCACCTTCACGCCCGGCCGCACTGCTTGTACGGCTCCGTCACTTTTGGCTGCGACCTTGACCGCCTTGATGGCATTGGGCGTCGATTGCCTAGCCATTAATCGCGCCCTCCACCCGCTGTAACTTGTGTCCACGCCCTCGCTGCACTGCAGCAGCACACGGTAGATGTGGGCATCCTCTGCCGGCTGGATGCCATGGCGTGGCAAGACGATTTCGTATGCACGCAAAAGATGGATCAGCGTCAATGGCCCTCCACCGTCTGCAAAAGATTCGTGCGCACGCCGTGCCTCTTCGAGTATCGCGAGGAGTACCGGGAGCAGCGGCGTTGGCATCACCGCGATGTGAGAGAAAAATTGTCCCTCTTTCACACATGCTGAACCCCATGGTGATTGATGCCTTCTTTTCATACCCGTAGCTGACCTTTTTGCTTAGCTGACCTTTTTTTGCTCATCTTGACGCTATTACGCATCGTGTCGCGATACGGAATACACTCCGACATGTGTGCGCACGGCACGCACAGGCCTGCAGCACAGGCCCATTGATTCCGCCTCTCATGGCACGACGGTTTCCCCATCGCCTCGTGGTTGCGCACAGTCCACCCTCTCGACCCTCGCGTGCTCGCGCACGTCAGCACACGGCAGCGGCTTCGCCGTCGTAGCAGCCGGAGCCGCCGCAGCCGCCTGCCGCATCCCCTGATTGCTCACGCCCGCGCGCTCATCGCCGGAACGACGACGTGGAGGACCCGCCGTCGGGCCCCCGCCGCCGTTCCGCCGCCGCTCCAGAGGGCGACCGTGTCGGCCGGGATGCGGATCTCGATCTTCAGCTCGCGCGTGGAGTTCGGCTTCTTGGGGGGGCGCGCCGGGTCCTCATGGGCCTTGATGCCGGCCACCTTGACGTCCACCTCGACCTCCTCGAACCCGCCGTCGCCGTTGGGGTACTCGACCAGGATGTCGTACGGCCGGCCCATCTCGAAGTCCCTGTTCAGCCATTTGATGACCGCCGTCGTGCCCAGCTCCGCGCGGAGGCGGCACACCTCGAGAAACTCGCCGATCTGGCCGAGGATCGCCGGGTCCTGCGCGTCGCCCGCGTCTGCTCCGCCGCCCGCCGCGCCCGCCGCCGCCAGGCGCGCGGCGTGGTAGAGGCGCACCACGCCGAGCGGCTCGACGGGCTGCGCCGTCAGGGCGTGCCACGCCGCGACGGCGTGCTCATGGACCGTTCCCGAGTACTCGTGCGCCAGCTGACGCGCCACCGTGCGCAGGTAGCTCAGGAACTCCGTGTAGCTCGCGTCCGTGATGAGCGTGCGGTCGGTGGCCCCGAGCGTGGCTGCGTGCGCCTCGGACAGGACGATGAGCCCGATGCGTTGTAGGGCGTAGCCGTCGTTGGAGCGCGGCCTTGTCAGCCGCTTCAAGAAGCGCTTCACGAGCGCCGCGCTGTAGTTCTCCGACTTGGGCTTCGCGGTGTCGGGTGGCCACTGATTTTGCAGCGAGTAGGCGATGGTCTTCGAGAGCCTTGGCGCGCGTCCCGGCACAAAGTCGGCCGCGCCGATCTCGAGGACCACGAATGCTCCGGCTCCTTGTACTCCGTCGGGGAGCGGCGACAGCGGGACGGCGACCTCCGTTGGCGTTGGCGGCACCGACGCCGCGTCGCATGTCGGCATCCTTCCCAACACGGGGTGCAGCAGAAAGCTACCCAATTTGGGAGCAAGGTTTTCGTTCCCAAATTTGTAAAAGTTCCAACGTAACGGCGACACAACCCCCGAGGTTGAGATCCCCTCTCGAAGTTCGTGACGACACCCACCTTGCTAATTGGGTAGTCTTCCCAAATTGGAACCTCTGCGGTGGCCGCCGTCGTGTCGCTGCGCCGCCGCCCCGCAGCCGCGCCTCTTCGTCGGCCGTGTGCGCACGTCGAGCGCGATGCGCCGAGCGGGCAAGGAGCCGGCTGCTTCTCCCGACGCCGACCTCGCGGGGCCGGCGCGTCGGACCCGCCAGCGGACGCAGAGTCGCGGCCCTCCGCAGCTGGATTTGTTTGCATCGCCATCGGTGGCTTCTGGGCCGGGGCGCGCGCTGCCGCCCGCGGGCGTGGGCCCGCCGATTCCGTTTCCTCTGGAGGCCGCGCCCGTGCAGGGGTCCATCCTTTACTTACCCGCGC
>Ga0210247_102039_pt1 | contig 13726 bp, 17 predicted proteins | sample ChrtobMetP3_16mM_FD_155449 | JGI IMG/M metagenome (GOLD analysis project Ga0210247, IMG submission 155449) | Chrysochromulina tobin associated microbial communities from unialgal haptophyte culture, Seattle, Washington, United States - P3_16mM | ecosystem: Host-associated > Algae > Haptophytes >...
CCGATTGCGTCCCCCCGATCGCGTCCCCCCGATTGCGCCCCTCATCATCCCTGATGACCACCCTGAGTGCGCCCCTCATCATCAGGTGGACCTGGATCTACCGGCCCTCACAGCAGCGGCCAGTGGGGAATTACTACCGTCCGAGGCCGTGGCGGCGAAGGCGTCGGCGGCGACCCAGCTGCTCAGTGCACACCGCGCCAAGATCGCTGAAGAGCTCGCCGCACGCCGCAAGCTCATACTACTCCTCGCCGGCTCGATAGAGAGCCAGCACGAGCAATGCGCGACGCTCACGAAGGCGCTTGCGAGCTGCGAGAGCATGCTCGCGACGGCGGCGCGCGCGGCAGCGATGTGACCGGCGACGCGAGTGCATGTCTGGATACAGAAGATGTTTTGTTTTTGTGTCACCGGTCGTCCGTAGACCGTACCTACTGCAATTGTAACGGCGCAGCCGCGCGGCGACCAAAGGTGGCTGCGTAGGATAGTGGACCCTGACAACGAGCAAAGAACACGCCCGCGCTCAGTCAGAGGCTGACACACGTTCGACTTATACCATGGGGATGCTTGCCTTGACTTGACTTGATTGACTTGTGTTGCCTATCACAATCCCGCCCGGTAGTATAGGGCAGCGAGCACCAGAGATCACACTGTGTGCTGGGAGAGACCGACCTCACTAGCGAAATTGAGTAGCCTGAGTGAGCGAGTACTCAGTACTTGTGTTGACCGAGGGGCGCGGAGCCATCCTTTGAGACGGTGGAGTGAGCGTGGAGGGACCGCGAAGAAACTGAACGGAACTGGAACTTGTCTTGCGTCTCCGTGAGAGAACGCGGTTTCAAACAGAGATAGAAACGTCCGCCTCCCACTCTCGTTGCCAGGCAAAGTGCCGGTTGGGTCTCTGCACGTCCAGCATGCCACGAGCTTCAAATTACATTGGCGGGGCCAAGGGGCGCAGAAAGGCCGCCCACATGGAACACGAGGTGGACACATGGTTTGAAAAATACGATGCGAATATGAGTGGGTTTTTTGAGAAGGAGGAGCTTCGCGCGCTGCTGACGAACATGGCAAAGGAGGAGCTGGGGCTGGATGCTGGTGCTGTGCCAATCAAGGACAAGCTCATCGATCGCATGATCAAGAATTACGGCGAGGAAGGCCCTGCAGGTGAAGGCATCTCTCGCGAGAAAGCGATGACTGCTATTAAGCGGTACCGAGCGTGGCTCATACACGAAGAGATGATCGAGCGGCTCTTCAAGCAAGCGGACGCAGACCAGGGCAACACCCTCAGCGCCTCCGAGCTCAAGACGTTCATGGGGTTGGTCATTAAACAGCCGGAGTTCCCAGAGTTGCACCAGCTCAAAGTGACGGATGCCGACATCGGCTTCATTTTCGAGCGATGTGACGCCCAGAAGGACGGAGTCATCGACATCGAAGAGGCGGGTCCGGCGGTGGCGACGTGGGTGCAGGTGGCCCGACAGAAGCCCAAGACGACGACGGCCGCGTGCGTGGTGCTGTGATATCCCAGCATGGCCATCGAAGGCAATCAGAGGCATCTAGAAAACCGAGGTCGCTGATTAGGGAGGCAATCGTATGCAACCAGTGGTACTCCGTTGCAATCAGAGGCATCTAGGAAACCGAGGTCGCCACAAGTGCCACCACCCCCTCGATCCCGGTCCCGGCCGCTCCGCAGTGACCGGAACCGTTGAGACCTTTCGCTTCGCTTCAGGGAGGTAGGTCGCGTAGGAGGCACATCGGAGGTAATGTCAAATGTGAAACATCGCTAATCGGTCAATGATTCTCCGATATTTGAGGAGGCACATGAGGTAATGAAAAATGTTTGAGGACGGTACGGTACCTCCGCGCTAGCCGAGGACCCGCGCCGCGCGCCGGCCTTCGCGACCCTGGTCGCGCCGTCGCGGGTCGCCGCGGCGGCACCGCGCGCACTGCCGGCGGTGTGCAGCGGTCGAGAGAGTGGACCTTTCACCGCCCGGCCCCGCCCACGACAGAGTCGCTCGGAGTGGCGACCTGGAAGTACATGGCTACAGGCACGACCCCCCCCCCCCCCAGGCGAGGAAGGAGGCAAAAGGAGGCCCGCTGCAGTGCTGGGCTGGGGAGGGCCGCACGCCCGCCTGCGCGGCGTTATCTCGGCGCACCAGCGGCGGCCACGGGCCAGCCTCCCGCGCTCCTCCCAACAATACCCTTCGCCGGCCAGTCGCAGTCGCGGCCAAGGGCTGCAGGTTGCCCTGGGTAGTTACAGCAGGGAAGGGTCCCAACCCGGCGCCGCACCCTGACTCGAGACTCCATCTCCAGATTCCAGCCGATCGTCCAGCCTACTCTCCCCGCCCTCGCCGCAGCCCCAGCAGCGGCATACGCTCCACCCTTGGCCGGCGCTGCACCTTCCAGTCCTGCGCCCTCAACCCCACGCCACGAACCCCTCTCATGCCGGACTGACCGATGCGCGACGAAGACCCTCCCATGCTCCATGCTAAGGTTGCATCGCGGAGATCACCAGAGACGCATGCAATGTCTCGATCAAGTGTCCCGAGTGCCCGGGGCGCGCCACACATGTGTTGCCAAGTCGCCAACCCCTGTCCCACCCAATTCACACCCCTACATTCACACCCCTACCCAATTCACACACCTAAGGCGGATCAAGCTCCGCCGCCGAGCGCCGCGCGATGGCCTATGCGCCATCAAGCTTCCTCTGTCGACGAGCCTCCAACCCTCTGCCTGACGAAACCGGGGGCGTGTCATGTCGACGAGCCTCCAACCCTCTGCCCACACGTCCCGCGCATGGACACTTGTTGTTGCTGAGCACTTATAAGCGCTTACTGCGCCCAGAGCCTCTCCGCCGTGATGAGCACTTATTACGCCAAGAGCCTCTGCGCCGTGCTGAGCACTTACTGCGCCCAGAGCTTCTCCACCTTGCCGCCCCCCCCCGAGGTCGGCGGCTTGGCGTCTCCGATGACGGCGAGGAGGTCGTCGGCGGCCACATTGTCGCCAGCGCTCACGAGGACGCGTTCGACGATGCCGGTGGCGGGGGCGGGGATGACAGTCTCCATCTTCATGGACGAGAGGACCTGTAAAGAGGGACGCAATCAAGTGTGAAGAGGGACGCAATCACGTGTGAAGAGGGACGCAATCACGTGTGAAGAGGGACGCAATTATGTGTGAAGAGGGACGCAATCACGCGTATTTTGAGACTCGCCGAATTAGGCAATCGCACACGCCCAGCACGGCGCGCGCGCGCGCGCACCGCGAGCTGGTCGCCTTCCTTGACGAAATCGTTGTCATCAGAGGCAATCAGACGCACCGCGAGCTGGTCGCCTTCCTTGACGAAGTCGCCCTGCTTGACCTTGATGTCGACGATCACACCGGGCATCGTCGCCCCCACAGTACCTGGTGCGCCGGCCTTTTCACGCCTGCGCACCGCCGCACCGGCCTTCTCGTCCGTGATCGAGACGAACCAGCGTTCGCCGTTGAGCTCCATGATCACCTGTCGGATGCCGTCCTCATTCGGGGGGGGGATGGAGACGAGCTTGACGAGCAGCGACTTCCCCTTCTCAAGCTCGAGGGACACCTGATGAGGGACGCAATCAGACGCAATCAAGGCTTCTCAAGCTCGAGGGACACCTGATGAGGGACGCAATCAGACGCAATCAAGGCTTCTCAAGCTCGAGGGACACCTCCTGCCCTGGCTCCATCGGCAACTTGAGGAAGAGAGCCATCAGTGGTGATCAGTGCTCATCAGGGCTCATCAGGGCTCATCACCTCCTGCCCTGGCTCCATCGGCTTGAGGAAGAGATGCGTCGGCAGATTGCCAACCTGATTGCGCGAGTCATCACCGTAGATGAGCACATACGGTCATCAAGGCCAATCAAGGCCAATCAAGGCCAATCACGCACCTCGCCGTAGATGAGCTCGTACTTCTTCCACTCATTGAACACCTTCGGGTACATTGCATGCGAGAGGACATCCTTGTCGCTGAGCCACTGCCCGAACGTTTGACGAAGTTTGGACTCAGCCTCGGCGAAGTCGTACGGAGGCAACGACGCGCCGGGGCGGCCGTCGAAGACCTTGCCGGCGCGCCCCTTGAGCATTTTGGTGCGGAGAGGCTCTGGGAAGCCTCCGGGGGGGATGCCGATGGCACCCTGGAAGTACTCGACGACTGACTCGGGGAAGGCGAGCGTCTCGGCCTGCAAGCGGGGGGGTGCGGTGCAAGCAGGGGGGGGTTGTCAGAGGGGGGGAAAAGAAGGGGGGCAGTCAAGGGGGGAGATCAAGGGTGATCAAGGGTCGTCAAGGGTCGTCAAGGGTCATCAAGGGCAATCAAGGGAGATCAAGGGAGATCAAAGGAAGGGAGAGCGAGCGCCTCCGAAGGGAGAGTATGGTTCCATGAATTTCGTCAAGTGCTGCCCGAAGGTCAGTTCGGCTGAAATGGTTGATTGGTGTCGTCATCGACGCTGGCTCGTGTGATGATGGGCCTCATCAGAGGACTCTCATCATCATCATCAAGGCTCAATCAAAGGGCACAGCCACGGAGGCGCAATCAAGGCGCAATCAAGGCGCAATCAAAGGGCACAGCCACGGAGGCGCAATCAAGGCGCAATCAGAGGACGACGACGCACCTGCTCGAGAACATCCTCTGGCTCGAGGCGCAATCAGTCGCAATCAGAGGCAATCAAAGGCAATCAGAGGACGCACCTGCTCGAGAACATCCTCTGGCTCGAGGCGCAATCAGTCGCAATCAGAGGCAATCAAAGGCAATCAGAGGACGCACCTGCTCGAGGACGTCCTCTGGCTCGAGGCGCTGGGAGACCATGAACTGTGCGAGGTCGCCCACGACCTTGGATGAAGGCGTTACCTGTGGGGAAAGGGGGAAGGGTGAGGGTGAGGGGGAGTTGTAGAGGAAGTGGTAGGGGGACGGGGCAGGGGGAGGGGTTGCAATCAGACATCAATCAGAGGGGCACCGCCTTTGGAATATCGCCGAGCAGCGAGGCAATCAGATTGCAATCAGATTGCAATCAGATTGGACTCAGATTGCAATCAGACATCAATCAGAGGGGCGTCACCTTCGGAATGTCGCCGAGCAGCAAGTTCGCCTTGGCATACATCGCCTTAATCTCGGGCCATTTAGCGGAGAGGCCGAGCTGACGAGACTGGTAGAGAAGGTTCGTGTACTGACCTCCCGGGATCTCGTGCTCGTACACGTCGGACGAGGTCGAGAGCTGGCCCGACTCGAACGGCACGTACCTGTGGGGAGAGGAGGGCGCCGCGGTGAGCACATGCATGCCGAGCGTCGAGAGTTGGCCCGACTCGAACGGCACGTACAGGTTGGAGCGAACCTGCCGCAAGGGGAGGGTGCACGGGGGTGCGCGCCGCCGTGAGCACGCGCATGCAGGGCGCGGATGTCTCAGGCAGAGGGGCTCAGGCAGAGGGGAGGTCCGGTGCCATTCTACCGTCTCCCAGGACGAGTTGAGAGGTCCAACAATGGTAATCAATGGTAATCAATGGTAATCATTGGTCATTGGCAACTGATTACCGTCTCCCAGTACGAGTTGAGCGGCCCGACCATGGTAATCAATGGTAATCAATGGTAATCATTAGTATTTGGCAGTTGATTACCGTCTCCCAGTACGAGTTGAGCGGCCCAACCATGCTCGGATCCAGCCCAGTGTCTAATCTCGAGCCTGCGAGATTGGCCACCATCGCGCCGAGCGACGGTTGCGACGTGAGCCCGGACATCGCGTCGATCGCTACGTCGACGATGTCGGCGCCGGCCTCAGCCGCGGCCAGCATGGATGCGACGCCGGCGCCCGCGGTGTCGTGGGTGTGCACGTGGATGGGCAGCTCCGGGCACTCCTTGCGGATGGCGCTCACCTAATGAGGGGGCCAACGAGGGCAGCAATTAGGGGCCGTGAGAGGCAATTAGGGGCCGTGAGCGGCAATTAGGGGCCCGTGAGATGTCGTGAGAGGCCTTGAGCATGTGCACGTGACGAAGGCCATCCGCGGCCATCAAGGGCCATTGAGGGCAATGACGAGGGCCATCCGCGGCCCACCAGCCGCGCTGGTGCTCTTAATGACGAGGGCCATCAGCGGCCCATCAGCCGGTGCTCGTACGCTCAGTAACACGGGGATTGGAATCACGGCCCCTAAGGGCGTCAGATTCGTCAAATCAAAACTTAAGTGTTTCGTCATCGCGTGAGTGAGGGCCGCCGTCGCCAAGCAGCGGGGGCAAGCAGCGCGCAAGCGCAGCTGCATGCAGCGGCCAGCCGCGGGTCATCAATGGCACTCAGTGGCACTCAGTGGCAATCACCAGCAGCGAAGCCGAGCGCGGCGTGAGAAGCCCCGCCATGTCCTTGATTGCGAGCGAGTGCACGCCCATCGCCTGGAGCTCGCGCGCGAGATTGACGTAGTACTCCAGATTGTACTTGGTCTTGGCCGGGTTGGCCACATCTCCCGTGTACGAGATCGCACCTTCGACGAAGGCGCCCGCCGCGAGCGCCGCGTCGACGCCGAGCTTGAGATTGTCGAGATAGTTGAGCGAGTCGAAGACCCGGAAGATGTCGATGCCTGTGGGGAAGCGAGGGCGCCGTCGTGAGCGCGTGCATGCAAGGCAGGTCCTCGGCGGGGCCATCCACGTACCGCCGCGTCCTCGTCGAGCAATCAGAGGTCATCAGAGGCGAGCAGACAGGCAATCAAGGTCCTCAGCGGGCCATCCACGTACCGCTCTTCTTCGCCTGCTCACAGAACTTGTACACGACGTTGTCGGGGTAGTTGGTGTAACCGACGGCGTTGGCGCCGCGCAGCAACATCTGGAATGGGAGATTGGGGGCACAATCAGGGATCATCAGAGGTCATCAGGGGTCATCAGTGATCATCAGTGGCCCTCACCTGGAACGGCACGTTGGGCACAGCCGCACGCAGCTGCTCGAGGCGTTCCCACGGGCACTCGTGAAGGAAGCGCATCGACACGTCAAAAGTCGCTCCTGTGGGGAGGTGGCGAGGCGCCGTCGTGAGCGCTTGCATGCAGGGCCGCCCAGGCCATCAGAGGCAAACCTCCCCACATCTCGAGGCTGGACCAAACAAAGCGTCATCAGTGGTCATCAGAGGCACACCTCCCCACATCTCGAGGCTGAAGCAGCGGTCAAGCGCCTCCGAGGTATACGCCGCACAACCAAGAAGATCCTTGGTGCGCATGCGCGTCGCCAGCAGCGACTGGTGCGCGTCACGCCAAGTGGTATCGGTGAGCAACAGACCCTTGTGCTCGCGTACCTGATGAAAGGAGCAATCAGAACCCAATCAGAATCAGACCTCAATCAGACCTCAATCAGAACCCAATCAGAATCAGAGCCCAATCAGAGCCCAATCAGAACCCAATCAGACCCGTCGTGCATCCTCTCACCCGCTTCGCATAGCCCTTCGGCCCCTCCTTTAGCAACACCGAGCGCCAACCTCCTTTTGGAAAGTCGGCCGAATATGGGTCGGCGGTCGCCGGCGCCGTCTTGGGCGCGGTCGGTGTGAACACGTCCGACGAGATCTTGTGCAGCGTCGTCGGGTCGGCGCCGAGCGCGGCCGGGTGGCCGTTGACGGCGAGATTGGCGAGATAGCGCATCAGCTTTTCGACGAACCCGACGCGCTTCATGTCGACCTGCGAACGGTCTGCAAAGTTCCATCTCGAGGTCGAGATCGAGAGGAGATCTGGGTTTTCGTCAATGAACGACGTCGTCACCTGCCGCGAACCGAGGGCGAACGGGCGCCGCCGTGAGCACCTAAGGGGCGCTGCCGTGGGCACCTAAGGGGCGCTGCCGTGAGCCCCTCGCCCGTCTCAGAGGCATGCAGCCGCACTCAGCCACAATCTCCGCCACAATCTCCGCCGCAATCTCCATCGCCATCTCCATCGCCATCTCCGCCGCGATCTCCACCGCAATCTCCATCACAATCTCCATCGCAATCTCCGCCGCACCTTGCCCGACTCGAACTGCGGATGCGTGAGGCAGTTGAGCAGGAAGGGGATGTTGGTCTTCACACCTCGGATGCGCGCCTCCTGTAACGCACGCCGCATCCGCAGCAGCGTCTCCCCAAACGTGGAGCCGCGCGCGGTATACTTGACCAGGAGCGAGTCGTAGTACGGCGTGATCGTCATGCCCGAGTAGCCGATCCCATCCATCCGCATCCCAAATCCGGCCGAGTGCCGGTAGACCGAGAGCGTGCCTGTGGGGAAGCGCGCGCGCGAGCGCCGTGGTGAGCGCATGCATGCTCGCAGGCTCGCACGGCCCAGAAGCGGCCGCGGGTGGCGGGAAGAGACCGAGCGCGTACCGGTATCAGGCGCGAAGTCACGTTCCACATTCTCCGTGGTCACGCGGCATTGGATGGCGACGCCGCGCACACTGATACGATCCTGATGAGGGAGGTCATCATGGGTCATCAGGGGTCATCAGATGCACTGATACGATCCTGATGAGGGAGGTCATCATGGGTCATCAGGGGTCATCAGATGCACTGATACGATCCTGATGAGGGAGGTCATCATGGGTCATCAGGGGTCATCAGATGCACTGATACGATCCTGATGAGGGAGGTCATCATGGGTCATCAGGGGTCATCAGATGCACTGATACGATCCTGATGAGGGAGGTCATCAGGGGTCATCAGGGGTCATCAGATGCACTCAGATGCAATCTGATGCAATCGGATGCAATCAGATGCAACCGTATGCAATCGTATGCAACCGTATGCAATCGTATGCGATCGTATGCAATCAGAGGTCATCAGGGGCTGCTCGCCTGCACGAGCCCGATCTCTTCAAGAGAGGCGCCCGCAGCGACACGAAATTGAGCTTGGACGAGGTCGATGCCGGTCACCTCCTCCGTGACAGTGTGCTCAACCTGCGCGCATCGGGGGCAAGATAGGGTCATCAGAGGCCATCAGAGGCCATCAGAGGCCATCAGAGGCCATCAGAGGCCATCAGAGGCCATCAGAGGCCATCAGAGGCCATCAGAGGCAATTAGAGGCCATCAGAGGCGATCAGAGGCCATCAGAGGCGATCAGAGGCCATCAGAGGCCATCAGACGCCATCAGACGCCATCAGAGGAACACACCTGGATACGGGGGTTGACCTCGATGAAGTAGTAGCGCCCCTCGGCATCCACGAGGAACTCGACCGTGCCTGCATTCTTGTACTTGGCCGCCGCCGTGAGACGCACCGCGTCCGCATGCAGCTTGGTGCGCAGCTCCATCGGCAAAGTCCACGCGGGCGCCATCTCGATCACCTGTGGGGAAGAGGGTGGGCGCCGTGGTGAGCGCCCGCATGCGGCTAGTCCACGCGGGCGCCGTCTTGAGCACCTTCTGGTGGCGGCGCTGTACTGAGCAGTCGCGCTCCCACAGGTGCACCACATTCCCCTTGCCATCTCCGATGATCTGGATCTCGATGTGCCGAGGTCGATCGACGAAGCGCTCGATGAAGACGGAGCCGTCACCGAAGGAAGCTTTGGCTTCGGACGAGGCCGAGTTGAAGAACGGTATGAGATCCTCGACGCGCCGCACCTGATGAGGGGGGCAATCGGAGGTCATCAGAGGTCATCAGAGGTCATCAGAGGTCATCAGAGGTCATCAGAGGTCATCAGAGGTCATCAGAGGTCATCAGAGGTCATCAGAGGTCATCAGAGGTCATCAACGGCCATCAGGCGCACCACACGCATCCCCTTGCCACCGCCGCCCATAGCCGCCTTGATGATGACCGGTAGCCCATTCTTCGTCACGAATTCCATCGCGTCCTCGGTCTTCGTGATCATCCCCGTTCCTGATGAGGGAGCCAATCACAGGTCAGTCGAGGCACTCAGGAGCACTCGGTCTTCGTGATCTCGCGCTGTACCGGGCACTACCGGGACCCCCGCAGCGATCGCCGCGGCGCGTGCCGTCGTCTTATCGGCGAACGTCATCAGATTCTGCGAGCAAGTCCAAACGTAAAAGATCAGCCGCAATCAGTCGCAATCAGTCGCAGCTAGCCGCACTCAGCGGCAATGAGCAGCAATGAGCGGCAATGCGTGGCAATGAGTAGCCATCAGTAGCACCTCAACGGTCGGCAATCAGTCGCAATCAGTCGCCATCAGTCGCACCTCAACGGTCGGCCCGACGAACGTGATGCCCGCGGCGCCCAGGGCGCGTGCAAACTCGGGTGACTCGGAAAGGAAGCCTGCGCACACCGAGGGAGAGGGAGCCGTGTGGGAAAGGGAGCCGTGTGGGAAAGGGAACCGTGAGCAGCCACCGCCGCTGCAGCCGCCGCCGCCGCCGCCGCCGCCGCCGCCGCCGCTGCCGCCGCCGCCGCCGCCGCCGCCACCGCAGCATGCACATGCATGCATGCAGCAGCAGCAGCAGCAGCAGCAGCAGCAGCAGCAGCAGCAGCAGCAGCAGCAGCAGCAGCAGCAGCAGCAGCAGCAGCAGTGGCATCCATGCAGCAGCCGCCGCCGCCGCAGCCAAGCAGTGGCGGCGCACCATAGCCTGGGTGCACGGCGTCGACGCCGTTGTCGAGCGCGATCTGGACGATCTGCTTGATGTCGAGGTACGCTGAGATCGGCGATGCCGTCGCCTCCTTTTCGAGCTGGAACGACTGGTCAGAGCCCCACCGGTGCTGCGAGTATCTGTCCTCGTAGCCGTAGATCGCGACAGTGGCCATGTTGAGCTCGGTCGCGGCACGCATGATGCGCACGGCGATCTCGGCGCGATTGGCGGCCATCACCTTCTTGAAGGGCGGCCGCCCTCCTAGAGGATCGAGCGAGCCTCCCTCGAAAACTGGGTCAACGTCCGAAGCTTCGTTGACGTACATCCGTGCGTCCTCGACCCCCATGCGCACCGCCGGCGTCGGAGCCGGACGGCTCACGGTGAGTGGCCGCCCGACGCCACGCAGCGAAGCGGCGAGTGCGGAGCCGCCGTCGCAGGCCGCTAGAAGCAGCACGACGCGCAGGGCCATCGCGACAGAGAAGGTGTCTCCCGAGTAGGATCGACGACGGGTCGGCTGCCGACGGTCACGTATTTCGCAGTCGAGTCCGCAAATGACCCTCTTGGCGTGCTGGGGGGGGAGACTGAGGAAGGCATTTGTTGAGTTCGGCATAGCATGACTCGCCGCCTAAGCTAGAGACCGGTATGGTTTCTTTCTAACAAGTCGATTAAGCCATCGGACACCTTCTGTTTCCTGGTTATCTCCCACAGCGGGCCGCGGGGGGGCGTGGGTCCTCAGTGAGTCTCACTCACTCACTCACTCACTCACTTACTCACTCACTTCTATCACTCACTCTCACCTGACGTGAACGGAAAGACGAAGCCAAGAGCGCCGGCCGTGCCCCACTCCTTGAGGGTGGGCTCGTGGAGCACCGGTTGCTCTAACTCTCACCGCTTTAGCTCCTGAGTTTCCGAGTTTTGGTTGCAGTTCTTCTCTCTGCCTCGTTTCACGGTGAAAACAAACATTGAAGCGACGTCGGGTCGGCGGCGGCGGAGACAGCGGCGACGGCGACGTCAACGGCGGCGACGGCGACGACGGCGTTGTGAGGGCGCGAAGCGCCGAGGGCGAGGAGGTTGTGTGGTCCCGTTCGGCCGCGGCGCGATCGGCGGCGCTCGCCAACTGGGTGAGCGACACGGGCGGCGCCGAGGGGGCGTTCGCCACTCTGGTGCCTGCGGCTGCGCTCCGCACGCTCTCGCGCGTCGCCGAGGGCGGTGCGGAGGATGGCGGGGCGCTAGAAGGGTGCTCGCTCGCGCAGCTCGCGCAGCTTTTGCATGGCGCGCACTTTCTCGACGTGGACGTCGAGCTTCTCCGCCTCCTCTCGCGTTCCCTGTGCACCGGCCACCTCGCCGGCAAGAGTGGCCCGGAGCTCGGGCGGCTGCTGGGTGTCGTGAGCGACTTCCCCACAGAGGCGGAGCGGCAGGCGGCGGCGGAGGAGCCGATTTACACGCAAGACGCTCAGCACGACGCCACTGCACCGCGAGCGGCCAACGCACCCACACCGCCAGCCACCGTGTGCTGGTTCTCGGCGCAGCTCGTCAACGAGGACGCCCTCGAGGACGCCCTCGCGGACGCCGATGTGCCGACGCTGTGCGCGCTCAAGGGCGTGAGCCTCGCGTGGCGCGCGCGGGCGCGGCGCGTCCTGTGCGCGCGGCTGTGCGCACGCGTCGGCCTGCCGCTCACGAGCAACCTCGTCGAGGTGACCGAGCTCGACCTCTCGGGCAGCCGCGCCGCCGGTCGTCTCATCGCCGACGCGGCCGACGCATCGCGCGGGCTGCCCAGCCTGGCAAAGGTGACGGGGTTGGGCGGCTTCGAGGTGGACGTGGCCGCGTTGAGGATTGTGGCGTCTTCGGGTGACTACTCGTACCCGATGGCGGGAGTGCGCGCGTGCATCCGCGGCGAGGGCGAGGCGCCGATGGAGGTGCTGCTCGCCGCATGCGCGCTGCGCCACGGCGAGGCGCGCGTGCCGGCGCACGCGTTCCGCGGGGACACGTCGATGACATCGATCGCGCTGCCCGCCGGCCTCACGAGCATCGGTGAGGGCGCCTTCTATGGCTGCTCCTCAATGACGTCGATCGCGCTGCCCGCCGGCCTCATGAGCATCGCTGAGTTCGCCTTCTCTGGCTGCTCCTCGTTGACATCGATCGAGCTGTCCGCTGGCCTCACGAGCATCGGTGATAATGCCTTCGATGGCTGCTCCTCGTTGACATCGATCGAGCTGCCCGCCGGCCTCACGAGCATCGGTAGGAGCACCTTTTACAACTGCTCCTCGATGACGTCGATTGCGCTGCCCGCCGGCCTCACGAGCATCGGTAGGAGCACCTTTTACAACTGCTCCTCGATGACGTCGATTGCGCTGCCCGCCGGCCTCACGAGCTTAGGTGAGGCGGCCTTCTGGGGCTGCTCCTTGATGACGTCGATCGAGCTGCCTGCAGGCCTAACGAGCCTCGGTGGGTACGCCTTCTATGGCTGCTCCGCGATGACGTCGATCGAGCTGCCTGCAGGCCTCACGAGCATCGGTGGGTGCGCCTTCTGGGGCTGCTCCTGGATGACGTCGATCGCGCTGCCCGCCGGCCTCACAAGCATCGGTTGGAAGGCCTTCTCAGGCTGCTCCTCGATGACGTCGATCGCGCTGCCCGCCAGCCTCACGAGCATTGGTGGCGCTGCCTTCAATGGCTGCTCCTCGTTGACGTCGATCGCGCTGCCCGCCGGCCTCACGAGCATCGGTGGGTGCGCCTTTTACAACTGCTCCTCATTGGCGTCGATCAAGCTGCCCGCCGGCCTCACGAGCCTCGGTGATGACGCCTTCAAGGGCTGCTCCTCGTTGACGTCGATCGAGCTGCCTGCGAGCTTCGATGACAGCACTCTGAGGTCCGCCGGAGTGCCTCCCAGCGCCATCCTTCGCTTTGACTTCGCTTTGCACTGACTTCTGCCATCGAAAACAATGCCAATGGCCATGTGGAGTGACCCTTAATAAGCCACATGCTGGCTATACACTTAGCAACCGGGAAAAAATTGGGCCGGACCAGGTTTGCGTGGGACGTCCCAGCGGGCTGGGCCGTCCCGGTCCGGACTGGGACAACCGAAATTTCGAATGTCCCAGTTCGGACTGGGACGGCCCAGCCGGCTGGGTTGTCCCAGCTCGGCCTGGGCTGTCCCACTTGGCTGGGCTGTCCCAGTTCGGCTGGGTTGTCCCACTTGGTTGGGTTGTCCCAGTTCGGCTAGGGTTGTCCCAGTTGGTTC
>Ga0210247_102040_pt1 | contig 13724 bp, 10 predicted proteins | sample ChrtobMetP3_16mM_FD_155449 | JGI IMG/M metagenome (GOLD analysis project Ga0210247, IMG submission 155449) | Chrysochromulina tobin associated microbial communities from unialgal haptophyte culture, Seattle, Washington, United States - P3_16mM | ecosystem: Host-associated > Algae > Haptophytes >...
CGCGCCCACTGCCCCAGGGCTGGGCCTCAATTGTAAATATTTGGCTAGCCAAAGGAGCCAATGTCGGTCCTCTCGGTGGGGTAGGGACCCTTCGGTGTGAACATGGCTCCGCAACCACTTTCCCAAACCTTATTTACAATCCTGCAATTGCGGAAGCCGTTCGGCTTGAGCCTGCCGCTCCGATCGAGATTTGTGAGCTTTTCCCTTTCATGTTCACAGTGTGAATTCCTACCTTCTAGCTCTCTCGCTTTCATGCATGTCGGCGCCGTGGTGGGTGCTCGCCGTGCGCAGCAGCGTCGAGGCCGGAACCAGTCGGCGTCCTCGCAGGCGCCACGTGTCTCGAGGCCTGAGGTGACCCTGCGCACCGAAGACGTGCAGTACGTGGAGGCGCCGAAGAGGAGCCAGAGAGGCGACCTCTCGAGCCTACCGCCCAAGCCACAGGGATGCTGCGTGCTCATGTGAATGAGCGGCCCGAGGTAGCGCCTACGTCACTACCTGCGCTGGTCAAGGACGAGAAGAAAATACGTGAGCTCGTTGCTAGGATACCGGGCGCACAGGTGTGGCAGGAGGGCATGAAGCTGCCGGGCCAGCTGGAGCGCGAGGAGATGGAGGCCGAGTGGATGCGCGGGGAGTTTGACCCAGTGGGCGACCTCGTCGTCACGGGCAAGCGGCTCGAGCGTGGCGAGGGCCGCTCGGCTGACTTGGCCACCGGCCCGCAATGTGGCGAGTGGGACGACTGCCGGATCTTGCTGCGCGGCACGCCCGTCGCCGGTGGTTCCGAGCCGTTCTACACGCCCAAGGGTACGGAGGCCGCGCTTGCCGACCGCGCCGAGACCAGGTGGCTCGTCAAGCTGTCCGACTCGCGCCTCAATGACTACTGGCGCAAGTCGCTTCGCGCCATGTCGAGCGGCGACCGGTGCCGCTTTACGTGTGCGGCCAAAAAGTGTCAGCAGGTGCTGCAGTCGCTCGCCGACTGCTGCCTTCCGCCGGGCGAGACCGACGACGGTAGCCACAGCGCCATCGCCACAGAGAGTCTCGCCGAGCAGCCGAGAACGCAGCTGGGCCCCTCGGGCCGCGATCTCGTCATCGAGATGTGTCTCGTGGACTGGTCGCCGGTACGCCTTGTGTCGAAGCCGAAGCAGCCGGTGCTGTACAAGCGCGTGCTCGCCTTCTCAGCCGAGCAGGTCGCCCGCACCCAGCGCTCGCGCGACGACCAGTTGATGGACGAGCTGCGGCACGTCGGCGATGGAGATTCTGCGGAGATCGAGCGCTGGGATGAGGCTGAGGGCAAGCCGGCGCCAAATGAGAGGCGCCGTGACGGGTGCCGCCGAGAGCCGCGACCGCCGGACCGCGTGCGTTTGCGCTACAGCGTGGCTCGGCGCACGCCCTTGGGTCGCCTCGTCGGTTTGCCCCTCAGCGCGGGCACCGCCTCGGGCGCCATCTTCGAGACGAGCGTTGAGTTTATCGTGGGCGGCGGCAACGGTCGCCTCGCCCAGGACGGCGCGCGTGCGGTGTGGCCCATCCTCGATCAGATCTCGCGCAATCTCGAGGAGCACGAGCGCGCCTCCTTTGACTTCACGGCGACCACCGAAGGGCTGGCGCTCGGCGCGCCGCCGCTGCTGAGCGCGGGAGATCGGGTCGAGATCGAAGCGACGCTCGAGCGACTGCAGAGGCAAAAAGACGTTTCGCGCACGAAGGACAACTCCGTGCACAAGTGCAAGCTCGCTACCGGCAGAGGCTATTGGAGGCCGCGCGGGCTGTATAGGGTGACCATCACGGCGGCGGCTGCGCCGCGCTCCGCTCCCGTCGCTCCTGTTGGCCTTCAGATGCCAAAAGAAGCCAAGTCATATCAGCTTGTGCTTGGGCCGGGGCTGCTGCAAGTGGCGCGAGGACTTCAGGACCTTCTGTATACCATGTCACGAGAGGAGGTGGCGCTCGTGACAGCGCCTCCGAGTGAGCTGCGCCCTTGGCCCGCGGGTGGCCCGTTGTCTGAAGCGCTGCCTGCTCCTTGCGCGGACGGGACCGTTTCACTCTGGGTGCGTCTCGACTCGATGGTGCGCATCGAGGCGTTCGCCAACGGCAGTGTGCGCAAGGAGACACTCAACGCCGACGACATCGATTGGCTCGAGAAGGCGTTCCTCGAGACCAAAGGTCAGCTGCTGGTTGAGACGTCACACAGATCGCGTCTGACTGATCTCTGTGTGACGTCTGAGTACCGCTGATTGCGTCTGAGTACCGCTGAGTGCACTCCTTGGACGTTCTACATTCCTCTCGAGATGGCAGGCGAATTGCCTATGCTCGAGGAGGACGTGCTCGTTGAGATGGCCGTTGATGCTGCTGATGGCGAGGGTAAGCCTCTATTCGGGCCAGACCGGCGGCTCGCCTTCCACACTGGCGACGCACCGCTTGCCGAGGAGTGGATGCTGCAGGTGAGTACCACTGAGTGGGATGGATTGCCACTGATTGGGATGGATTGCCACTGAGTGGGATGGATGGCCATTGAGTGGGATGGATTGCCACTGATTGGGATGGATTGCCACTGATTGGGATGGATGGCCAGTGAGTGGGATGGATTGCCACTGATTGGGATGGATTGCCATTGAGTGGGATGGATTGCCACTGAGTGGGATGGATTGCCGTTGAGTGGGATGGATTGCCACTGAGTGGGATGGATGGCCAGTGAGTGGGATGGATTGCCACTGAGTGGGATGGATTGCCGTTGAGTGGGATGGATTGCCGTTGAGTGGGATGGATTGCCATTGAGTGTGGTGGATTGCCATTGAGTGGGATGGATTGCCATTGATTGGGATGGATTGCCATTGAGTGTGGTGGATTGCCATTGAGTGTGGTGGATTTCCAACGAGTATGGTGGATTGCCATTGAGTGGCCTCTGATGGGCACCCACATCGTGGCGTGGATGCTGCAGCTCTTCTTCAGCATGTACCAGGGCGAAGAGGCCAAGATCATCTCCACAGGCAGCGCGGCGTCGCAGCTGCTGTTGGCGCTCTGCGAGATGCGCCGCGCGCAGGGCGGCTGCACCCTTGACGCCACGTCAGCCGCCAAGCACGTGGCGGAGATCGGCCTCGAGCTCAAGTTGACGATCCTCTCGCATCGCCCACCAGCACAGCGCGACACGCTCACCGGAGAGCAGCTGCTCGCTGCATGCGAAGGTCTCAAGGAGCGCGCGAACGCGCTGCTCACCGGCGGTTACATCGCGGGTGCGATGCGAAAGTACGTGGTTGCCTAATTAGGAGATGATGGGCCTGATGGCCACTGATGGCCACGGCGAACTCACCCTGATAGAGACTGCCATCATCCCTCGCTCGCCACGTGCACGTCTGCCAGCTGGGGCCGAAAGGGCACCTCCCACCGATGGAGACTGATGATAGACTCCGGTTGCAGGTACGTGTTTGCCACGTGGCTCATGCAAGACGGGAGTGAGGAGTACGCGCCCAATGCGCCGATGAGCGAGGTGGTCGGCGTGGCTAAGGGCGCCGAACCGCACAAGTGCCGCTTCGGATCGGACCTCGCGGAGCGCGTGACGTCGCTGCGCGTCTCGCTGCACCTGAATCTTGCCAACGGCGCTCTCAAGCTCGGCGACACGCGCGGCGGCCATGAGCTCTACGGCGCGCTCGCCGCTGCGCGCGTCGCGCGCGAGCTGGCGCCGCAGTCGGTGAAGCCCCTCTACCGAATGGCGCAGGCGCAGCTCGCCCTGCACGAGTTTGACGAGTGCAAGGCGACGCTTCTCTCGCTCCTCAAGCTCGAGCCGTCCAACGTTGCCGCGCGGACGCTGCTCGCCGAGTGCTCGAAACGACGCGCGATCGAGGGCGAGGCGATCGAGAGGAGGTTTCGTGGAATCTTCTCCCGCGCGCACCGGCAGGGGAAGGACCTGTACGACGAGCTCGAAGCCTCCTTGATTGCATTGGGTTGCCCCCTGATGGCTCTACATTGCCTCCCTCATCAAGTGCTCTGCCCGCTGATGACATCTGATTGCGCCTTGATTGCCTCCCTCCATCAGGTACACGAAGGAGGAGATTGCGAGGACGACGCGCATGGAGCTTGAGCGCACGGGGTACGAGCGGGATCGCGCGGAGGAGCGCCGTCGTGGCATCCAGTTGATTGACGTGAAGTCGATGGGGCGTCTGCCTGACGATCTCCGGCGGCGGGAGATTGACAATCTGAACGAGGCGATGAAGAATGACGGCGCGACGATGAAGGTGCCCATCGGGCTCACGGCCGAGCAGTTCCATCGAGTGCTGCAGATGCGTAACGACGGCGATGAGGAGGAGAAGGTGCAAGCGGAGCTGTGCCGGATGAAGCGCGAGGAGATGGCGGAGGCAATCAAGCACATGACACGCCAGGAGACGGAGCGCATGCGAGAGCGGCAGGAAGCGTTACAGCGCGACCAGTACAAGCCGGTCGAGTTGGTCGTCGAGCGCGAGCGCGAGCTGCAGGCCGAGTATGCGACGATCAGGAAGCGCATCGAACACCGCATCCCACTCACGCAGGCAGAGCATAGACGTCAGCAGCGGAGGATGAAGGAGACCAGCGCCCTCCTCGACGATCCCGAGGCCGAGGAGGAGGACAAGGTGCGCGCCCTCCGGCGCGTGGTGCACGAGCCCCTCATGGACCTTGCCGAATTCCTGGGCGAGACCGAGATGCACGAGCTCAACGAGCTCAAGAGCCTGCCCGACGAGGCGCGCAACCCGCAGATGCTCGAGAAGCTGCAGGAGCTGCTCGCGCTCGCGACGGAGAGACGCATTGAGGCCAGAGTTGAGGAGCTCATCGTGAACGAGATCGATAGGCAGGAGGATGATGCCTTGGTATGATGAGGCCTATGGTTACGAGATCTGACATCTGGAGGCCGGGTCGATGACCACAGCGTCCGCTGCTAGAATTACCGTCCGGTCTCAGGCCGCCGCGCAACCCTAGCTAACCCGACCCGACCCGCTGCCCCGGGGCGGGTCCCGAGCCGAGTCTGACCCGACCGCGCGACCGGATCGAATGCCACGTGGCGCACACGTGCATGGCCGGCCCTCGCGATATAAATTTACGTTCGACGCGCGCGTCCGTTGCGTCTACGATGTGGCGCGGGCGCGATCGGCCGCAGCGGCGTCGAGAATAGGAGAAAATTCAGAATAGTTACTCGAATTCTCGAACTCGAATGACAAATATATATAGTCGAGTACGTCTAAATCGTTGCGACGTATGACGAGCGACGGATAGGAACGGTACGCGTGCGCCCAGCCATGCCCATGGCCGGGCGCCCACGCACGTGCCCCAGCACGGCCGGCCTTCCGCGCGCGGGGCCGGGGGGCCGCGCCGTCACCCGGCGGCGCGCGGGCAAAGTACATAACTTCTTAGTGACCAAGATCGCCATTTCGGTATCGTTCCGTTTTTCGGGTCACCACCGTCCCGCCGCGGGCTGGGCCCCGGCCGCGGTTGGTGACCCGAGACGCGACTGGATTGACGCTGGACCCGGCGAGAGGCGGCGGCGGCGGCGGGCGGCGGCGGCGGCGCGGCGAGGCGTCGAACGGTACGTTTCGTTTCGAGCCCACACGTCGGTCAAGTCACCTTTGAGGCCTCTGCGCAGTCGCGTGCCTATTTAAAGCCGGCCGCCGTGCTCCATTCTCGCTGCCGATGGTAACGAGCCCGCCGCTAGCCCTGACCTCTGCTTGCCGCAGCTCCTCTTGGCTGGGCACCCTCCAGCACGCCATACTCCTGAGGGTCGTCATGCTGACGCGGCCATTCTCGTCGGATTCCCCCAGCTCCCCGAGGAGGGAATCACACTCATCTTTTGACAGCGGATGGGTTCCCCAGTTTGTCAAAACGTCGCGCACGTGCGACAGGTCGATGAAGCCCGAGTTATTATGGTCGAAGAGGGCGAGGGCCCGGTCAAGCTCCCACTCACCGGTGTCGCGAAGCATTTTCGGCGCCATCATCCTCAAGAACTCATCGAATTCAATCATGCCGTTGCCATCGGTATCGAAAGTTCCAGTAAGCTCCTTGATTTCGTGAGTGGTCATTTTTAACCCCAACGCCTTCACCACCATTCCGAACTCCTTGAGCGTAATGTGACCGTTGCCGTCCTTATCAAAAAATTTGAACGATGAATTGATCTCCACCAGTTGGGATGGCGTGAGCAGCGGCAGCCAAGGATTCAATGGATTGATGTGTTGGATCGGTTGCGTGTACTCGTACTTCAGAATATCGGGCCATGTCTTTCGATCAAGCGCTGCGGCTCGGTTGACTTCGCCCGTGTCGTCGGGCGCCACCTTGGACGAAAAGCACCCCATCAGCCGGTGGTTTCGACGACGCTGAGTGAGGGTCCAATGACCAATGAGTTGCACAGGCCACACTGCGGCGTGATCCGTGGGGTCCAGCGCTACCGGTAAAAAGACACCGGGGGGAGCCGGTACGCATGCGGTGGGATGTGGGGAAAATTTGGTTTTTACCCGTGTACTATTGTACCGGTATGCGCGTCGCGCATCCACTGAAAAGAAAGTCCCTGCTGTATTGTGAATCGAGAATTGACAATTGACAACTCGACATTGAATTCAACATATCATGATTCAACAATTAAATCGTTTAATCATCGCGGTACGCATTGTTACGACACGGTTAAATGTTTCGCCATGATGTTTCGCGCACGGGCCACGGCCCCGCCGGGTCGTGTCGGCTGCACCCAAACCACAAACGGGCGGTGGCCGGTGCACTCCGGACGAGCATAAGAGAGCATTGTGTAAAAACAACTTATTAGTGACCAATCGCGCCGGTTTGATAGTGCCCCTGTGCCCGCGCCACATCACACGCAAACCCGTGGAAACTTCAACGCAGAGGCACGGCACGCCCCCGCGAACGCCGCCCTCCCCCTGAGTCCCCTATGACTCACCGTGCCCTTGGATATTCGGACGCAGCACTTTCGTGCCGCGCCACTCAATGGGCCGCGTGGCAGCGATGCGTGCGACCCAGCCAGACTGCGCACCCCGTCGCCGCCCCGGCGCACCACGTGGCCCGTGGGATTCGCGCGCGTTGGAAGCGCGAAGCTGCACGATGGGTGGGCTCAACGCGCTTTGGCGTCGCGAAGCTGCACGATGGTGACCTGGCCGTTCTCGACGACCCACTTCTCATTGGCGATCTCGGCCACGAAGGCCTCGTTCTCGGAGACGCAGACGACGGCGCCCTTGAAGTCCTTGAGACCCTTGGTGAGCGCGGCCACCGAGTCGTTGTCGAGATAGTTGGTCGGCTCGTCGAGCGCGATCACGTGCGGCTTGGACCAGAAGGCGGCGCAGATGACGAGGCGCTGGCGCTGGCCGCCCGACATCTGGCGGATCTTGCCGTTCGCGAGCTGCGAGTCGATTCCAAAGTCGGCCAGGTGCTGCAGGATCTCGGCCGCCGTGATCGGGCGCACGGCCATGCCAGAGTCAATAGCCTGCTGCTTCTGGTCGAAGTTCTTGATGAGCTTCTTCACGTACGGCTTCATCATCTCGAGCTCGGAGAGTGGGATCTGCACCACATCCGCCGCGACGCGCCCTCGCTTCTTACACTCGTACCAGAGCTGCTTGCCCTTCTGGGCGCGCCCGACGATTTCATAGACCGCACCCGCCGCTTCCATGTCCTTCTCATCCTCCGGTGAGATGGCCTGCGTCTTGAGCTTCGCAATCTCCTTGTCAAGGCCGGTGCGGAAGCGCTCCTGGATGTAGGTCACTGGCGTGACGAGAAGGAAATCTTCGAGGTGGTGCAGCGACTGCTGGGCCACGTAGGAGAGGCGCAGGTTGTGGTGCTTCCACACCTCGCCGACGCCCTGCTCGGCCTCCAGGTCTCCCACGAGCAGCTTGAGGGCGGTCGACTTGCCCGAGCCGTTCCCGCCCACGATGACCGAGCGCGAGCCGAGCGTGAGTGTGACCTCGACCTTTTGCAGAATGTACTTGTCCGTCTCGGGGTACTTGAAGTTGATGTCCTTGAGCGTGAGGATGGGCTTGCGGAAGGTGCGGATGCCGTCGGGCTTGCCTGGGTCGGGGAAGTTCATGGGCAGGATGAGGCCGGCCGCGATCATCTCCTCGACCTTAGCGAGGGTGGCCGACATCTCGGACGAGGCGCCGCTCTTGCCCGAGTCGCTCGTCTTGGACTTGCCCGAGTCGCTCGTCTTGTCTGACACGTCGAGGCCCGACATGCCTTCGGCCAGCTCGGACGCGGCGTCGCCCGTCGTGGAGGGGGCGCCGTGGTCCATTTGGGGCAGACCGGCGGCCACCTCCGGCTTCAGCTTCTGGAACTGCGAGAAGGTCATCGGGTAGTAGACAAAGCGGCACGGCTTACCCAGCTGGCCGCCGTTGTCGTAGTGCGTCACGTCCGTGCACACGTCGTCAATGAAGTTGTAGTCGTGCGACACGATGGCCATGGTAACGCCCTCGAGCGACAGGAGGTGGTTCTTGAGCCACTCGACGGCCGAAGGGTCCATGTGGTTTGTCGGCTCGTCGAGCAGGAGCAGTTCGGGATCGTGCAGGACCGAGTTGGCCACCATCAGGCGCATCTTCCATCCAGCCGAGAGCGAATTGCAGAAGCTCGACCTCTCCGACTGAGGGAACTCAACGCGGTCGAGCACCTCCTCGATCTTGGCCTTCTTCTCCTTCTCGTCATCGAGCCACTCGGGCGCTTTCATGTCCAGGTACTGCTTCACGTCGATGCCATCGTCGCAGATGAGCTCGTGCCGAATGTAGTGCGTGCGCAGGTGCTGTGGGAAGCCGGTGATGTCCTTGGCCGCGAGACGGTTGAGCAGCGTCGTCTTGCCGGTGCCGTTCTGGCCGATGAGACCGTAACGGTTGCCGCGCTCGAAGCGCACGTCGGCCTTACGGAGCAGCACGCGCCCAGCGAACGCGAGGATGATGTTCTGGATGTCGAGCGAAAAGTCCTTGTCGCCCGAATCGTACAGGATACGCTTGGCGTCTGACGAGAGCTCCTCCTTGAACTTCTCGACGGCTGCCTCGGCGACGGCAGCCAGGGAGCCCGCGGGCAGGTCGACGTACCCTTTGAGGATGGCGCCGAGCCACTCGGCGAGCTGGCCGACCGCGTCCTTGAAGAACTGGACGCGCACCACGCCGCCGCACGTCTCCTCGAGCAGCGCGGAGCCAGTCTCGGCCAGGTAGGTGGACACTTCGGCCGGGATGGCGGCCGAGAGGCCCTTGACCTCCGCGGAGAGCATCTCGGTGATGATCTTGCGGCGCGCGTCCGGGTCGTTCGAGTCGCCCGCGCCCTCCTCGAGCTTCTCCTTGGCCTTGACCGACGCGTCGCGAATGTCGGGTGACGAGTGGTCCAGGTTCTTCTCGAGCAGCGGCATGAGCAGTGGGAAGAAGGGCATGATGTCGGACGAGTCCTTGATGAGCGCGCACAGGTTGGAGGCGCACGTGGTGGCCTTCTTGACGAGCAGGTAATTGGGGTCTTTGATGCCGCGGATGATGATCGGCATCATGAAGGCCAGCGAGGTGCCGTCCATCGGGTTGCAGAAGGTCGTCATCAGCACCTCCTCGATGCATGCAAACGTCGTGTCGGGCTTCTTGAGCGCCTCCATGATGATGCCCTTGAGCGTCGAGCCGACCTCAGCGTTGTCGGTGCACGAGCAGAGCACGGGTAGGGCCTCTTCGGCGGCCGACTGCACCTTGGCGTTCGAGTCGTTCAGGCACTCGAGCACGTGCGGGATGCACTCGGCCAGGCAAGGGCCCATCGTGCGACGCGCGTTCTTGGCGAGCGTGGCGGCGAGCTGCAGGCACTCGACCTTGGAGCGACCTCCGCCTCCCACGACTTGCATGCCCTCGTACAGGGCAGGCATGACGGTCTTCACGGAGACGCCCGAGAGGCCCTCGATCAGGCTGCGCATCCCGAGCGTTGCCGCGTCCGCCACCTTCTTGTCCTTGTCCGTGATCGTCTTGACCATGCGCAAGAGCAGCGGAATGCCGTATGGCTCGAACTCTGCCTTGAGCGTGTGGCAGAGCACGCCGACGGCAAGGTAGCCGGCCTCGCGCGCACTCGGAGCCTCCTTCTTCTTCGACTCCATGGCCTCGTCCACGAGCTTGAGCACATTGTGCTCCGCGAGCGCCTTGACGCCGAGCGCACCCACGGCAGCGCCGATTCCACATGCGGCGGTGCGCGCCTTGGCGGACGAGTCTGCGCTCGCCATGGTGGTGAGCGACGAGGTGAGCAACACGGTCGGTTCGGCCCCTGCTTCGATGGTGCCCTTGGAGATCCCCGCCTTGAGCGCCGTCGTGATTCCGATGGACGCGGCCGCGCGCACGCTGTCCGAGTCAGCATCGAAGAGCTGGCCGCAGCGCACAAGCATGCGCTTGAGCGACGCGCGCTCGAGGTTACCGGCGATCTCGCCCGAGATTTTGATAAGAGCCGTGACGACAGTCTCGTTATCCTTGTTGCCGTCGAGCATCTTCTCGATCTTGACAAAGAGGTCCTCCCCCTTGCCACCCTTGAGGGCGGCCGCGATCATGGCCGTCGCCGCCTTGAAGGTCACGTCGCGCACGAAGGCGTTCTCCTGGTCCAGGGTGGTCTTGAACGCGCGAACGAGCATCGGCTCGTCCGAGCCGAGCATGTCGTCGAGCAGCTTCTTTGCCGCGGCCTCTGCCATGTTGGTTTTTCGGAGATCGATGTCGAGGGAGGGTGCCGCGTCGCACTGATGCACCGAGATGCAGTTCTGATGAACTTTGTGAACTGTGAGCACAATAGGCCGTCCCTCATCAGTGCTTTCTATTTGTGCAAGATCGTTGCACTAGAATGGACTTTATTTGACTTGACAAAGATGTTCGGGACTTGAATTAACTTGGACAGGTTTTGACGAAACGAAACAGAAAATTCTGCAGCCAACCGCGCCAAAACGTGTTTCTAGGCGATCTACGCGAGCAGCACCGCGAGCAGCACTCCCAAACAACTCAAACATGGGGTGCGCAAGTAGCAAGAACGAGGAAACGGCCAAGGACGGCGCTGCGAGAGTGCTGCAAGCGGCGGCAAGTAAACACCTGATGAAAAAGAATGAAATTGAAGCCCAGCAGAAGGCGGAGCAAGAGAGGGCGCTGAAGGAGGCGGAGGCTGCCAAGTTGTTGCAGAAGGCGGCAGCAGGGTACCTTGCGAAACAGGCCATGCCTGCGCTCAAAGTCGACGAAGCCAAGGCCGACGCCAACCCGGTTTCGCAGCTCATCGACACTGCACGCGAGAAGATTGGTGGATTGCTCGGTGGCTTGTTTGGCTCTGACGATGCCACGCAGGTCCCAGCGGACCCAGCGACGGGTACGACGTCGGATGCCAAGGTGGCGGCGCCGCCTTCGACGCCGCTGCTGTCACTCACCATCCCGGCGAGTAAACCGGCTGATGAGAACGATATACTCAAGTCGGCGCGGTTCTTCATGAACAAGATCACAGGGACGGCAGAGGCACCTGCGGCAGCGGCCTCCTCAGAGGCACCAGTGACGGCGCCAGCGACGTCCGAGGAGACTGCGGAGCCGGTGGCGGCGGAGTCGGCGACGGTAGAGCCGACGGCAACGGAGTCATCTACGGCGGTGCCGCTGATTGTGACGTTCACAATCGAAAAGGAGGCCGCAGAGAAGCGGCTCGGCCTGATCATGACGGGGACGAGCACGCCGCGCATCTGCTCTTTTCACCCAGGCAGCCTGGGCGAGAAGGAGGGCATGCTCATCGGTGACGAAATCCTCACGATCAACGGCGAGAAGCCTGCAGGGCATGATGAGGCGGGACAAAAGATCCTGAGCTCCGCGACCCTCGTCATTGAGATACGCCGCGCCTGCGCGGGTGACCCGGCGGCAACGGTACCACCCACGGCAGAGCCGCCGGTCTCGGAGATAGTAGAGTATACATTCGTGGTGGATCCCGAGGTCAAGCAATCGATCTGAGGGCCGACGCCGCAACCGACGACGACGCTGCAACTTCCGCCGCGCCGCGCCAGCCCGCCGCACATGCGATACCCTGATACTGTGGCGCACTCACTCTTTGATTTGAGCGCCGTCTCTACATCATGAGTCGGTTTTCGGGTTCCGCGTGGCGCGTGGCGCTCGGCCTGCGGTGCGTGCGGGGCCCCACTGCGCGCGTGTGCGAGGTGTGTCCCACACGTGGCCGCTGGTGGCGCATCCAAGGGCTAGGACGGGGTACTTGGATACTATAAAGCCAGATCGCTGTAATTGTTTAATACCGAGATCCGAGTAAGGCCTGTCCCATAGAAAAGTTGTCTTTTGTCTCTATTTTGTCTCACCGGACTCACATTGTACGATACGAGGCCCGCGCGGGCGCGGCCACATCGAGCATCGTTGATCGTTCGCCAATATTTTAGCTTATGTGGCGATGTGGCTGAGGCGGTACTAGCGGTGGCGCAATGGGGGTGGAGTAATTAAAGGTCAGCCAGAACGCTCGCAAACTCAACATGAAGGAAGGGTCCGCTGCCACGCTCCCTTCTCTGCTCGCGACCCTCGCCGCGCTGCCGTTAGCGCACACGCAGCATGCGTGGATGCATGGCGACGAGCAGGGCGGCTCGCACGTGCCCCTCATTCGCGCGCTTGTCAGGGAAGATGTCGAGCTCGCGACTGAGCTGCTAGCCCACGGCGCCGACCCGAACGCCCTGGATGAGATCACGCCGCTGTACGCCGCTCAGGAGTACGTGCACAACAGCCGACAGAGGCACGCGATGCTCAGACGCCTGCTAAAGGCGGGCGCACTGGCCGACCAGGCGACGAAAGACGGCAGCACTACGCTCATGCTCGCGGCATACCACGGTGATGTGCGTTCAGCACAGCTGCTGCTTGATCACGGCGCGGACCCTGTGCGCCGAAATGAGCAGGGCAGCGACGCGGTCCTGGCTGCGCAGCGAGGCGGCCACTCTGAATTGGCCTCACTCCTCCACGAGCACCTCGGCGAGAGCGGCTTGAGGCTCATGAGTGAAAAGCGTCACATGAAAGTTGAGCTATAAGTTTCGGATGTGAATCCTGATCATGGAGATCTCATGAGGTGCCTGTCGGCGCCTTTACGAGCTGTTATACGAGCGTATTACTGGTTATGTCAGAGTACAGGAGCGGAAATAGAAACTGCGCTCTGTATCCTGGAATCTGTGCTCCCTACGTTGGTAAGCCCTAGGTATCGACACTCGGAAATTTGTGGGTCCCTCATTTGCTGCGAGTGCGACCCAAGAGGGGTCCTCGGAAACTCGGAAACTCGGAATCTGGAATTTGGGAGTCCCTCTCCTCTGCCTTGGACCGAAGAGGCAAGAGGGGGCCTCGGAAACTCGGAAACTCGGAATCTGGAATTTGGGGGCCGTCCCTTGCGCCTTGGGCTCGGACCCAAGAGGGGGCCTCGGAAACTCGGAAACTCGGAATCTGGAATATGCCCAGGAGTATCTTGGAATCTGCACACTCGGAATCTTGGAATCTGGAATTTGCAGAGGAGTATCCTGGAATCTGCCCATGAGGAAACATCGAAATATCTGGATTTTGGGATCCCTCTGCGGACCCACGGAGGGGCCCCGGAAACTCGGAAACTCGGAATCTGGAATTTGCAGAGGAGTATCCTGGAGTCTACACACTTGGAAACATGGAATCTGGATTTTGGCATCCCTCTGCAGACCCACGGAGGGGCCCCGGAAACTCGGAAACTCGGAATCTGGAATTTGCTATTTGGAAGAATTTGGGTTTCCGTGCTGCAAGGTTGCCCCCCCCCTCCCCCCCCTC
>Ga0210247_102041_pt1 | contig 13719 bp, 10 predicted proteins | sample ChrtobMetP3_16mM_FD_155449 | JGI IMG/M metagenome (GOLD analysis project Ga0210247, IMG submission 155449) | Chrysochromulina tobin associated microbial communities from unialgal haptophyte culture, Seattle, Washington, United States - P3_16mM | ecosystem: Host-associated > Algae > Haptophytes >...
AGCTTTTACTCTCGACTCACGCGCGCCTCCAGACATCGGGCTTTCCCCACAGGGAGGAAAGCCCATTTTCGCGCGCATGCGGCCGGGACACCGTCACCGGTCCCAAAACACAATGTCTCTACTCGCAAGAACGATGTCTTTTAAAGCTCTCTCGTCACCCACAAATCCTTTTTAGTGGTTCTTGAGCGCCTGCCAGACGGCCGAGTTGCATTTAAAGCCAGAGCCGAAGGCAATCTGCCAGATGCGATCGCCCTTGCGCAGTCGGCGCGTGACGCCATTCGGAGGCGGCGTGCCGCCCTCGCGCTGCAGCCCGCACGCGTTCCCGTACTCGGCGATCAGCTCGAGCTCGTACCAGATCGACGCGGACGAGACGTTGCCGTACCGGTAGAGCGAGAGGCGCGACGCCTCGAGCACGTGCGGGGGGAGGTTGAGGTTGTTCTCGATGGCGTCGATGACCGCACGCCCACCAGTGTGCACGCACACCCACTCGACGGCGCGCATGAAGTTGGGCACGTACGGCGGCAGCTCCTTGGCAAGCACCGCCGCGGCGCGCTTGGCCTTCTCCGCAGAGCTCGGTGAGGACGGCGGCGCCTCCCTCGTCGCGGCCGCCACCGTCGCCTGCGCCTTGCCACTGGCCGTCCGGCTCGCGCCGTTCGCCGTCGCGTGCCCGTCGCTCCCTCCCTCGGCGACGGTCGCCGCCTTCGCTGATTCCGCCTCGTCATCGGGTATGGGCCGATAGCCGATGACGGCACCGACGCTTGGAATGGTGACGATCGCCCGCACCGCAGCCGCGAGCGGCTTGCGCAGCGGGCCGACCGGGACCTGGCCACGGAGTGCCTTGCGCGCGAGCAGGTTGAAGAAGAAGCGTAGCTGCTCGGACACGGGGAGTATGAGCGGACCGAGCGACGTGATGTTGCGCTTGAGCGCATCGCCCGCGATCTGCATGATCTGCTTGGAGAGGCGTACGCCGCGCACGCCCTCCGCGTCCTCCTCCTGGTAGACGGCGCGGTAGCACTCGTCGCTCTGCCCCAAGTGCGTGCGTACCGTGTGCAGCAGCTTGAAGCGAGCGCGCCGCCTGTCGGCTCGACGGTTGGAGAGAAGCATCGCGGCGGCGCCGCAGCGGAAGAGGCAGTTGGAGAGCAGCATTGATTTGTCATTGCCGCGGTACCAGTTCTGCGTGATGTTCTCCGTAGAGACGACGAGCGCTCGGCAGTTGCGGTGCTCAGGCGACGCAAGCAGCTTGGCGGCCAGGTCGACGGCGATGATCGAAGCTGAGCAACCCATGCCGCCGAGGTTGTAACTCTGCACGTCGGAGCGCATCTGGAAGCGGTTGACGATCATCGCCGAGAGCGAGGGAGTCGGGCAGAAGAGCGAACAGTTCACTACGAGGATGTCGACGGCCTTGGCGTCCGTCTTGGTGGCCGTCAGGACCCTCTCGACAGCACGGAACATCATGAGCTCTGCCTCCTCGCGCGCGCCACCCATGCGCAGCCGCTCGCGCTCCTGCATGCGCGGATTGGCGATCGCCGCGTCCGAGAAGATCGACGGCGGGAAGATGGAGCACTCGCCGATGCACGAGGTACGCAGGATCTTCTCCTGGAACGCCATCGCCTGCTCCGTGAAGCACGGCGTGCCATCTGCGTGGCACTGCGTGGCACGGCGCGCGAGGATAGGGGAGAGGGCGCACAAGGTGAGGGTGGCGCGCGCGACGTGCGTCGGAGGGAGGCGAGGGCTTTGCAAGTTGGCTAACGCGAGGGCTCGAGTGTGCGAGCGTGGACCACGCCTACCGCGGCCTTAGAGACTGCAAGAAAGCGCTCGTAGAGCACGGGCTCGCCCGCCTGGTTGACGGCATCTCCGCCATCGATGGCCGCGTGCCGGTACGTCTGAAAATCGACGAGCAGCACCTCGGGCCGCTGGCGCATCCACAGCACCGTGCTCAGCCATACCATGCACAGGAGCACGACGATTGTGCCTGAGATGGAGCCGCGTGCCCCCAATATGGCGTCGCTGACGGCCATCAAGAGGTGTCGGTACAATTCGTAGTGCTCATCCTTGCACGACTCACAGTAGAGCAGGTAGATGGAATAGCCAGCCAGCAGGATCACCGCGACACGAAGCAAAATCGCGGTCAAGTCGATACGCTCTCGGTAGCCACGGAGCACGTCGCGCTTGCTTGCGAGCCAGACCAAGCGGAGCTGGGCCCACTCTTTGGCCGAGAGCACGGTATCGCCCTTGCCCGTGTAGCCCTTGCGCTCATCACCGTCCATCTGGCCGGGCCACTCCATGATCGGGAGAGGTTGTTCGCGCGCGCGGCTGCCGACGCGGCACACACAAGCGGGCTGCTTGAGGTTCGTGTGAAAATGGGTTGCGCTTTTGTAGAAACTAGTGGGGTTGCGCTTGGTCGTCATCGTCGACCGTTTTTCGATACTATGAGCTATGGATGAGTGAGGCCGGGTCGCGCGCGCGCTGCGTGCCGGCTGCCTTACTCGTTACTGGACGAATTCATGGGTGGTGTTAAAAAACACCGGGGTTGGTTGGTTTTGAAGTGCGCGGAGATATTTAATCCGACGCCTTCTTGGACTTCTTCGGGAGCAGGACCGAGTGGATGTTCGGGAGAACACCGCCGGCCGCGACCGTCACGCCCGAAAGGAACTTGTTGAGCTCCTCGTCGTTGCGGACCGCCAGGGTGATGTGGCGGGGGATGATGCGCGACTTCTTGTTGTCGCGGGCGGCGTTGCCGGCAAGCTCGAGGACCTCAGCGGCCATGTACTCGAGGACAGCCGCGAGGTACACGGGGGCGCCCGCGCCGATGCGCGACGCGTACTTGCCGAGCTTCATGTGGCGGTGAACGCGGCCCACCGGGAACTGGAGGCCGGCCTTGGCCGAGCGCGACGTCGCCTTCTTCTTGGAACCACCGCGGCCACCTTTCACCATTTTTGAATTGAGTTGATTTGATTGCTGTTTCAATCTATCCACTGAAAAGGATAACCCATTTGTCTGGTCGGGAACGCGAGTGCGGCTGGCTCGGCGAACGTCTCTTTGTTTTGCCCCCTCATCTTTGGTGTTGCCTCGCCACCACGTTGCTCGTCGCGCTCGCGGGCCTCTTCGGCGCGGCTGGCAATGGAGCATGTTGTCATAACGTGCCCTTTGACCGCTCCGTGGCTAACTTCTCTTTGTGTGGCGCCTCACCTCCTCTCGCGGCCGAGCGCTCGGCCGACAGAACCTATCCCGTGTCTCCGCCTCCGCTCTCGCCAATGCCGCCTGCCCCGATCCGCCGCCTGCAGAACTGTGCAGTGATGGCGACCTCGTCGGCGGCTCCCAAACGATTGCCGCCGATGACGCTGAGCTCGTCGTCCCCTCGCTCTGTGGCGGCCGGGGTGGCGCCGACGGCTGCCACGCCGTGTTCACATGGATCGAGGCACAACGCTGGACCGACGTCTTGCGCGCGAGGCTCGACATCGGTGGTGACGGCATCATCGAGGGGTACCTGCTTCAGCTCGTCTTCGCTCCCAGGTCGCCGCGCGCCTGCGCGTCAAGAACTTTCTTCGGCGGCGCGGTCGTTTGCTAGGAAAGACGAGGCGCCTCCTCTTTGCCCCCCTCTCGACTCCGGAGCAACCCGCGCCTTCCATCGAGGGTCTTGCAAGGAGTGAGTATCCCAGCGCTGATCGGGTCCACGAGTCCACCACGGACACATGGAACGCCCCGGACGCAAGCGTCCATACTCAGGAACACTTCTCGATCCTGCGCTCGTCTGCCTCCGCTCTCAAGCGTGCCTTCACTGACGCAGGTCATTTCAGCATCATGCTCGCGCGCGCGTGCGAGCGATTGGCTCCGGCTACGGCAGCTGCTCCCCATGACCTTGGCGTGACGCAGGGAGCCGTCCAACGCCCCCGAGCACAACCAAATCTTCCATCGCATGCGCAGCTCACCATTCGGAAGCTGCACGTGCATTTGTGCAAATCACAAAGCGCGTGGCGGCGACGCACAAGGCTGGCGAGTAGCATGGTACGCGACCGGCGCGTTTTCTGCCCTTGCCATCGCACCCGCATCCGGCAGATAGCGGTCATGCCTGTGGCACATCGGGTACGTGTTTGAGTGTGACGTGGGAGTCATGTGACGTGACCTCAGAATCGGTGGGCCTGAGTTGAGCATATTTTTCTGACACTCGCAGTGTGCCATGTAACGCTCCAGTCTCAAAGCAATGACAACGCACACACCGCCCGCACCCACTGTTCTAGAGAAGTAACCATGGTGCATGGAATAGCGCGCCGGAGTATACTCGCGCATCATTGCCGCGCAACGCCCCGCATGATGTGCCCGCGCGTCCCACCGAAGGCGTGCGCGCGGACGGCCACCGCCGCCCGCCTCGCACCTTGCGCCGCCAACGCCGCCGCCGCCCGCCTCGCGCCGCCACACTCAATAGAGCTGGTTCCAGTGGCCCTGCTTGATGATGGCGACCGAGCGACCCTCCATAGGCCGGACGGTCTTGTAGTAGCATTCGGCCTCGTGGCGACCATTGTCCGAGATATTGCCCGTGAGCGACTCGTGCGAGAACGCCTCTGCAATAAGCGAGTCCTTGCACCCGAACTTGGAGCGCTGCGGCGCCGTCGCTGCCAGCGTCTTCATTGAGAGCCCCAGGTCCCCCGGCTTGAAGCCGCTCGTGGCCATCACGTTGACGCGGCCTGTGGTCGTGGCCAACTCGTTGCGAACGGGTCCGACGTCGTTGATAGCCGTCTGCGGGCGGTAGCCCGCGTACCCGGGCAGCTGGTGCGCGTACTGGAAGAGCGTCTGCAGCTCAAAATTTTTGGTGCCCTCGCGCGGCTGCTTACACAGTCCCTGATGCGACGCGTGCGGGTTGCGCCCTGTCTCGGGGACGAAGCCCGAGTAGCCAGGCGGATGATATGTGGCCTTGGAGGTGCCCTGGAAGTACTCCGCCGTGGACGCCGTGAAGTTGATCTGCGTAGGATCCGCCGGCAGCTTCGAGCGCGGGTCGACGCCATACGCGCCGTACGCCTCGCGGTAGCTCGTCTTGAGCTCCGGCTCACGCAGCGCGACGCCGCTGAACTGGCGGTTGGCGCGCACCTTGGGCTCGGGCCCGGGCGGCAGCACCTTCTTAACCGCCATCAGCAAGTTGCCCTCCTCGCTCTTCTGCATGTACTCGGTCGTGTAGAATGGGCTCGGCTCTTTCAGGTTCACGGTGCCGGGTGGGCGCAGCATCCCGGTGGCCGTCACGTCGGACGGGTAGTCCTGCTGCTGCAGGTGTGCGCCTTGATTGTACGCGCCATTGAAGGTCGAATCGTGGAAGAAGCGCCTGTCCATCGTGTCCGGCGGCCGCCGGATGTACGGCGGGTCGCCAATTGGGCGTGCCGCCTTTGAGTCCCAGAGCGGGTTGGGAGCGGTACCCTCAGCAAACTGCGCGGGCGAGAGCTGGAAATCGATGGAGAAGGACGAGAGCGGCTTCTTGATCGTGCCGCCGTCGCCGTGAGAACCGTATCCACGGTCCGTCTTCGCGCGCGCAGCACAGCCTGTCTTGGTGGGGATATCGATGTTCTCCTCCATCGGCACCATCCCGGTGTAGCCCGGCACGCCGACGCCCAGCCGGTAGCAGATGAACGACTTGTTGGCCGCCGTGTTGCCATTGTGGAAGGTGTCGCCCAGCGGCCGCGCCGCTTGCCCGGCCGCGTCAGTGGACATGGCTGCCGCTCAGGGGAGGGGTTGGACACACGAGCACAGAACTGACACGATGTTTGCCAACACGGCGTTTTGGCTTTTTTCACGGTAACGGGTGCCCTGAAACTTTCAAGCATGAGATCCTTTGAGAAACAACTCCGCGTGTCCGGAGCCGCCATGATCTCCTGAAATTCTTCTCACTCTTCACTCTTGCCTCGGATATTGTACCGGCGCGCGGTCATTCGAGTCCTCAGGTGAGAAAAGCATATCATGAGGAGACTAGCCATCCTCGAATGGTAGTTAGAGCCCGCCCCTGGAACGTCTCGCTGCTGGCGACGATGCCCACGAAGACGGACAGCACTAAGAAAAAAGCACAGAGGCACAGATGCACGGTGCCGAGGCGGTTGACCTTGCGGGCCAGCATCGCATCGGGGTCCTCGTCGACCAAGTAGCCGTTTGGGTTCAGCACGTGCTCCTGCATCGCCTTGGTCGCGTACTGCCGCTGCAAGTAGCGGCCGCGCACGCCAGCGTCACGCTGCAGCGCATCGAAGAAGACGAGCGCGTCACCGTCATGAGCACGGATGGCCGCAGCAGTGTTGAGTGCGCCGCTCGTGAGCAGCCAAAGCTTGTGCTCGGTCGACTTCTCGTTGCCCGTGGACGAGCCGAGCGCGTGCCGTGCGAGCCGCGCGAGCGCGGCCACGCCCTCCGTCGTGACGGCAAACGGCCGACGCCGCACAAACGCGCAAACCTCAAGCGCCTTGGACGCATTGTCTGGGCTGAAGTTTTTACCCGTGTGTTGCGCGGCGACGAACTCGAGGACATCGACCAGCCGTTCCTCGCGGAGCTTGGGCAGCGCCTCGAAGACGCACTTGGCGCAAGCCTGCATTACGGCCGCTTCGGCATTGGCGGCAGGTGCAGTGGCGGAAGTCGCAGCAGCGGGTGGCTTCGATGAGTGATCGGGAGGCGGTGCGCCGCTGCACCCGCTGCCACCGCCGAGGCCACGCCGCTCGCGGTCGGTCATGCAAGGTGTCGTGGCCGTCCGCTTCCGCCGAGGGTGAGCGTCGCCATCGTTCACACGGCCCTCCAAGGACGAACAAACAGCTGGCGCTCCATGCAGGTCGACCTCAATCCGCCGAAGAAGGTGAAAGCTTCGGACACCGACGTCGTGTTCGAAGGCGCGATCGTCTCCATCGACGCTGACAACTATGTGGTCGATACATCCTTTGACGATGCGTCCGCCGGTGGCGTGCCCACTGACACGACTGCCGAGGACATCCTCGCCGCCTTTGCAACCTCGATGAGGGCTTTTGCGCGCGCGCAGCAGGGCGTGAACGCCGCGTGCAGCATGCGCTCGTTGATGGGGGTCCTGCACTTTGACGCTTTCGCCAGTGAAGCCACGGTGTTCGACGCACTCATGGCTCTCAACTCGCTGCTCTATCGCAATGCCGCTAATGTCGAAGCTGCCCATGATGCGGGCGCGGTCGCGCTCATCGTGAGCCTGGTACGGCGCGACACGGCTGCGAGCGAGCATGACCTGCAGCGTTCACGAGAGCTCACACGCGCAGCGTTGCAGGCGCTGCTGCTCTTGAGCCAGGGTGACCCATCGCGCGCGCGCCGAGTGCAGCTTGGTGGCGCGGTGAGTGCGCTCGTTTCCGGCGCGTTCGCGCGCACCGAGACCGACCCGGAGGCTGCGTACTGGGGCGCCAAAGTGCTCGAGCGTATCAGCAGCGCTGGGCCCGAATGCATGCAGTCAATTGCGCTCGCCGACGGCGCCATCGGCGCTCTCCTGGCTGTGCTCGAATGCGGGTACTCACCAGGCACCCCCTTTACAGATGACCCACCCCCTTTGAACGTGAGCGCCGACGCTAGTGAGAGCACCGTATCGCCCGCGGCCGAAGCCTCGATGCGGCGGTTGCTACTCAAGCCGACGGGAGCGCATCGGCAGGCGGCGGCAGCGGCGGCGATGGCCCTATGCGCCCTCCTCCATGCACCCGAAACATCGAGCGCGGTGGTCAAGGCGGTCGAGGCGGTCGCGGCGCTTCACGGCCAGGCGCCACGCATCGGTCACGCGATCAAGGCCGCCTCCTCGGCGCTTCTCGCATTGATCCATCGGCATTCGATCGCGAGGCTTCGTGCGGCGTTGACACCGGTTATGGAGGGTGCCACTGGAGCGCCGGGAGAGAGCGCGCGGCTTCTGGCCGATGCTTGCACTTTCGCGCGCACCATGCTCGTGCCCGAGAAGACTATCGGCCAAGCACGCGCCACCTTCAAGCGCCGCCAGCAAGAGGTCGACCAGGGCGCGGAGGACCGCAAGCGCAATCCGTGCAAGTATTCGGAGGCGCCAGCGGCAGCATCGCCGCGTACGCCGCGTACGCCACCGGCGGTGTCTCCCCGAGGGAAGCCGGCGACCACTGGGGGTCGCATCAGCACAGGGTCAACGACGCCGCGTGCGGCGGCCCCGTCCACGACGACCCGCGCGGCGGCCCCGGCTGCATTGGCGTCGGCGCCATTGCCGTCACCCGACGGCGCCACTCGACGACGCTTGTCCGGTGCGCTGCCGCCGCCGCCGCCGCTCTCGCTGCCCTCGCCGGGTGGCGGGTCGTGGGCGCACAGCACGACGGCGCAGAGCTCCTCCACAACCACCCAGCAGGCCGAGGCTGCCATCGACTCGCACCTCGGTGCGGCGCGCGCGGTGCTGTACGAAGCGATGGCGCAGCTCAAGGCGGAGCACGAGGCGCAGCTCGCGCGCTCCCAGCAGGAGATCCGGAATCTGCGTGTCGAGCTGCAGTCCGTGAGGCAGGCCGAGGCGGCGCTCCAGGCAAAGCTCGCGACCATCTCACGCAGTGTAACGCTCGCAACACGGCCGCATGGAGCTCAGCAGCACGAATCAACCGAACGGTGAGCTCCTGAGGCCCATGGTTGAGTCAACCCGATAGCGATACCCATGTGTGAGCCATGTATACGTGAGCTCCCGGCGTTTATACATCGATAGCCATACGGATGATGTGTTCGGATCATTCGGTCATATAGGGCCGTCCCCGGCGGAAAGTGCTTTAGTTATCGATTTTACACGTGCGCTGTTCCGTAATAGCAAATACACCTATCGTGAGACGAAGTACGTATACGTACCCGGTTACGCTTACGGCTTACGCCGGCGCCGCCCGCTCAGACGCGAGACGGGACTCGGGAGTCGGGAGACGTGGAGCTCCGTACGCGTACCGCCTGTCCGTTCCCGTCCGCTGGGACGTGTGTATACTATCGGCAACCGACAGCAGCATGCTGCCGGTTTTTCAACCGAGTCGCTTCGCGCATCGCGGCAGCGCGGGCGGCCACCTCACGGCCACCTGCATCCGCCGTGCCGCCCCCCCGGCCGGAGAGGAAAGTGGGTGCTCGAGCTATACACGCGGGACCCATTACACCGACGACCAATCGCGCCCGCACTGCGCAGCCACGCCGACACCGGCCACCGCACATGCCCATGTGCTACATGCACGCCACCATGCACCATGCTGAGCATCATGCCCACCTAATCTACATGCGATGTGAGAGAGAAGGGCCATGTTCGGTGTGGCCAACGCGCCATGATTTCGGACGCGTACCAGTCCGCGTCTCCGCGACTCCGTGTCGAGACTCCGTGCTCGGATTCATGGATGTTACCTCATCGCATATTCCTCCTCGACTTCCATCATAGCCTTCTGCTGGACCTCCGCGATGCCCTCAGGCTCGATCAGCGGCCGCAGTGCAGCCACTCGCCGCGTAGCTTCCTCTGCTAGTCGTTGCGCAACTGCTGCCTCGGTCGCCGCGCTTTCAGCCGCCGCTTTTGCATCCGCGGCCGCCCGCTCGGCCGCCGTCGCCGCCGTCTCACGCGCCGTTTTGAGCTCTGCTTGTGCGGCGCGGAGCTGCCGCCCGAGTTCTTCGGCCTGCGCCTGGGCTGCCTGCGCTGCCTGGGTTGCCTGAGCTGCGCGCTCCGCTTGGACGGTTTGGGCAGCCTGGGCCTCTTCGGCCGCCTGCGCTGCTTCCCGTGCTGCTTGCGCCGCCTGGGCTAGTTGTGCCGCCTGGGCTGCCTCGGCTGCCTGCGCCGCCTGGGCCGCTCGGGCCGCCTGCGCCGCCTGGGCTGCCTGAGCTGCCTGGGCTGCTTGCACCTCCTGCGCCGCCGCCTGCGCTGCCTGCGCTGCCTGGGCTGCTTGTGCTGCTTCCTGCGCTGCTCTAGCTGCCTTGTCTGCTTGTGCCGCCGCCGTGCCGTCTTCCTCGGCCATGGCGACCATGAACTCTGCCTGGGCTGCTTGTACTGCTTCCTGCGCTGCTCTGGCTGGTTTGTCTGCTTGTCCCGCCGCTATGCCGTCTTCCTCGGCCATGGCGACCATGAACTCGCCGAAATTGACCTCACCGTCCTTATCAATGTCTGCCGCCATCATCATTTCGTCGATGGTCTTGTCGTCGACATTCTCGTACGTGCTCCGGATGTACTCCTTGATCTCATCGGCGTTGATTTGGCCGCTCTTGTCGACGTCGATCTTGGCGAACACCACGGCTGTCGGCGCCCCAGCCACCTTTGGCTGCTCCGCTGCGGCTTCCATGGCCTCCTGCTCCTCAATGGACTCAATGACCTCGCGCGCCACCTCGCGCGCGTCCTCCGGTTGCAATGCCGCCTCAGCTACGAGCCACCCTTCCAGACGGGCGGCACTCTGCCTGAGCACTTCGGCGAGTTTGGCAGCCCCCTCTCTGGCCACACGGCTGACCGCTGGCGTGACGGTGCGGCTCGTTGTCTCCGCCGCGCTCCCCGCCACGCTCTCCAAAACCCTGCCACCCTGCTCGAGCGCCTGGCGCGTCTCGGACGGCACCACCTGCTCCCAGCTCCCGGCGCGTGCACGATCGAGGGAGCTCGCCACGCCGGCCGCCGCCTCGTCCACCCAGCTAGCGATGGCTCCCGCCACCCGCTCGGCCAGCTGCTCCGTTTCGGACATGGGTCCACCCACCGCGCCGCTCAGCGCATCGCCTTCCGCAACGGCAGTACCCTCCCCGAGGGCTGTGACGGCTGGTGCGTCCTCCGTCTTCAGACCCTGACCCGTCGCGTCTACCACTGGAGCGACCTTCGCCGGCAGCCCCGGAACCACCTTCGCTTCGGCTTCGAGCTGCGCATTCCATGCGGCAATCCTTGCGCGTCGCTCCGCGGCGGTCTCCACTTCCTCCAAATCCGCCTGGAAGCATCCCACAGCGTCACACGGAGCTGTCTCGGGAGCTGGCTTCAAGGCCTCCACAGACGATCGGAGCTTCTCCTTCGCGGCCTCCAGCGTGTCCTCCAGATCAAACAGCCCCAGACCGCGCGTTTCCGCCAGCGAGGAGGCCAACTGCGTCAGAGGCATTGGCAGTGGCAGCCTCAGGAATGAAGACGACACGCCGAAGGTCGCCAGTACGCCCGCTGCCACAAAGCTCGCGAGCATCCTCTCCTGTTTGCTCAAGCTTTTGGCGTCTTGGTGCATGACCCATGGGTTCTGTGCCAAGGCCTGCACCTTTTGCGGAACTTGCTTCAGCTTCTGAGCGACCGCCAATGCAGCGAGGGATGGACTTTCACCAACGGTCTCGATGGGCGTGAGCTTCTGTGCTCGTGCAAAGAGGCCATGGTCGGGCGGACACTCGAAGTAGCGCACGCCCTCCACAGTGCCGTCGTGTTTGCCCTTCGGCTCAAGCAGCGCGACGCCCACCCACACGCCCGGGTTGAAGGACGTCTCCCCGATGAAGCGCACGTAGCCCTCATCGCCGAGCTCAGTGAGCACGCGGTCGCCCACCGACACGGGTTTTCGTGCCTCGGACGTGGCGACGTCGACTGGCAGGGAGCTCCTGAGCGGCGAGGGCTTGGCGCCGTCGAGCCAGCCCAGGGGCTCCTTGGCGAGGTTGCCGAGGCCCTCGTAGAAGATGGTGGGAGCGTCACGCTTCTCCGCGGGCGACGCGAACTGGCACAGGCCAGAGCCCAGCGAAGGCGCGGTAGGCGCGTCGCTGTCTGCCACGAAGAGAGTTTCGTCCGCGGTCCGAAGCCCCCATGTGTCAAGAACGGTTGCGGGTGCGTTGGCACGTTGGCTGCTCACGCCAGATGACGCCTCTGGAGCCGGTCGTCGAATGGTGATTTGCGGCGGCATCTCCGAAGGTGCTGAGGCGGCAGGTGGTCGTGGAATGGTGATATGCGGCCCGGCTGTCGAGCTTGCGGAGGAGACGGCTGTCGGGGCATCCATGCTCATGGGAATGCCTACTTGCGGCACGGGGAAGACGAGGCCGGCGTCTGACGTCGCGCCTCGATCAGGCAGGCTCCGGAGCTTAGTAGGGAAGACGACGCCCGCGTCCAACTGGATCTTCTTCTGCTGCAGCTCGATCTCTGCCTCTGTCATCACATCATCCAACTGTGCCAGGCGGTCCAAGAGGCGTGCGAGCTCACTTTGCTCTTCAGCGGTCAGCCCGCCGGTTTCTGCCCGATACTTGAGCACGTCGAGCCCTTGCGCAACGCGCTCAGTAGCCTCTTTGATCATCTGTGGCGTCATCTTCGGATTGCTCATCAACCGCACGCACGAGCGAGGAGACAATCGGTTCGTCACAGAGCGGTACACAACATTCGGTGCTAGGGCCAGCACCAGCACATTCATGACCAACATGAGCACGTTCGAGAGGTGTCTTTGTGCAGAGCTTCTCCGATGAGGAGAGAAGAAAGAAGGCGCCAGAGATAAAATCCCCAAGATCCAGACGTGCATTTCGTCCGCTAGCTGTATCGTCGATGTCCCCCACGCGAACCACATACCGTATCAAAGGAAACAGAAAACCGCACTCAGAGGTCAACACAAGAGTACTCGACGGTGGACTCGCTGACGCCTAATAGTAATCATTTTAAATGGCAGCACGCGAAGCCCCATGGGACAGATAAAAGTTAGCAAGCACGCTGCTTCGAGCGCTGGCCGCTGCTCGTTTGTGAAACTCCCGGCGCGCAGTCGACGCGCAGCGTCAAACGCGTTACATGTGGTCCCGCTAACTGTGACAGTGCTACGTGGTAAGATTGGCGTATAGGACAGCATGGCATGGTGCGAGCCCGCGCGAGTCAGCCCTCGAGACGCCAGGGCAGGTACGCGAACTCCCGGTGCGCCTCCAGCGGAAGCTGCAGCACCTCCTCGCCCATGCCTATCGAGTGCAGCCTCGTCGTGGCGCTCGAAGGCGCCCCTAAGCGCGCCGCGGCGGCGAGCGATGCAGCGGCGCTGAGGATGCGGCTGCCACCGCCACCGGCTGGGTACGGGTACGTGCCTTGGAAGGTGGTGCATGGCGCGTCAGTAGACCAGGCCGCGTTCGAGGCCACATCGAGCAGCGTGCGGGTCGCGAACGGCGCCGTGATGGGCGCCGCAGACCCCCCGGGCGCCCAGGCATTGCTCATCGGCGGTGGAGCGTACGCCTGCGGTGGTGGCGGCGACGCTGTGGGCGGCGCTGCCGGTGGTGGCGGCGCCGTCGGCTGGTGCTCGGTCGGCGGAGGCGAGGGCGAGCCGCGCAAGGGTGAGACTAGCCCTGAGGGTGCGAGGTGTCCCTCCCAGACTGCACGCAAGCCTGCGGCGGCCATGGCGTCGTCGAAGGCGTCGGCGGTACGCGAGGAGGCCGCCTCACGGATGGAGTCGGCCGCCTGCTCCAGACGGCGCTCGCGCTCGAAGATCTCGTCCGCGCGCTCGCGAAGCAGCGCCTCGCGCTCGGAACGGCGCGCCAGGTGCCGCTCGTAGTGGGCAGCGAGCGCGGCGCGCTGACGCGCAAGAGCAGGCCGGTCGGCGGTGGCGGCGGAGGCGTTCGCGCCGGCGAAATGATACGCCGCACCCATGAGCGTGCGTACCTCGCTCATGTGGTCAACCTCGTCCGTATGCGAGGGGGCGGTGGGCTGAGCGGAAGAGCGGGCGCGCAGCGCGTCGCGCTCCTCCATCGTGGCAGCCCAGGCGCGACGGCCGCTGCGCGCATACGGCTGCAGGGCGGCCAGGGATTCGGCCCATGGGGGGACGCGGTCGGTGGCGCGGCTGATGCCGCCGGCGAGCTGTCCAG
>Ga0210247_102050_pt1 | contig 13631 bp, 9 predicted proteins | sample ChrtobMetP3_16mM_FD_155449 | JGI IMG/M metagenome (GOLD analysis project Ga0210247, IMG submission 155449) | Chrysochromulina tobin associated microbial communities from unialgal haptophyte culture, Seattle, Washington, United States - P3_16mM | ecosystem: Host-associated > Algae > Haptophytes >...
GCCGTTCACGGCTGGCTCACCGCGGCAGCCAGCCTCGGCTGGTCTGTCGAGATAAGATGTTGAGACCCAACCCTCGAACACATGTTCACATGAACGACCGCAAAGGCGCCGCAACGTGAAGGCACAAGCCCCTTCGTCCGCGCGTTCGCGCCACCGCGTGGCGGCTGTGAAGGTGATCGGTTTTCCGCGACAGCAAGTCACGGTCGCCCCGCGATCACCACCACACCACCGTCTCTCAAAGTACATGTAGTCGTACTGTACGGCTCTTCTTACGCTGCCATGCACGTCACACAACGTCGTTCTTCGCAGCCAGGTGCATGGCCCAGCATGAACCATGATGGCCAGGTGGAGGTATGGGCGCACAGTAGAAAGCCTCGTCAATGCTCCAAATGGTTAACGCAAACACCGCTCATGGTGTGCTCGCACCACTCACTGGTATGGATCCCCGGGAAACAACTGATTGAGTACAACTACCTCCGTCGTCGCCGCACTCCGCGTCGCCGCTTCAGCCGGCCTCTGCCGCCTGCGCCGAGCTCCTTGCCCAGCGCGTGCTTCAATGCCTTCCTAGCCGTTGTGCCGGCAATCTCGCCCTTGGGATCATGCTCGAGGCCCCACTGAGGCATGTTGCCGCGCAGCGAGCGGTGGCGCGTATACGAGCCGTCGGTGGCGAGCGCATAGCCGTACAGGTAGGTGCCGTACTCATCAAAGTCAAGGGGCCAGACGAGCGGCAATCCCTGCAGCAGCTGCTGCTTCGTCGCCCAGCAGCCGCCCGGCTTGAAGTTGCGCTGCATCGGATAGTGAAGCGATTCTTCCATGAACTTGCGCCGGCCACCGTTATGGTCACCTAGATTGCGCGGCAGCACAAAGTCACGATAGTAGGCGGTGCTTGCAATGTGCGGCGCGTCGCTCCAGCCGCACGTGCGCGTGAGCGGCACGCGCAGCCCCGGAAGCGTCACGTTGGCCACCACGCCGTCAAAGCCACGCGCGGGCGCATTCGGCCTCATGTTGAGGCGTACGTGCTTGATGATCGGCAGCACGAGCATCGAGCTGAGTAGCCCAGGCGCGTCGAAGGGGCGCACGAGCTGGTAGTCGTGCTGCAGGCTGAAGAGGAAGGTAGTATTCACGTGCGCAACCGCCGCCGCGAGGTTGTGCGCCGCGAACCGGAACCGATCGCTCTCGTACACAGCACTGCGCACGAAGGCCGGGTCGCTCGCGCTCAGCTGGCGCACCCTCCGCTTGAACTCGACGTAGTCGCGCACGCGCTGCTCCGGCAGCGACGACTGCGGGCCGTCGAACTGGATGATCTTGGCGCACTGGGGCAGGCCGGGCACGATCGCGAGCGACCGGAAACCCGCGTGCAGCGTCGTGGTGTCGGGGTTCGACGGCACTGGGCTTGAGGACACGATGATGGTCAGCAGCCTCGTCCAGCTGTGAAGATCGTCATGGCTGGTCTGTAGGCGTCGCATGCGGCGCGCAGTGGCCGCTTCTCGGGCTCGCGATGTCGCTTACCCGCGGCGCGATTGGAGCATGCATAGGAAATCGGCTCGGGACGGCGCTTAAGGTAGTCCGCTCGCACTCATTAGGGTAATTTTGGAAATCAGCCCTACATAAATCAATGAGTCCCAAGGCCCCCGGGGCGGGGGAGGATGGGGAAAGAATGGACAACGGTGAAGCCAAACAGTGAAAATAAGCTGGTTCGAGTCTCAGGGGGCACTTCCCGCGCTTGCTTTTTTAGGCGAAATTAGGGTTTTGGGCTGGTTTGTGAACTAGAGTATGGGAATTCCACGTTCGATTCTGAAAGTTTTGAGCTAGAACTCAATGGGAGTGCGTGGGACACCTCTGGCTTGAGTTTCGTTCAAATCCCTTCAGTACTTTTCGAGATCAGTTTTTGCCCCATGTACACCATGAGCGGACTACCTTAAAATTCTTTCCTCTACAGAGAGCTTTTATGGTTCAAAGACACCGGGTGGGGCCGGCACAGAAGTAAAGACAGTCGAGTATTGGAAGTATCTAGCTGTCCTAGATGAACTCCATCCCTTTGTTTCGCTCACACCCAGCTCACACCGCTCAGAGCATCTCAGCGGTGCGGCCGGGCGACGAGCAGCTCGAGGGTGTGCACACGACGCCCGGCTGGAGCGCGCGCCACCCGCGCTCATACTTCATGCGGCCTCCCCCTCCCGGCCTCGCGCTGCCGCCACTGCCGGAGCTTGCGCCTTGCAATCCCTCCCAGGCGCGCCGTTTCCTCGTAGGGCTCCACGGGTCGCCTTTACCCACGCCTTTACCCACGCCCTTGCCCACGCCCTTGCCCACGTCCTTGCCCAGCAGCACGGACCCCGGCATGCCACGTCCCGGAAGGGGGAGCGCGCGCGACGCCCCCAGCGGCGAGGAGTCGTACGAGTACGCGCGCGAGGAGGCGCCATCGTAAGCGCCCATAAGCGCCGCCAAGACGCGCTGGCGGCGACCATGGGCGGCATCCGTTGGAGAGATGCGCTTGAAACGTGCTTCGTCTTCGGGCTGCAGCACAACCATGCCATCAAGGCGGCCAGAGCGGTTGCTGGCAGGCCATCCAGGTTTGGAGGGTAGCTGGCTATGCATGCTGGGTGGGTATTGTCTCGACGGCACCACGTCCGGTGAGGGTGGCGGCGGGTTGATAGTGAGCTTCCGCCGCTGCGTCTTGAATCTTTGTCCGCCGCTGCCAATGCTGCCAATGCTGCCCAGGCTCCAATCGCCAGTCGAGCTGCTGAAAGCGGAGCCGTCGCTGCTCGCGCGCTCGGCCTCGTCGAACATGTCGTCGTCGTCGATCTCGTCGTCAAGCGTGTCGTCAAGCCCTTGGGTCTGGAGTTGGGCCTGCCCATGCCTGCGCCCACGAAAGCCCTCGTGTTCCTCTGCGCCAGTGCCGTCGACGCTCGACCGCATGAGGCCCGGGCGATGAGGTGAGGTCGGTCCTCCGTACACGAGGTGGAGCTCTTCGTGGAGCTCTGACCTAGCTGGGGTGGGGAGTGCTGCGGGGAGTGCAGAGGTGCACGGTGGGGTGGTGACACGCCTGGTGAGCTCAAAGGTGAACACGATGATGGAGCGACGCCCACCGTGCGCGCCTTGGACGCAATGAGGCGCAGCGTGCTGACTAGCTTGGCGAGCGAGGCCATCTTGATGAGAGTGGCCTCGTCGTCCTCGGTATCGTCCTCGGCCGCCATCTGGCGGAGCATGCCAGCGAGGATCCCCAGCCTTCCGTAGGAGGTGAGGCTGCCACTCGTGTCGCCCCCTTTGCCGCCCCTACCGCTGGCCGCGGCGCTCGCGACGGCGCTGGCGGCGGCGCTGGCCTCGAGCTGAGCCGCGCGCGAGTCGAGACGAAGCCTGACTCGCCGCCACAGGAGCTGCGCGTGCGAGGGTGGCGGCAGCGACGGCATGCCCGCGGCCTCGGGCGGTGGCGGCACGCATGGTGCGAGAGCGCCGACCCACGCGATGGCCTGGGCGGCGCTGGGGGCGCACAGGAAGATGGGAGTGCCTTGCCGCCGCTGCAGCGTCACAAAGTGCCACGTGGGTGGCGGCGCCATCGACTTCGTGTCCACCGGTAAGGCGGCGTCGGCGGCGTCGGCATCGAAGTGGGCGGCTTCATTCGCCGCCTGATTGCATGTACCATTCGCCTTCGCCTCCTCACGCACTCTCCGCAGCGCCGCCAGGTCAAACATGGCCGCGCGTGAGCACCAGCTTGGAGCGCCCAGGACGACGCCTTGCAGCTCGGAGAGGCGCAGCCAAGTGATGCGCGCGTCCATCACTCGCCACTCTACTCGCGTGCGCGGCAGCTCGATCAGCTGCAGCGCCTCGCCCTTGGGACTGAGGCGCAGCGTGCAAGGCGCCACGTGGAGATGGGCTCGTGTGCGGAGGAACCCGTCGTAGAACCCCTCGGGCATTCCCCAAAGCTGAAACCCCTCAGGGCGGCGAACCTGCAGCACCAAAAAGGGGGCACCGTGGAGCAGCCGCGCGCCCTGCCTGACGCCGGGCGCCATGGTGGGCGCCATGATGGGCGCCATGGTTGGCGCCTTCAGTTCGTCCTTCCGAGGCGCCATGTCGGGCGACAAGGCGAGCGCCAAGTCGGGCACCTGCGGTTCGTCCTGCGTCCGCCTCGCCTCTGAAGGACGGTCCGGAAGACGGGCGAGGCCAACGCTGATCACGCTGACGCTTGCACCCGGGGAGCAGCGGCGGTGGGGCCTCGAATCTTCCCACAGGTTGCCCACCGGCGTCTTCCCCACAGGCGCGTCGTGGCGGCCCGCTTCGTGCAACGTGTGTGCAGGCAAGTCCAGCGATGCGAGCGAGCCACTTGTACCGGTCGATGAAGGCGCGCTTGTCGAGTCGATGCTGCCAAAACTGATGCTGCGAATGCGTCCGTCGAGGGGAATGCATCTGAGGGCATTGTGAGGCGTCTCCTGGCGGACGAGGCCGGGTGGGCGGGCGAGTTGCACCGTTGCCAAGCTCTGCGCGAGATGCGAGCTCAGCTTGTGCAGCAGCACAATCGGCGGCGAGGTGGCGGCTCCCGGCCCATCAGTTGCCATGTTGGTCACCGAGTCGCAGGCCGCGCGGGGCGATCGGACGCTCGAGATGGTAGATCGGTACTCGTCGACTGGCGAGGATTGTTCCGACCCTGCACCACGTGATGGCACCTCAGTGTCAGTTGCGCTCGCATCTGCGGCCTCGAGATCGAGCATGAATCTGCTATGGCCGTGCAGCTGGCCAAGCGGAATCGTGTGCTGATGAACCCTCACTGGCGCTGCCGCATTGACCAACGCCGTCTCCGCTGCCACTTCGCTTCTGGAGTTGGGCGCCGGGTCGAGGAGCTGCTGCTTCTCTTCTACTTCTCGGTAGCGTATGTGCCAGATCCAGCACGCTGCGAGCGCCAACACAACCGATGTCACCATGAGAACCATGTCGCCCACGATCCATATGACGAGCACCCCGTCCAATTCCAGCTTCGGTGGCACCAGTGACGGGGGCGGCGCCATGGCCGCGTTTAGACGCCCTTGTAAACGCTCCCAGCAACTCCGAGCGAGAGCGGCCAACCCGACAAACACCAACAGACACGAGGTCGGAGGCGAGGGTCCCATGTGATTCAGTCCTGCTGTGGAAGACGAAATAAACTCGGAGTTTTTTGCATGGAATTGCATGCTGAAATTCACAAACATGGGTTCACACTCTGTGGATAGTGGTTGCACGAATTTGATAATCAGGGTAACATGTTTTTGACGAAATTCGTAAACTTCGCCACAATGGCTGAAGGCTCTGATGAGGCCCCGTCCGGCCGCCGGTCCAAAAGCCTCTTCCGCCGCCTCTACGAGAGGCCCGCATGCCCACACCCGGCGCCACTCGAGCGAGATGCCTTCTGGCGATCCCAGGCGTGGCTCTCGCGGCTGGTCCTGGAAACGCAGCTGTGCGCGCCCCTCACCCGCTCCCGCCAGGCTGCGCCGGCTCCTCCTCATGCAATCGGAGGCTCACGCTGTCGTGTGCGCATCCACGTCCACCTGTTCACTGTGCCCGCAGCGAGGAGCACACTGGCTGCGTGAATACGCTCAGCTGGAACGAGAGCGGCTCGCTGCTCATCTCCGGCAGCGATGACTGCCGTGTGTGCGTGTGGGACTGCGGCGGCGGCGGCACGCCGACGCTGCGGCGGGCGGTGAAGACGGGCCACAGGCGCAATATCTTCTCGGCACTCTTTTTGCCCGGCACCGCCGACCAGCAGGTCGTTACGTGCGCCCTCGACCGCACAGTGCAGCACGTCGACCTGATGACGGGGGAGAGCACGCGGCTGGCAACGTGCACGCAGTTTTGCTCGAAGCTCGCGCTGGTGCCCGGGTGCGCGCACGCGTTCCTCTCGGCGGGCGTGGACGGGCGCGCCTCGCTATTCGACCTGCGCGAGGGACAGCGCACGCGCCGCATCGCCGTCGACCTAAATGATGTGGGCGGTTGTACTGGTCTCGCCTTCGACCCGACCAGTGGTGGGTATCACTTTGCTCTTGGATGTGACGACCCGATCACGCGCGTGTACGACCTACGCGCCGTGCGCTTCGACAGGCCCGATGCCTCGCGCGTGCTCCACCAATACGTGCCGCGACAGTGCGCCTCAGCCCACCGCCTCAAGCCCATACCCTCACCTTCCCCATACCCTCACCTTCCCCATACCCTCACCTGCCCCACACACGAGCCCCAAGGCCCAACAAGACGCCCCACACCCTGATCATGTGCCCTCCCCTTCCCCGCACCACCCTCGGCTGCAGCCTCTTGCCACCGAGCCGTTCGCGCCGCTCACGCTTCGATTCCCTCGGTGGTGGCCCCTCGAGCCTAGCCTACTCTGCCTCTGGAGAGCTCCTTATCAATATGCGCGGGGGCGAGGTGTATCGTTTCGAGGCGATCTCGCGTGCGCTTGCGGCAGCGCCAGAGTTTGCCATGGCGCTGACAAGGCCGGGTGCCGAGGCCATCGCGGCCGAGGCGGCGGCCGAGGCTGAGGCGGCGCAGATGGCGGCGGAGGTGGTGGCGGAGGCGGCGGCGCTCGAGCGGCGGCACATACCTTACAAGCTGCGGAGCCGGCGTATGATGGCGGCGGCGGCGGCGGCGGCAGCTGAGCAGCAGCAGACGACGACGACGACGACCAGGCTTGAGGGCGATTCAGTCGTGGCTGCGGAGGCGCCGACCGCCGCTATGGCCGCCGCCACCGCCGCTGCAGTGACCGCCGCCGCAGTCACAGCCACCGAGGCGTCCGTGGCACTCCAAGAGGCGGAGGAGGAGAAGGCAGCAGAGGGGGCGGAGGGGGGAGCCTCCGGAGCCGCCTCATCTTCAGGGGCGTCGGCCCCAATGGACGAAGCCGTGCATGCATTCGGAGCCGCCTCATCTTCAGGGGCGACGGCCCCAATGGACGAAGCCGTGCATGCATTCGATCGGCGCTTCGAGCGCCTCGAGCGCGCCCGGCACGGCGCCGGCCTGTGTGAGCATGCGGGTACGCTCACGCTCACACTGCCACTCACCACGTACACCGGCCGCGTCAACGAAGAGACCTTTGCAAAGGAAGCGGTCTGGCTCGCAAACGATCGGCTCGTCGCCACCGGCGGCGACTGCGGCCGGCTCTACATCTGGAGCGCCGTTTCGGGCAGGCTCGTCTATCGCGCGCAGGCCGACGGCTCGATAGTGAACTGTGTCGCGCCCCATCCGAGCCTGCCATTTGTCGCCGTCTCTGGCATCGACGATGGCATCAAACTCTTCAGGGTCGGCGGCGAGAGCCATCCACCGAGCAAAGCCCCCCTGTTCGCCTCGTGTGCGCCCGAGGCCAACTTTCACGGATGGGCTGTGGACGCGCCGCCGCGCTGTGCAGCTCTTCCTGCGGACGACTGCACTGTACGGCTGCGCTCGGCGGGCGCCCTCCGAAGTGAGGCTCTCAAGTGCCTGCACCGCTCGCAGCCGAAGAGCACCATACAGCTGCTCGAGGCGGCGCTCCATCTGGTGCACGTGGACGTGGACGTGCCCAATACCGCGCTAAGGCTCGCGCTCGGCGCCGAACGGCGACAGCTGTGGCTGCTGCTTGCGAGTGCATGGTTGGAGTACGGGCAGCCGAGTGCCGCGCACGCTTGGTGTGACGTGCTGCTTGCGAGCGCGACGGCGGGTGCGACGGCGAGCGTGGGCGGCGCCGCCGCGGGCGTCGACTTCGTACCCGCTGCCGTCGCCGTCGCTGAACCTGCCGCTGCCCAGGACGACGACGCTGCTACCACCGACACCGTCACCGCCGCCGCTAGACTCGAGGATGCGCGCGTGATCGGCAAGGGGTATTATCGACGCGCCACGGCGAGGTTGCTGCTCGGCCGCTTTGACGAAGCCGAGGAGGACGTGGCGGCGGCGCAGGCGTCGGAGGCGGCGATGGCGGTCGACACGGAGCTCGGCCTGCGCCGCATGTGCGACTCACTCCGCGCGCGGATCGGGGCGGCGAGGCTAAGCGCTCGTTCGCACTGGGAGCGGCGGCTGCGGCGGCAGTGGGAGCGGCAGCTGCGGCGGCGGGCGCCGGCGGAGCAGGACGAGTCGGAATACCAGAGCGACGAGGAGGGCTCAGACGAGGTTGAGATTGCAATCTCAGACGAGGTTGAGATGGCGCACTTGTATGTCGGAGGCGAGGGCGACGTCGGCGAGGAGGCACAGAGCGGGGAGGAGGACGAGGACGAGGACGAGGACGAGGACGAGGAAGAGGAGGACGAGGGGGATGAGGAGGAGGAGGACGACGACGAGGACGAGGACGAGGATGAGGATGGGGATGGGGACGAGGACGAGGACGAGGACGAGGACGACGAGGAGGACGAGGATGAGGACGAGGACGAGGAGGAAGCGGAGGAGGCGGAGGCGGAGGAGGAGGCGGAGGAGGCGTACGACTCAGCCCTTTCACCGAGCGCACACAATGGCGGCGAGGGCGAGGACGCTCACGAGGACGCCGAGCCCTCAGGGGCGTCGTGGTGAGCACTTGCATGCACGAGGGCGAGGACACCGAGCCCTAGCCGAGCCCGAGGATGCTCGCATCAAGGACGCCACGGCAAACAGCATTGAGCATTCGGCGTAAAGGGTGTTTTGGTAGCTGCCCCTCGCGGTCCTAGGGCTAGGCGTCCTACCGTATAGTGTATACGACCGATCGATCGTGCATTCGACCCCGTTTCGTACCTGGTGTGCGGTCTGGCGAGCATCACTTATATTCATTATCTCGTCGGCACGTGCGTGGTTGCACAGATCACACTCTCCACGTCCCGGCAATAGACGCTCGGGCCCCGTTAATAGAGGCGCTTTGCAAGATCGGCCCGGTAGAGTCGCGTGTTTAAGACGCGGAGCGCCGTGACGAAGGCGCTTCCGGTTCGCGCCTGTTACGGATTGAAATTCGTGAACGTCACAACTAAAGTACAAGCTGTGTGAAAGCGGTGGTGACTTGCTCACTTTGCCGACGACGGCTCCGGATGCAACGACTCGCTGTTTGGCACCCACTGCTGCCAGACAACAGTGGAGACGTTCCACACGCCGCCCCACACCCAGAGCTGGTTTTGGCTGAGAGGGCGAGTCGCCGTCGTCTCATGCGCCCATCGATGACGCTCGTAGCCGTGCCGACGCATGATAGCCGCGATTGAGGCGTTCGTTTGCAGATCGCCCACCTCGGGGTTCCACTCGACACACCAGACGCGCACGGGGATGCGCCAGTCAAACGTCTGCAGCACACGGTATTCGGAGCCCTCCACGTCCAAGCTGAACAGGTCAATATGGCTCACTCCGACGGCGCGCAGCAGCTGGCCGAGCGGTGCGGATGGTACCTCGTACTGCTGGCGTGGCCGACTGCGCTTCGGGTGGAAGCGCTTGGCGAACGTGTCTGAGAATTGGGTCGGGTCACCAAACGTCGAGCCGTAGAGCCCGTCCTGGAAGGTGAGCCACGAGTGATTCATGGACACGGCCGTGCACAGCTTGATCGCACGCGGTCGGTTGCGGAAGAGGGTGCGGCACGCACGGGGGTTTGCCTCGAGGAGCACGCCCGACCAGCCAAGCTTGTCCTCAAAGGCAAACGTGTTGCTGAGTGTTATTCCATCAAGCGCGCCCATTTCGACAAAGAAGCCATCGCGCTGGCCAACAAAGAACTGCTCATAGAGGGCGAGATCCTCGAAATCCTGTGAGCGTACACTCCGCCCGAAGATGCCGCGCCCGACAGGATAATCATAAGGCTCCACATTGCCCATCGCTTGCGAGGGGCGCTCGGGAGTTGCTCGGGGTCGTTTGTCGAGGACACGCGGGGATCCTGAGAGAGCTCAGCTTCACAGTTCGTTGGGCTCGGTTGGGATGTATAGTGTTAACGAACACGACGTCCCCCCAATGCCTCAGAAACCCCCAGGGAAGGGAGGGTGGGACACAACAACAGCAACACGACAGAGCGCACGAGACGCGAGAGCGGATTCTCGAAGCTTTCTCGAAGCTCTCACTGAGTGCCGCACTCAGCGATCATTACGATCCCGATATGGTAATATGGGCGGTATATGCATGCATGCTCGGCCGGACCGAAAGGTCGGCTCGCCTGCGGGAGCCCTCATTCACACCTAACTGAACACAACCACACCTGCGGTGAGCTTGAGCTCAGCTTCACAGTTCGTTGGGCTCGGTTGGGATGTATAGTGTTAACGAACACGACGTCCCCCCAATGCCTCAGAAACCCCATTGTAGTCAGCTTCCGCGCCACCGTGCGCGGCCATAGGTCATGGAAGTTCCCCTGGGCTGTAGCGAGTCCTCTCAAGTGCGGTGAGCGGACGAGCGTGAGAGGGCATCGAAGATGGGCATATGGGCCAGTGTGGCATCATGCATAGAATCCATTCAGTATCAGAGTCAGTGGTAGCGGCGCCTCTGCGCACAGAGGGTGTTAAGAACACGAGCACCGCATACCGGTTGTTGTCGCCGCCGCGATGCGGCGCATCGGGGGTACGTTTGCCCTGAGGCCAGTCCCTGAGTCACTGCGGAGCGAACGATCGAGCACGAGGGCTCGAGTCACTACTCTCCGCAGTGCCTGATATCTCGAGACGGCGTCCGAGGCCCGGTTGCCCGGTTACAGGAGGGGCTCATATGGGGCAGCCGACCAGAAGAGTCCGGCCGCCGGAATACGTCGCCTGGCACTCTGTGTGTCGAGTGATAGTCAGCGCGGGCTACTCACACGCGCACGGTGCAGCCTTGTGAGACTGCGCGCATGCTGTACGTGGCCATTGAGACTTGTCGCGCCTGGCACTCTGTTCTGTATAGAGTGATAGACAGCGCTGTCGGGCCCGGCGAGGTGACGCCGGGTTGACCGCTTAGGCGGACGCCGCGAGGGCGTCAACCAGTGAAAGACCGAGGAGCTGCCGAATGGCGAGCTCGCTCGACAGTGGCGGTAGGGACGCCACTGAGACTGAGAGAACGTCTGCGCTCGCCGCGCGAGTGAGCAGCTTGTCGTAACTGCCCGGGTTCAGGCGAGCGTAGACTCGGAGGGAGTCCTCCGTTTGCCATCGGCAGAGGGCTTGGATCTGGGCTACCGATGCGCCAGCAGCGAGTAGCGAGCAGGCCAAGTATATCCGCGCCGAATGCCAGCTGTACTTGCTGGCGTTTGCCTTGCCAACCACCCGGCCGAGGATGAGCTGGAGCATGCGGTCGAGCTGACCAGCGGCCAACGGCTGTTTGTTGTCGGCTGAGATGAGCGGCACAGTGTGGCGCAGCTGGCCGACCGCTGGCACGGTGAGCTCAAGGGTGGCGAGGTGATTGAACGCTGCATCCGGCTCGGTTGGCGAGTAGTGCAGGTAGATGGGCAACGCTCCCCAGACCTCGCCGTACGGGTCCGCCTTGCTCGGAGGCGGGACAAGGATCGCGTAGTCACCTACCCTAGGGTGGCGAAGGAGGTCGGGAGGAGGGTCGGCGTAGATGATCCCTCGGAGGCACCACTGAAGGTTAGCGCGCGTGGCGAGCGCGCGCGTGAAGACCGCTCCGGCGCCAAGGGCGAGTTCGCTCTTGCGCATGCCCGTCTGACGCAGCGTCGCGACAAACGCACGGAAAGCCGCCGCGACGGCCGGTGCCGTAAGGTCGAGCGCGCCCTTGTCCGTCGAGATCAGGAGCGCGTGGAGGATCTCCTTGGTGAAGGGCTGCTTACGCTTCACCACGAGCGACAAGGCGCCGAAGTCCGCCGCGTGCTTGGCGTTGAGCCGCTTGCACATCTGCCAGACCAGCTTCGTGCTGGGCAGACGGTCCGCTTGCTGTGCGCCTTGCGCACGCCCAGGTAGGCCTTGTACGCGCTCGCCGGCTTGGCTTGCGCACAGCCTCGTCGCCCGCGCATGACCGTCAGGGCATACGGGAGGAAGTTGGCGGCGAGGATGGCCTCGCGCTCCCTTTCATGCAGCGTGAGCCCCGCCTCGCTTGGACGCCAGCAAGGCGTGTTGAGCCCGTCGCAGTATTTTCGCCAGAGCTTCATGTTGCTGTCGAGCTTGGCTCTGGAGCCGACGTTGTCCCATGTCGTGTCGTGCACCGCGCCGCACATGTGGGCGAGCCTCGAGGCGGAGGCCGGCTTGAGCGCGTACTGCGAGCCGTCGTTGAGGAGCCGCTTGAGCGCGGTGCGCTCGGGCAGCAGCGAGTCGAGTGCGTTCGCCTCGCTCTCGACGGTGGCGCTGCGGTGCATCACGGTGTGCCTGAAGTCCGGCTCGAGCTCCATGGTCGTCGCGACGTACTCTGGCAGGACGACACTGGACACGGGGAGCTGACTGTCGGCTGCGCTAGGCGCCGAGGAGGGCACATGACGCTCAGTCTTGGGCCGCGTGTACGGCGCCGGGCGCTCATGCCGCACATGCCCCGGCGCTTGCTGCCCGTCGTGGCGCAGAGGCCCCGGTGCCGGTGTACGACACGAGGCGGCGGGCGGCCACGCCTCCACGAGCGCGGGGACCCTGTCAACGAGAGCTGCGGCGCCATCCTTGGCCGTATTGTCCCGACGGGTTCCTCCCAGGCCTTGCTCGGCGGCGGTGAGATACGGCCTCGGGTCACCCATGGGGTCGGCGACGTAGTCGTCGTGCGTCGCCTCCGGCCGCCTGTTGAGCTCGAGCTGCACGAGCTCGTCGAGCAGGGTGTCGAGCGCACTCGGGTGCGGCTCGACCGTCATGCGTGCGCCCGCGTGCTCCGCAATCGAGATGAGCTCGGCGAGGCGGCCACGGCTCGGCAGGTCGGCCGTCACGTTGACCTCGCTGCTGATGTGGCCAATCGTCACGACACGACATGGGACAACGTCGGCTCCAGAGCCAAGCTCGACAGCAACATGAAGCTCTGGCGAAAATACTGCGACGGGCTCAACACGCCTTGCTGGCGTCCAAGCGAGGCGGGGCTCACGCTGCATGAAAGGGAGCGCGAGGCCATCCTCGCCGCCAACTTCCTCCCGTATGCCCTGACGGTCATGCGCGGGCGACGAGGCTGTGCGCAAGCCAAGCCGGCGAGCGCGTACAAGGCCTACCTGGGCGTGCGCAAGGCGCACAGCAAGCGGACCGTCTGCCCAGCACGAAGCTGGTCTGGCAGATGTGCAAGCGGCTCAACGCCAAGCACGCGGCGGACTTCGGCGCCTTGTCGCTCGTGGTGAAGCGTAAGCAGCCCTTCACCAAGGAGATCCTCCACGCGCTCCTGATCTCGACGGACAAGGGCGCGCTCGACCTTACGGCACCGGCCGTCGCGGCGGCTTTCCGTGCGTTTGTCGCGACGCTGCGTCAGACGGGCATGCGCAAGAGCGAACTCGCCCTTGGCGCCGGAGCGGTAGGACCGCCCATATTACCATATCGGGATCGTAATGATCGCTGAGTGCGGCACTCAGTGAGAGCTTCGAGAAAGCTTCGAGAATCCGCTCTCGCGTCTCGTGCGCTCTGTCGTGTTGCTGTTGTTGTGTCCCACCCTCCCTTCCCTGGGGGTTTCTGAGGCATTGGGGGGACGTCGTGTTCGTTAACACTATAACCTACGATCAACCGCGGTACCGCGCCTGTTGCACCTGCCGCGCGCTCCTCACACCGTTGCATTTTGCCAATGCAGGTGCCATGCAAGTCACTACACCGAGCTGGCGCATCGTCACTCGCGTCGCGCCATTGCTGACGGATCTCGGGAAC
>Ga0210247_102065_pt1 | contig 13531 bp, 7 predicted proteins | sample ChrtobMetP3_16mM_FD_155449 | JGI IMG/M metagenome (GOLD analysis project Ga0210247, IMG submission 155449) | Chrysochromulina tobin associated microbial communities from unialgal haptophyte culture, Seattle, Washington, United States - P3_16mM | ecosystem: Host-associated > Algae > Haptophytes >...
CAGTTGCTAAGTCCGGGTTGAGCACGCAAACCATATGCTCAACCCGGACTTAGCTCAACCCGGACTTGTTAAGTCCGGGTTGAGCATACCGTCACGAAATAAGTCCGGGTTGAGCAACAACCTCGTTTTTTCCTCAGTTCGCCTAGCGAGGCCTCTCCCACGCCCACCCGCTTGCTGGACTTGCAGTCGAGGCCGCTCGACGCAAATGAGCCGTCCCGGGGCTCACTACAGCGGGGCTCACCACAGCCCGATTGGGCTATATAACAATGGCACCTACGTCAATGGAGCCGCTGGGGCGCCGTCAATCTTCACGCACGGGCAGGCACAGGTGCTGCAGCTGCCGAGCCACGGCACTAACACGCCCCAGCTGGCGCTGCAGCCGCCGGCGCCACGTGCTTCGGCCCCGAGGACGACTGTCGCCGATCTGACGGCGCAAGAGAGGATTTTTGGAGGCAAGGCAGAGCGCACCTGGTCGGAGACGACGGCACACGAGTCGGCACGCCTTGAGATCTTGACCATGCGTCAGCTGCAGCGTGCACTGCAGCGAAAGATTGCCGAGTCAACCAAAAGCGGCCCTGCCGGTTTGTGGCAGGCCTTTCACAAGCTCGACCGGCGAAGCGTGCAGCACCTCAACCTCGACGACCTCGTGGCCGGCGTCCGCGGCTTCAATCTCATCTGTGCGCCGGAGCTCGTCAAGCAGCTGCTGCACGCGCTCGACTCGGACCACGATGGGGTTCTGGGCATGTCCGAGTTTGTCGCGGGGTTCCAAGATGGTGGCTCCAAAACGATGCAGCCCGAGCCCTCCTACAACATCTCGAGCCGGCGCCACTTCCGCTCGATCAAGTTCCACCACCCGATTCATACCTTCGCGCACCTGAGCGCTTTCCATTCCTTCGAAGAGAACCCGCAGCAGTGAGCAGCCAACGCTAAAGTGGCGCGTGAAGTTCCTTTCGTGTTGTCAAGTCGTTGTTGTGTTCACTTACCGGAGAGCACGTAAAAACACACCAAATGCCGATTCGAGTAGAAGTACAGCACTGGCAGAATATTCGTCGTGTTGAGCAGCACGATTCAGTATGATTCCGCAAGCGTGTGTTGAGACACACGTTGCCAACATCTCCACCTGACGCCCAAACCATCCTCCAAGCCATCCTCAACGCCGCCAGCGCGCGCATGCTCCGCGTCTCATATGGGGTCATGTAAGGTGTGTATTCTGAGCGGGCAGTAACAGTGCCGTAGCACCGGTTGTCGGTGTTAACGTTCACACATTCACGTTCACGTTCACGTCAAATTGCCATCTCGGCACAAGAAACAAGTGCTCTTCCTTCCATGGGCCGCCGCCAGCGTCCCATTCTGTCCGTGTGGGACGTGGATGCGGTCACTTCCGCATTCGCGGAGGCGAATCTCAAGGTGACCCATCTGAAACCACTGTACGGCTGGCTGCTTCGCCACCCAGAGGTGCAAGCGTGGGAGGACATCAATGGCAGGTGGGCCTCAGAGGCGCAGCTGCGCAACATCCCGTCGGGTGCACGTGAGCTTCTTGCTGCGAACTTCGCCATCTTCTCATCGCGCATCGAGGCCCGAGATGAGTCGGCCGACGGCGCAACCACCAAGCTCGCTGTGGCACTCTCCGACAACCTCCGAGTTGAGACGGTATTGATGCGCCATGGGAATCGCACGACTGTGTGCGTTTCGTCGCAGGTGGGCTGCGCAATGGGGTGTTCTTTTTGTGCAACGGGCACAATGGGCATCGTTGGCGACCTTTCGGCGGGCGAGATTGTCGAGCAGCTGCTGCATAGCCGTCGGCTCGAGCGTGCGGATCGACATTCAGTGGCGGCAGGGGCGACAGAGGAGAAGGTCGAGGCAGACGCGACTGTCGCGACGGCTGCCGGCGCCTCCATGGGGCCCACCGCATCCACAGCCGACGCGTCCATCGAGGCCGCCACCGAAGCCGCCACCACCTCGCTCACCACTGCTACCGCTGCCGCCATCGCCGCTTCGCCGGCGGTATTGGCCTCGGTGCGGCGTGGCGGCGGCGGCGGCGGCAGCGCGAGCGGGGTGCGCAACGTAGTGTTCATGGGAATGGGCGAGCCACTGAACAACTACCGCGCCGTCTGCGCCGCCGTGCGCGTGCTCATCGATCCAAGCCTCTTTGGGATTCGTCCGAGCTGCGTGACCGTCTCGACGGTGGGCATCGTACCGCGGATGGCGCGCTTTGCCATCGATCTGCCAGGCGTCTCGCTCGCACTCTCGCTGCATGCGCCCACACAGCCGCAGCGCGAGGCCATCATGCCTGCCGCGCGCGCCTACCCGCTCCCTCGCTTAATGGGAGCTCTGGAAGCGCATATGGCTGCGGCACGCCCCCACACACCCACGAGCAAGGTGGCGATGGTCGAGTACATTTTGCTGCGTGGGATCAATGACAGGCCCGAGGACGCGGCGGCGCTCGCGGCGCTGCTGAGCCCGCATTCAGATCGCTTGATGGTCAACTTAATTCCATACAATCCAACCGACGCTACTCCGGAGTACCGACGGTCGACCTCGGCCGCCACCGCCACCTTCATGACGACGATGCGGTCGGCGAGGGTGCTCACGATGGTGCGACGTACGATGGGCAGTGACATTGCGGGAGCGTGTGGACAGCTCGTGCGTCAGCAAGAGCGCCACTACGCCGCCCAGCGCGCTGCTGCCGCACCCGCCACCGCTGCCGCTACCCACGCCGCCGCCGCTGACATTGAGGATCTGCCTTGGGACCATCTCGGGGCTTCGGTGCCCGTGGAACGCTCGCGCGCGCCCTCCCACGCAGCCGCCGCAATCAGGCGCCGCGCCGTCGCGCCTCTCCCTGCTTCTCGTACCTCCCCCGAGAAGCCTCGATCCACGCCGCCGACGCCCATAACGATGCCCATGACGACGCTCAGCCGAGCCCAGGCCGAAGCCACCCACGGCCGAGCACCTTTGTCAGACCGAGCACGATCTCTCGCATTCGTGGCGAGCGTCACGCTCGCAGCGGCCGTCGCTATATGCAGTGGCTATTGTGTGCTGGCCTCCATTGCATCGCTCATTATCGAGCACGGCACCCTGATTTGATTAGCATGGTGCAATTTGGCGACCTCGAGATTAGAGGGGCGGTTGTGGTCGTTCCAGTCCATCTCAGTACGCGCGGGTCGTACGGGGCGCTTTAAGAAAAGTTCGTCTTGAGTCGTAGGGCTTTACGTTAGGGACTCAAAATCATCGTCGCCCTACGATACCGCCGCTAGGCCTAGGGCTTACAGGGCCTACAGTACACCACAGCCAACCTAACGTAACAGTACGCGCGGCTAAATTTAACGCCACCGCGTACCGCGGTGAAGATGTCGCCCTAGGACCTCCTCGACTGCGTAATGCCACGAGCACAGCAATGCACGTGCAGGCTCGTCGTGTCGTCCCAACTCATCCGTATGCGCACCGTGTGTATGAAGCGAAGCCGGCAACGAGCGGCACGAGCCGTAGCAGCGGACGTAGCAGAGGACGTGGCAGCGGACGAGGGCGAGGTGACTTCGCCAGACACGGCGGTGCCTGCTAGAGCACCCGTTTCGTCGCCGCTCTCCGGGGGTGGTTCGAGCAGCTGTCGCAGCGAACCCACACAGCGCAGGCGGGGCAGCCGGCCGAGTGCCGCGACGAGCGCCGTATTGAGCGCATCCGAGAAGCACAGGTTGGACAGATAGGCAAAGGTGGCATTGGCAGGGAGCATGCCCGGGCGTGTCGCGTCGCCTTCACGCAGCTCCACCCGCGCCGCCTCCGCATCGCTCAGTACGCCCGCTGCTCTTGCAGCTGTGAGTGCGCTCTGGGCGGCCGCTGCCCGCGTCGGGACCACCTCCACTCCCACAGCATAGGCTGGGGAGAGGAGGGCGACAGAGGCGACCACCTTTCCCACACCACTCCCTATGTCGACGAAGGTGTCTGACGACGTGAGCCATGGGCCCAGATGGTAGCTAGGTCGCTTGGGTGGCGCTTCGGCCGCAATGTCCGCTTGGTGCAGCGCGCTGAGCAGTCCAATCACGCCATCCACAGTGATCTCTCCATATGTCAGAGGGGAATAGCGGGCCGCGCCTCCAGCGCTAGACGTCGCGCCGCCACCGTCCTCAGCGTGCGCCACCACGGAGCCCTCCTCGACCAGCGGCGCATGTGGCGCGTACCCGCTGTGGCTGGATGCCGCCCACGCGTGCCGGAGCAGCCGCTCGAGACGGCGCGGTCGCGGGTCGTTGAACGGGGCCTTGGAACAAAGGGCGGGCGTGTCGAAGAGGCCGTCGACCTGGCAGCGAAGCGGCGCGACCGCCTCGCCGTACCGCACGACCGACGCCTGCCGCGGGAGCCAAGAGGGCCGGGCGAAACGCGGCGCGCTCTCGAGGCGCACGAGGCGCGCATGCGAAGCCTCCGGGTCGCTGCAGTAATGAAAGATTCGGAGCACATATGGAGCCCTGCCACCGCACGCATTCCAGCTGCGGCTCACATAGTGCATGGGCTGTGCGACGAGACGGACGCTCTCGAGCCCGACCGCCATCCAAGTGGGAGTGTCGTCGTCGGCCGCGCCCAGCAGGGCGTCGAGTTCGGTGCTGTGCCGAGCGTGGGGATCCTCTGCGGCCTCATCGGGGATCCACAACGCTGAGCCATTGTGAGGGCACACGGTGAAGCGCCCATAAGAGTCGCACGGAGTTTGAGCCGCTGCGGCATACGCGGTTCGTTGCCAGTTCGCAGCCACGTTGATGCCGCGCCGGAACTGCGAGAGTGCCGAGCTCACGTCGGGCGTGAATTCCATGGAGCATCAGCATGTTTCGCACACGTACCTCCCGAGACTCTAGGATTAGGCGTGAACACCAGCTGTGAACAGTTGTCCCGGTGTCCTTAAGCAATCCGCACAATGAGTTTCACACGACACACAAAAAGTGCACGCATCCGGCCAATAGCCGAGAAATACGCCGCAGCACGCGACGGCACACACCATGCGGCACACCTCCAATACGTTCGTCGTCGAGACGGTCCGCCGACGCTCTCTTTCGGCAGTCCCGACCCGTCAGTCCTCGCCTCACCGGACCCAGACCCCGCACACACATCCTGTTCAGCTGTGCACAGTGGAACCACCACCGCGCACACACCCAGCCTCTTCTTTTGCACATTCATGTGTTTGCCCTTCGTCTGCAGCCCCACCATGTCACCACTCACCAGCCATCCGCTCATACGTGACACACGCGCAATGGTGGCACCTTGCCCACCTGCCAAGGTCACTGCCATGGTAGAGGATTCTGCCGCCACATCAGACCTCGATGGAACCCCTGACGTGCCTACGGTCACGGCAGTGCCTGCCTACGGGCACGCTCTGGACCTCTGAGATGACCACTCATCCCTGCACTCATCGCACATTGCAGGCCGCAACCTCGTCGCTGCTCAGTTAACAACTTCGGCGGCAGGAGAGGGCCCTGCTTAAAAGAGCAGCTGGCGCGCCTTGTCCTTGTCGGAGGAGAACGTCAGGTGGTCGATGACGCACTGCTTGTTGCCGACCACTTTATATCTCATCGCCTCGATGATACGCATCTTGTCCGACGAGTGCGGCGTGCAGTTGAGCACCTCGACCAAGGCCTCGGCTGGCAAGTTGCCCTGGCAGTGGCGCCCGAAGAGCTCAGCAGCCGACACGATGTCCGATGAGAATGTGAGGCCTTTGAAGACGAGGTGGATGTTGCGGAAGTCGGTGATGTGAGGGCACATGCACTCGATCATCCCCATCTTGGTCGACGAGTGGGGAGACGCCTCCATAGCGCCTGCCAGAGCCGCGCAGTGGTTGTGGCGCATGTTCCGTGACATAATCTCGGCGGCCCTTCTCATGTCACTGTCGTGAGTCAGTGCCTTAAAGACTGCAACGAACTCCCGGTCGTCGAGGTGCCAGCTGCCAGTGAAAAACTCTTCGATGAGCTTGATCTTGTCCGACGAGTGCGGCGTGGCGTTCATGCGCATGATCAAATCCTTGCCACCGCGCGGCTGGTGGCCTACAGGGGAACCGCCAGCCACGCCGTGCTGCGCCATTGCCTGCTGCGCCATCGCCTGCTGCGCCATCGCCTGCTGCGTCGCCGAGTCAGCGGAGTTAGCCGCCATCCCCGCCACCGCCACCATCCCCAGCGCCGCTGCCATCGCCACCGCCGCGACCACCCCCGATCCCGTCATCGCTCCCATCGCAGGGATCCCCATCGGGGGGCTCAGGTGGTGGCTTGGCAAGCAGCTCGGCTGTTGCTCCTCTGCGATGAGAAGACCCGCGCGAAGCGAGATGTGCGCATGCCACGCGAGTACCGTCAGCCGCACAAGGCGGGCCCTCACCTCTGTCGGAAGGCGCAGGTGTGCTTGGCGCGTCGAGTCATTTGGGTTCAGGCCCGTGGCGAGGCCTGCGCTCACTTCCCGCCACGCCACGCCATTGTCCGAGACTTCGACGCGCAGCATCTGCACAAGCTGATCGGTTGCAGAGTGGCCACGTGTCATGACGACGATGCCGATGAGGCGCACCACATTGCCAGCATCGATGACCATCCATTCGCCGACGCGGTTCTGACCCGCGCTCCAAGCCTGCTGTGAGTCGAGCATCGAGCGGGCATGGCCTTGACCTCTGGGGTCGCCATCCCACACCGAGGAGTACTGCCGCGCCTCCTCTGGCGGGTTGAGGACGCGCTCGATGCTTGGCAAGCGGCTCGGCTGTTGCTCCTCTGCGATGAGAAGACCCGCGCGAAGCGAGATGTGCGCATGCCACGCGAGTACCGTCAGCCGCACAAGGCGGGCCCTCACCTCTGTCGGAAGGCGCAGGTGTGCTTGGCGCGTCGAGTCATTTGGGTTCAGGCCCGTGGCGAGGCCTGCGCTCACTTCCCGCCACGCCACGCCATTGTCCGAGACTTCGACGCGCAGCATCTGCACAAGCTGATCGGTTGCAGAGTGGCCACGTGTCATGACGACGATGCCGATGAGGCGCACCACATTGCCAGCATCGATGACCATCCATTCGCCGACGCGGTTCTGACCCGCGCTCCAAGCCTGCTGTGAGTCGAGCATCGAGCGGGCATGGCCTTGACCTCTGGGGTCGCCATCCCACACCGAGGAGTACTGCCGCGCCTCCTCTGGCGGGTTGAGGACGCGCTCGATGCTTGGCAAGCGGCTCGGCTGTTGCTCCTCTGCGATGAGAAGACCCGCGCGAAGCGAGATGTGCGCATGCCACGCGAGTACCGTCAGCCGCACAAGGCGGGCCCTCACCTCTGTCGGAAGGCGCAGGTGTGCTTGGCGCGTCGAGTCATTTGGGTTCAGGCCCGTGGCGAGGCCTGCGCTCACTTCCCGCCACGCCACGCCATTGTCCGAGACTTCGACGCGCAGCATCTGCACAAGCTGATCGGTTGCAGAGTGGCCACGTGTCATGACGACGATGCCGATGAGGCGCACCACATTGCCAGCATCGATGACCATCCATTCGCCGACGCGGTTCTGACCCGCGCTCCAAGCCTGCTGTGAGTCGAGCATCGAGCGGGCATGGCCTTGACCTCTGGGGTCGCCATCCCACACCGAGGAGTACTGCCGCGCCTCCTCTGGCGGGTTGAGGACGCGCTCGATGCTTGGCAACTGGCTCGGCTGATGGCTCGGAGCATGGGAGTCGATGCGCAGCCGAAAGAAGTTATGCTTCCTATGCTCGTTCCAGACGCCATCGTCGCCGCGGACGCCCTTCTCCGTCAACTGGCGAGGCAGATCATGCGCCCAGCACTTGGCTACCTTGTTCCTCTCGGGCGCTCTCCAGTGGGCATCGTCGAAGTCGTTGGTCATCCAGCCGGCGGGGCCGGAGGACGGATCGAGGACGCCGTTACCGTCCGCTGCGAATACGCGGCATCGAGCGTCGCCGGGCTTGAGAATGAACTCGCCCGCCGGCGACCTGCAGTGGAGGAATAGACCTGCGGACTCGCCGACCTGCTCGTCCCACCCTTTGATGCAGAGGACTGCACCCGGAACGTAGTCGGCCCCGATGATCGACACCAAGCAACCCCCCGGGCCGCGGTTCGCTTGACCGGTGAGATCGACACCATTGTAGAACACGCCCGTGACGAAATCGTCGATCATGAGCGTCACCTCGATGCGGCCCTGCGCCATCGCCTGCTGCGCCATCTGTGGTGGCACCATCGCAGCCATCTGGCCCATCGCCCCCATCATCTGATTCATCGATCCCATCGCCCCGATGCCCATCTGGCCCATCATCTGGCCCATCATCGCCATGTCTTGCTGCACCTGGGCGGCGCCGATAGGCACCTGGACGATGGGCGCTGCCGGAGCTGCCATAGGCGGCACCGGCATCCCCATCGGAGCTGCCATCTGCGGCGGCGGCGGGACAGAGATCACGAATGCCATTCCCGGCATGGCGCCAGGAGGTACTTGCACGAGCATCGGGCCTGAGGGCGTTCCCACCTGGATTTGCTGCCCCGGCTGCACGCCCGGCGGGACAGTCACTTGCATCTGCATGGCCGCCGGCATCGCCATTTGTGTCGGCTGCGCCATTTGCGGCGGCTGCGTCATCATGCCGGGCTGCTGCTGGTAAATTGGTTGTCCCTGGGGAGGGACGCCCATGGCTTGGCCCTCCATGGGCTGCCCATAGGCAGGTTGCGGAACCGTGATTTGGAATTGCTGGCCGGCGCAGAGGCCGTTGGGGATAGTTACTTGCATGATGCCCGAGGGCGTCTGGATCTGGAGCGGCATGCCGCCCTGCATGCCCGCGGGCACGGTGACTGCCATCGTCTGCATTCCTTCGTGTCGGTGGTCGATGTTCCCCTGGATAATCACGATCGTGCGCGGCGGTGCACGATCGGCGGAGGCGTGCCTCACAACAACGCCGGCGGTGAAATGACGTTTCGTCAACACCAAAACGTGGCCCGTTACATGTAACCCTAACTAGCCTCCTAACCCCTTATGCACCTCCATGACACCATGAGTCTCTTGCCCCACCTTCACGCTCATGTGATCGCACGTAGCCACACAGGCTTGCGTTGTGAATACGTTGCGGGAGTGGCATTTCAACTGGTTGCTTGCTTGCTTGTGGGTGCCCGCTCATGGTGCCACTTTCTCGCGCTCTCTCCCTCTTCATGGTCTGCAGCCGCTCGCTTTCCCGCCGCTCACTCGTGGAAGCGCGTGCGAATCGCCTTGGTCATGCGCCGGCACGTGGAGCCATCGTCCTGGCCGAAGAGCCGGTAGCGCACCGCGGCCACCATCTTGTAGCCGAGGTCGCGGAGCGGGCGTGGCAGCCAGAGGAAGGCGGCCAGGTACGAGTAGGGCGCGGAGCAGCGAGCGAGCACGCGCAGTGCGGCCGTCGAGCGCACATGATGGCCGCACTCGTCGATGAGGACCACCGTCGACACATCGAGAGGCAGCCCATGCAGCTTGAGCAGCTTCTTGCCGGTGGGCCCTTGCAGTGGTGCAAAGTCGAAGGCGGCCTCGGGGTCGTGGTCGAGCACAAAATGGATGAAGGTGGAGCAGAGGAGGCATACGCCATCGAAGAGAATGATCGGACGGCCGTTGGGTGTCGCGGGCACCGAGGGCGGCGCTTGCCGTTTGAGGAGAGTACGCGAGATCAGGTTGGCGCCCCAGTCGCCAAGCTTCCAGAGCAGCACTGCGCCAGGCCGCTCTGCCGCCGCAGCCACCTTGGTGGCCTCGAGCACTGGCTTGCCGATCGCGCCAAGGAGGCTGCCGATCCAGCTACCTCCGAGCACGAGATCGTTGAAGACGACGATGGCGTCGCCCTCGCCGAGAGAGACGATGCAGAGCTTGGGGACGACGGGCGCGCCGACGGCACCCTGCGGGTACGAGACTGAGCCCGCCGCCCTCGCCACCCGATCTTCAAGCTCGGCTACGAGTGGCTCCGCCTCCGCCGCGCTCGGTGGCGCGGCGAGGTGCTCGATCAGGGCGTGCACGTTCGTGGCGACCACGTCCGCGTTGAGCTCCGCCGTGTGTCCCAGCTTCAGGTCGGCCGCAAACGAGGGTGCGGCGGCCATCACGTCGCCCATCGCGAAGATGCGCCCCCCGCTCCCAGGGCAGTGGAGCCACGCATCGACACGCAGACGGCCGCGCTCGTCCTTGAGAGCGCTCAGCTCGTCAGCGAAGATGACGTCGGCCGTCGTGGGCGGGCCGTTGCCGCGACAGTCGTAGACGCGGTCGGCATGCAGGAGGGCGCCGTTGGCGAGGGTGACCATGCCCGCGACCGCGTCCACGCTGGCAACGGGCGAGAGGAGGGACACGACGACGCCGTGCCCTTCGAGCCATTCTTGTGAGAGCTTGCCGGCCTGGGCGGGTAGGGAGGAGCACAAGGAGGGCCCCGACGAGAGGAGACGCACCGACTTGCCCGGCATGGCGCTCGCAATCTCGGCTGCGAGCTCGACCCCAACGAGCCCGCCGCCTACAACGATCACCGAACCGGCCGCGCGCAGATCGGCCGCCGCCTTGTCCCACGTCGCCTGCCGCGCTACCAGGCTCACCTCCGCCGCCGATGGCTTGATCGGGGCGCAGGGGTAGCCAGTTCCGCAGCCGAGGAGCAGGTAGTCGTATTCGAGCCGCTGCGACGTGCCGGTGGCCGTGCGCACGATGATGTGGGCGGGCGCAACAGCCACGAGCGAGCCGCACACGAGCTTGCTGTGCGCGTTGGGAAGCGCCGTAGTGAGCATGTTCAGCCGCTCGGGCCGCGTGTACAGGCGGAGCACGCCCGGCGTGTACTCAAAGTAGGTCTTTGGGTCTACGACCGTCACGTCGGCCAGGTCGCACAGGTGACGCTGTGCGCGCAGGCCTGCAAAGGAGCCGCCGACGATTACTACGCGCGGCTGAGCTGCGGGGGCAGCGCTGGCCGCGGGCGCGCCGCAGATGCTGCTGCCATCGCCGCCGAGGGCGTTGAGCGAGCGCACGGCCTCGCGAGCGCTGCGGTAGATGGCCCTTCCGGCGTAGATGGCGGAGTCGGCAGCGCTGACGGCGCCCATGACGGCTCCCACTGCGCCTTGGATGACCGCAAGCCGTACCCCACCCCCTGCCGCATCCGCATCCGACACGAGGGTCTGCGCGCTATGTTTCGGACCATTTCCTCCACGAAGACGGCTGCCCGTGGCGGTGGTGCCCTCCTTGGACTGCGGATGGAGCTCAGCCGTGACTTGCTCGCTGGGCGGCACTGGCGCATCAGCAGTAGCCTTGGACTGCGTGAGCCCGGGGACCAACTTGCGGAACAAGGACGTGGCGGTTTCGGACATCGCCAGCGCAACGAGGATGCAAAATGTTGCCGTGTAAAGCAGGAGCGGAACGCTGTCGGCCATTTACTGAAGGAAGATGCAAGGAATTTTCGAGGAGGCCCGGGTCTCTCGGCATCCATTTTTGCTCCGTCCGTTCGAAACTTGAAAACATAGTTTCGTCACTTACTCGGCTAGAGTACGACCACCGACAGCGGGGCGCAGACTATTGCATGTGTCCGCGATAGGGTTCCTACCGCTTCTAGGAACTAGGCAACTACTGAACGGGCGCGACCTCGACGCAGCTACCATGTACACGACATACGCTCGGTCTCGCATACCCGGTAAGTCACGCGCAAAAATCGCTCAAGCGCAAAAAACTACGGAACCGCTCCGAGACGAAATAGAAAGCAGGAAACGTGTGTTCTGTCATCTGTGTGTAGAATAACGGTACATTCATATTCAAGACGCGAATATATATCATGAATCGAATGCACTGGCTTAGGTGGCTTTTCCTGACTAGTCCGCATTCAATCCCCGCCCGCGACGCGCCGGCGCCGTGGACGTGGTGGGACGACGACGCTAACCTGAACAAATCCCCGCTCCTTAACGGGGAACTAGACCATATCACTAATAAGGCGAAAGACGCTACACAAACAGTCTGTCTCACTTGAGGTCCTTTCGAGGACCTCCTCACTTGCCTCCTCAACACCTAATCCTGCGTGCACTACATCGTGACGTAGATTGCGAATAGGCGGCCGAGTGCTAACAGCCAATTCACGCTCCCCTACGTCTGAGAGTGCGATCGTAGCAGACTGTCAAGGAGTGGTGTTTTCTTTCGCTCGCTGCACGGTCGCCCCGGCCCATGCCGCCCCGCGTCTCTCACATGGTCAGTCTCCAACCAAGGCGACGCGCGCGGCCCACGCGGCCCGATCGTCCGATGCGAGCGCCTTGGCCTCCTCGTCGGACAGCTTACCGTTACGGTCCACGTCGGCTCGTCGAACTGCGACAAAGAGGCGCTCGGCCGCTGCGACGTCCTCCTGAGGTACTAGCGCGAGCCACGAAGCGATGCCCTTCTGAGCGGCGGCGACGGCGGACGTCACCTGATTCGCAACGGGCGCGGGCGCGCCCAGCGCCTCGCGCAACTCGCCCATCGAACCGAGGCAGTCCTCCATCGCCGCCTGGCGGCTCTTCCTATCGGCGTCCACAAACACAGGTAGGTCGTCGTACTTGATCTGGCTGGTGTACTGAAGGGCGAGCCCAGCGTAGTAGTTGCACTCGCTCAGCACCCCACCGCCGAAGAAGGCGTCGAGCCGCTTCTTCAGTGCCGGCCAGCGCGTCGGCTCGGGCGCGATGGCGGCCAGCGCATCCAGAGAGAGCTTGAGCTCGTACACCGGCTCGAGGTACTGCACAGGCGGATATAAAGTGACGCGAGCGGCGGCAGAGCCGGCCGCAACTGCAGGCCGCAGCGGTGGCAGCGCAGCAGCCGCAAGCAGCGAGGTGACGAGGCCACGGCGCGTCATGTCGGTCGCGAGGAGCGCCATTCTGACGGACTCCTACGTGTGAACGACGCCGGGTGAACATAAGGTCGGCGCGACGTGAACCGAGGGGGCTGCCCTGGCCTGTGGCATGTCACCCCTCACCTTCACAACCTAAATTGAAAAGGACAAGCATACATTTGACTAACTTCATGAACATTTCGAGAGGCGAAGTGTTAATGACCTACAAGCTAAGGGGCGGCCGCCCAAACGGGCGAGATTCACGCTCCCCCCCCCAGTCTCGTGCATGTACACGAAGCCGGCGGCGTCTCGTCGTCTGAGGCTGCTCCCGCCGATCGCCCCGTGGAAGATATAATCAAGGTGCCCCGCGCGCGGGTTTTCAGCCCGCCGCAGCTGGCGCGAAAATTTTGGCGATATTGACTGTAAATCACTACATTTAGGCCCTGAAATTGATGCCACTCACACACTCGTTTATTGACTGCGACGTGTGTACCGTGCCCATGCCGTGCCCTCCCGATCGCTTGCGCCGGAGGGGTCAGGAAGAGAGAGACGAACTGATTGAAAGACTATGGGGTGCAGGGGTTAGGGGGGGTTTCCTATACAAATTGGGGGGGGTTTCCTATACAATACGTATCCTGATGTATCCTGCATGTATCCTGCATGTATCTTGCATGTATCCTGCAGGATACATGTATCCCGAATGTATCCTGATGTATCTCAAATGTATCCTACATGTTCTGTTACAATCCAAGAGAATACATGTATCCTTAACATTGTGCATGTATTTTACACGTA
>Ga0210247_102071_pt1 | contig 13501 bp, 11 predicted proteins | sample ChrtobMetP3_16mM_FD_155449 | JGI IMG/M metagenome (GOLD analysis project Ga0210247, IMG submission 155449) | Chrysochromulina tobin associated microbial communities from unialgal haptophyte culture, Seattle, Washington, United States - P3_16mM | ecosystem: Host-associated > Algae > Haptophytes >...
GGGGCGCGTCCGCCGTCGCTCGGCGGAGGTCGCGCTCGTCTCAGCGCGGATGCGGGGGGCCCTGGTAGGGGGGCGTGAGTCTCCCCGGGGGGGGGCGGGCGCGAGACGGGTCTCGCGCATGCATGCATAGTTCGGTGTGGAATCGCCGCGGCGGCGCTAGCTCCACCGGTCGATCCGGGTCGGACCAGTCGCGGGTGCCGCGCGTCTGAGCGGGGGGGACCGGCCGAGGGGCGGGCGCGGTCTGCGCCCGCCCGTCGGGTTGGTCGGGGCCCCGCGGGTCCGAAGGTGGGTGCTCAGCTGCCGCCCATTGGTTGCCCACCCGCCCGCCCTCAACCGGAACGGCTGCTGAGATTCTGAGTGTTTGGAGGACTGAGACTGCCGGCTTTGGAGCCGTGCCGCGTTCGTACCCTGTGGGTGGCTAGTGTGTGTGGGGGGGTCCGACGCGTGCGTCGCCCTCCTTCCCCTCTGGTCGCGCCGTGGGGGACTGCGCGAGGATGCCGATCCCTCTAGGTGAGGAGAGCACGTTAGTGCTGACGATGTGTTGTGTGAACGCCCACGGGGGCGCGCGTAGCGCGGTGTGAGCTCATTTTCGCGAGTTTCGCGTCACGTGCATCAATATGACCGTCTTCTTTTCCGTGTTTGCCGGTCGACGGCGTTACCTGACCGTACTCATGACGTACGTACATCCGCTCCTCGAACATAACATTGTCGATGTGGTGCACTTGTGGGACTATGCGCGCGTGCCTGCCGACAAGGAGTATCTGCGCACTCTCGCAGACCCAGCAAAGCGCGTGGAGGTGATCAGTCCGCCGGAATCCGATCGGACCGCCAGATTCCCAAACAAATGGAAGGGGTACTACAAGCATTATGCTGTGCTGCTCAAGGCCGATGACATCCTCATCAAGTGCGACGACGATGTCGTCTTCATGGCCAACGTGCACGTATTGCTCAATGAGGTGCGCCGCGACCAAGGCGCGCACCTCATGTACTACCCATCCGTAGTCAACAACGACGTGGCGGCCGCGTTCCAGGCGGCCGACGGCGTCATCTCTGATCCGGAGTATGTCATCGGCCTGCGCACGTCATGGAACGAGTCTCGCTACTCGAGGGCCCCGATGAGCGACTGGTTCAACTGTTCACAGTGCGCGGAGCACGTGCACGAGCGATTCCTCGCCTCTCCCGACACCTTCTTCACCGGCTGCCGCCACGAGTGGAACGTCGCCTGCCGCGTGCCCATCAACTTCTTCGCAATGCCTGGACGTAACGTCCAGTCCCATTTTGGAAGTTACATGCATGAGCAATATGTTGACGAGCCATACTTCACGGCGCTGCTCACAGAGCGCACGGGCCTGCCGTCGCTCCTGGTGAGCGACGCGGTCGTCGTCCACTTCTCCTTCTCCTTCCAGCACATGGCGGACGAGCGCAGCATGTTGGACCGGTACCGGCAGCTTGCTCGAGACGACGCGCTGCACGTGCGCCTCCGAACCAAATTTGGAAATCGCGCGCTCTCGAGCAGCTGCCCAACGGAGGCGCCCGTGCACTTGCTACAGAACCGCCGTCAGCCGTCGCCGCCGGTCGGACGTGGCTATGGGCGCAGCCGTGGGCGCGGTGGCTATAGAGGCGCTGGCGGCGCGGCGGCGAGCAGCGACGACACGAAGCAGCGAGAGGCTCGACGAGCCCGGGCAACGTAGAGCTCTCACGACGGGTGTCTATACACCATGCTATACACGAAAAGGGCACGACCACGATGCTTGTAAAAAAATCAATGCGATCCGCGCCGCAACGGTCGAACCTGTACACTCACTGATCGAAATTCGAAAAAAACAGCGCCGGATACGATACAGTCACTGAGTCATGCACTGAGTCCAAACTAAGTTACAGTCATGACTGTGATCTGTGTACCCGGATTAACCGCAAAAATATTTGTCAAAAATACTAGTCGAATCACGCGCCACGCTGGCCGACTCGCAGTCACAGTGCCGCATCTCGGAGTCGCATCGCGCGAGGTCCGAGGATGTCAGCGTGGCGGCATGCTATCTCGGAGGATATCTCGGAGGGATGTCCGCGTGGCGGCATGCTATCTCGGAGGATATCTCGGAGGGATGTCCGCGTGGCGGGCTACCAACGGCGACGGGAGCGATCCTCTACAGGCCCACGCAGGTGTGCTACATCGCCATGATGTCGTACACCGGTAGGGGGAGGGTCTCGAGCGCGAGACACGTCATCGTCGACGGGCGCACGCCGTCCATGTTCACCTTCTCTCCGAAGAGCTCTTCGCAGAACGCGGTGGCGTGGTCGAACATGCGCTGCCATTCGCGCGCCTTTTCTGCCGTGACGACCACGTCGGGCGCGCCGAGATATGAGCTCCCAAGCTGCCAGGGGGCGCTCCAGACTCGACGCTCCTGCAGCTTGGCTACCTGGCTCGCTGACAGGCGCGGGAAGAGCCGTTGGATGAGCTCGCACTGCGCCTCGCTCGTGTGGCTCTGCCCCGAGAGCTCGAACTGGCGCAGCAGCTCAAAGTCGTAGAGCACTTCCTTTGGAAGGGTGCTGATCGCCTCACGCTGCGCCTGCCTCCCTAGGTACGAGTACGCGTGCCGACTTGCGGGCAGCGACTGCTCGAATGAGCTCGCAGACGAGCTGACTGGCGAGGATCCCTGTGGGGAATGGGATCCCTGTGGGGAATGGGATCCCTGTGGGGAATGGGATCCCTGTGGGGAATGGGATCCCTCCACATCGAAAGGGCGCACTTTGGAGTAGTCGAACGGCGCGGGCGCGCGGCGCTCAGGCGCCGGCGCCGGCACGGGCATGGTCCCGTTGGTACGTGCCTGTGGGAAGAGAGAGGGCGCCGTGGTGAGCACTTGCATGCAGAGCGAGCTCGGCACGGGCATGGTCCCGTCGGTACGGGCCTAATGTCATCAGGGGTCATCAGTGATCATCAGGGATCATCAGGGGTCGTCAGGGGTCATCAGGGGTCATCAGGGGTCATCAGGTGTCATCAGGTGTCATCAGGGTCCCGTCGGTGCGTGCCTCGCAGAAGCCATCGTACGCATGATTGTAGATGGCGTAGGCTTCGGCTCGTCCATGGCAGGCCGCTGTGATGCGACACGAGCCTATCTCGACTAGGTGCGCGGGTACCCACACGCGGCGCCCGTCGCGTCGCTGCACCGAGACGGATCGCGGCCCGCTCGCGCAGCCGGCTTGGAAAGCTGGCAGGGCGTCGCGGTAAGTAAGTAGACCAAAGGCCTCGCGATACGCGCGCGTCGGCAGCCACGAGTAGTGTGTGCGAGGGTCGCCCTGCACACACACGCACACGCAGAGAGAGAGAGAGAGGGAGGGAGAGGGAGGGAGGAGAAGCAGAGAGCGGTCAGAGCAGGCGGGGGTCGTCAGGGGTCATCAGGTGGCCATCAGGTGGTCATCAAGGGTCATCAAGGGAGCGGAAGGAATGCTCCTCCGACAAGAGAGGTCATCAGGTGGTAATCAGGTGGTCATCAAGGGTCATCAAGGGAGCGGAAGGAATGCTCCTCCGACAAGAGAGGTCATCAGGTGGTAATCAGGTGGTCATCAAGGGTCATCAAGGGAGCGGAAGGAATGCTCCTCCGACAAGGGGCGTGAAGGCGCAAGCGAGGAGGAGGAGCGGCGGCGTCGGGGAGTGGCGCGCACATCAAGCTGCTCGACGAAGCCGTCATGCATGCGCTTCATGCCCACTGTCAGGTCGAGCACGAACGAGAACACGGCAGCGTCCTGCAGGGGTATGTGCTTGTACCAGGAGTGTGCGGAGGCGGCCCAGCGCACAAACTTGGCGATCTGCACGCCGGTCACGCGCGGCATCTTGCGCAGCTCACGCAAGTACTCGACCCACTCGCACGAGAGCCCGCTGCACGTGATCCGCAGGCTCCTGTGCAGCCGCGGCGGCGCGTTTGGGCCCGGCGCGCCCGTGAGCCTCATCGGGAAGGTGCGAGAAAGCAGCCCCTCCCACAAATGGTCGGCGCAGTAAAGGTCGTCCTTGCAGTAGAGGCCGTACATGTCTTTGCAGCAGCAAATGACGCTCACCACCGACTCGGGTGGCAGCATCTGCACGATCCCGAGGACGATATCGCACGGCAGCCCCAGAGGGATCGGGAAGCCCACCTTGGGCTCCAGCGGCGCGCGTTCCTTCTTGGTGCCGTGTTTTGAGCGACCCAGTGTCTTCTGCACAGCACAAGAGATGGTCTGGTGGATGATCATCCGTGGTGGCGGCATGCTTTTGGGCGGAGACGGCCAAGATCGTCCCTGCGCTTGGAAGGTTTATTCCTGGGCTCCAATCGGGCGCTGTGGGCTGACTTCGAGTCCGTTTCTGACGCAACCAGAAACCAAACTTCTGTCCATAGTCAGTTTCGTCGCGGTCCTCCCGTGAATACCATAATCTTGGAAAGGGGGGGGAGAGAATAAGTGCACTCGCTCACTCGTACGCCGCCTTGGGCCGGTATGTGGCATTCGGTCCGGCCGAAGTGATGCGCGTGATGAAAATTAGTTGAGCGCCATGATGAGCGCGTGCGTGCGGCTCACATCTTGCCAATTCGCTCTTGTGTTGGCAATGTGTTGGGGGTCATATGGCATGGATGGGTGCATACGGGTGTCCCGCGTGTACCGTTATGTGTACCGGCTCCCCCCGGTGTTTTTACGGGGAGCCGGGACTCACGCGCACACGACTAAACACACGATAGACGATTAACACACGACGAGACACGACACTCGGTTGCTTCACACGGGCACAGACGAACCCCCCGGGGGACGAACCCACGCAATCCCCCAATCAAAAACCAGACTCACATCCGACGCACTCGCTCGACGCGAAGCCATGAATACCCGGCACATTTTGAACCGCACACCATGTTGTCGAAGTCAAGGACTACACACAACAGATGCGCCCGCGTGGCTCATGTGTTTATGTGTTTATGTGTCGTCACGCGGCTTGTTCGTCGGGTTGGCGTAGGTGAGCTTGGGGCAGCCTCTGACGCCACCGACGTGGTAGAGACGCGGGTGTGGACGGAGCCCGCTCGCCGTCGTCGAGTACCGGTAGAGCCCTTCTGCGAGCATTTGGCAGATGAAGCCGGTAGGCGCCATGTCGGGCACGTTTTGGCGCACGATGGGCATCACACTCAGCCCGCCGTGGTCCAGGGCTTGGTCTCGGAAGCTCACATTCGAGCTCGCCGCGAGCTCATCGAAGAGTTTCTCCGAGCCGTTTTCGAAGCGCACGGCACACGAGCGGAAGACCTCGAGCGCGCGGCCGAACGCGCCGTCGAGGGCGCGCCGTGGCATCCACACAATCCAGTCGCCCATTCGGCGCGCCGTGTCGAGCGGATGGAAGCAGTACGGGAGCAGCGGCACGAGGATAGCGAGGTCCGGTCTCATAAAGAGCACGGACTCAAAGAGCTGGGCGCCGTCGTTGGCGCCACCGGCATCGTCGAACTCGTCCGGGCATCCGAGCTGCTTGCAATGGAGAGATCTCCTTGCCTCGTGCTCCAAGATCAGCCGGTAGATAGCGTGCCGACTTGCAAGCTGAGGTGGGTGGGATATGGGTGGGAGGCAATCAGAGCTGATGAGAAAGGCAATCAGAGCTAGTTGCTTAATGAATAGATCAGCCGCATAGGGCGCGTGGCGGCTCGCAAGCTGTGTCCGAGGGCGCCATCAAGAGGCCGCCATCACAGAGGCTTATCAAAGGACATCAGAGGCCATCAGAAGCAATCAGAGGCCATCAGAGGCCATCAGAGGCCATCAGAGGCCATCAGAGGCCATCAGAGGCCATCAGAGGCCATCAGAAGCCATCAGAAGCCCCATGTTCACCTGTCCCAGGGCCGTCGGTAGGGCGCACACGTTGATGTACGTGTCGCACGGCGAGCGCGGGGGGACGCGAGGATGACGAATGTACTCACAGTCAGGCACCCTTCGAATCACATCGACTGTGGCAGTAGCAGGCCCGCGTATGCTCCCATCAAAGTTCATCAGCATGCCATCGCTGCCAACGAGCTCGACATTGTCAGGCGCTGCCCCGAGCACCCCTAAGGCGACCACAACCCTTCTGTGAATTAGGCTGTGAATGTGATGCTGCTGCTCCGCGGCGGCCGTTGGCGTCGGCGGCGTCGGTGACGTCACAGTCGGTGGCGCCTGATGTGTTCGGTAATGTGTTCGGTGGCCACCGCGCTGCACCGGCCGGTCGTCCTCGAGCCGCAGGTGTGCAAACACCGTCGTGCGAGCACCCACGGCGTCGATGAGATGGCCGCGCACTGTCTGGTACACGAGCTGATGCGCAAACGTGCGCGCCAGCCCCCCCAGCCCGAAGGCGAGGCGAGGCACGCGCGAGGGCTTTCCCTCCAGGGTGGTGCACACGGCGCGAGCCATCGCCCTGCAAGAAGCTGCATCCGTCCCGACACCCGTAACGACGTCCGTAACGACATCCGTCCCGACGTCCGTTCCGTTGCCCGCTGGAGAGATCTTGCTTCGTTGAGTGCTCGCTGTGCTCGTCGTGTACAAGAAAGGGCTGTTCGCCCTAGGGCTCGCTCCCCCTGCGCCCACGACACGCGAACCGGCACGTGAGCCATTACGTGGCCCGTCACGAAGCTGCCTATGCGCGGCGTGGCCGGCAAGCCGCTTTGTTTCGTCAGCCAGCCGCTTTGTTTCGTCAGCCAGCCGCTTTGTTTCGTCAGCCAGCCGCTTTGTTTCGTCAGCCAGCCGCTTCGTTTCGTCAGCCAGCCGCGTCGTTTCGTCAGCGTGCCGCCCCGTGTCGGCAGCGTGCCGCTCCGTTTCGTCTGGAGCGACGCGCCGTGGAGGGCAACTGAGCCTCGACGCGTGCGCGGGGGTAGCATTCTGGAACGCACGGCACTCCGTCTCGGAGGGTCGAGGAAGCGGCAGTGCGACCGCGAGCAACGGATCCTGTAGCACGGACACTGGGCGCGCTGCCCGCGACGGCGCCTCATGCGCTGCCCGTGCGACTGCGCGAGATTCGAGCTCGAATGGGCGAGATTCGACGCGAGATGTCGAGGCGCCGTCACTGGCGCCAGGGCTGAGTAGGAGAGTGTCTGCGTCGGCTCGAGCATACCAGTGGAAGTGGCCATGGCTGCGAGAGCCATCCCACTTGTAGAAGCAATGCGGCCAGAGCGGCTGGGTCCACAGGAGGTTAGGGCTCGTCTGCACGAAGATGGCGTTTACAGGTGTCTTGGTGCGGGCCTCGTACGCCACCGTAGCTTCGTGGCAAGCACGCGCAAAGTCGCGGCCGCTTGCGTTCTGTTCTCGCAATGGCAGCAGTACGCTCCGCACGCCCAGGCTACCGAGCAAGTTGATGCGAGACGAGGCGATGGACAGTGGAGACGCTTCAGACGGTATGCACATCGCCACGACTGGGATCGCGAACGACGCGCAAACCGCGCGTGGTGCCGTCTCGCGTGATTCGGCGCCGTGAGCTGGGAGCGCGGGCATGGCGCTCGGTGTCGGCGCGCGCGCGCGCAAGTCGCAGCCTACGCCGCTGAAAACTGCACGCTAGCTGCACGCTTGCTCGGTCCGCGGAGAGGAGTGATTTTATAGTTCTTTGCATTGCGCCGTTTGGCTCGGCGACGCGGACGGAAAGGAACGAAACTGCAAACTGCATCACGTCAAAAGACAAAACGGATATGCATGCTCTTTGCATGCTCTGAATCGAATGCGAACCAAAACAGGGTGGGATCTGGGAAGCATGGCCTTACATACGCTTCAGTGAGAGAACGACGCGTTCAATCATAGCTCATCTTGTCGTGTGTGGATGTCGTCCCAAGCGGGTGCATGGCTTGCCGTGGGTTCGTCCTGTGCAGCTTCGCGCCCCGCGACGTTGCGCGCCGCCGCAATCTTGAAGCCATCCGAGGTATCCACGAGGCTGCTCGACCCCAGGCCCAGGCTCGAGAGAAGCTCCCACGCCTCTTCCACACCAAGGGAGGCGAGTAGATCGTTCAATCGGTGCAAGGTGCCAGGCCGCTGGTCACTCAGGTCCGCTACGAGGTCGTCGTCCTCGGCGCACTTGAGCTGGAACTCGTAGGTATCAACCGAGCCCCAGTCCTGGAAGCCGCGATGCACGCGCACGCCCACCACCGTGCTCTCCCTGCGGCAGGTCGCCGATCGTGTCTCCTTGAGCGCGTCGAAAGGCAGACCCACCACCGAGCGCCACTCTCGATCGCAGCGCAGCTTGAAATTGTACATGTCGCGGCCCTCGCCGCGCCCGCGCATCACCTGCAAGCCGGTGAGTGCCGTGCCCGCAGGACATACGGCCGCCCCATGCTCGGAGGCCTTCGTGTCGAACCGCATGCCCATCCACCCTGTGAGTGCCCCGTGCGAGCCACACCGAAGTTGGAAGTCGAACAGCTCACGACTGCCGCTGCGCTTCGTGTGCCCAGATTTGACGGCAAGGCCGGTTACCGCGAGGCCCTCCGGACACCTCATCTCTTTCGTTTCGCAGTGCCCGTCGCGCTGCTTCCCATGGCGGCCTGACAGCCACGACTCTGCCCAAGCAAAGAAGGCCACGATCCCAGCGTGCTCCTGGCAGTCCTCGGAGAAGCGGAGCCCGAGCCGATCGGTCCAACCAGCCCAAGAGTCGTCCGTCATGCCGGCAGCTACTATCACGAGCATGAAGAACACGGAGGCCTCGCTTCTGAAGAGACGTCGCATTCGCTCATCAAACTAAATCGGGCAAGTATTAGTGTGGACCTAGGCGTGAGAAGGTGACTCTCGCTGTAGAGGACCCCCGCCGAATTGCCTATCTTTCAGTGCTTCGTCACCGAACTTCCGACGAATGGATGCAACGTTTGATGCAAAGTCCGGCGCCGCGCCGCAGAGTCGTGGCGCCGCCGCGTCAGTCGTGCTCGCTGCTCGAAACATGACGCGGGCCGTGCTCCTGGCTGTGACCTTGGCTGCACCGCTGCGCGTTCACGGCGCGCCCGTGGTGACATCGAGCGGCGCGGCGACTGCGCCTCGTTCGTATGCTGTCATCTTCGACGGCGGGTCCACAGGCACTCGCGTCCACGTCTTCTCCTGGCTGAGCGGCCCGCAAGCCGGGCCAACAATTGACGGCCTGCCGGACGTGCGCGCGGAGCCCGGCGGCCACTTAAAGGTGAAGCCGGGCATCTCAAGCTTCGAGAGCAACCCCGAGGAGGCGGGCGCCTCCATCCTGCCCCTCATCGAGCTCGCCGAGCGCGTCGTTCCGCGCGAGGAGCACAGCCGCACGCTGGTCATGCTGCGTGCCACCGCTGGCATGCGCCTCGTCTCGCGCCGGCGCGCGCAGCGCGTCTACGCGTCGCTCTACGAGGCAGTCGCGCGCCGAAACACCTTCACTAGCACGCGCCGGCAGCACTTCGGGACGCTCTCGGGCGATGACGAGGGCGTCTTCGGCTGGCTGAGCGCCAACTATCTGCTGCGCCGCTCGGGGCGCATCCCACAGATGGGCGCGGTCGGCGCGCTCGACCTCGGCGGCGGCTCCACTCAGATCACGCTGCAGGCACCTCCGAGCTTGCATCTGGATCTCCGCTCGCAGATTGACCCTCGACACGCGGGCGATAGCCTCGCGCGGCCGAGCACTCAGCGCGAGCCGTCGCCGCCCTCGGTGGCTCTGCCGAGTGGCGAGGTCTTCGTCTTCACCCACTCGCACCTAGGCTTTGGCAACAAGGCCGTCCTCGCCTCCCTGACTGAGGCGGAGGCAGCCTCGTGCCTCGCCGCGGGTGTGAATACCAGTTGGGAACCCTGTAACCTCACCTCGACCAGCATGCAAGTGCTCACCACGGCGCCTTGCCCCCTTCCCCGCAGGTGTGAATACCAGTTGGGAACCGTGTAACCGCTCGAGAGACTACCAGCGCTTCCTCCAGCGAGGCGCGAGGCCCATCACGCTGCTGGGCAAGGGATCGTTTGCTCACTGCGACGCGGCCGTGCGCCGACAGGTACGTTGATTGCCACTGATTGCCATTGATTGCCACTGATTGCCTGTCGGGCACGATGGATTGCCCTTGGGCGCGACGATGCAGGTACGTTGATTGCCACTGATGATCGGCCTTGCATGCATGCGCTCACCACGGCGCCTCCCCGAGCGCCCCGATGCCTTGCGCCGACAGCTCGCCACCTTTGATTGCCACTGATGATCTGCCTTGCATGCAAGTGCTCACTGCGACGCGGCCGTGTGCGGACAGCTCGCCACCTTTGATTGCCACTGATGATCTGCCTTGCATGCATGGGCTCACTGCGACGCGGCCGTGTGCGGACAGCTCGCCACCTTTGACCGCCAAGGCCAACCAGCGGTGCATGCTCCCATTCCCCACAGCCATGGCCTCGCCCCGCAGCCGCCGCGGTTCGTGGCGATGAGCCTCTTTTTCTACGTGAAGCACTTCGCGCACGTCGCAGGCCACATCCCTGAGCACCAGCCGAGCGGTGGCGGTGCGGTGGATGCTGCGGCTGCGTCTGCGTCGGCTGCTGGAGCGGCTGGCGGCGGCGGCGGCGGCGGCGGCGGCGGCGGCAGCTCGAGGAGCACGAGCGCGAGCGCCGCGATGCTCGAGCAGGTACGTTGATTGCCACTGATGATCTGCCTTGCATGCATGCGCTCACCACGGCGCCTCACCGAGCGCCGCGATGCTCGAGCAGGCGGCCTGCGCGCTGTGTGACGATCTGACTTGCGTGCATGTGCTCACCACGGCGCTCCCATGCTCGAGCAGGCGGCCCGCGCGCTGTGTGAGTATGACGACGCACGGCTCCGGACTCTCGTCGGGAAGGATCCGCTCACGACCGAGGATGCTCTGATGTGGCGATGCTTTGACCTGACGTACGCCGCGCGCCTGCTCACCGACGGCTACGGATTCGACCCGAACGCTCCCGTCATCGACTTCATGGGCGACGTCGACGGCGTCGAGGTGGAGTGGACGCTAGGAGCGTTGCTCAACGAGCTGATGCTCCTGGCTGAGGCCAACGGCTTTGCCGGCCACGCTAGCCACGGCGGCAGCGGTGCGGGCGGCGGCTTCGGGGCCTCGAAGGTGCTTGCCTTGCTAGCGGCAGCGCTGGCCGCGTTCTTTCTCTTGCCACGCGTCTGCGGTGAGACGCGCCGCTTGATCCGTCTCCGAGGCGGAGGGCGCGCTCAGCTGCTCAACAAGTGGTGACACGTCGCACTCACCCGAAGTGCGCGTCTTGCATGGGTGCAACGTGGTCGGGTTGCGGTCCGACTGTGCGGCGCGGTGCGGTATAATTAATCGGATTGCTCCGGTTCCCGCTCCAGACCGCTGCCGTCGCACCCGACCGTCACCCAATTTTTTCTTAAGCGCGCCTACCTCGTACCTGGAGCTGTACCGTGGCATACCGCATACGCCAGCGACCGGCCCGCGCAAGCCGCTGCTGCGCAGCGGGGCCAGGCCCGCGGTTTCGTACGATTTCGTCACGTCACGGATGCCAACACACGCTAACCGTGTGAAGGCGGCTACACATGCACTTTGACGCCCACCTCCGTTGATTCAATCCTATAGCGCCAAGCTGCTAACGTGCACCATCTGCGGAGTGAAGCTCCTATCCATCGACGCCGGCCAGCCAATCGAGCCCTTGTCGCTGGCACTTTTCACGGAAGCGTTGCAACCAGCGCTCGAGAGTGTTGAGAGGCATCTCCACTTTGAGCTCACCCGCCAAATTGACCGTGACGGCAAAGGATGTGAGGTAGTTGTACAGGTCCTGGCCTATGCGCCGGCCCGCCTCCAGCACCTCAGCGCTCACGCGCTCCGCGGGAAGTGCAGCAAGGGACGCCGTGGGCTCAAGCGAGACGCCAAATTGTACGGTGGTCGGCATGGCGTCACCGGCTGTCCAGACATAGCGCGTCTTGAACAGTGCGCTCGGCGCTTCTGAGGTCACCGGCCCGAGGTAGTGCCACTTTTCGAAGGGAGCCGAGGCGATGTGGCAGCCGAGCGCCATCCCGGGCGGCAGCGGCTGCGAGATGAAGCACGCGAGCTCGTTGATCGGCGTAGCGTTCGTGACTTCAATGACCCAACGGTTGGTGTCGACCTGCCGGAAGGCGCTCGCATTGATGATCGGTAAGCCCGGCACGAAGCAGCTGAAGGACATTAGTCCAGAAACACCACGCGCGACCGTCAACGCGGGCGCGCGCGGCGGCCGCCCGACGCTCGTGCGAGAGAGCCCCGAAAGTGAGCTTCTGGACGCGCCGGCGCCGGGCGCCGCCGAAGGGGCGCCCTTTCGATGCATACGCTCGCTTTTCCACGAAGCCCGTCTGCAAGAAGTCAGCGAAATCCTCCCTATAGGAGAGTTGCATTTTGTGTGTCGCCGATGAAATTTGCAATCACCGACCGCGCCGTTGCACACGTCGGGTCAGCCTGTTTTCTCGTTGCGAGTCCTCGCGGCGTCTTGCCAAGGTTGCTGACCCAAGGCTCCGATGCCGCCTAAGAAGAAGAAGGCTGCCGAGCCCGAGCCGGTGGCGGTGGCGGCCCCCGAGACCTCTGGCGAGGAATCCAACGAGCGCTATGTGCCTGGCGCGAACGACTGGGAGCCCGCAAAGATCTACGTCCGACCAAAGGAGCAGCTGCAGCTCTCTGACAAGGAGCTAAAAGAGGAGTTCACCCGGATCCTGAAGGCGGACAATCCGGAGGTTTGCCTGCGCGGGGAGCATGGCGTCAAGCAAAAGACGCTCATCCGCTTCTCTCACAAGGAGAAGTGCTACAAGGTGGACGGGACCATTGAGCAGGCGGAGGTGCACTTTGCGCAGGAGGGCATCCTCCTAGATGTCAAGTCGGACGAGGCGAAGAAGCAGAAGGAGAAGGAGGACGACGAGAAGGCGGCGCAGGCTCGCCAGATTGAGCTGGCCCATCAGGAGGGCGGCGACGGCGGCGACGGCGACGAGACGAATCTACGCAACCAGTTCAACTTCTCGGAGCGCGCGTCGCAGACGCTCAACAACGCGCTGCGCGAACGGGGCACGATGACGGAGCCGCCGCCGTCGGTCGAGTACTCGTCGCAGTGCACGCAGTGGGAGATGTACGACGCGTACATGGAGGATCTCGAACGAAAGAAGGAGCTAGAAGGCAAAAAGTCGAAAAAGGGTGGCGCCCCTAAGAAGGCGACAAACCAGGCGCAGCAGAAGGGGTCGGAGGACGTGGTGCACACGGCGGCGATGGCGCACGCTGCCAAGATCCTCGAGCGCATGTGCAACCAGAACACCTTTAGCGACGTCACCGAGGACTTCAAGTTCTGGGAAGACCAGTCGGACCTTTACCGTGATGAGGGCACGCTTCTACCTCTCTGGCGGTAAGTGATGCTCGACCGACCGACATCGCACGGCCGGCCGCCCCCGCCCTCCATCGCGACCGGCTTCGCTGCCCGCCCTTGGTGACCCCCCTTTTGGTCGGGCGCCCACGGCGACGCCTTGCGTCGGGCGCCCACCGCGGCGCCTTAATCGAGCGCCCGCGGCGGCGCGATTGCTCCTCCGGCCTCGCCCGCCGCCTCGCGCACCCCTCACCACGCCGCCCCCCTCTCA
>Ga0210247_102082_pt1 | contig 13379 bp, 9 predicted proteins | sample ChrtobMetP3_16mM_FD_155449 | JGI IMG/M metagenome (GOLD analysis project Ga0210247, IMG submission 155449) | Chrysochromulina tobin associated microbial communities from unialgal haptophyte culture, Seattle, Washington, United States - P3_16mM | ecosystem: Host-associated > Algae > Haptophytes >...
GTTGAGCCTCGAAAAAACATATGCTCAACCCGGACTTCACACCATCAAGTCCGGGTTGAGCCCCGAAAACCATATGCTCAACCCGGACTTGGTTCTCATTCACACTAGCTAAGTCCGGGTTGAGCACGCAAACCATATGCTCAACCCGGACTTAGCTGGTGTGAATTCACGGTCACACCAGCTAAGTCCGGGTTGAGCACGCGAAACATATGCTCAACCCGGACTTATTTCGCAAACCATATGCTCAACCCGGACTTAGCTCAACCCGGACTTGCTAAGTCCGGGTTGAGCATACCGTCACGAAATAAGTCCGGGTTGAGCAACAACCTCAGAAACAACAGACAACCAAACGGAAGCTTGACTTGACTTGACTTGACTTGTCTCCTCGCGTGAAACGGCATCACGTCATATCACGTCGCCATAAATGGCTTGGTCGAGGAGCGTGCGCGGCAGCGTGACGGCGGCGCGCAAGCGGACTCGGCTCGTATCCGTGGCCTGCGCGACGGCGGCATCGACGTCGACGAGTCCCACCACCCTGCTCATCTTCGGCGCGGGCTTCATCGGCGAGCACGTGGCCAAGCGCGCGGCCGCCCGTGGGTTTTCCATCCTGGGCACGACGCGGCGCGTGGGCGATCGCGAGCTCGAGCTGGCCCAGCGGCACATTCGCCCGCTCATCTTTGATGGCAGCAGGCCGCTGTCAGATGACCTCATCGATCGCCATCTGGCCTCGGTCACGCACGTCCTCTCGACGGTGCCTCCGCTCGAGGGCGTCGACCCAGTGCTGGCGCACCACGCTCGAACGCTCCAGCGGGCGCGCATGCCGGCGCTGCGATGGCTCGGGCACCTCTCGACCACGGCGGTCTACGGGGCCCAGACCGACGTTGACGAGCGCTCCGAGCCAGCGCCCGCCACCGTCGTTGAGAACCTGCGCTTTCTAATCGAACAGGAATGGGCGGCCCTTGCGGGCGCCGACGCGGCGGCGCAGGTGCCGGTGCACATCTTCCGTCCCGCGAGCGTGTACGGCCCCGGGCGTGGGCCGCAGCAGGTGCTGCGCACGGGCGACGCCGTCGCGATCGAGAAGCCCGGGCACAGCACGTCGCGCATCCACGTTGAAGACCTGGCCGCGGCCATCGTCGCGTCGATGGAGCAAGCGATGGAGATGCCGCCGGCCACGGCGGCCATTGCGGCCGCGGCGCCCTCGGGCGGCGCGAGTGGCGATGCGAAGGCCAGTGCGCCGGCGGCCGTTCATTCCTATGTGCTCGCCGACAGCGAGCCTGCCCCCCCGTCCGAGGTTCTCCGTTACGCGGCTTCCATTTATGGGAGGCCTCCTCCCCCCTCGATTTCATTCGAAAAGGTCGAGAAGAGGCTCTCGGCGGCGCAGAGGGCGTTCTGGTCGGCCAACATGCGCGTCGCGTCAGCGGGCACCCTCGCGCGCCTCGGGGTAGAGCTGCGCTACCCCAGCTATCGTGAGGGCCTCCGAGCAACGGTAGCCTTAGAAGGGCCGTTGCCGCCCATCATCGAGACGAGCGCTGCCAAGGCGGCGGCTCCTCCGTTGGTGCGTCCACCCATCGAGACCGCCGCCACAACCAAGGCGGCCGCGCCGTTGGCGCGTGCGGCGGCGCCCGTGGCGGCGCCCGCCAACGTGCCCGTCACGGCGAGCGTCACGGCGGCCATGTCGCCAGCACCGCCGGCGGTCGCACCTCCGGTCGCACCGCCGGCACCGCCCGCCCGTGCTTCCCGAACAACAAAGGCGGCGGGGGCGGCGGGGGCGGCGGGGGCGGCGCGCAAGGGCAAGGGGCCTTCGAGCTTCGCCGAGGTCGTCGAGGCGATGCATGCCGAGGGATGGACGTACGTCTGATGGCCTCTGATTGCATGCGAAGGAGATGCATGCCGAGGGATGGACGTATGTCTGATGACCTCGAATGACTGCCTCTAATGGCCTCGAATGGCCCCGGATGGCCTCGGATTACCTCGGATTACCTCGGATTACCTCAGCTGTGAATAATGAGTGCATCCCTCATCAGGTACATTCGCGCTGCCGAGTGGACGAGCGCGATCAACGAGGACGCGGCCATGGCCGCCGCCGCCGAGTCCGCCGCCGCCGCCATGGACGGCGTCGCCCCACTCGTCGTGGGCACGGATGCTTGCGACGGCGCGGTGCTCCGACGGTTGTGGACGTACGAAAGCCGCGTGGACGCGTACAAGGCGTACGGGCGCATCGTGGGCTCGAAGGCCTACCGGCCCGAGTGGGTCGCGCCGAGATTGCGTCTCGAGGATCTCGAGCTGCGAGCTCTGCTCACTGTGGCAGGGGAGCCTGCCGACCTTGCGAAGGCGGCGCGCTTCCTTGCGGCGAAGGCGGAGCCGCCGCCGGCGAAAGGCAAGGCGAGCGCACCCACGCTGCTGGAGCAGCTTGACGGCCGCTGACGACGACAGATTGGGAGGCCCCGAGCACAACGGCTGGTGCCCCGTCGTGATGGATGCGCGATAGTGCCACGACCCACGAGCCCGCTGTCGCGACGCCACGCCAAGACGAGATACATGTGAAACCATCACCCTCCGCGGGGAGCGGGTCCCCTACGCTACGTGTTGTTGGATTAGGTTTTTATGAAGGTCGCATTGTGAGTTCGACACTTCCCCCCCCCCCCCGAAAGTGCGTCGTTAAGACTCCGGCAATCGGCGCGCCCATGGATCTGTTGACTCTCTGTTCTTTCTACAGTCGGCGACATACGCCGCGCCGGAGTTGGAGGGAGGCGCGCTTGCCGTTGTAACCGGCTAACCGCCGACTGTGCATGCAATAAAGCTGCAGCGACTTACCGTACACTGCGTCTCTGTTACGTCTCTGTATGCGTTGGCCCGATCGGTTCAGACTACATGTGACAAACATGCACCATGTCACCGTCTGACATAAAGCTCCGGCAGGTGCGCTTCGCTTCGACGCACGCGTTCTCGATGCTTCTTGCTTGCATCAACGCGATCACGTTCACGGAAGGGACGGATGTTGGCCAAACCATGGTTAATGGCAAGCTGCGCCATGCTCTTCCTGTCGCGTCTTGCACCCGCTTGGTAAGGCCGGCGGCCTCCATAGGCCTCCACATCGCTCCGCACGCGATATGCTGGTATAGGTGCCCGGCACGCCCATAGTATTATAGAGGACGAGACTTGGGATCGCGGCTCGGCGGTACTGTCCCAAGTGGGCGTGCGGCGCCATCAACGAAGGCCCTTCCCATCCCAGTCATGCTTTCCTGCGCCACGCGAGCGCGCCACGAGCACGAGCGGGCGTAGGTCGGCAGCGCGGGCTTGCCCCGCCAGCGGGCCGCACGCAGGGCGCTGGCAGCACGCGCGGCGGCACGGCGGCGGCCGCGGCCCGCGCCTCGCCGGGCGGAGGGGAGCGCGCGGAGGCGGAGGGCGCGCGCGGCGGGGCAACCTGGGTTCGATTCTCGGCGGGGGCTATAACCTTCATCCCAATCTCCTTGAGAAGCATGAACACGCTTTGTTCCTTTGACAAGTCTACAATAACCAAGCGCCATGCCCTCTTCGTAAGTAAAGCCGGCCAGCATGCACTCCCTCGGATTGAACCCCGCCTGCTTCATCTCAGCGCACGTGTAGCCCGCCTGCTTCGCCTCAGCACACGTGTAGCCCGCCTGCTTGAGCCCCTCGACGTAGCCCGCCTGCCTCGCCTCAGCAAACGTGTAGCCCGCCTGCTTCGCTTCAGAGAAAGAATAGCCCGCCCGCTTCGCCTCAGCGCACGTATAGCCCGCTTGCTTCGCCTCGGCGCACGTGTAGCCCGCCTGCTTCACCCCAGCGCACGTGTAGCCCCCCGCCTTGGCCTCCACGCATGTGAAGTCGACCGCCTTGAGGCCCTCGACAAACCCAGCAGACGCGACCTCCTTGATCGTGTACTGAGCGGCCTTTACCTCTTCGAGCCCGTAGTCGGCCGACCTTACCTCCTCGCACGTGTAGCCGGCAGCCTTCAGGTCGATGAGAGTGTATCCAAGCTCCCTAGCCGAGATGGCTTGAACGCCACTTAGCTTCAACTGCTTGAGCGCTTCCACTCGGAGGCCCAGCTCCGCAGCAGTCGGGGGACGACTCGAGTTTGGGCTGGCGGCGGAGAGCGAAACGGCTGCCTCCGAGCGCAGGCGCGCAATCTCCTGCCGGAGCACCCCCTCCGACGCGTCCGCCTGGGCCCGTAGCTGAGAAGCGTACTCTCGAAGAGATTTCTCGCCTTTGTCCACTTGCGCCTCCACCCGAGCCGACAGAGCTCGGAACTGCTCGCGCAACGCGTTCTCCGACGCCTCCGCCTGCGCCCGGAGCCGTTCGGCTCGTTCTTGAGACAGCTGCTCGTTTCGCCGACGCTCTGCAAGGAGAGCTTCGTCCAGGGTGGACACACGGCTCGTCAGCTGTACCACCTGCGCCTGCAACGCCTGAATCAGCTGCGCGGCAACCCTCGCCTCCGCCCTCCACTCGTGCATCAAGCTCTTCGTCTCTGCCTCGTGCCGATCGTGCAGCTTCTCCACCGCCTCCACGCGCACGAGTGCGTGCCCGAGCAGCTGTTCCATCTGCTCCATCGTGCGAGCCATTGGATGGCAGGCCAGGGAGCGAGCGGTGCTGGAGGCGGGAGTACCCGTACAAAAGCGAGCGTCCCACTTTTGCGGACATTCAAAAGCGAGCGTCCCACTTTTGCGGACATTCCCCACTGCACAGTCTAGTTCACACACTCGTCTAAAGTCTCATCTCTTTGGCGCCTCGAGTTCCGTGGCACTCTTGACTTGTATTGACTTGAGAGGAATGCCGACGACCGCCGCGCTCGAGGGCGATGAGGCCACCATGGCCATCGCCCGTGCGGTGTTTCGGCTGTCGGCCGACGGCGGCGCAGAAAAGGCCAAGGCCGCGTTGGCCAAGCTACAGGCGCCGGAGACGCTCGACCTGGTCGACCACTGGGACAAGGCCAGCACGCACGTGGACCAGGCCCGCGAGGTTCTGCAGGAGGCGCAGCAGCGCGTCCGCCTCGTGGCCTCCGCTGCTGACGACGAGGCGTTGCGCGAGGCGGTGGACGCACGCGACGAAGCGCGCCGCGCGCTGCTGGGTGCGCTCGACGCCGCGCTGCAGCTGCACATGGAGCGCCACGGCGAGCGCCAGTGGGAAGCGAAGCATACAGAGAGGGACGAGCTGGAGCGGCGCGGAGAGCTGAGCCTGGCCGAGCGGCTGCGGCTCGAGCGGCTGCACTCTGAGCTGCTGCCGGTGCTCGACGCGTGGGTGGCTCGCGTGGATGCTATGGAGACGGACAAAAAGGACCTTGTGCGGCTGGTGGAGGGAGGCGAGCCAAGCGTCAAGGAATTGGTCGAGGGGTTGCGCGCGCGGCATGCAGATTTCAAGAAGGCGAACCGCAAGTTCCTCACCGCAGAGCACGTTCTGAAGCTGACCCAATCGGACGGCGACGACACGAGCGAGGCGCTGGCCACTCTCCGCGAGGCGCGTGGCGAGGTGCAGTCCACTGAGCGGTCGCTGCGCAAGGAGCGCACTCGGCTTGCGCACGTACGCTCATTGCCTCTCATGGCGTCTGATCAGCTCGAATGCCTCCGACTGCGCCCAAACCCCCCTTTCTCTCCTATCCAGGTCGCCTCGACGCGCTCCCCCGAGCTCTTCGCCGAGCCGTTGCTCCGCCTGGGCAGCGTGCAAGGTGTGGACTCCGACGAGCTGGCACTCCGACTTGAGACCCGCTGATTGCCGCTGATGGCCTCTGATGACCTCTGATTGCCTCCCTCGTCAGGTGTGGACTCCGACGAGCTGCGCCAAGTGCTCGTCGAGCGCGAGCTGGCCCATTATGAGCGCGAGCCGCGGCCGCTCTCACGGCCGGGCGCGCGACACAAGGTGTACAAGGCGAGCTACGGCGGCGAGGTGTGCGTTCTCTCTGATGACTTCTGAAGACCTCTGAAAACCACAGATGGCCACGTATGACCACTGATGACCACTGATGACCACGAATGGCTACTGCTTGCATGTAGGTGTGCGTCCTCAAGGAGTACGAACTGCGCAGGCCCGAGGGGGCGCACGACGTGGACGAGTGGAAGGGGCTCGCGAAGGAGGTGACGCTGCTCGGCCGGTACGTGCATGATGGCCTTTGATTGCATGCCTCATATCATATAATAGGCTCCTACGGATACGGATTGTCTCCCTCATCAGGCTCGCCCACTGCCCGTACATTGCCGATGTCGAGGCTGTCTTCGTCGTGCAGGAGCCCCTCTTTGCGGCCTATGTCCAGCTGCCATTCTTCAACGGCGGTGACCTGCGCCAATGGGTCGCCGACTCGCAGCCGCCCATTTGCCGGCGCATCGAGCTGCTCACCCAGCTCGCGCACGCACTGCAGTACATGCACGAACGGGGCATTGCCCACGGCGACGTCAAGCTCGAGAACGTCCTCGTCGCCATCGAAGGCGAGCGCGCCACCGCCCATCTCGCCGACTTCGAGTCGGCGCGCGTGGGGCGGACGACGGCGAGCGGCGGACGGACGGCCACGCGCGGCCAAAGCACGACGGGCTACGGTCATCTCTTCACTGATCGGTACGTGGCGCCCGAGATCCTCAAGGCAAGCAGAGAGGGCCGCGAGCGAGACGCGAAGCCCACCGCGATGGGCGACATGTTCTCCTACGGCGTGTGCTGCCTCTTCGCGTGCTGCCTGCCACCCACAGAGGCGGAGCAGGAGGTGGCATTCGCCCGGTTCGAGGCGGACGGGCGGCAGCTGACCGACTGGTCGAACGCGCTGGCCGCTTCGGCCAACGCCCACCTTCCCTCTCTGCTCGTGCAGCTGCTCGCACCTGCGGCCACGCATGAGGAGGCGCTCGACCGGCGGCTCGATGCGAAGCAGGTGCTGCAATGGCCTCTGATGGCCTCTGATTGTTGGCCTCTGATGGCCGCTAATGGCCACTGATGGCCACTGATGAACTCTGATGACCCTTGATGACCACAGGTGCTCACCCACCCCTTCCTCGACACGTTCGAAGCCATCGAGCTCGCGCGGCGCAAGACGGCGGCGGCGGAGCTCGCGCGCCAGGCGCAGGAGCGCGAGAGCGACGAGGAGCGGCAGCGGCTCGCGGCGGAGGCCGCGGCGCAGTACGAGGCCATCGAAATGGAGCGGCAGCGGCACCAGCAGCAGATGCGCCGCAAGCAGCAGGAGCTCGACGCCAACGCGGAGCGGCGCGAGGCAGAGCTGCGAGCCGAGCGCCGCGCCAACGAGGCGGCGGCGCGCAGCCTGCAGGCGGATAGGGAGCGGCTCGAGCGGCAAGAGGCCGAGGTGGCACAGGCCGTCGCCAAGGCGGCGCAGAAGGCGAGCGCGATCGCCGCCAAGGGGCGCGAGATCGCCGCTGCCGAGGCGAGTCTTCAGCGTGAGGACGCGGCGGCGCAGGCGCGGCTGGCGACGCTTCGGCAGGAGCAGCACGATCTCGAGCGCGGCCTGCGGAGCACGCGCGACGAGCACAGTCGCAAGGCGGGCGAGCTCGAGCGGCTCAAGCGCGAGCTCGTGGCGCGCGAGACGGCTGATCTGCACCGGCAGCCGCGCGGGCGCCAGACGCACGAGCTGACCAACAGCGGCGCCGACGTGCCGGAGTACCTCTCCGTCGTCGACCGTGTCGAAAAGTACGTGCAGGCCGACCACAAGAACCCGATCCACGTCATCAAGATCGAGAAGGTCTTCAACCGCGAGCTCGAGGAAAGGTTCCGCACAGCGAAGGCGTCGAGGCTCTGCTGCCCGCCGAAGGACTGCACCACACTGCAGCTCTTTCACGGCACGAGCAAGGAGGGCGTCGACGGCATCACGAAGGCTGGCTTCCGCCTGCCCAGCTGGAGCGACAAGAATATGTTTGGGCAAGGCGTCTACTTTGCGACCGACTCGACCAAGAGCGCGCAGGAGCTGTACACCAAGGGCTCCAACCAGCTGCTCCTGTGCGACGTGCATCTGGGCAAGTCGTGCACGATCAATTCCCTAACGGACCGCCACCCGCTCTCGCAGCACGTCAAGCAGGCGCAGTCTGCCAGCACGGCGCGCCCGTTTCTCGATGTCGACCTTGCAAAGGTGCGTGGCGCGGGCTACGACTCGGTCTGCGCGCCGCGCGGCGGCTCAATGGCCGCGGCCGGCGTCAAGTTTGACGAGTACGTCGTCTATGACCCCGACCAGGCGATCCCGCGCTACATTGTGCACTTTGGCAAGTACGCGGCAGGGGTGGCACAGCCGCGCATTGCGCCGGGCGCGCAGTTTGCGCGGCACGAGCTTTCCCCACAGCGCAGCTTCGACCCGAAGAACGAGCTCGACGCGCACTTTCGCCTCTGCGAGTCGCATGTGCTGCGGCAGCTCGGCCACGCGGGCAAGCGGCTGGTCAAGGTCGAATACATTGTCAACCCGCCGCTCATTCGCCAGTTTGAGAAGCAGCTCAAGGACTTTGAGAGGGCCCACATTCCGGCCAACATGGTGCTAGCCTTTCACGCCACACGCGAGCGCGCATCGGTCGACAACATCGTCCAACACAATTTTGATCCGAGCAGGATTGGCTCGCAGACCGACTCGGGGTGGTGGGGCCGCGGCTTCTACTTTTCAGAGTACCCTGCCACATCGCTCGGCTACGGGAGCAACATGCTCCTCTGCCGCGTCCTACCAGGCAAGACGTACGACGTCACTCAGCGGATGGACGGCCAGCCGCTCCGAACGGGCTTCAACAGCCATCGGCTGCAAGCCGACGCCAACGGCTACGGGCAGGAGCTCGTCATTGATAACCCGAAGCAGATCCTCCCGTGCTACATCTTACACATCCAATGAGATGGATGGCACGAGGATGAGGATGAAGCTTGAAGGGGCGTCGACTTGATCGCCACGCGCCCCGATCGGCGCCTATCTCGCGTTGAGCCGAGCAGGCCTCGTCCAGCTCGCGTTGTGCTCAGAGCTCAGAGCTTCCGCATCGCCGCGACAGCGACAACACCAATGCGTACCGTTGTTTTTTAGTCCGGGGGCTGGGGGGTACACCCCGTAAATTATCCGTATTTCTGTCGACGTCTCCGGGAAGCGCGACCCGTCGCTGGCGGTCCGGCGTCGGCAAATGCGTGTCAGGACCGACGCTGCGTACCAAGACTGCATGGAGGACGACGTCTCCTTCTTCGACCGTGCGTCGGAGCCGTTCGTTGAGTCGCGCAGCCGTTTGCTCAGCCGACGCGCGGGCTCGCCCGAGGGCTCGCCGGTGCCTCGGCGCTGCCATGACGTGCCGTGGCTGATTGTGTTCGCCCTGTACTGGGTGGGCATGCTCACGATCGCCACGTGCGCGGTGCAAGAGGGTGACTGGAAACGGCTCGTCTCGGGCATGGACGATGACGATCAGCTCTGCGGCGAACACAACCAGGGGCAGGGGCACGACAACCTCGAGTCGCAGCCGTTCGTCTACTTTGCGTGCCTGCAATACGGCCGGCGGCAGCCGACGGTGTGCGTGCCGACGTGCCCGTCGCTATCGGGCCACTACGTGCGCTGGTACAATGGGAGCGCCATCCAGTGCGATACGGCCGGCCGCTCCGTCCCGGCCACCACCTACCCCACGACTGCGCTCCGTAACAGCTGCGTACCCTCGACAGCGTCGCTCTACGTGCTCGTGTCTGCGATCATCGACGAGAATGCGTTCACTTCGGTGATCACCGGGATGCTGCTCGCGTCCAAGGTGCTCGTCTTCGCTGCCGCCGCTGCCGCCGCGCTCGCTCTCCTCTGGATGATCTCCACACGTTTCCTCGTCGACGCGGGGCTGCTCGCGCCACTCACGATCGCGTGGGCGCTCCTCTCGCTCGCGCTGCTCACGACGGCGCTGTGGATGCGCGCATACTACTTGTCCTCGGCAGCCTTCTCCGAGTACATTCCTGTGCTCCAAGGCTCGCTCCAAGTCGCGGTGAACACCGACATGTCGCTCGCGCTCGCCGTCCTCGTGACCGCCTTCTCCGTGGGCGTCGTCGTGGCGCTCTGGTGCGGTCTGCTGCAGCGGCTGCTGCTGGCGGGCGGTATCCTGCGCGAGGCGGCGGATGCGGCGCGCTCGATGCCCTCGCTCCTGCTGCTGCCGCTGCTACTGCTGCTACTGCTCGTGCTCCTCTTCGCGTACTGGCTCGGCGTCTCTGTATTACTCGCCTCCGCTGGCCAGCCGTACCACGGACAGATGCAGTACGATTACCGCCTCCAATGGTTCTTCTGGTACCACACCGTCGGCTTGCTCTGGACAGCAGAGGTGATCCTCCACCTGGGCTTCTGCGCCGCGTCGGCCGCCGTGACGACGTGGTACTTTGCGTCGATCGAGGAGCTCGTCACGTCGAACCACGGCTGCTCCGTCTTGTTGTCCACGTGGCACGCGGTACGCTGAGTGCCTCTGATTGCCTCTGATTGCCACTGATGACCGCTGATGACCGCTGATGACCGCTGATGACCCTCTGCCACGTGGCGCAGGGGCGCTGAGTGCCTCTGATTGCTAATGATGACCGCTGATGACCGCTGATGACCCTCAGCCACGTGGCACGCGGTACGCTACGCGCCGGGCTCGCTCGCGCTGCCTTGCATGCAAGTGCTCACCACAGCGCGGGTTCCCCACAGGTACGCTACGCGCCGGGCTCGCTCGCGCTGGGCGCACTGCTCGTCATCCCCGGGCGCATCTTCCGCTTCTTCCTCGAGCACTGCCTGCACCAGGCGCAGACGGACGGACGCGGCAAGCCGGAGCTTCGTGGCGTCGCCAACTGCTGCCTCCTCTGCTGCCTCGACTGCTCGACCAAGTACGTTGATTGCCATGGATGGCCTGCCTTGCATGCAAGTGCTCACCACAGCGCGGTGTCCCCACAGGTACGTGCAGTACATCTCGCACAACGCGTACATCTACGTGGCGGTGCACGACTTCTCCTTCTGCGAGGGCGCGAAGCAAGCTTTCGAGCTGACGCTTCGAAATATTGGGCAGGTCGCAGTGCTCACCGCGGGTGAGCGGCTGCTGCTGACCCTCGCCAAGCTCGCAGTCAGCTGCACGTGCACTGGCGGCGCGGCGCTGCTGATGAGCCTGCAATCGAACGCGAGCAACGCGGGCGTCTTGTCTGCGCTCGACAATTCCAACGGCGCCCTCGTCCTCATCTTCATCGCCACGTTCTGCGTGGCGGATGCGTGGATGGCCTTGTACGACTCCGCCGTAGAGGCGGTCTTCCTGTGCTATCTGGTCGACCAAGAGGAGAATGATGGCGACCTGCGCCCCTTTTACGCCTCCGTCGAGCTCCAGCGATACATGGAGCGTCACAAGCCGACTTACCAGCTCCCCGAGAGCTCCAACCCGGAGAGCCGTTCGGAGGATGGCTATTCGCCTTCGGACTCGCCCGTCAAGCAGTACGTGCGGGGTCGGCCGTCAAGTACGGAGCAGTAATATTGGGCGGTAGTCACGGACTCACGGTTACAGAAAAATGGTAAATGCAGATAGGCCGTAGAATGGAAGGTATAAAGCTACGCGACGCGTTATACGGCCGACGGACGGGTGACACACGCGCTCTCACGAGCGCCCGGTCAGCCGCCCCGGTTCTGGCGTGTGATGACCCACGCGTGTCGCGCGAGTTTATTGACACGAGCCACACCCGGCACACGAGAGCGTGTGGCCCAGCGGGCGGGGACGGGGACAGCTCTACAACTCGAGAGTTAAATTCCGCGTTCTCGACTGCGTAACGACGAGATAAGTGGGGCTCACCTCGGCAGGAGCCAGCGCACGAAGTAGTAGGCGGGCGCCGCGACGAGGAGGTACGAGTCGATGCGGTCGAGCAGCCCGCCGTGGCCCGGCAGCAGCGTGCCTGTATCCTTGACGCCTGCCGATCGCTTCAGGAGCGAAACGGTCAGGTCGCCAATGAGCGCCATGATGGTGCACATGAACCCATAGAGCGCCCCCGAGAGCCACGGGCGCGGCCAGCCCATGAGCACCGCGCCGAGGGTAGAGCACGCCATCGCCGAGGCGCATCCGCCCAACAGCCCCTCCCACGTCTTATTCGGGCTCAGCTCTATCAGCATTGTACGCCCGAAGCGCTTGCCTGTGAAGTAGGCGCCCACGTCCGCAGTCACGATGGACATCATCGTCCACCTGGGCGCCAGAACGGGCGCCACACACGCAGATTGGTGAGCATTGCTGAGGGAGGGAGCGTGCGCGTAGGCCATGGCGACGGCGGTGGCGGCGGCGCGTGGTGCCGTTTGCAGAGAGGCGTTGGCAGTGCAGGGAGCATTTGGCGGCGGTTTCACCATTGAATGATCGCGCCGCACGTGAAGATGTCGACGCTCGAGGCCGCGAGCTGCGCGACGAGTGGCGAGCTCCACAGCGCCGAGGCGGGCGGCAGCAGCTGCTCGAGCACTGCGGATGGCGCGAGAGGGCTCAGAGAGCGGAGCCGCACCCAAAACGACGGCATGAACCCGAAATAGTAAATGCCCAAGAAGGTGGTCGAGACGTCGTTCATCGTGAGCGGAGGCGTGCCGGCCTCGACCGGATTGATCTTTCGCCGCAGCATGAGGTACACCGTCACGAGCACGCCTGTGAGCGGGAAGAGCGCCTCGCGCAGCACCGGGTTGGTGGAGCACGCTGCGACGTACATGCCGACCGAGCCGAGCGTGCCGAGCTTCCACGTCGGGTAGCAGCCGTTCCGGCGCGCCATGAGAAAGTATTCATTCTGTGCGATGACCGCCATGAGCCCGAAGAGGCTCAGGAAGCACCACGTCCCGCTGAAGATCCACAGCGACACGACCACGCCAAGCATGCACCCTGTGAAGACTCGGCGCATCAGCTTCTGCTGCTGGAGCGCTGCTTCGGATCGCACTGGCCAGAAGGCTTTGATGGCCGATGGGACCATCCCAATCGCGCTGCCAGCGATGACGAATAGGATTGGCCTCAGCGCCGGCTGCAAGAGGGGCATGATCGCCACACCGGCCGGCGCTGCTGCCGCTGCTGCCGCTGCTGCAGCCGATATTGCGGCTGCCTTGGGCGGCGCTGCTACCCTCGACAGCATTCGAGTGCGCGCAAGGATAGGACGGGCCAGTCCTGGTCGCTGTATGTGAAGGCAGCTCTGCGCGAGCAACGGGAGCAGCAGCATGAGGCTCCTCATCGGAAGCAGTCCGAGCTCCCGCAACCTGACGCAACCTTCGGACGAGACTTGTTCTGACGAAACGTACCTTCCGATGGTCAAACGGCCCGCCGACCTGCACTTTCTTGCGTGTAGGGGTCATGCACACAAGTTTGACAAAACTTTAAAAATGTCGGTGGAGCCCGCCCATCTACGCTCGAACCCGCCCGCCAGCGCGGGCCCAGCTCGCCCTCTCAAGCTCGCGCGACCCCCCAACCCGCCCGGCCTCCCACTAACTAGCCTGGCAGGCC
>Ga0210247_102091_pt1 | contig 13321 bp, 8 predicted proteins | sample ChrtobMetP3_16mM_FD_155449 | JGI IMG/M metagenome (GOLD analysis project Ga0210247, IMG submission 155449) | Chrysochromulina tobin associated microbial communities from unialgal haptophyte culture, Seattle, Washington, United States - P3_16mM | ecosystem: Host-associated > Algae > Haptophytes >...
CTCGCTAGCCGGCCCTTGAGAGAGGGCCGCGCGCCCGCCGTGAGGGTCCGCTGTGGGCGTTTGGGACCGGTCAAACGAGTATTGTACCGACCTCGTACATGCTTGGGCCGGAGGTACACGCATCAGTAACGTGTTTAGGCTTTACTAACGACCCGCATTCATTCATTTGTCGGAAAGCGACGCGCTTGGTTTCACCCTGGCATGCAACACGTCGGGTCCGGGCCCGGAGTGGGTCAATACGGATGGAGTGTGCGAACTGCGCGTGCGACGCACGCCGCTGCTGGAGACCTCCCTGGCGTCGTGCAACGCCCCCCGCATTTTTATTAGTAACCAATCATGCATTAATCATAGTTACCGAGAACTGTGAACCGAACTTCGGTCTCCGCGCGTCCTGCGAGTGACACACCGTTCGCCATTGCACCGGCGGGACCGGGAGGGCTCTCCGAAGTATACATTTGCACCTTTCAGATGCCTGCGACCGCCTCGAGCTGAAGGTAGTCGACCATCTGCTCCGACGCCTGGGGCGTGCGCAGTTTCTGCAGCGCGCGCGCCTCGATCTGGCGCACACGCTCGCGCGTCACGCGCAGCCCCTGACCGATCTCCTCGAGCGTGCGCGCACGCCCATCGCCGAGCCCAAAGCGGAGCCGGAGCACGTGCGACTCGCGCTCCGTGAGGGTCGAGTCGAGGATGCGCGACAGGTCCTCCCGGAGCATCGTGTTGTCGCACGCGTCGTGCGGCTGGACCTTGGGGTCCGAGAGCATGCGCTCGATCGTTGTCCCCTGTTGCGACGAGCTCGACCCCTTTTTGCGGTTGACCGTCGTCTCAAATGAGATCGTCGAGACGGTCGAGGTGCAGTCGATGCTGCGGAGCTTCTCGAGCGTATGGCCCATGTGCTCGGCCAGCTCCGCCTGCGTCGCCTGGCGCCCAAACTCCTGCTGCAGATCGCGCTTCGCCTTGCGCAGGTTGTTGACGGCATCGTGCATGTGCACAGGCAACCGGATGGTGCGCGAGTGGTCGGCGATGGAGCGCGTGATCGCCTGGCGGATCCACCAGGTGGCGTACGTCGAGAGGCGGAAGCCGCGCGACGCGTCAAACTTCTCAGCCGCCTTGATGAGCCCGAGCGACCCTTCCTGGATCAGATCGGGCATCGAGAGGCCCTGGTTGACATACTTTTTGGCGATCGAGACGACGAGGCGCAGGTTGGCCGAGACGAGCAGCTGCTTGTCGGCGCGCATGCGGCGCGTCTCGCGCTGCAGCTCGGGCACGCCGCCCTTGAGCCCGAGCGCCTCCGTGAGCTCGGCGTCAGTGCACGAGCGGCCGAGCGATTCGCTGAGGGCGTCACGCTCCTCCTTCCACTTGAGCTCGCGCTGCACAGACTTGGAGAGCGCCTGCACCTCGTGCGGCTCGAGCAGACGCTGCTTGCCGATGTTTTTGAGGTACCACTTCATCATGTCGTCGCCGCCGCCACGCAGGTTGACACGACCGTGCGACGTCGGCGCCTCCATGCCGTCGTCGTCATCGTCGGACTTGGCTTTCCTGGGCGCAACGGCCGTGTACTGCGCCCACGCATGATCGTCCTTGACATCCTTGGTTACCGGCCGGCCTTGCTTGACCTTCACCAGGCCGCTGCTGACGTCCGCTGCGGCGCCGGATGGGGCGACTTTGCGCGACGAGCGCACTGCCGAGAGCGCGGCCGCCGACATTTGGATGGGCGGCGGAGAAACTGGCGCAGCTGCAGGCAGAGGCGGCGCCTGCGCGGGGACCTGGGCGGCGTCGCGGTTGAGTTCAGCCGCCTTGTTACGCCGCCCGATAAGGCGGTCCGACGGGTCGAGCTTCGAGCCGCCGATCTGGCCGTGGTAGACCTGCGGCTCGCCTGTCCCCCAGCTGCGCGCGGAAGCAGAGGCCGCCTCTGTAGAAACGGCGACGGCGAGCGGCGCGGCGGAGCGGCTAGCCGCAGAGCGTCCGCACCCGCACCCACTACCCACGCTTGGCGGAGCCACAAAGCTCGAAAGCGCCTCAGGCGCAGAGAACGCGAAGGCAAGAAGGGCGACGTTCCTCATCACCATTGGATGGATGTTTCGGGTCGAGATCTTCAGATCTTCCCAGATCTCACAGTTCGACAAAAATTTCACGAAATTTCATGAAAAATTCTACTTTTTTCGGAAAATTTGCTGGCACTCGGTCTCGGAGGCTCATGGCCAAGGGTTACTTCTATTGTAACCACAGTTTAACCACTAGAGACAAGTGAATTGTGCTGCCATCCCCCTCTCAAACGACTCTTGTGTGTCCATTGCACTTGCGACTTGAGGGCGGCGGGTGATCCAGACATCCAGGGAGCACTTACGCGCACGCCTCGGTGATGGCGGCGGCAATGGGGCGCGCGTCGCCGCTGGTGTGCGCGCAGAGGGCCGCCAGGGTGGCCGAGAACGGCATCGTCTGCGAGGTGAAGTCGCCGCACTGCGCCTTGTATGCGAGGTACGCAGTCTTGTGGCACTGCATGTCCACGCGCGCTGGCTGGGCGAGGATGGCGTTGGAGCCGGCCATGACGGTGGCGGTGATCTTCTGGAAGGTCTTCTTGGCGGCGATGCGCGCCTGCACGCCGGCAACGAGTTCCAGGCCCGCCGCCTCCGAGCCCTCCATGAAGCGGGTGTAGGCCGACGCGATCTCAGCATCGGGCGACTTCATCGAGATGGCCGCCTTGGGCTTGAAGGTGCCCTCCTCGACCATCGCGGCGCCGCGGCCGGCCGAGTTGTAGTCGCCCTGGAAGGCATCGATGAATTCGGTCTTCATCGTCTTCGTGCCGAATTCGATGACGTGCGACTTGTCCGTCAGCTTGACGACCTTGTTGAACTGCTCCGCGAGGGTCCAGTTCTTGCCCATGGACACGTCTGAGTCCTCCATCCAGTTGACGGAGTAGAGGTCGCCGAGGCACGAGTTGATGTTTTTGCCATCGACCATCGCGTCCGCGCCGCAGTAGGTGCCCCATGACGACTCGGCCGCGTTCGAGGCGGTCGTCGCGTAAATGTTGATGTCGGGCTTGAGGTCCTGGAACATGGAGCCGGACTCGCAGGCCTCGAGGTAGAAGACGAGCTCCTTGTACATGCCGGTGGTGTGCATGGCGTCGAGCGTGGCAATGAGGTCGGTCGCGTGGTAGATTTCCGACGGGAACGCGACGATGCCGACGCCACCGTGGTCGACGAAGTTGACGAAGACGCGCGAGTTGGTGCTGCTCTTGAGAACCTTGCCGTTTCCCTTGCCGGCGACCGCGGACGCGTCGCCCTTGAGCACGGCCTCGAAGACGGCCGGCGTCACGTCCTTGCCCTTGTAGTCAATGTTGCAGCCGGCGTACACGTCCACACCGGGGGTGCCCACCGCCGCTGCACCAGGGGGGGACACGCTCAATTAGTGAGAAGAGGAGGGGGATGGGGAGGCGGGCGAGACGCAGCGTCGCGGCGTCATACTCGGCTTGTTGAACATCTTGCCCGGGTAGGGATTCTCGGGGTTGTTGGCGATGTCATCGTACGCGAGCACGATGATGTTCGACTCCGGCATGCCAGCAGCTTTGGCGACCTGGTAGGCGTGGCACACGTCGGACTGGTGGCGGTAGTTGCCGTACGTGTTCGAGCCGGCAACCAGGACAGCCCAGTGGTCACCACCGGCCGCCACCGAGGCGCGAAGAGCGTTGGCATCGAAGGCCGCAAGGAGGGCAGTCGCGAGGTACAGCATGTCTGTGATGAGGGGTACTCTTCCTCTTTCCGTGTCGCGAACAGGCGCAAGTCGGCGGCGCCGGTGCGACGAAACCTTTTCGTGCTCGCTTCCGCCTCAGAAGAAGCACGAATCGCCGCCTTAGCTTGTGACGATGTGACCGGAATGGATTCTAGGGGGAAGGTAGGAAGGGATGGGCGACGAAGAGTCCACGAGGAAACTACAGAGCTTGACAAAGCTGCACACGATGAAAGAAACTTGTCAGAGTGGCGCTGTCGGACTCACGGCGGCAACGCCAGCATCTCGGCGCCACGCTGCTTGGCTAGCTTGACAAGAGCCATGTGCTCACTCGCCGCCGCGGCGGTGTGCGTGCCGCCCACGAGTGCATACTCGAGCTTTGGGCGCTGCCCATCGATGTCGTTGGTGTAGAAAAGCGCACCATCCCCCGCGAGTCCCTCCCCGATGCTTGAGAGGTAGATGTGGAGCGATTTTTGGAGCGATTGGTAGATGAAGCGCGTAAAGCTCTCTGTCGTCTCGCGCCCAGTCTCCTTGCCGCGCGCGATGCCGCGCCGGCGTGCCGTCGTGAAGCTCGATAGCACGACAAGGAAGATGACCCTGTATCCCTTAGGCCGCAGGCGCGAAATGACCCGCCCACAGATGTTGACCGGATCGCGCGCGGAACCGTCGAAGATGATGTGCTTCCGCATACCGATCGCGATGTGGAAGTTCTCGTGGTTGACAAAGTTGGCGTACGGGCGCAGTTCGGCGTCGAAACCCGCGCCCATGCCCGCACACAGGCTGTGAAGGACTGCATCCGGGTCGAGCGTGCAGAACTCGGACAGCTTGGGAGGCGTGAACATGCCGCCGAACGCACGCGCCATCTGGCTGTCAATGGGGCTGTCTTTGCCACGCAGCACCCAAGACTTGCCACTGCCCACAGGCCCAACGGTAATGATGGCGCAGGGCGGCGAACGGCTGTCAGGAAGACGGAGGACTGGGACGCCGGTGCGCTGCGGCGCACCGAGCGGGGCTGCCCGGTGCGCCGCACCATCCGCCTTGGCTCCAAATAGCTCGCGCCGGAGCCGCATAATCTCGTCAAAGTCGGTCCAGCAAGGCAGGTAGCAGAAGAGCAAGTGGCGCACGCGGTGCATCTCCTCCTGCGAGAATGTCAGCTTGGCGTCGGGTCCATCCAGCGTCGGCGCAGCGTCGGCGCTGCCGCCGCTGGCACCGCTATGCGTCCACGAGGGAGCAATAGCGAAGATCCGATGCAGCTGCTGCAACAGCTGCGGCGTCAGCTCAGGCAGCGCGATGCTGATGTGCGTGTGCACCAACTCGGCCAGTTGGGCGTCCTTTGAGCCGGCAGAGACCAACTTCTCATCCTTGATGACGCGGATGGCCGCGGCTCCCACGCGCTTTGCAGCATCGGGATGGTTCAAGTTGGCCTCCGCCGCCACAGCAGTGACACACGCTCGTAGCAAGGCGAGATGCTTGGGACCCTGGACGTCCAGTGTGTCGAGCAGCGCAAGAAGTGACACTCGTTGTGTGCGCACAGGGTCCACAAAAATAGTAATCGGACGCGTTGTAGCTCCCACGCGCGAGCGGCTCTGGTCGACTTTGAGGATCGTAGGCAGCATGGGGAGCTCAGAATTCGCCAAGACGGAAAGGACTGAAGAGGGGTCTTCACGCGACCGCAGAGGTCCGACCGTCCTCGTGCGATCTTTTGTCCCGGAAAAAAGAGAGTTGGCCGGGTTTGGAACTTTGGATGGATGATTGGTTTCGAGGCACGACTGCGTGAACCGAACGCCCGTGTGCGCCCGTGTTACTCCGGGGGAGCCGGGACACACACGGGACACACCGTGGGACACGCGGAACTCACAGACGAACCTCAGGTTGAACCCGCTCACAACCAACCCAACCCACACCAACGCACCCGCACCGCACGACCGCTCGACGACTGTACCGGCAGACGTGACTTGATGGGCTCCTCGTTCCCAACCAGATTCTCATCCACATCGCAGTTGTGGACGAGCAGGAAGGCAGTAGAGAGCAGTCTTTGATCAAGATCCGTTTCGGCAAACGCTCCGAGAAACCCGAGCGTCCGGTCGCCCTGTGAATTCATACCGGTGCACTCTTTCATCACGCCTGAGGCGCCGCCGCGGCCATTGGCTGCACACCCATGCGCATGAGTTGCATCGCCGCGAGCTCATCCCCCGCCTGGGCCCCTCGCGTCAGGTAATGGATGGCCTCGACGCGGCTCTGCGGCACACCATCGCCGCGCATGTAAGCGATCCCCAGGTTAGTGCACGCCTGTATGTGGCCCCGGTCGGTGGCCACCTTGAACCACCTTGCGGCTTGCACAAGGTCGACGGGCCCACCCTCACCATCACGGTGGGAGCACGCGAGGTTGGCGGCTGCACGTGCATGCCCTTGCTCGGCAGCGAGTTGGTACAGGCGCCGCGCCTCCGCCTGATCAAGTGGCAGTCCCATGCGGCCATAGTCATAGTGGCATGCTAAGTTGTACTGGGCCGCCGGGTCGCCGTGCTGCATCCGTTGCTTAAGTCCGCGGATAGTCGCCTCGTCACTCGTGTCAGACGTGTCCGCACGGCAGAATGGGCACACGTCGCGCAGCTCGCTGGTCTCGATGTCGTGCAGGCAGTGGAGGCAAATAGGTTTCCCACAGCAAATCATGAAGGTCGCATTCTGTTGGTCGCCTACAATCGTGCACGTCTCCACGTCCATGCAGATAGAGCACAAGCCCTGCGTCTCCACACCCGGGGTGTCGAAGACGGGCATAAGGTTGGCCGGCTTGATTCGCACACACTCATGCGCATGGACGTCCACATGATCGGCGCCAAGCGCACCCCTGGCGCTTAAGATGGACGCCACACCCCTCTGGAGCGTCACCCTGACAGCCAGTCGCCCTGACTGTGGACCGCCCGGCAGCACCGTCCCGATTAGCCCGTTCAGATCAGCGCGCGACTGCAATCCGGCAATGCGCACCTTGCAGCCTGGCGACAAGGCGATACCGCCCCCCAGCTGCTCCGCCATCAGTGACCCGTGGGAGCTGGGCATACTTACCGTCGCACTACCCCCCGCACTATCCCCCGCGAGCCAGCGCGAGATCGAGGCGGAGGCCGCGCACACGATCCGAACGAAATCAGTGGGCGTGGTGCCGATGTGCCGGCCTCTCGAGTCGCGCGAGCCGAAGCCGCTCGCGACATACAGCTTCGCAACCACTCGATCGACGACAAAAACGGCCGAGAGCTGCTGCAAGTAGTACAACTGCCCCTTGAACCGCGCCCCCGGGCTGGGCAACGGAAGGGGTGAGTTCATCGAGAAGACGAGGCCATGGATCTCGCAGCCGACCTGGTCAAGCAGGCCTGAAAGGACGTCGGGACGCTCGCGGAGAGCTCCGGGGCAGTCTGCATCGTCCGGGTCGTCGGGCCCATCGAGGTAGCCGCGTCCCCCCTCTTCGCGCGATGCTCCGACCATGTCCGCATGGAATGCTCTGGCAAGCTCCCTCGAGGGGAAGACCCAGCGCATATCCCATAGCTCGCTCATCGGGGCGGTGTCGCCTTCGGGAGTGTCGCTGTGGCATGACCACTTCTGCTTGCCGAGCAGCACACCACGCCAACGCTTCCAGAACAGCACCTCACCGAAGAACCCGCCGCTGCCGTATCCAAAGGTTTGCCTCAGCTCCGCCGCGTCGGCGCAGCGCAGCGCGGCCTCTGGGATCTGCTTAGGAGAGCCATCGCTCATAGTGACGGGGAAGTCGTGGTCCATGTAGACGCGCGCAAGCCTCAGATACTTGTCATCGGCCAAGCCCGTTGGCAACTCAGCCGCGGTCATGAAGGCGCTGGAGATGGACCGAGGCTGTGGATCCGCAACGGGGATTCCGGCGCTCACACATAGCTTGCAGCGACGGGCATGTGGCTTGAGCTTGACCTGAGAGCTGGAGTACTCACTTTTCGCTCGCTCCTCGCCGCACTGGCTGCAGCGCGGCATCTGGTTAGCGACGCGAGGATGTGTGTTCAATGAGTAAGGCCTTTTTTGATGGGCGATCCCTTTTTTGGGTACAGTAGGCTGGAGCTGCTCCGTGTACGAGAGTGCAATTCAAGTCGATCGACTTGCCTTGACTTGAACTTGACTTGACTTGTCATCTTCTATGTCGGTGAGTGGCCGCCCACATGAAGGACCCCGTGCCAACCATGAAGGACCTGCCAAAGTGGGTGGCCGACGGCTGGGCGGCGCCTTTCGGCACGAAGCGCCAGCGAGAGAGCGTGCAGCAGACGGTGACGTTGCACCACGAGGTGCCCAAGAAGCGCAAGCAGCAAAAGGCAGCTACGGTCGCCCAAAATGAACTGCTGGCGAACGCGGCGGAGGCAGTGCTGCAGGCCACGGCACAGAAGGCCGCACATTCACCTCGCGCCGTGCCCCCTGGATTTGTGCTTAAGTCACAAGCACCCGCGCGTGCACCAGCACCTGCACCGACCGCTCAGAAGACCCCCATACCCTTGGCAGCTTCCGCCTCCTCGTCATCGTCCCTGCCACCGCCGCCACCACAACCAGCAAGTCCAGCAGCACCGCCCAAGGCCGCGAATTTCGGGCCGCGCGAGTTCACACGAGACGACCCTGAGGGTTGGAAGCGTGACGGTTGGATGGCACCTCCAGGCGAAATGCGCAAGAGCCGCCCGGTGCTGCCTCCGGAGAGGAAGCCGGTGCGGCAGCCTCGGAGCGAAGAGGAGCGTCAGAGGACTGCGCAGCGGCTGGCGGCGGAGACGGCCGCGCTCGTCGTGGGCGCACGTGTCGAGGGCCGTTACCAGGCGTCGTTACCCGGGGTGGCCTCGACGCCATCACTGCTCAAAAAGTGCTATTGGTTCCCTGGCATGATTCAGACATTGGACGCCTTCGACGGCACATTTTCCATACTTTACGACGACGGCGATTTCGAGGAGGGCGTGAGGCGACGATGGGTCCGGATCCTCGACCCCAAGGTGGCGGCGGAGGTAGCGTCGGAGGCCGAGAAGCTCGCACAGGCCGCTTTTGACGAGCTCGATCTCGCGAATGGCCTCGACTCGCCCGACCCAGCTGAGGAGTTTGGCGTAGATTTCCTGGACGATGACGAATTGCCTAACGAGCTGGACCAAGGACGAGTTGCGATGCGGTCGGCGAGGGTCACTCTGCCTGGCGGCCTTACATTGCTGGCGCACAAGATTGCTCTTTGCACCGCGAGCGTGTGACTGAATCTTGCGATACGACAACTGCGCACAAGGCGCGAGCAAAACTTCCCTAGGAGCAAACCCGCGCGGTGTAGGAGCTCGAGGAGCGCACACTGCGCAGCAGGACGCACCCGGCGCGGCGCCGCCGGTGAGCGGTGTGCCGTGGGTGGAAGGCTCGCCCTGGATGCGGCGGTCGCCCGTTCGTCGCACGGTTACCGTTGGCGGCTGAGCGGCTTTTCGAGCAGAGTAAGGCTGTGCGGCGCGGGCGTTTACGTCACGCCGACGACCTCGCGGCGACTGACCGCGCGCACTCGGCACTCGGCGCGCACACGGCACTCGGCGCGCACACGGTTCGGTTGCGCGCGCGGCAGCGACCGAGCGAGAGCCCCGCGTCCGCGTGGCACGACACACGCCGGTGATCCGCGCGGTGCGACCACCTTAATAGACCTTTTTGCGGCAAGATGTCGACAAATGTTCAGTTCAGAACTGAACTGAACTGAACTGAACTCGACAAATGCATGCGCATTCTTCAACAAAGGTCGCGGAAACAACAAACGCTCGATTCACCAAAATCTCTTTTTGTGTTTGCTGTTTCGATGATGGAGCAGCTTGTTGGGCAACCGACTGCATTGCCGCCGCCGCCGCTCGCACCCTTGCCCTCACCTGATGCGCCACTAGCGCCACCACTGCCGTCGGTGCTGCCCTCATCTTTGCCGCCCCCGCCTCTACAACCGCCGCCTTCACCTGCACCACCGTCACCGCCCTCACCTTCGCCGCCGCCGCCGCCGCCGCCGCCCGCGCCGCCGCCGCCGCCGCCCGCGCCGCCGCCCGCGCCCCCACTGCCTTCCTTGCCGCCGCCCCCGCAATTGCCTCTACCACCTCAATCTCCGCCAACGAATTTAGCCGTCATCAACGTCTCCATCTTCCTGGCCGAGGCCATATTTATCTGTGCGCTCTTGTACATCTTCTGGCAAGCGCGATTGGCTATGAAGGCTCGCGCAGCCGCGGCGGCGAAGGCTAAGGCAACCGCCGCGGCGGAGGCTAAGGCAAAGGCAGCCCTACAGGAGGAAGAGCACACCTCGGTCCCTCAGCCACTCAAGATCGACGTGGTCGCCGCCAACACGCGCATCGACATGCGCATCAAGGAGCGTGAGAAGATGCGCGCCCTCAGCGTGCAGACGCTGGCCTCGTCGAAGTCTTCGCGCTGGCAAGTGACTGCGCTGCCCACGCGCTCCATCGAAGCACATCGAGCCATGCGCCCTTCGTACCCAACGCTCGCGGAGCTCGAGCTCCCCGAGGAGCTCCGCGATTGGAAAGGGGCCTCGAGCGCCCCGAATCGATCCTTCGACCGTTCGAACAGCGCACCGCCTGCTGGAGCGCCGGCAGGCTCGCAGCCCCTCTCCTCACGCGCGCACGTCTCATCAGCTTCAGCTCGAGGCTCGCTCAAGACTCCCCTCAGGTCTTCGGTGGCGCCGGAGGTGGCGAACACGTCGGCGCCTCCTCAGCTGTCGTTGCCCATGCCGCTGCCGAGCACCGTACTGCCGACACGCTCATCATCGGATCTCGCGGCCCTCGCTGTGCCCACTCTCGCCGCCGTGCCCACAATCCCCGTGTCCTCGAGGCGCTTTGCGCCGGCTGTAACCAGCGAAGAGGTGGCCACTCCCGCAGAAGTTGCTGTCGGCAGGCTCGGTCTCGCCACGCACACCACTCATCATCATGGCGGCACCAACGGCAACGCGAGCGCGATCAGTATTAGCGGGGACGAAGATGATCAACATGGACCCGACTGCAACGACGCGCGGAACAACGCCCAGCACAACGCCCAGCTGCCCACCCTGTTCTCCATGCTGGACGCCGCGCTGCCCTCGGCACGGGCGATGCTCGACAGCGCATTCCCATCAGCGCGCTCCCTGCTCGACGGCGCCTTCCCGACATCCGCCCGCACCTCCCACTCCGCCCCCTCGCGCCCACGTAGTCATACTTCTCCCGGAGGCAGCGCGCGAAGCGGCTGCACAGCAACTACTGCTGCTCGCATCAGCTGCGCCGGGTTCGGCGGCGAGGTGAATGGCAGCACATCTTACATGCACCGCTCAGACTCGTGCAGCCACGGCGGCGGCAGGTGCAGCGTGCCACCCGCAGCTTGGGCAGCCGCGGCCGAGGGTGGCGAGGCGGCAGTGGAGGTGGGGGCGGCGGCGGAGGCGGTGGAGCACGAGGCGCGACAGCCGTTACTGGGAGGATCGCCATCGTCTCGATCGGCGCGGCGGAGTGACAGCTTTGAATCGTCAGGATCGGCACGCCGGCAGAGAGGTGACGCGCCAGCCCATTCGGCCACCTGGCGCACAGCAGATACGGCATCGGTGGAGTTACGAGAAGCGGAGGAGCTGACAGGTGGCTCGAGCGCCGAGCAGTTGCTACGGTTGACCGCCAACTCCGCGGGGGTGGCCGCTGCTGTGCCATCGATCGCGTGCTCATCACGACGCTCAGCACGACCTCCGCCGCGCACAGCGGAGGTCCCTCAGCCATTCGGCGCGTGGCCTGCGGTGACGGACGAGGAAGGGCGCTGCTGCCAATTCCGCACCCGGCGGCAACCTCAGCCAGTCGCGTTGCCCGAGCCTGGCACGGCGTTGTCGCTCGTGTTGTACGCGCCGCACCTGCTGACGAAGCCCAAGCGCACTCACTGCTCGGGCGTTCACGGGGCCTCTTCGGTGCCCGTGTGCGCGGTGCCGATCAAGCCTAAGGACGAGACGATGCGGCAGCTCAGGGGAACGCCTCTGGGGATGCACCATCGCGACAACGCGCGACCCCACGCGCGCCCCTCGCGTCTCCGACCCTGCTCGCCGCCGCCGCGCCATCCCTTACACGACGAGCAGCTGCGATGCACAAAGAGCGGCGGCTGTAGGGGCACGTTTAAAGACAGCTCTACACATGCCTCATTGGGACCCATCGGGAGCCAGCAGCGGCAGCAGCAGATGGCGCTGTGGTCGGCTGAGGCGCACGCTTACGAGTACGCCATCGAGCCAATGAGCTGGTCCGCGAGTGCGATCCACACTCGCGATCCACATCGCTGGGGAGAAGGGGATGCGACGGCGAAGGCGAGCTCCTACGAGGCGGTCGCGGCCGAGCTCATCAACAGCCGCGCTGAGAACGCGGCAGCCATTTCCCACGTCCGGGACGCGCGGCTGCGCACGCCGCGCCGTTCGGATGAGCAATGGGCGGAGTGGGTGGTGCGCGCGCAGCCCATCACATGGGCGCTTGAGGCACGCACGCTCGCTGCACTCGAACATGAGGAGGCTGAAGAAGAGCGTCTCTTGATCGCACTCCAGCAAGAGCGGCGCGAGCAGCAGCGCGAGCTCGATGGCGGCGGCGATGTTGCTGGCGGCGCCAGCATCGGTGGCGGTGGCTCCATGAACGCTAAACAGCCGATGCTGCTGCGGCAGAATGTTCGGAATGGCCGTGGCGTTGTCGTGCGGCTATCGCCTCCGCGAACGAAGGCGTCACGCCAGAGGAGCCAACCCGTGAGCCAAACAGAGGCAGAACTTGCGCTACGGCGGCAGCGTCGTGCACGTTCCCATGCGCTCGCCGTAGCCCGCATCGGCTTCGCGCAAGACTTTGCGTCCTCGAGTGACGAAGCGGGCTCTGCTGAAGGTTATGATGATGAAGGCGACACAGACGTGGGGACGAACGAGGGGCAACTCCACCAGGAGATCGAACCTCCCAGCGACACGAGGCGCTGGTACTATCTTGGCGAGGGGGATGCTCGGTGCGGGCCAATCGAGTGGAGCGAGCTGCAGCAACTCAGGTACTCTGGCACCATCGGGCCACAGTCACAGGTCTACTGCCACCTGCTCGGGAGCACGTGGACGATGGTCTTCGAGTTGGACCTTGAAGGTCCAGAGCCGGTGGCCGACGAGCCGCTGATGGAGATGGAAGAGTCGCAAGAGGCTTACAGAGATGTGACGCACGCGAAACTCCTGCAGGCCTGATGGCCGCGCCGTGAGAGGACGTGCGAGGCTAGCGATGCGAAAGCGGAGAGGCACGCAATCGCGATCTGGAGATTATTCTCAGGTTCTGAGCCAGTCATATAGCGCCAGCGCTCCACCTCCAGCCCGCAGACTAAGAGCTTGCAGCTTGAGTGTGAACAACAAAAGACATATCCGCAGTTCCGTATATATCGGAGTTTCTCTAGAGTTTCTCTTTAGTACAATAGTATTCTCTTTTTACACTACTAGACGCGGAAGTGTGTAAGTGATAAGAGATAACCGTCCCGGTATTAGAGGGGTCAGCCCAAAAAATCGACTTTTTGAAACGTCACGATCTGACAGCATGCGACATACCCACGTGTAGAGCACACTCAGGGGATCACAATGCACCATGGTACACTGTCAGGGTCATCCTCT
>Ga0210247_102095_pt1 | contig 13301 bp, 10 predicted proteins | sample ChrtobMetP3_16mM_FD_155449 | JGI IMG/M metagenome (GOLD analysis project Ga0210247, IMG submission 155449) | Chrysochromulina tobin associated microbial communities from unialgal haptophyte culture, Seattle, Washington, United States - P3_16mM | ecosystem: Host-associated > Algae > Haptophytes >...
GGGACCAACGGATGCGTCCTCGAGGGCGGCATCGGTCGAGACGAGGGCCAACACGTACGAACGCTTTCGTCGCGCATTTTGACATTGATGGAAAGAAAAATGGACACGTGCACGTCCTTGATCATGCGCGAGACAATTGTCTTCTTGCCCTTCGACGGTATCTTGATGAGGAACACATCGTTTAGAGCGAAGCGAGCGAGCGAATTGAGAGCGATGTACGAGGGCGCGGTGTGCTCGCTCGACGCGATCGAGCGCTTCGGACGAGCACCTGTAACGTTTCGTCAAGTTTCGTCCTTTCCCCCCCACCCCACCTTTTCGCCGACCGACCGACCGACACGGTCGGGATTCTCACCCGCGGTACTTGGGTCGGCGGGTGACAGGCAGCGACACAAGAGTTGGCTGCGGCCCAGCTCGCCGACCCGCACGCCCTTCGCTTGAATGGCGTCGGCTTGCGTGCGGACCCCGCTCCCGCCCACGACATACGCGCGGGAGCTGCCACCGCTGGCGCTCCGCAGGCCGGACTGCAGGCCACGCAATATATACATCGACATGGGAGCGAACTGGTGCAACTCGCTCCAGCTTTTCCGACGAGTGCCGCATGCCTCCTCCTCCTCGCCGCACGAGGGCTCTGGCTGGCAGGTGTACGCCTTCGAGATGGCGCCACTGATCATGCCGTACGTTGAGGCGTGCTGCGAAGCCCTCTCGCGCGGCCAGCCATTGCCACCCGCGCCAGTGCCGCCCTCGGGCTCCTCGTCGCACCTGCTCCGGTATGCCGAGATTGTTGGTTGTCACCATGCGAGCCGCGGCCTGCAGCTGCAGTGCATGGAGCGTGCTTTGAATGCGTCACTCGTTGCGCTGCGGATCAATCGACGGCTTCTTGGCAACGAGGAGCTCATTCGTGCACGGCTCGGCTCGGCGCGACGGAGCGGTTGCGAGCCAGGCTCCCCCTTCACCTACACGCTGGTGCCGAGCGCCGTCGGCGTTCGCGAGGGTGCAAGCGTGCCAGTGGGCACAGGCACGCGCGGGCTGTCACAGCTGCTCCGCGGTGGCATGTCTCTCGTGAGCAGCGGCCAGCCGAGTACCGCCCTGCCGCCGCAAGCCCACGATGCGCCCACGATGGCGCCGCAAGCCCACGAGGCGCCGCTCGCCACCGTCCCCATGATCGACGTCCTCTACTGGCTCCGCACGGCCTTTGGGGTAGCAGATCACGTCGTGCGCGGCATGGGAGCTCCGAACGCACCTCGATCCGAAACGCGCTCTGAGGGACCTGCTCTCCGCGTCGTCTTGAGCACTTCGACTCGGATCGCCTCTCTGATCGTTGCCTCTGCTCGCCTCACTCTGAACCGCAGGTGCTCAAGATGGATATCGAGGGAGCTGAGGCTGAGCTCGTCCCTGCGCTACTCGCCACCAACACGACGCGACTCATCGATGTTCTGCTATGGGAATGCCACCTCGCCTCTGCCCACGGCACGGCGCGCGTGCAGGGCCGCTGTCGTTGCCATGTTATGGAGGAGCAGCTGCTCGCGGCGGGTGTGTCGCGCATTTATCGAGATCCGTACCCTTTCGCAAGTCGAAGCGATGAGCCACCGTTCAACTTTGAGGCATTGAGGGCGGCGTCCGACACAGCAGCGCCTAATCCTATACAACCTTGAGTACCGTTTGGTTGTCCGCGCGCGTCATCGCTTATCTCAACGTACCGGTAGACGTGTCACTGAGAGTTCAAACGTTAACATGACACCCATGACAACGTGGCGCGGGCTTGGGCGCGGGCGGTGTGTTAGAAAGTTGATACACACACACTTCAATGAAAGTCAAGTACTCCCCTGGGTATTTTAGTGAGCGCCTCCCACGCACGCCTTTTCGGGGCTTGTGGGTGTGTGTCTGGCCGTGAGGGCCCTGAAACGAACGAACGAACGAAGACCGTGTTCATGTGAATTCCACAGGGGGCACGCGGTCCTCCCCGCGCGAAAATAATGTCTCGCGCTTGGATCGATGCGGCGGCGGCGGCGGTCACGTTCACGCCTTCTACGGCGACGAAGCTCGCGCCGATTCTCGTCGAAGAAGCACCACCTGACGCCGGCGACGAGGACGCGCCCTGCACAAAGTGCGGCGGCCCAGATTCCAAGCCGGGCAATGAGATCATTCTTTGTGATGGCTGCGACGCCGCGTGGCATATCATCTGCCTCCCTCGGCCGCTCGCGTGCGTGCCCGACGGCGACTGGTTCTGCCCAACTTGCAAGCCCGAGCGCCGCTTCACCGCTGCAGACGAGCCCGACATCGAGATTGTGGTCGGAAAGTACCTTTGGGCACGCGATCCGAAGATGATGTGGGGCGAGGCGCGCGTCGTGAGCCTCGAGCTTTCCGAGGAGGCCTCGGTGAGGGGCGCAGCTCCCGCCGCGGACGCGCCCGCCGGCAGTGGCATTGGCAATGGCAGCAGCGGCGACGGCGGATGCGGCGGCCAAGGTGCGAGCGCGTCGGGCGACGATGTGACCCGCGCCAACGCCGGAAGCGCGTCCAAACCTCGCGTGGTGCGCGTGCGCGTGAGCTATAAAGGCTTCTCGAAGAAATACGATGAGTGGATCCGAGTGGGCGATGGGCGCCTCCGAGCACACGCCGCCGGTCCCCCGCACCTGGACGCGGCGGCGTTTGCGGAGGAGTACTACGTGATGGATACGGTGCTCGATCGGCGCTACCGTCGCGGCTGGGAGTATCTCGTGGCGTGGGAAGGCTTCGAGTTGCGCACTTGGGAGCCTCGCTCGTCGTTTGTGGGCGAGGGCGCGCGTGCAAAGCTGCGCGCCTTTCTGGAGGAGGTGGCTGAGAGGGAGCGAGTGGAGGAGGCGCGGCGAGTTGAGGCCGAACGAGTGGCGGGCGTGGCCGCCGCCGCCGCAGCTGCCGCAGCCGCGGAGGACGACGTGGAGGACGAGGAGGACGACGAGGACGACGAGGACGATGTGGACATGGACGAGGACGGTGCGGGCGGAGATGCGACTGGAGATGCGACGAGCGGCGGCCCGCCGCATCCGCCGATGCGCAAGCTGCCAAAGCTGCCACGCCTCCCCGAATCCCGTGCGTGGATCTTCCTAACCGCCAACCACCCCGTCACCGATCAACACACGACCTTCGTGCCGTGGCTGGGCGATGACGAGCCCGATCTCGCATCCGACCTCGATCTCGCATCCGATCTCGCCCGTTCCAAGGCTGCGGGGAAGCTTGCACTCGGCAGCGGCGACGCGGCGGCGGATGACGATGCGGCCATCGAACGCGCTGAGCGCCGTGCCGAGCGCGACCGGAGCGCGCGAGCGCCGCCCCGAGCGCTGCCCCCTGGTTGGGTAGCGGTTTCGAATGTTGGGGCTCGGAAGACCTGGAAGACCTACCAGGGGCCGGGTGGGTTGATGACTCGAACCATCAAGGAAGCGTGGATGCATCATGACAAGGCGAGTGGCCGCGGCGGTGGCGGCGGCACACGGCGGGCTGTGGAGTCGCAACCGTTGCCAAAGGAGGCGGAGGAGGCGGAGGAGGAGGCGGCGGAGGAGGGGGAGGAGGGGGAGGATAGCAGCCATAGCCAAATGTGCGAGGCTTGCGGCGAGGAGCAATCGCGCGCAGGGAACGAGATCCTCCTTTGTGACGGCTGCCCGAGAGCCTATCACACGCAATGCCTCCTGCCACCGCTCCTCGCCGTACCCGAAGGCGACTGGTTCTGTCCCTCGTGCGCCGCCGACGCCCAGTACGACGCTCCGAGCGCCTCTTTCCCAATTAGGCAAGCACCGCGGCCGAGCGCCGAGTCGAGCGCCGATGCGAAGCCCGGGGCGGGACTGATGCCGGGTCTGATGCCGGGTCGGCCCTCGCCCAAGACGGCGCGTCCGCCAGGGATGACGACGGTGGCGACGGCTTTGGCAGCGCCGGCAGCGCCTTCCCGCCTCCCGCCCCTCTCCACCGGACGTACGATCCTCTCGTCCCTCTTTTGCCGCCGCTGCCTCAGCTACGACTGCCTCCTCCACGGGACTGCGCAGCCGCGGCCCAGGTGGAGCTACGATGGCGACGTGGTGAGCTACGACGGCGCCGTGGTGAGCTACGAAGGCGGCGCCCCGTCCGCCACTGCGACCATCGCGCTGGCGGGCACGAGGCCACAAGCAGTGCGGCACGTCAGTACCGACGCGACCGAGACGGCGCCATCGGCCGAGGTACCCGCGGCGAAGCACCTCTCGTCAGCAGCCGCAGGATCGTCGAGAGCACCCCTCAACGCGACCGAGACGGCGCCCTTGGACCCGTTTAGCAGCGGCGGTGTGGCTTGCTTCCTTGCCGCCGCGAATTCCGTGAGCGACGCTCGCGAGGACGCGGGCGCTCACCACGACGCCGACGCTCGCGAGGACGCGGGCGCTCACGACGACGCCGACGCGTGCATGGCCCAAGATTGCACCTGCGATCTCGCGTCGTCAGTTCGGTGGGCTCGGACGCTCCTCGCACCCCATCGGCGCGCGCCCATCACGGCGCGTTCTAGGCGGGGACGGCCTCAGGATTTCACAGCAGGACTCGGAGTGTTCACAGCAGGACGCGGAGAGGTGTCTGAGGCCACAGGCAAAGGCGGCGCCGAGGCTGCAGCCCACGCCAAGGCCCACGCCAAGGCCCACGCCAAGGCAGAAGCAAATGCAGATGCCAAGGCAGAAGGTAAGGCAGAAGCGAACGCAGATAGCCGCCTTAAGGTCAAGACTGCCGAAGAAGGCGACGGGAGTGAGGTCGCGGGCGACGAGGTCGACGAGGTCGACGAGGACGACGAGGGCGGCGCTGGTGGCGATGGCGCCATCGACCGGCGTTCACGCGCCGCCCGCGCCACGCTGCCGCAGACGGTACTCGATCGGCGGCGAAAGCTGCGCGACCATCAGGAACGCTATGGGACGGGGTGCGATCACGAGGGGCCCTGCGACACTTCGACTCCGGGCTGCGTGTGCGTGGCCAGTCTCAACTTTTGCGAGGTCTTCTGCGCGTGTGGGCCGACTTGCAAGAACCGGTACGCCCTCCTCTGATGGTCTCTGATCACTTCCTCTGATGGTCTCTGATCACGTGCCTGATGAGTCACTGGAGAGTGAGGACGACACAGCTGCGCGACCTACCGGTAGCGGATGGGCTTGATTGCCACAGCCCGCGATGACGGTACTCCAACGACAAAACCGTCTATGACTCCACGAGCTCAGATGCCCCCTGGATGACCTCTGATTGCACCTCCGAGGGCCCCTCTGATGACCTCTGATGGCCTCAGATGGCCCTTCTGGATGACCTCTGATTGAACGTGCGAGGGCTCCTCTGACGACCTCTGACGATCGCTGTTACCTCTCGACTGCACCTCCGAGGGCCACTCTGATGACCTCTGATGACCTCTGATTGCCTCCCTCATTAGGTATGCGGGATGCAAGTGCCACGGCGACTGCTCCACAAACCTGTGTCCATGCCGGGTGGTGGCGCGTGAGTGCGACCCCGACCTGTGCTCGTGCGCCGCGATGCGTTTCCAGTCGAGCGCCGCTACGAGCTGTGCTGGGTGCATGCAAAGCGCGGGTGTGAATGTGAAGCCACAGTCACGTCGCGGGCGGCCTCGGGAGGCCAAATTGCCGTTCGAGCAGGAGGAGCTCGAGATGGCGATGGCCATTTCGGCGTCGATGGTCGAGAAAGAGCCTGCACGCTGTGGGGCCGGTAGCGGCCATGGTGGCGGGGGCGGCGGCGCTGAGGGCGGCGGCGAGGGCGTCGGCGAGGGCGTCGGCGAGGGCGGCGGCGAGAGCGGCGGCGAGGGCTGCGGCGAGGGCGGCGGCGGCGAGAGGGGCGGCGGGGCCGAGCCCGCCGCCAAGCGTTGTCGTAACATGGGCCTGCAGCTGCGCGAGTATGTGCCTGTCCTCATCGGCCCCTCCCGCGTTTCAGGCTGGGGGGCCTTCGCGCCGCATGCCATCGAGAAGGGTGATCTCTTGTTAGAATATCTCGGAGAATTGATCTCCCACGGCGAGGCCGATCGGCGCGGCAAGGTCTATGATCGACGCGCCTCGTCATACCTGTTCAACCTGAACGACATGCAAGTGGTCGATGCGGGCCGCATGGGCAACCGCTCGAGATTCGTCAACCATGACGACAGCCCGAACGCACGCACTCGCATCATGACCGTTCGCGGCGATCATCACATTGGCATGTACGCCGCCGCGCCCATCGCCGCGGGGGAGGAGATCTGCTTTGACTACCGGTACGACCGCGACGAGCGTCGAAAGTACCGGTTCGAAGACGACGCCCAAGACAGCGCCCGTGAGGATGGCGCGCTCAGCCTGGCGGCCGGCGCGCCCGGGCGGGGGGCGCACGGGCGCAAGCGCGGCCGACCACGCAAGCGGCCACGCGACGTGGACGCTGAGGCAGCGCGCGGGCGGAGGCCCAGTGATTAAACAGTGCTGTTGCGACGATACGGCGGTATACAAAGAGCTATGTTACACCTCTGCGCTGCGCAGCGGCATGACGTGATATTTCCAGCTTTCAGGTTACGGGGAAGCACCGAGATTTTTTATTAACCAGGCGATACATTTCCGATTCATAACCAGGCGATACATTTCCGATGGAATGATGACGACAAGCACATAGAAATAAACGAAAACGTGATTTTTGTCACATACTTTTGAGACCACGCCTCACCCGGCCCTCAAAATTAGTGTAAGCCCACACAAGGCCTGCTGAATGTACTAACATGCTCGTTACCTTGACTTGACTTACAGGCTCGCATGCATCTTCGACGATCGATGAAATTTCCAAATTTCTTTTGCGAGCTCGCACGGTCGCTGAAAAAGACCGTCATGGGCATGGCAGGCCGCTCGAGACGAAAGAAAAAGGGGGCCAAGGGAGCCACGAAAGAAGGGGGTCAATCCAGCGTGGAGCCGGGCGCGCCAGCCCAGTTGGCAACGTCTTCGGTCGAGAAGAAGCAGGTGTGCGTGCGCTCTGTAGCACACACTGCACCGTGGGACCAACGCGCCCTCGCGCCGCCTCACGAACTCGTGCGCCGAGTACGTTCCACATCGCTCACCAGCTTAGCAAACGTGCTGTTGATGCTGTGCTGCTCGCCTGCTCCCTCTCTCTCACTGCCCCCCCTCTCTCTCTCTCTCTCTCGTCCGCTATTCACATTTCTACTCGCTTGGCCAAAAAGATCACGATCCGTGTAAAATTTGTGGCTCCGAACAATTGCTACACGCCATGGATCCTCAAAGCGGCCGAGAATCAGACATATCCGGAAGGTCACCCGCTCATCCTCGATCAGTCCACAACTGTCCAGGAGATGATCGCCGCGATCGTGGCTAGCTACAAGGAATTTGATGTCGCCCAGGAGGCGTATGACAAGGTCCAGACACCGTGGGCTATTGCGAAGGACCGGAGCACCAAACAACTGGTCAACAAGCCGTGCGGGTGGGTCAAGAATCCGCGCAATGTTGTTTGCTTCTTCAAGAGCAGACCCGTGCCGGTCACCAAAAAGATGATCAGCCAGCTTGACGCTAAGCCGATGGAGGTGCCACTTACGCTTCAAGACTTGAGCATCGCTGACCAGGATGTGGTGATGTGGCAAGAACGAAGTTGAGGAACCGTCTTGCCACAGAATCGTGTTCTGTGCGGGTGTCTTGAAAACCTTCCTACGTTTTTTTGGCATGCATGGCAAAGACCGAAGCCCCAATTGAACTTCTGTGAAACGCGTCCCCAATTTGACAAGACGCGGGCTGCGAGTGAGCGAAAGTGGCATGGCCACCACGACTGCCACAGGCGCGGGTATGAGCTCGACGGGGACTGGAAAGGCATCGCGCAAACATTCACCGGGCAAGAAACAAGGGACGGGCTTCCTCGCCAACTCGAAGCGCGAGATGCGCATCGATTACCTCGGCGAGGCCACGCCTGGTCCGGGCTCGTACCTGCCTGCGTCAACATTTGGCAAGCACGACAAGTCTTTGAGCAAGATGTCGAAGGTGCAGAGCTCTGCTTTCAGGTCAGGTTCGTCACAGCGACCAAAGAGCAGACCCAGTGAAGTACCCGGCCCGGGCGCGCACAGCCCAAACCACTTGGCAACGTCTTCGGAGAAGAAGAAGGTGCGCGCGCACCGCACTGTACGTCCGTACCGCACGCGCCGCCTCACGCGCTCGTGCCCACGAGTACGTTCTAGACCGTTCATTGGCATAGCACGTGCTGTACACCTGCTGCTGCGGCGGCTACGCTTCTGAAGCGCTTCTACGCTTCTGCAGCTGAGTGCTGTCATGCTGCTGCTGCTGCTTAGCTGTGCTGTGCTCGAGTGTTAGCTCTAGTGCTGCCTTCCCTCTCTCTTCCTCTCACACACAGTGCTTTCTCCCTCGTACGGCCACACAGACCAACCCGGGCAGTTCGATGAAATCCAAGGGCGAGCGCTTCGCAAAAAGCAAGAGTGCAAAGGCTACAGCCAGCGAGCCGGGGCCGGGGGAGTACGATTCGCATACGCACAAGACCATCCAGACCTTCCTCACAGACTCACACAAGAAAATGAATCGCCAGAACCCGGGATTTGGCGCCTCGTCAGCCGCGCACGTGCTTCCGTACGAGGTCGAGATCGCCAACGACCTAAAGCCGTACGTCAAGCATGCAAGTCCCCACGCGGTTACGGGCGGCTACCAGAGCGGTGGCTCTTTCTCCAACGGGGTCTCCTCATCAGCAAAGAAGGAACACGACCCGTAATGCTGATGGCAATCAACGATCTTATCCAAACAGTCAACGGGTATCAACCCCACCGAAGGATGCCCCGTGATTGTACAGCGATTGCGTTTTTATTACGTTGCTCAGCCCCAATGTGTGATAAGGATGCCCCTTGATTCGATGTGCGTTGAGAGTGCGGGAGCCAACACGTGACACGAAAGTGAGACGGCAGTCGTCCAGTGGGGGGGGACGGCCATGGGGACGGCACGGTGTCTATAGTGGGCGGTGGGCCCCTATAGTCTATAGTAAATATAGTCTATAGTGCGACGGCGCGGAGACGGGAGACCACGGCATACACGACACTTTCAGCTATTGACGCAATCAGCGGGTAAGAGGATTCCGGGGTGCGTGTGGGGCGTGGGCAAAATATAAATCCCACCCCTACCCCCTTTTGGGTAGAATCGAGTCGTGTCGCGGTCCGGTGTCCGCGTGTGAGTCCCACACGATAGAGCCCGGGGTGGGAAATATCGACTTTTTTGCATTCGACACTCATGCAACAAACAGCATACCCATGTGTTCCGCCGAGTATGCTGATCACAATGGTGCCATCGGTACCCTCAACACACAACAGATAGCTTACAAATGTCCATGCGAAGTTCTCAACTTTTTACGCGCATGGTTACTTCTGGCGCTTGCGGGCTGCATGGCCGACGTCAGTGGCCACCTGTGCGCGTTTCTGGAGCTCGCTGGCCGATAAGCGCCATGCCAGGTGTCTATCCTTGCGTGGCGCAAAGTCAGCATCCTGCAGGATGCACCACATGAACGTCTCAGCCTCGTTTCGCGCCACGTCAGCCGGCCATTTGATGCGAACTGCGCCGGCCTGGGCGAGCTTCTTGCACTTGGCGTTCTCAGGGTTGTCCATGGTCGTTGTGCCGTTGGCGACCAGCACGACCTCGCACTCGCACCAGATCTTCTCCTGGATCCTCTGCCGCTTGTCACCCTTGGCGATCTCCTCCTCTGTGGGTCCACGCCAGTAGCGCCCCCAGCAGATCTCGAGCGAGGTGCCAACGAACGAGTCATCTCGCACCGGTGGCTCTTCGGGCTGATCGTCGGCCACGCGATCGATCTCGCCGGCGGCCTCTAGCTCGGCGCGCCGCTTGTTGACCAGCTCAAGCAGCTCCTCTGGGGAGTATGCCTTGAAGTTGACGGCCAGCTCCTTGGCCTGGGCGGTCGGTGTGCCCAGCTCCTTGAACGACTTTCGTCGCATCGTTGGCACGACTGCCGCGTCCGGCAGGTCGTCGCAGCAGTCAAGTTCATGCTCCTCCATCAGGATCTCCTCCAGCAGCACCGTGAGCTCGGCAACCGTGCCGACATCCTCATCCTTGCTTGACGACCAGCGCATGCGCGGCCTGAACTGGACGAAGCCCAGCCCGCGCACGCGCATCTCGATTTGCAGACGCAGGTAGTCAAGCTTATCCTGCGCCTTTGGGAGCACGTCAAGAGCGATGCGCATGGCACTGGCATCAGCGACACTGTCACGCTTCCACTGCTTAAAGAAGGTGATCGCAAGCGCGTACCTGCCATCAGCAAGAAAGCGTTAATGAGTGTTGGGATGGAGGGGGCAATCAGTGTTAATCAGTGCTGCAGCGTACTCCTTGACAAGCGCGTCCAGCTCGAGCTGCGAGTTCGACGCGCGCTTCTGCACAATGTACTCGTCGTGGTCAGCGTGGTCGGCGCGATCGACGGCCCGCAGCTCTCGCACCGTCGTGCGTGCGACCTCAAGCAGCGCATGCTGCTCGTGCGGCGATAGCAAGTGGAAGTAGCCGCCGTCCATAAAGCTCTTGGCGCTGATGGCCTGCGCCACAGCCGACGCCGCCTCCATGGATATCCCTGGGCAGCGCTTGCGCACGTAGTCGTAACGGCCAAAGACCGACTCGGCGAGGCGATCGTTGGAGGCGTCGAGGCCGATCGTGTCAATGTGCATCTGCTTTGAGTTGGCGAATGAGCTGGCGCCATCCTGTGAGACGAGGTGCTTGGCAATGGCAAGCTTCTTGTCGTGCAGCTTGCGGATGCCGGCAACACACTGCACCTCGAGGTACTCTATGGTCTTGAGCTGCGTCACCTTATTGGTGGGGTCTGTCGGGTTGAACAGCTCCTGGTGCACCTGCTTGTACACAAAGTGCTTCACTGAATTGTCAGGCGACAGCACGAAGTCGTCATCGTGCGTGTACTTCAGGTAGGCGGCGAACTTCGGCTGCACGCTGGCAATCGTCTTGAAGACATTCAGTGTAGCGTCGAGGAGTATGCTGCCGTCCGTCGAAGCTTCAACGAACAGCTGTTCAACCAGGTCGAGCGGCGAATCGTGCAACGGCGTGCCGTCCTTGATGGTGAGCAATGTGACCGGCGAAAAGCTGTCGAGCTCGTAGGCGCAGCCAGTCAGCCAGCGGAGCGGACGAGAGATGAGGAGGTCGATGATCGCGTTCGCACGGGTCATGGCCACGTACTGCATGGAGCGGAAGCTCATGTAGAGAAAGTCTTCGAGTACATTGGAGTGATCGGCGCAGAAGACAAGCGTGTGGAGGAACTCGACAATGTATGACCGCATCACGAAGAGCGGGATGGCTGCGTCGTAGTCCAGATCTTGGCGTCCGCCTTCGGCGCGCTCAAAGTGGATCACGAACGCCTTGGGATGGGTCCTCTCCAGCCATACCCAGAACTCTCGACCCTTGCCCTTGTAGTACTTGTTTCCATGATGAAGCTCCTTGTACGCAGCACGCAGCAACTGCGAATACTCAGTGGTCATCCGATCCCAACTGGAGAAGGCATCGAGATGCGGCTTGAGCTCAGCAGCGACGTGCGCCGCCTGAGCCGACGACATCTCCTTGAGGAATATGTTGCGCATGTGCTGGTGGCAGTCAAGCTTGTGGACGCGGGTGATCTCCTGCTGCTCCTCCGTCGAGAACTTGGCCCAGGCCTCCTCGCCGATCTGCGCACGCTTGCCTGCGGAGATCATTTCCGCGAGGATCGACTTCGCCTTCTCAGCCGTGTTGCAGGTGTCGGACTGGATGGCGCCGCCGCCCGCGAGGCGCGCCATCGACAGGTCCTCAGGCTTGGGACCCATCCACTTCTCAGCTGGGTAGAGCTCGTGGAACATGACCTTGACTCGGCGGATGAAGTCACGGAGCTTGGCGAAGCACTTGGACTCGATGGCAGCAGCGATCTTCTCGGACGTGCCGCCCGCCGAGCAGTAGGCGCCGATCAAGATCACGGGCTCGAGCGGCGCGCCCTCCGCCGGCTCAATGATGACATTCGAAGTGATGGAGGGGTCACCGTCCTTGGTGGTCTCGTCAAAGCCGAGCATCCGGATGGCGAACGCGAAGGCGACCTTGCGTGCGGCCATGTACTGCTCCATGAACCGCAGCTCGAAGCGGCAGTCGGTGAGCGTGCGGTTGGAGATGGGCGCAGGCTTCAGCCACGGCGCAGTCTGCTTCACCACCGCAATGATGTTGGAGCTGATGGCCGATAGGGGTGTCTGATTGGCAAACATCGAGTAGATGGTTACACGGTGCTCGTCCTCGAGCTTCTTCCCGCCCTTGCCACCGCCCTTGCCTCGGCTTGTGCGCTGCCACTGCGGCATGGACTGGAGCTTGGCGTACGCATCCGCGTGCTCTGCATGTGCCTTGCTCAACTCCTGAATCTCCTCCTTGAGCGTCTCCACCTCCTGGCGCAGCTCCTCAGCCTCCCCCTGGGCCACATACATCTTCTTGAGGCGCTTATTAGAGGTCTCCACCTTGTCGTCGGTCGCCCGCTCGAGCACCCGCGCCCGCGCCGCCATCTTGTTCTTCAGCACACGCATCTGCTCCTTCTCGGCATGCAGTGCCTCCGCCTCCGCCTCCGTGCCATGCACCTGCCAATAGGTCAGGCAGGTCAGATTGCAGGCAGCAGGCAGGCAGCAGAGAGGGGGTGGCAGCTGACCTTTTTCTCGAGCACTGCAATGGTCCGCTGGTGCTTCGTGTACTCGACATCTGCTTCATGCCACGCCCGACTGACCTGCCCCTGCAGGGTGAGCTTTTCGGCGATGAGCTGCTGCAGCTGAGCCTGGAGCGCAGGCAGCTGCTCCTTGGCTGCCCTGACTTGTAGCTCAGCTGTCACACGCGCCTCTTGCTCACGCTGCTCCGCCGCCTCAGCACGATCCTCCTGCTGCAGGCGACTGGTGTGCTGGATGTCAGCCTCCTGCTGCTTGGCCGCACACTGAAACCCCAGCTTGAGCTTCTCAGCCTCGAGGGTGCGTACCCTAATCGCAAGCACCTTGACCTCCTCCTTAGACTTCTTGGCTTTCAGCTTGGCCTCCTCCTTCAATCTTGTAGCCTGCTGGCTTGCCTCGTGCTCTGCCTCTGCCTGCGCTGCGCGCGCTGCGCTGCGCGCTGCCTCCACCTCTGCCTGTGCTGCGCTGCGCAGCTCGTCAAGCCAAGCGACATCTGTCTGCTCGTGCGCGATGATGATCTGCAGCGGGGGAGAGCACGGATTAGAACAGGGATTGCAGCACGAGGGAGCGAGCGGCTCGCCGCTCGGCGCATGTTCCCTCAGCGGCCAGTGGAAGGCGATTCCAATCTCACCAGGTGAGCGGACCACACATCCACGAG
>Ga0210247_102097_pt1 | contig 13299 bp, 7 predicted proteins | sample ChrtobMetP3_16mM_FD_155449 | JGI IMG/M metagenome (GOLD analysis project Ga0210247, IMG submission 155449) | Chrysochromulina tobin associated microbial communities from unialgal haptophyte culture, Seattle, Washington, United States - P3_16mM | ecosystem: Host-associated > Algae > Haptophytes >...
GGAGTAGGCGCGGGGCATACGGGGCTCATGGGGGTGCTCGGGACGCCTCAGCAGCCCCCCTGTCAAGGCGAGCGTCGAGTCGTCGACGAGGTGAAGAGGTGAAGAGGTGCGGAGGTCGCTTCGGGCCTCCCTCTCCCAGTTTGGAACCCCACAGGCCCGACTGTACCGGTAGCCGCGTCCACTCCTGTGCTTGGCGTGGGTCAGAGGTCGCGCTCGCAAAGTACACAAGCTTTGTGGTTCATCTACGCGACCATGCCCCCCAATGTCCACGGCCTTAAGGACGTCAATGAGGCAGTCCGACCCGCGGCGGCCTCGCCGCGCAAAAGCCTGGCCGAAGAGTTGGCTGAAGCTCTTCAACTCGGCGCGTACGCTGCCGAGGACCAGAAGAACGAAAGATGGAAGGACGCAAGGCGTGGCTTCTTCGCGGCGCACAGTGCGCTGCAGCGGTTGATTCAAGAGCAACCGGACATGTCTGAAACCATAAAAATCAGCCTCAGGCAAGCAGCGGACCGCTACTGGGAGAGCGCCACCTCTGCTGGCCAAGCACTTCGCCAGGCCGCGCTCAGCAACCCCGCGCCAACCCCCGCACCCGACGCTGGCGAGCTCATACCAGGCTGTGGTGAAAAGGGGCACCAGCTAGCGAGTGACCGTCCGGCGCCCGAGAACCCCGAGGACATGCGTGCCAAACGCATTGCCGCACTCGGGCCGCCGCAGGCCGCCACTCCCAATTCGTGGGTGATAGGTTTCCTGCCACGCGCCAAGACTGGCGCGCCGCCGAACGCGGGGGGTGAGCGCGGGGGGCATGCTGAGTTTTACGGCGGCGACCAAGTGCTCGTACATGCACCGAATGATAAGCAGGTGGCCGCGCGCTCGGAAGCTTCCGCGTTCACAGGCGAGGGTCATTCGATCGCGGGGCCACGGGACGAGGGAGTGGTGGTCGTACCGCCGGCGATCCACCCCCTTGCTGCCGCAGCCCCCTCGAGGGCCGGCGCCGCACCGCCTCCCACACCCGCCGCCGCCAAGACCAAGCCGTCGAGGGTTTCGTTGTTGAAACGTTTCGACGTGCCCGAGAACGAAGGTCGCTTCATACCCCCGCCGCTGCCGCCGACTCGTTTCCAGGTGGGGGAACGTGTCCAATGCAACATGAGGCTGAAGGACGGGACCAACTCGTGGTTCGCGGGCATCGTCGAGGCCATCGATGTGTCGAAAAGTGTGGACGGATCTGTTCCCAAGCAGTACAAGTACCAGGTGAAACTCGACGACAGAACTATTGGGTGTGCCTTCGCACCGGAGGATACCGAGTACTGTATACGTGCCGAAGGCGGTACGCCCGCAAGCCCTGAGAAGCCCGCGCTGCCGCCCCCTACGCCGCCCTCTACCTTCGGATCCTTCCGCTTCGGCGTCGGTGACAGCGTCGCGTGCTTAATGTGGACTGACGATCACCGAAAAGCGTGGTTCCCGGGCATGGTGACACACGTCGGTGGGCGGACGCAAGGCCGTTACTATGTGTACCTCGTCCAGCTCGACGACGGCAGGATCGCTTACGTGCCCACTGATTCGGACGTATGCTGCGTCAGCAAGACGCCCAAGGTAGTAGTGACGGCGCTCGGCACGTTCAGCACGACGCACGAGAACGCGGTCGCACGCGACGCCCTTGAGCTTGTGCAGAGGCTCCTTCTCAACGTCATCAAGCAACCAGACGAGCCCAAATACCGGATCGTGAAACTCGCCAACCCGAAGCTTAAGACGCTCTTTTGCCTGTCTGGCGGCATCGCGCTCATGCAGAGCCTCGGCTTCGAGAAGCACGCGAACGAAGAGCTCGAGCTTCCGCGCATCAAGCCCATCGCGACGCTCACGAGGTGCCACTTGGCCGTTCAAGATGCACTCGATCTACTCGCCTGCCGCGCCGTCACGACGACGCATGCTCCCGCGGACTCGGCACCCGAGCAGCCGATGGTCCCAGCGCGCCAGTCGACGATTACAACAGAGATGGAGAGACTGTGGAAGGCCCAGGAAAGCGCGAACGTACCCATGCAGCTGAAACGTGCCAAGAGCGTGCGATCCCAGCTCGTCGAAGACTTAATCAGGGAGCTCCAGCCAATCTACTCAAGCTCGAGCCAATCGGAAGCGTTTGCAATCTATTGTGCGGCCAATGCCGAGATCCAGCGGCTGAAATCCCTGCCCGCGGGCTACTCGGCTGCTGACCTGCTCCAGCAGCGCCTCGACGCGCCCAGTCCCACCGAGTCAGGCATCTTTGGCACCCCCGACGCCATGGCTGTCGTGCGCAAGCTGCAAGTACCGTACAACTGGCGCAAGGGAATGACGCTCACATTCGAATACAAGGGTGAGTTGATCGAGCTTGTCGCCCCTGAGGGAACCCAACCAGGGGACGTGGTGTTGCTCACTTTGCCGAGGCGTACCAAGCCGGGAGACGGCGGCGCGCCACCCTCGCCTATCGACGCGCCACCCTCGCCTATCGTCTCAACGCCGAACCCGGTAAGCCCGTTCAACCAGGTTCAGGACGACGGGAGGTCTCTCGCACAAGCTCTCGTTGATAGGATACTGAACCAGATCAGCAAAGCCTCATCTGTACGCGTCTCCCCAGATCGAGATGATATCGACTATCGAGATGATCTCGAACCGAAGCGTTCGATGTCCAAAGTGGCGCCAACCGAGGCGGCGGCGGTTCAGAAGGAGCTCGCCGAAGCTCCTGCCACGGACTCAGTGTGGCTCGGCGACAGGCCCGTCTCGTGGTCGACCTTTCTGCTGCCTGCCGACGCCGCCGCGCGTCGTCTCTTCCCGCTCGCCAACCTGAGCAGTGAGACGAACATCGTCGATCCCCTCTCGGGCCGCTCGTGCCTTGCGTGGCAGCCGCCCGTCACGTGCGCCGGCACAGTGGAGCCCGAGTTGCTGCGCGCGTGCGAGCTTCACCCTCTGTCCACAAAAGGGGACGGCAACTGCCTGCTGCACGCGGCGGCGCTCGGCGCATGGGGTGTGCACGACCAAGCTGGCACGACGAACGTGGGCGTGCTCCGCTCGATGGTGTTCAATCTTCTCAACAATGAGCAGTTCGTGAGGGTACTCCTCCCTCGGATGCGAGCCGAGCAGGTCAGTGTGATGACGATCCGGCCGCGCAGCCGCCCACCCCCCTCATAACCCTGACGCCCACCAAGCCCACTGACAGTGCACCTCTCGCCATTCGCTTCCCTCGTGCAGATCCGCGAGTACGCGGGCACTCCGGCGGCCATTTCGGACCCTTCGAATGACGACGTGTTTCGGGAGGAGGTGCAGCAGGCTCTGGGACGAGCCGGGAGGTCAGGATGTTACCTCGAGAAGCTGCATATTTTCGTGTTGGCCCATGCGATGCGCCGGCCGATTGTCGTGTACCACTACGATAGCGACCAACCCCAAGGCACGTTCATCAGCGGCATGAGCGGCATCTACCTTCCAGATTTGTGGGGGGAGCTCGGGCATCGTGACGTCTGTTCCCGTGTGCCGCTGTGCCTCGTGTACACCGGCAGCACGGCCAACGGCCAGGGCCACTTTACTGCGTGCGTGGGCGCCGAGGGGCACGCACTCGTGCTGCCGCTCTCCGATCACGTGCATGGCGAGCGGCTACTCATTCGCTACGGCCCGGACCACGTGGACATCAGGCCCGCGACACTGGTCGACACGCCTATGGCTGGGCCGACGGACAGCTGGGCGGCGCATGCGGCGCTGCATCTCGAGCTCACATGGTCGGCGGCCTCGGACAGCGGAGACCTCTATGATGAGGAGGCGAAGGCTGTCGCGCCGGCACGCGTGCGCAGCTTTCCATTTGCATTTGTGTCGCGCACGCCAGCAGATTCGCGGCTCATGCTGCCCAGCGTGGCTGAACTTCGCGATCAATTCGTGGCTGAGGTCACGCGGAGCGCCGTCGAGCTACGTATTGGGCCAGATGGCGTCGCCTACACCAAGAACCAGCTCGTGGAATTCTATGGCGACACCCTGGAATGGGACCAAGCTGCTCCCCTGGGAAGTGCTATGCCGACAACAGCACCACCACCGCCACCGGACACAGCGCCTTTCCCACAAGTGCAATCGCCCGGGGACCTGCAGGGACTCTTAGAAGGAGCGACCTCTATGGAGGATCTATACGGCATCGCACAGAACATTATCCGTCTCAAGCTGACTCACTATGAGCGTGTGCAAAAGGCGCGCGACGACTTTCACGAACGGTGCGCTAAGTTTGGGGCTGATGAAGCGACCTTCTCTGGCCTCTTTGATATTTGCGATGAAGCGCTCCGTCATGCAGATGACGGTGCGTGCGCTGGAGGCGCTGCATCGGCTCCACTGCCACCGTTGGACCAGCCGCCCAGCGAGCCCGACGTTGTAAAAAGCTCCTCTGCAGAGGAGCTGCAACTCGCACTGGCAATGTCGATGGCCCCCACGAACTCGCCCGCGCCCTCGCCGCCTCCCTGTGACGCCTGAGGAGACTTCGCATGCATGAGCATGCTCACGGCTCGAGAGATTCCAAATGGGGTGGGAGGAGTAAGTAAGTAATACACGTCGCTGCGCGGCAACGACTCTCGTGTGGCGGAGGTGGGAGGATCCGGGAACAAAGCATGGAAGCGTGGCGTCAAGGGGGCGGGAGGAGAGCATACCTGAGGTGCGATGCGGCACGCGAACCGTTTCCTTGAGTTGAATGGTTGATGAACAGTATTCTCGTGATGATTGGATGTGTTTTGAGCTTTCCTAACGCGGAAAGTTTGACCTTGATACTCTTTTGGGGTGAGGAACTTGGCTCATGCATTCCCACTTTTTCCGTCGCCGACAGCGACGACTACTCTCTTGCTCGAGGGCTTAGACCGCTCGGCATGTCCTTCAACATTGGCAACATGGCTGGCTTCAGCCCAAATCTGACCCTACAAGAAATTCCCCCCGACCCGACCAAAAATTTAGATCAGATCGACGATGATCCAGCCTTTTCTTGGGTCCCACGCTGGAACAACAGGCTGGTTTTGGAGGCGTGGTCCCTCGGTACGTTTATGCGCCTCAACTGGTGGGAGACTTGGATGGCCGATATGAAGAGAAGGGAAGACAAACGTCTCCTCGATGAAAAGAAGGAGAAGGATCGTGCGCGCCTGGAAAAAGAGGAGCAAGCGCGCAAGGAGGCAGCCAAGATCTCCCGTGAGTTCGGGAGGGACGTGGCGAAGACAAAGGAGGAGGAGCAGCGACAGCTGCTGGCGGGGGAGAAACTGCGGGTCGCGATCAGCAAGATTACTCAGAAAACCGAGACCTCGAGAATGAGGCACTTCATCCTGCTCGCAAAGGAGCACGCCAAGGACGAGGCCAAAAGGGCCGAATTCGAACGCACGACGCGCGAGCGGCGCGACGAGAATGAAGCTGCGCGCCAGGCCGAGAAGGCGCGTGCCGCTCAGGTGCGCGAGCAGCTGCTGCAGAAAGATTTCGTCAAGCGGACGGCCGTGGAGGAGGCTATTTTCCAAGCCAAGCTCGCTAAGGACCAAGAGGAGAAGCGTCAGCATCTGCGGATGGAGGTCGAGCGTCTGGAACGCGAGGATGCAAGGGTGCGGGCAGAGATGGCGCGCATGTTTGCTGAGCGTCAGCAACAGATAATCGCGAACCAGCAAGAGCAGCAGCGTCAAACGAAGATGACCCTGGAGGAGGGAGCGCAGTGGCTGCGCCACGTGTGTGAAGAGGAGGAAGCAGAGCTCGCGCGCCTCGAGAAGAAGAAGCAGGAAGCGAGCGCACTCGCGAAGGCGCTCGCCCTTGCTCGCAACAACGCGCGGATTGCCAAGCTTGCGGAGATGAGCTCGGAGGGGAAGGTCATTGCAAGCATCGAGGGTCACAAGCACGATCGCTGGGAGAAATTGAAGGCGGGCGTAGCTGCTGCAGAGAAGAAAAGGAGCGAGCAGTTAGCAAAAGAGCTGCGAGACGAAGAGAAGCGCAAGGCGCTTGCGGCAAAGGCAGAGGCTGACGCAGAAGCGCGCCGCGCCAAGAAAGCGATGCGGGAGGCGGCCACGAAGGAGGCTGTGTTGCAAGCCGAGCTCGCCGTCAAGCACCGCAAGACCGCGGAGAAACTTCGGAAACAGCAGGAGAAGCATCGCATCGCGACGGAACGCGAACAGGCGCAAATCAGGGCGCGGCAGGCTGCCGAGCTTGACCGAATCTTGGAGCGTGGCGGTGTGGTGGCCTTCGGGACCACAGTGAAGCAGCATTCGCCGCCGAAACTTTGAGGTCGCGTCTTGACTTTGCGATTGAGGCTTGCCACATGCCTGTTCTTCTAGAGTAATGGCCCTGTGCTCCATTCGTGCCAGCATCCCATGTTGTGCCCATGGGGAGTGATCGGAGTTGACATGCACGCCGCGGAAGTGTGCAGTGGAGAGAGATCTTCGTCGCTGTGCGCAGCACCTTCAGCGGCACATGCTCACCAACGAGAGCTACGGTTTCGTGTAAAATACGAGCTTATGTGTGTTTATAGCCATGCGTGCGTGTGTCGGCCCTGGAGGTGTCGTTGGTCGCCGGTATAACGACCTTTAATTAACAAATATAACGCACGTGGATCCGATATTAATTAACCGAACTAATAATACGCGCGTACCCGACATGAAAAAACCCTCCCCGGACCCCTGATTTCCAAACTTACCCTCATGAGTGCGAGCGGACTAGTAACTTAATCGTGGTTGCCAAGTCGCGACCTCGTCGCTTTCATCTCATCAACGGACAAGTTGCCATCGCTGTTGACATCAAAGAGCGTGAGCGCCTCCTTGAAGGCATGCGCGTCGACTTGCCCTCGTGTGGCTGTTGCCTGCACCGCATACGCGAGCGCCTCCTCGCTCACTGTCCCGATAGCGTGCCCCTGAGTGTGCCCCGGCGTACCGGCAGCGCTGTGGCCGACTGACAGCGCACCGGTTTGGCGTAGCGCATAGTATGCCACATCCAAGCTTCGAAGTGCACGCTGCAGATGATCGCGCTGTTGCATGTACGTTCGCTGCAGCTGATAATAACGGCTCACGGCACCCCTCAGAGAGCTGTAGATGGCAAAGCTCGCAACCACCGACCCGCCAGCCACAGGCCACAGCAGCCCATGCACTTCTTCGATGCCGCTGTGCAGGTTCATGCCGAAGAGACCAACGACGACGGTGGCGAAAGTCAGGCTGATGCCCGAGAAGGAGACGAGCAGCTCAACGCGCATGATGCGATTGCGCTCATTGCGCAGCTTGAGGTCCTCGAGTGTCTGGTTTGCCTTGACGCGGCTCTGCAGTGCTACAATCCGGTCGTCCAAATCCATCAACTGGGTGCCGTAGCCCTCAAGGAGCATCTCCACTTCCTCATGCTTGTCAAGCGCGCGCCCGATACCCACGGAGCGCCGGTGGGAGAGGTAGAGCATCGCCATGTCCTCGTCGCTGCGCATGATCGCGTCGAGGCACGCCTCCGAGCGCCGCACTTGCACTTGCAGGGAGTCGAGGCTCTCGGATAGCGTGAGAAGACGGTACAGCGCGTGCTCACGCTCCCTTGAGTGCCTGTCGGCACCCAAGGCCGAAGTGAAGGCCGAAGTGAGGTCGGCACGGTTCGCGGGCCGGTCGTAGCTGCGCACGTCGAGCGCGAGCGTTACCTGCTGCGATATGACCGTAAATGTCTCTAGCTTGCGCACGAGGTCCTCGCGCAGCACGACTTCGAGCACGCGCTGCTCGAACGGGATGGTGTTGATGTCGGTTCGCTCGAGAGCTCGGAGAATAACTCGCTCGAGCACGCCCGAAGCAAGCTGCACGAGCGTCGCCGAGGAGTCGGCATTCGGTTGGCCACCAGCACTAAGGCTATCCTGATCCTGATCGGTGTGAAAATTGTCAACGAGGAGCACGGACTCGGAGCTGACAACGCCAGCGAGTGGCGGGAACCGAAAGAGAAAGTAGTTCGGGCGCACCGCGAGGTTAGAACCGCGGGTCGCCAGCAGCCGGAGATCTCGTGGCAAGAGGCCAAACGTGTCAATGAGCTCACGCGATGAAGCCTCCTTGTCCTCGACACGGCCATCTGCATGGATTTGCCGCCCACGTACGAGCCTGCTGTTGACGCCTTTGAGAGTAGTGGAGGAGCTCGCAGCACGTTTGAGTCTGGCGCTGGCGCCACCGTTTGAACGGTGCCGGACTGAACGCGTGAAAGCGGGCCGCATCATTTTTGGCTTATGTTGTGGGCGGGGATCGGCGAAGGAAAAGCGGCAGAAAAGCGGTCACGCTGTGAACCACTCGATGTGAACAGTCTTCCTCTCCCCTACCCCAATTTGAGAGATTTTATGGCCCATCTGGGTCATTTTCTTCACGGATAATCAAGATTTATTAAATCCTAATAGACCACCACGTATACATCGTGTACACTGATCCGGTGCGTTTTCCTCGTTTGGCAGGTTCCCGGTAGGACCCGGCTCCCCCCGGTGTCTTTTTCCCGGAAGGACCCCCTTGTGAAAACTTTTTCTTGCGTGGCCACACCAGGGGGTGTGCACCACAAGAACGCGATGCCGGCTGCAGGCCAGGCGTGCAAGAAGACTGGAGTGCGAACAAGCGCGCAGCACTTCCTCGTTCCAATCGATAGCATGGCACGGCTAGCGCTCGAAGATGGCGCGGCTGCTGACGAAGCCGCGCCACCGCGCAGAGCGTGGTCAAGTAATTCGTCCTTCATCCTGGCGAGCATCGGCTCTGCCGTCGGATTCGGAAACATTTGGCGCTTTCCAAAGCTGGCCCATAAGTACGGCGGCGGTGCTTTCTTAATTCCTTACAGCTTGGCGTGGGTCTTTTGCGCGGTGCCGGTGGTAGTGCTCGAGTTTTCGCTCGGGCAACGCTTTCAGGCGAGTCATGTCAACATTATCCGACAACTCCACCCGCGTGCAGTCGGCCTCGGCTGGGCGGGCGTGATCGGCACCTTTCTGCTCGTCCAGTTCTACAACGCACTGCTCGGCATCACGCTGTGCTACCTGATCGTCTCCTTCTCGCCCAATGGGTTGCCATGGACGAACGGTTCTCGCCAGATCTTCTCCAACGAGACTCTAGCCAGCCAAAGCCTTGCGCATACCTTCTTCGTCGAGACCATCGTTCAGCCGAGCGGGGGCGTCGATGACTTTGGCGGCCTCGTGCCACATCTGGCAGCGGCATATGCAGCCATCTGGCTCATTGTGGCGGCCAGCGCGTCGCGCTCGTCGGCGAGCATCGAGCTGCTCAACTGGATCGTGACGCCGATACCGTTTGTTGTGCTCACGGTCTTCTTTTTCCGCGGTGTCACGCTCGAGGGCGCAGGCACGGGCATCGCCGCCTTCCTGTCGCCCGACTATAGCCACCTGTGGGGCACCGAGGTGTGGATGGCCGCGATCGGCCAAATCTTCTTTGGCGTCTCGGCTGGGCTAGGCACGTTGACCACCTACGCCTCGTACACACCAAAAGAGACACCTATCGTCCGTAGTGCCATTATTGTATGCTGTGCCAACTCTGCGTACGAGATCCTCTGTGGCTTCACCGTCTTTGCGTACCTCGGCCACCTGTCGCATGTGCGCGGGGTGCCCGTGGACCAGGTGGTCGTCGGCGGCACCTCTCTGGCGTTCGAGGTATTCCCTGTCGCCTTCTCGAGTTTGCCAGCGCCGCAACTGTGGAGTATTCTCTTCTTCCTCATGCTGCTCAACCTGGGCATCTCCTCGGCGGTCTCGATGACCTCGCCGCTCTCGATGGCACTCGTAGAGGCATGCCTGCCTCGGGGGGCGCCCAGCCGACCGGCGGTGAGGGGCAGCACGTCGCCGCATTCGCTGCCGCTCTGGCGGCGCGGCATGGAATGGATGACGCGCGTCCTCGCGGGCACATCCACTCGGCTCACGCTGTCTGTGCACTTCTTTGGCTTCTGCGGCGGTCTGATCTACGTGACGCGCGCGGGCTTGTACTGGATCGACCTTAGCGATCATTTCGTGCCGCTCTACCTGACCGTGGTTGTCAGTCTCTCCGAGTGTCTCCTCGTGTCACTCGCGTATGGTGAGCATCGGCTCTTACGCGAGCTCGCACGTGCTGACCAACGCTGGGGGCGCTGGTGGGCGATCTCATGGCGCTACAATGTCCCGTGCATACTGACGTTACTGATGCTCGCGAATTCCTATTCCGAGTACGTGACGAACCCTTTTGGGCGCGGCGGTGACGTCACCTATCCTGCGTGGGTGCTCTTCATAGGGACGTGCCTCGCGTTTGGGCCGATGCTCCTCCTCCCCATCTGCTACGTGGACCGCGTGCGCAATGGGTGCGCACAGTGGCTCGCCGGCGGCGTTGGTAACCATGGTATCACCGAGGTGACGCCGAGCGGGGTGAGCGTCGTCGCTCATGGAGGCCACGGCTCCGGGCCGGAATCGGATAGGGAATGGCAGGAAGCCCTGTGACAAGCTCACAAAAGTCGCCATGACCATTGACTGTGAAGGGTATGATACGTTCACAGCCTCCAAATCAGAGCACATCATACCCTCCTCAAACCCCTCCCTCAAGACTCCCTGAAGATCTCGAATAACAAGCCAATTTCATGCACCAATTTCACACCTCAGCCCGCGAGGCCAACTGGGGGCCGCGCCGCCATGTTGCTCGCGAGCGCCGCGGTGCAGACCCCGGTTGCTGCTCTGAACACGGGTCATCCTGTGAGCGCGCTCGAGGGCTGCCCCATCACTGCTAACGAGAATTGGGTGCTCGCCGGCGGCACCGGGCACCTGACGCTGCTCTATGTTGACACAACAACAGATGCCGAGAACATCTGCATCAAAGATGATCTACCACACGAAGGTGCGCTCGATGCGATCGCATGGGGCAGCGCCGCTAGTGGATTGCACGCTGCTGCCGTCGGCGGCGGCACGGTCGTCGTCCATCGGTTCTCGGACAAAGTCGGAGAGCTCTTCAAGCTCGCCCTACCAACAAACAGCCTGTTTGCACCGACCCGCAGCTGCTGCTTCCTGGACGGTAGTATCGAGCGGCTTGCGGTCGTAGGCGACGATTGCCGCTGCCACCTGCTGCAGCTCGCGCACACCAGGGGCATCGCGGCCACCGCAGATTCGGCACCGCCTGCGGCCGTCGAGCGCACTTACAGCCTCAGCTCACCGGGTGTGGCCGTGCGTACGCACAGCCGCGAGCCCTCGCAGCTTATGATTGCGGAGGAGGACGGCAAGGTCCACTTTGTCGATCTTCGCATGCCGGGCACGCGCCCGTCGCTCTCGCGCGACCTGCCAGCAGGCGAGACGGACCCCGGCGGCCTGCGCGACGCCGACTGGTCGAGCTGCGACCCATACCACGTCGGTGGCGTGTGCGGGAAGCGGTGGTTCGTGTGGGACCTTCGGCAGGCTGGCGTCGCGCCCAAGCCATACGTCGGTGAAACCCAGCTCTCCGGTGCCCTCTGCTTCCGCTGGCATCCGTACGAAGCGAGCTTCGCCACCGCCGGCGCCACGGTCGAGCCCTTGCGCGCGCACGTGCAGCTGAACGACCTGCAGCCCGTGGACGCGGCGCCGACGACGGGCGCCGCGGCAGGCTGGGCGGCCGGCGCCGCGTCGCCGCCGCGCCTCTTCGCGCACGACCTGCCCACGCGCGTGGCGACCATTTCGTGGATCTACACGCAGCCGCCACTGCTGCTTGGCGCTGCTGACACGAAGGTGTGCCTCTGGTCTCCACGTCCCGACGGGCCGTCGAGCGCGATCATGTGAATCGTGGCGCGGCGTGTGAGCAGAGACGCCGGTCAACAGACAGCGAGACCACCCCGACCTTCGCGTATGGATATGCCTGCGTGGGGTGTCGAGTGGGATGCACGGGTGCACAGCCGGACAGCCACAGCGCACATTCCGCGTGTGCCGTGTGCCCGTGTGTCACGTGTGTGTCCCGGCTCCCCCAGTGTTCTTGACCCGGCTCCCCCGGTGTCTTTATTACCGGTATCATTTTTACACTCTTTTTGGTATCTCAGGTCGGCAGCTTTTGGACTTCAAGTTTGGAGTGACACGACGTGGCTTCTTTGAGAGGTCGACGATCATCAACCTCTCGTGTAACATGCCGGGCAACCCGCAAAAGCTTCAATTGATCTCTGCTGCTGCAGTCGCTGTCCCGCGTGCCTTTCAAAAGCTCGCTAATGCTGTGGCCGTCGCTGTCGAACACAAGCTTCAACTGCTCGCTGCCGCTGTCACGGCCGCAGTCCCTCGTGAGCTTCAACTGCTCGCTGCAGCCGCTACTATCTCATTCGCCTACTTCGTCCGCCATCGTCTCCTGGACTCCAGAGTATCCTCCGTGCAAATTGTGAATGCTGCCGTATGCGAATGCTGCCGTAAGCCGCAGTTTGATGAGTGCACGCAAGGCGACGATTTCAAAGCCACTATAGTTGAAGCAGAACAGATTGCAGCTACACCAAATTTGCATTCGAAGGTTCGCGCGGATCGTGATGTCGATGATATGGTCCCCAGGGAACTGTTCAAGGAGATGGGCGATAAGGTTGTGGCGCCTCTGCTCCTGAAATGTCAGCTCGAGGTCCGCGGCAAGGCCGAGCTTGTCTTTACGATCGGGTTCGAGGAGCGTCACACGGAGGAGAATAATGCCGAGGAGGAGGAGCGTTCCTGGGAGCTGGAACGTCGTGAGAGACAACGTCTTGAGTCTCAGCGGCGAGAGGCGAAAAGGCGTGAGACGGAAAATGTCGAGGCTCAGCGACGCAATGAGGCTGCAAAGAAAGCTGCGGCCGAGAAGGCAGCGGCGGTGGTAGAGAAGGCGGCGGGGGCAGAGAAGACGGCGGCCGAGAAGGCGGCGGCGGCGTCAGAAAAGGCGGCGGCGTCAGAAAAGGCGGCGGCGGCCGAAAAGGTGGCGGCCGAGGCGGCAACAGCGGAGGCAGCAGCAGCGGAGGCAGCAGCAGCGGAGGCAGCCGCAGCTGCGGAGGCGGCCGCTGCAGAGGCTGCGGTGGCCGAGTTGGCGGCGGCCGAAAAGGCGGCGGCCGAGAAGGCGGCGGCCGAGAAGGTGGCAGCCGAGAAGGCGGCAGCCGAGAAGGCTGCAGTCGAGGCAGCAGCAGCGGAGGCGGCCGCAGCTGCGGAGGCTGCGGCGGCCGAGTTGGCGGCGGCCGAGAAGGCAGCGGCCGAAATGGCGGCGGTCGAGGTGGCGGCGGCCGAGTTGGCGGCGGCCGAGAAGGTGGCGGCCGAGAAGGCGGCGGCCGAGAAGGCTGCAGTCGAGGCAGCAGCAGCGGAGGCGGCCGCAGCTGCGGAGGCTGCGGCGGCCGAGTTGGCGGCGGCCGAGAAGGCAGCGGCCGAAATGGCGGCGGTCGAGGTGGCGGCGGCCG
>Ga0210247_102101_pt1 | contig 13274 bp, 9 predicted proteins | sample ChrtobMetP3_16mM_FD_155449 | JGI IMG/M metagenome (GOLD analysis project Ga0210247, IMG submission 155449) | Chrysochromulina tobin associated microbial communities from unialgal haptophyte culture, Seattle, Washington, United States - P3_16mM | ecosystem: Host-associated > Algae > Haptophytes >...
CGGTGGTGGAGACGGTGGTGGCGGAGTGGGGGGCGGCTCGGGGGGCGGACGCGGTGGAGGGCGCGGTGGAGGGAAGGGCGGGGGGCTCGGGTACATTCGCGGGCGCGGTGGAGGCGGACGCGGTGGTGAGGGCGGTGGTGGCCGCCTGGGCGGTGGAGGAGGTGAGGGTGGTGGAGGTGAGGGTGGTATTGAAGGAGGCGGTAGCAGCGGCGGTGGCAGTGGTGGGAGTGATGGCGGCGGGAAGGGCGGCTCGAGCGAAGGAATGTACTCGTACGCGGTGATGTACTCGCAGCAGTCTTCACATCCGTAGCCGATGCAGCCTGTGCACACGCCACCCGCGAAGATGGTGTGCAGAGGTGTTGGAGGAGGCTTTGGCGGTGGTGAGGGCGAAGGCGGTGGCGGATCATTGTTGTGCATGAGGTTGATGGTCAACTTGTCATTCTCGTCGATGCCCACCTGAATCTCGTTGTTGTAAGTCAAGGGATGCTCGCGCAGGAGCGAGGGTACCGCCGTGCCCAGCTGGTTTTGTGCGACCACATCGTTATACGGAGCCGTGTACGTGCCAACGGCCGGTACGCCATCGGCGTTCCTCAGGTACTGGAGACTCCCGAAGCTGCAGGTCAGCCGCAGGTTTGTCGAGAGCAGCAGGAGGAGGAGCCAACGCATAGGCGTGCAGCGCCCCTTTGAGAACCGTAGCCCGGCTTGCGCACTCATCGTGACCAGATAACCTCCACACTCTGAATCCGCCGTTCCAACCGTTGCATGCATGCAAAATTTGATTTCGAGCCCCAAAAACGTCAAAAACCATGGAGCGCCCGGAGAGCGGAAGCGCCTCAGACAAACTGGCCGTCACTTACCAGGCTCGAATCACCTGGGAGCAATGAACCCCGCGTGGGCGCTTGCAGGCGCAAGCTTTCTCGCCCAGGGTCAAGACGCTCCGGCGGCCGAGAGCGATCAGCTGCAAGCAAGCGAGCAGCAGCACCGATTCCTCCACGGACAGCGAGCAGCAACTGAAGATCCTGCGGAGGGCTTTGTCTTCCAGGATCTCCCCACATCCATGATGGGCATCCGGCCGCACCGGCTGTGGCTCGGCCAATACAGGCAGTTCGAAAAAATTGAGGCCAATCGTGAGCTTGGCGAGCAGGTCCGGCAGCAGGAGTCATGCCTTCGGCAGCAGCGGGATGACTCGATGTTCTCTTACCATGCAGCGCGCAATCACAAGCTTGCCGAGGCACGCGGCCAGCAGGCAAACAACGACCAGGCGATGCGCGAGTCGTGGACCTCCAAGATGATGCGCGCTTCTGCCGTCAAGTCGGAGCAAGAGATGAACCGCCAGAAGGCGCTGCGTCAGAAGCAAGCGTGGGCGGCCAACGGCTCACGCATGCGCGAGCAGGACCTGTTACAGAAGCGAAAGGTCTTCGAAAGCCGCTCAAAGGCGGAGGAGTCGAAGCGCTCTGTGGCGGCGCGCGCCAAGCTGGCGGCCAAGGAGCGGCTCGCGACGATCTCGGTCGCAATGGAAGAGGACGCGGCGGCGCGCCGTCGCCTCTACGAGAAGCTCCGGAAGGACTCGCTGCCGAGCGGCGCGCTTGCCGAGGCACGCGAGTACGTGAGCCACCAGAAGCGCGAGGCCGCCGCGGAGGTGCGCCGGCGTGAGCTCGCTTGGATCTCCGACCGTCAACGTGCCGAGGAGGCGGCGCTCGAGCGCGCGGCCCAGTCGAAAGCAAGCGTCCTCTCCTCTCGCGCGCATGCGCATAACAATCGCGCGACGGTGGTGGTGAGCCGGCACGAGCAGACGGCTGCGCTGCGTGAGAGTCTCAAGCAGCTCGACCTGGAGCGCAAGCAGATGATGCTTGCGTCCGTCAAGCTCAACCAGCAGAAGCGAGATGAATCGTACGAGGCCCGCCATGCCTCCCGCGCCGCGACCGTCGAGATGGACACGAGCGCGTACGGCAGCTTGGTCACGGCCACGCGCACGCCGCAGCGCTTCGAGCTGGGCATGACGGGCAAGCAGCTGCTCGAAGCGCGGCCGCTGCTCGAGATCAGTCCCATGGCTTCCCTCGACCAGCATCCGCTGCTCACGATGGCCGCCACAACCGCTGCTGGCGAGGGTCGCCAGGTGCACAAGAGCGCTGCCCCCCACGCACGACCAAAGTCGGTAGCGACGACCATCGTGAGCGCTGCAGTGAGCGCCTCGCCGCCCCAGGCTAGCCGGGATGGATCTGAATTCTATGATCATCTTGGCAGGGTGCGTGGTACACAGGGCACCGGGTCGCTGGACAGCGGCGCAGCATCAGACGGCGCGAAGAAGCGTGGGACGCGCTACAAGCCGCTGCTGCTCACAGTCAAGACGGTGGGCTGGACCGGACAGGGGAGGGATGCCCCCGGCACAGATCTCACGGTGGATGTGAATGGCGTGACGACGGTCGGCGAGCTCAAGGATCGCATCCGGCGCCGGCGGACGGCCTGGGCGGGCTTGGTGGCGCTGCGTCTGATGTACATGGGCCATCTGGTCGACGACAAGACCACGGTGGACGAGAGCTGGGCGAAGAGCTTCGTGGTGGCGATGGAGGATCGTCCCTCGACCGACTCGCTGCTGCCGTCGCCCACTGAGACGGCCATGCGCAGTGCCGCATCTGACGCCCAATCGGCAGCAGTGCGCGAAAGGCTTCGCCAAACACTCGACGCAAACTACGGGCGGGTCCTCGGTCTCTTTCGTTTGTGGGACGTTGACAGGAGCGGCACGATCACGGCGACGGAGCTGCAACGCGCGCTGCACGAGCTGGGCGAGATGTCGCCCATGGAAGAGGTAGATGCACTCTTTGCAAGCCTTGACCAGGGCTTCGACGGGCGCATCGAGTATCGTGAGCTTTATCGAGCGCTGCGCCCCAGGCGCCAGAGCGCGTCGGTGAGAGATCTCAGTGTAGAGGCGTAGAGGTGCGGTAAAGACTGGGATGTATGATGGATGTGTCCGTGAGACCAGTGTTGTGTGGCATGAGTTTACATGTTGCACTTTGTGGGCTGTGAACGATGGTCACATGTTAAATCGCATGCATACAGCTGGTGAAACTTGGCGAAATATCAGGAAACGCAGCGACAAGATGGAGGCACGGTGCAGAGGCACGAGGACAGCGCTGCGTACGCGGCGCCGAAACCAAGAGTTTCTCAATAGACCGCGCAGAAAGCACGCGACCGGTGCAGGCATAGAATGAAGGCACTCACGGTCGAGGATTGTGCGAAGAATCTTGAGAATATTGATGTTCCCCGGCAGCACAGGTGGCAAATTCCTCCCATCGGAGCCGTGCCTCCTGACTGCGGATTGTGTTCGCACTTTGATGGCGCTGCTGAGTATGCACTTAACGCACTGCACCGCAAGGCCGCCTCACCGGCCTACTGCATGGTCCTTGTCGGACGCAGCCCAGGTGTGACGGTCGAGCACTGGTCAGAGACGTGCCAATCGCTCCAGGAGCGCTGCGACGGCTGGACGATTGTTGATGGTGCCTGTCACAAGCGCTGCGAGATTGGCTGCTGGAGTCAGGGCATCCATAGCCAGCTCTGTCTCTTCAAGCCACCGATGCCGCCGTTCCGTCCACCACCGCCCCCGCCCCCCCCATCGGCGCAGCCATCGCCCCCTCCGCCGTCACTCCCACCACTGCAACCACCACCCCACAGTCCGCCGCCTCCCTTCCATCCGCCGCCCAGCCCGCCGCCTCCACCGCCTCCGCCGCCGCTGCTTCCGCCACCATCATACCCACCGCCTGTGAGTCCGCCGCTGCTGCAGCTCGTACTTGCGGCAGGTGGGGGCAGTGTAGTCCCAGGAGTGCTTCTCGTTTGCGTTGGTGCCGTTGCTGGCCGAGTGCTACATCGTGCCCCGCACCTGAGACACAGGCTGGCGCGCCTTGCTGCGAGCGCCCTGGCGAGCGTTATGACGAGTGCGTGGCAAGCGAGTACAGCCGCTTTCAGCCGCGGTGTGGACCGGCTGCCGCTCCTTGCGGCGATCATCCGACGACGACGCGGCTACTCTCGGGCAGCTGCCGCGGCTGACGATCGGCTACATGCTCATCGTGAAGTGGACGAGGCGGAACACGAGGGCGCATGGGCTAACGCATCGGCCCTCGGAGGCGGCGACGCATGCAGTCGGGAGTTCTTTGTAAGAGCGTATGCAGAAGGATACGCCTATGCCAAGCTGGAGCTTGAGAAGACGAACATGGAAATGACGGCAGTCATCAGATCGGTCTCCGATGGCGATGGCGATGGCGATGGCCCACGCCCCGCCACCTTCACCGCTACCCCAGGCCTCTCCAGCACTAGAGGTCCGTCTGACGCCACCGTCATCTCGGCGCAACAAGAGGCGGGCGTGGAGCAATCGGTGGGGCTGGGCTCGAAGAAGGCCAAACCAAAAAAAGGGCGAGCACGAGCTGTCGCCACCGCCCACAGCGTCTGCAGTCCTGGCCGTGCGGGTGCGCGTCCTCGGCCGCCGATCTCGATTGCATCGATGGATGTGTAGTTAAACTGTTTACTACGTAGTTAATGCACACGTTTGAGCCGGATTGCTGCATATCGATGCCAGCCGTATGGTCCTTGCGCAGGAGCGGGATGACGGAGGCTTCTGCATTCAAGCAGAATGCAAAGAAGGGTGACAGCACCTGGGTGGCCAGCTCATACAGCCCGCAGGTCGCCAACGAGTCCATATGGATGGCCTTCGAGATCGCAGGCAGCAGAAACACGCCGTCGCAAAGTGGCCTCCACTCGAGGTGTTGAAGACGGGGCAGTAGACAAGATCGACGGCGTTCATCGACTCGCTCAAGTTGAGCTTCGTCTGCAACAGCAGCCAGTAGGAATTGAGATTGTCGGTCGACTCATCGTTGTCTTGGACCTCCAGGTCGCTGCCGGGGCCAGGCTTGGTGCCTCCCAGCATGCCTGCCAGGCTCGTCTTTTTGCAGAGGGCGTGAACACATTGAATTGCTTGAGGTGGCCGAGGAAGAGGACGCCGAGGAGGACCTCCTTCAGGCACGCTCAGCGGCGATGGAAGTGGCAGCAGCACAGGCACAGGCAGAACATGCAGCAAAGGTGAAGAGCAATGCACGCTATGCTCGTGTGAGCGCTGCTCGTGAGGCAGGCAAGGAGATGCAGCGGCAACAAGAGCAGCAGAAGAAGCAGCGGCAGGAGCAGTAGAATGCACACAGACGTAACGGCCCGCGCCCGGTACGTTGTCTGTTGAGTTCACCCTGCAGGAGCCCCAAAACACGAAAACACAAAACACAGCTCTCAGGCGAGCAAGGCCAAAACACAAAAACACAAAACACATGCCCTGCGGGCGTGGCTAAAACACCAAAACACAGAGCACCAAAACACAGGGGGGAGGCAAAACTTCTGGCGGGGTTCGGAGTTCCCGCGTCCCTTCCGTTCGCGTGCCGGAGCACTCTCCTATTCCAATGGCGTTTCGTTGAGCCCCAGTCCATTCGAAGCCTTCGAGCCCCGTGCGGCGCTGCGACGCAGCAAATCGCCCCGCCGACGCGCGCCCCGGCCGGCCGCGGGCCCACCGACGCGCGCCATAGCCGGCGCGCGCGTGCGCGCAGTCACCATGGCGACAGTGCAGCACCAGAAACACCTCAACTCCAGAGGCTGTTGTTCACAGAGAAGGAAGATCAGCCCAGGGCTGCGCGGCGCGCCGAGGACGAGGCGCGCGTGGTTTTCCTTTAGGTACTGCTGCCACGCCGCGCTGCCACGCATGCTCCTCGCACCTTTTCCTATCCTAAGAGCCTCCTCACCGTGACCGCTCGTGCCCGACGTGCCCGCGCTGCCTGTCACAGGCCAGATCTCCAGTCGCGCATTACGGCTGGAAGCATCGCCAGCTTTGCGTGCACGCCCAGCGTGTTACACGCACGGTCGTGGCGATTCGCCGAGGCAGCTCGGACGTGCTGCGGAGTGAGAGCGAGCGGAGCGTCGCCTCAGTGGGCTACTGCCCTTACCTGCCGCGCTAGAGACCGGTCCGCACCAAGAATCGGATTTTGTAAAAACTCACTCCCTGACAGTATGCGACATACCCACGTGTAGAGCACACTCTGGGGATCACAATGCACTATGGTACACCGTCAGAGTGTGCATCGACGGCGACGATGGCGAGGCGATGGCAGCAAGCGGCAGGTAAGGGCAGTAGCCCACTGAGGCGACGCTCCGCTCGCTCTCACTCCGCAGCACGTCCGAGCTGCCTCGGCGAATCGCCACGACCGTGCGTGTAACACGCTGGGCGTGCACGCAAAGCTGGCGATGCTTCCAGCCGTAATGCGCGACTGGAGATCTGGCCTGTGACAGGCAGCGCGGGCACGTCGGGCACGAGCGGTCACGGTGAGGAGGCTCTTAGGATAGGAAAAGGTGCGAGGAGCATGCGTGGCAGCGCGGCGTGGCAGCAGTACCTAAAGGAAAACCACGCGCGCCTCGTCCTCGGCGCGCCGAGCAGCCCTAGGCTGATCTTCCATCTCTGTCAACATCAGTCTCTGTGATTGAGGAGTTACGGTGGCCGCACGGTGGCCATGGTGACTGCGCGCGCGCGCGCCGGCTATGGCGCGCGTCGGTGGGCCCGCGGCCGGCTGGGGCGCGCGCCGGCGGGGCGATTTGCTTCGTCGCAGCGCCACCAGAGGCGCTGTCCATTCGAAGCCTCTTCGGGCATGAAAAGGAGGGTGCTCCGGCACGCGAACGGAGGAGACGCGCTTCCCGTCGCGGCCACTCCGGCTGCTAAAGATTTTCTTTTAGGATGCGATTGACCAAGGTGACGCTCCTCGCCCTACTGGCACTTTCGGCCACCGGAGCCGACGTTGATGGGGACAGAGACGATGGGGATGACGGGGAAGGTGCCGAGGAAGAGGCGTGGGAGCAACAGATGAACAGCCTCAAGTCGGAGATCATGTCGCTCTCACCGCAGCAGGTTCGCGCACGCTTTGGTGAGATCAGACCCAAGCGTGAGCCGCCGCCGCGGCAGAGCAAGATCGATCACTTTGTTGTGTTGTACATGGAGAACCACGCCGCCGACCAGATCTTCGGCTGCATGGGATTGCCGGGCTTTGACGGCATCCCGCCCGAGGGCCGCAAGGTGCCGCACGACCCGGACAACCCCGCTCTGGGAAGCGTCAACATCTCGTGTGGCACTGCCGACTACGTGTGCAAAAGTGGGCCCTCGTACGACAAATATACTGGCAAGTTCCGCGCGGCCGATATGATCCACTCGGGCCGATATCCATACGGCGGGCCGGCCGCGCAGGACGACAAGTATTCCTACGTGCACGGCCTCGAAGCGGGCGACGCGGCGACGGCTGCGCGCATGTACGCGCCCGAGCAGTTGCCCATCAAGTGGGCGTTAGCCAAGGCTTTTGGCGTGTTCAACAAGCTCTTCACCGCAGTGCCGGGGCCATCGAACCCGAACCACCTGTTCACGCAGAGCGGCACGTCGTGTGGCATGAAGGACAACAAATTGTACGATGACTGCGGCGGGCCCACGAAGACCTTCCCGCAGATGACGATTTACGACAACCTGCGTATGCACAACGTCTCGTTCGCCATGTACATGAACAGCACGTGCGGCCTGGATGGCCATCCGGCCTGCCATGGCGAAGATCCGATTACGACCGACTCGCCCTCTGCCATCAACACGCCCGACGTGGCCATGGAGGGCGTCGCGCGCCACCAGGACCGCTTCATGTCGCAGACGATCTTCTACGAGCGCGCGGCCAATGGCACCCTCCCGTCCTTTTCGTGGCTGCATCCTCCTATCCAGGCTTGCGACCATCCCTGCAATGACGTGGCAAAGGGCGAACGGCTCCTAAAGGACGTGTACGAGGCGCTCCGTGCGTCGCCCAAGTGGAATAAGACGCTCCTCTTCGTCGGCTACGATGACGCCGGCGGCTACTATGACCACGTGGTACCGCCATTTGAGGGCACTTGATGCGATCGCTGGGCCTGGGCACTGCTCAGCTTGGGACGGCGCGTCAGTCGAGGTGGCTTGCCCGGGCCACGTTCGCGCGAACCTGAAGCAGAAGCGCAACATTCGACTTCTCTCGGCACTCACAAAGACGCCTGTACCCGACGTCGACTCAATGACGCAGCCCCAGGCAGACCGCGTGTGGGCGAGCCAGTTCAGCCTGTGGATGGAGCAGCAGCGTCGGCTGGCCGCGGAGCAGCCAATCGACTGGTGATGACTGCAGGCTCAAATCGAGACCCGGAACACTCGGAACACGAACTCAATCGGGAAGCTCAACTACTCTCAGAAGTAGAGTGAGTCGCCGAGGCAGCGGACCCTGTCTTTGGGCGCCTCTTCGTCGAGAACCAGGACGATTCGATCAACAACCGGACCCGACGTGACTTGCACAAAGCACAAGCGACTTCTTGAGACGAGAGGTGTGGGGGCGTGTGGTCGGGCGGAGAGATGTGGCGCCCACGTGGTGGAGAGACGGGTCGGGTCAGCGAGTACAGTACACAGTTCTCTTTACGTGTGCGGCCGTGGGCCACTGTGTTGTGAAACACCATAGGGTACTACCTGTGAGCGATCCTGAGTATAGTGAAACCCTCCCCCGCCTCCTAGGTGTAGGTCGGTCAAAAACAAAATCTCCTGCGCCACGTGTCCGGTGTGATTTTCCAAAATCTCCTGCCTGCGCCGGGCACCGCACACGGGTGGGCGGTGCCGGTGGCGGGTGCGGTGCCGATCTTGAGCTCGACCGCGCGTCGACCTAAATATATTATAGGCGTTCCTTCGCTTCTTAGTTCCCTGTACTATTAGTATGCTCTACTCACCGCTTCTATAGACTATACTCGCCGTACACGTACTACCCGGTACTCCGCTCGCGATCGCCTGCGCGGACCGCGGCAGGGTGATCACAGGTTCACAGGCGACACCGACAGGGGGCGCGGTCCCGCGAGCTGTCCGGTCGAGATGCTGTCGAGTAAGCTGATGTGAGCACCAGACGTTACCGACACGACGTAGTCGTCTGGGATCGGCTACGTAGTCGTCTGGGATCGGCAGGTCGTGCCCGGCCATTAGGCCGGGAGGGGGCGAAACTACCGACTAGCGACTTTCTGAGTCGTGACTCCGGTGAGCCGGGTGTGCACCGCGCAGTGTGCCTGATGAAAAAGTTTCTTTAGATTTCTATAGACCCGATTTCTAAGACTTCATCTTGTACTGTGGCGGCGTACCTTCGGTTGAAGCGGCAAGCGGGCGCGCTGCGGTGCGGGGAGCGGGGCAGCATTGACAACTATTCACCGGTGGGTGGAGACGCCACCATCAGCATAGTCGCCGGGCGGGGGCACGAATCCCGCCCCTTCGGCACGTGCCTTCGCCGTGGCTGACCTCGAAAGTTGATCCACGCCGTCCTCGTCGACGGCGGCGCCACTGAAGCTCGAATAGTAACGGATGCGCAGCACCCGCGGCGACGGCGCCGTCCTCACCATCTGCGTGAGCACACTCGACTCCACGGGTCCGATCGACGCGTCGTTGAGCCCGACCACGACGCCACCCGGGCGGATGCCGAGCCCTTCGGCCTGCCCTCTCGGCTGCACTGAGCGGATCTCCACCTCCCCGCTCGGCGCCTGGCCGATCACGAGCCCCAGGGGGCCATCGGCCAAGGTAAACGTCTCTATGGACCACGGATCCTCCCCAACGGCCGCGGCGACGTCGGTGGGAGAGCAGGGTCGCAAGGGTTGCAGCTCAAGGTCCGCATGCTGCAGCACGCGCGCGATGCGCTGCCGGTTACTCTCGGCTCGCGCGCAACTTGGGTCGATCTCGAGTGATCTCCGTAGGTCGAGCTCGGCCGCGACGAGATTTCCCACATCCTCCTGCAGCGCACCCCGGTTGTTCCACGTACGCGAGTCGAGGGGGTCGATGAGCAACGCCGCGTCGTACGCCGCCTTCGCCGCGCCAACGTTCCCGAGCGCACGGAAGGCGTTGCCGCGGTTGGACTGCGGGCGATGAGGTGCAGGGGCGCAGAGGCAGCACGTAAGGGGCGGGAGCGGACACAGAGGAGGAAGGGCGGCACGCGCCGCTGAGAGTGTGGGGAAGGATAGGTGCAGCAGGCTGGGGCGCGTGGTCGCCGGCGCGGGCCCGGCAGGATCGCGGCCTGCAGACCGCCAGGTGGGTGTGCGGGTGCACTGCACTGCGCACCAGCGCTTGGGCAAAAGTGGGACGCAGCCGCAGTGCCTCCTGCGTGTCCGCGAGCGCGTCAGCGTGGCGACACATTTGTGAACGGCAAGCGGAGCGGTCGTTCCAAAGCTCGGGGCGCGTCGGGTACAGCGCGAGCGCCGCGGTGAAGTCGCTGTCGGCGCGCCGTAGCTCTCCGATGCGTAGGTAAAAGTTGCCGCGGTCCTGCAGGAGCTGCCAGCAGTCTGGCGCGCGCCGGTGAAGGAGCATGTACTCCTCATCCGCCTGCTGGCGGGCTTGAAGCACTTGCTTTTCGCTGCCGTACACGTTCCATGTCGCCCACACGCCAGGCAGCGCCGCGAGCACCTCCGCGAGCACCTCCGCATGCATATCCATCGCGGGAGCAGCTGCGCCTGCACTCGCGGCGCCACTGCCACGATGACTATCGCCGCCGCTGTCGCCACTGGCCTCTGGCGAATCTCCCGTAGGAAACGGGGTGCCCGATGATGGTCGGTGCTTGCCGTCCACGAGCGCCGCCATCCACTTCATGCGCTCGGCCGGCGAGGTGGCCACCAGTTTGTAGCAACACAGGCGGCCGCCCTCGGTCGGAAGTAAGCGAACGAGGAAGCGGCAGCCGTCGTAGTCCTCCGACTCGTTCGAGGCGCGTGCCGTTAAGTCCAGCTGCGAGAATATGCTCTTGCGCTGCGGCCACCATTCTTCGGTGTCGATCACCCTGCCGCTGCCGCGAGGCGAAGCTCCCGCCCTCGCATCCGCTTCGTTCTCCCAATAGCTCAAGCACGAGTTGCTCAGCGAGAAAAAGCGTTCACGCAGTAGCGACGTGTGGTCGCCCGCCTTTAGGAGGGTGCCCTCGAACGTCGGCTGCTGCGCAGGTTGAGCCATGTTGGGCTTTAGGACTCCTCCCCTGCCTTCCGCCCTTTGGTGCGAACAATACTCCAATCACGAGAAGAAAATTTCGCAAACGCAATTACATCCCTCATCAAGGGACGCCTTCTAACTCGGACTCAACACCGGACCGCATGACTCCCAGCTCCTCCTCGCTCACTTCGTTCCCCCACCCGACTCGCGCAGCCGCCGGTCAAAGTCATCGAGTGCGGGTGCCTGCATCGCGCCCTGCTGCTCGGTCAGCGACTTGGCCGAGTCGAAGGCGACGTTGTCCTCGCGCACGATGCGCAGCGTGCGCCCGAAGCGCTTGGCCGCCTCGAGTCGCTTGGGCGCCACGCCCTCCCGCTCGAGCTTCGTCTGCCACGCGGCTCGGTTCCGATTGCGCTGCTCGATGTCCTTGTTGCGCCGCTGCAGACGGACGTAGCGGAGCGCGGGGAGGGCGATGAAGGAGCCTGCATAGAGAGCGAGCGCGGGGAAGAGCGCCTGCACGAGTCCGAGCCACTCAAGACCCTCTGGGAAGATGGCGCCGGCAGGCAAGTCCGCGAGCAGCGTGCCGAGGAAGGCGACGCCGCCGAGATTGACGAGGCCGAGAAGCCCCGCGGCCACCAGCTGGCCTGGCTCAGCGCTCGAAAAGGGCGCCAGCTTCTCCTCGAGGAACCCCTGTGGGAAGAGCGCGCCGCCGCCGCTGCCGCCGCCGCCGTCCTGGGCCAGCGTTTGCGCGGCCCACGTGCGCAGCGCCCGCCGGAGCGCCTTGCCGTCAGTCGCCGTGCCGTCGGGTAGCTCGACACGTCGCTCTCGGGCGAGCTCAGCGAGCTCCGTTTCGTCAAGGCTTTCGAGGTCGGCGAGCGCTGGGTCCGCGAGGACGAGATTCGCGTCCGACGCGATCGAGCTGACGGTCAGGTCGTCAAAGACGTACACGATGGTTCCGTCCTCACTCACCTCCTGCCGACCGCCGAGCTCGACCACTGCCGGCAGCACCCAGCTCTCATCTACAAGAGTTTCGTCCACACGGTTGGGCGGCGGCGGGTCGGAATACGGTGCGAGCTGCTCGGCCAAGGCGGCGCCGCCGTTGCGCTTGATCACGTCGGCCAGCCCGCGCAGCCGCGCGGCGCGCAGCGCTTGGTTTGGGTCACCGTCCCCAAACACAAAGCTGAAGATCGCCTCGGGCAGCGACATGCGTGGCGGCGGCGCAAACCAGCCATAGTAGCGGTAGTTCCGGCGCGGGAGGAAGAGGTCGAGTGGCGAGGGGCCAAAGCCGTCCCCGAAGCCCATGTTGCCGCCGCCGAGCACGCCGTAACCGCCACGCGTATTGCCCCTTCGCTCACCCTTTCCCTCACTCTGGGAGGAGGACGTGAGCACCGTGATGGCTGCGAAGACGACGGCGATCGAGGCAAAGAGCGCGAGCCCGAAGGCGACGCGCCCTACCACGCTCAATGCCGGCTGCACGGTCCGCCACGCCTCTCGAGCTTTGGCCGCCGAGGACCTCGAGCTGAGTTCGCTCCGCAAAGCTTTCGGAAACGAATAGAGAAGCTCCCCGCGATCTGAAGCGGCCACCGAGACTCCACTTGCGCCCGCAAGCGCGCTGGCAAGCTCGGCGAGGCCAGTCCGTGCAGTCGAAAGGTCTACGCCGCCCTCGGCCGCGAGGTCCGCAACCGTGAGGCGCGCATTCGGGCGGCGAGCCACGAGCGCCTCAACGGCCCTGACCACCTCCTCTGCCGGTGGCTTCGGAAACGCAGGCTCATCCAGCAGACTCAAGTGCGGTTTGGTGGCGCGCGAAGACATGACAGTTTTCAGTGCAACAGCCCGCAACGCCGCGGCGCCCATGGGGCTCGCGAGCAGTAGGATGCCGACCCACATGTCGCGAGCTGCAGCTGGCGAGTGCAAACGCGTTGCACAATGCAGCGCCAGACGATTGCTCAGCTGCACGAGTATCGATATGCTTCCCAGGCCGTCCTCGGCCAGCAGGATGGTGCGGTCTGTCGGCGCCCACCGCAGTGAATCCTCTTCCAGGTTGGGCGAGATTTGGAAGTGTTTTGATTCCCCAGGATGTTTAGGATGCCTAAATTATGATCTCTCATTCTATCCACGCCACTCTTCTCGTTTTTTTTCACAGACGCGATCCTTGCGAAATTCGCCCCGCAGTCAGAGGAACATGGCGGAACATGGCGACCATGCGAATACGACGGACATCGCCGCGGCGGACGCGCGCGCCATCGAGCAGCTTGCGGTGCTCGTGCGCGACGGCGACGCT
>Ga0210247_102104_pt1 | contig 13263 bp, 10 predicted proteins | sample ChrtobMetP3_16mM_FD_155449 | JGI IMG/M metagenome (GOLD analysis project Ga0210247, IMG submission 155449) | Chrysochromulina tobin associated microbial communities from unialgal haptophyte culture, Seattle, Washington, United States - P3_16mM | ecosystem: Host-associated > Algae > Haptophytes >...
CCACTGATGATCACTGATGACCACTGATGACCACTGATGACCACTGATGACCACTGATGACCACTGATGACCACTGATGACCACTGATGACCACTGATGACCACTGATGACCACTGATGACCACGCTCACGCGGCTGCAGGACACGGAGGAGTACAGCTTCATCGCGTTCACCGTCGTGGTGAAGCTCACGCCAGATGAAACCGACGAGCCGCCCTCTGCAATGCGCGTCGTCGGCGCCTCTCGCCACTTTTACTACGGTCCAGCGGCTGGCGACGCCGGCTGCTTCCGAGCGGCGCTGCACCACGCGTCGGTGCCGCCCACTTCGGAACGCGAGCACCTGAAGATCGCCTTTTTCTTCAAGGTCTGTGCGCGCAACCTCAGGCGGACGCGCGCCCACGATGACGCCGCGCGCCGTGTTGAGCCACGCCGCGAGGAGGGCGCGAGCGTCGTGCCGAGCGTCGTCCCGGGCGTCGTGCCGAGCGTCGTGCCGAGCGTCGCGCCAAGCGTCATGCCGAGCGTCGCGCCGCCCGACCAGCCCACAACTCCACCGCGAGCCGCCACCGCCTCCGGCTGCGGCTGCGGCAGCAGCGGCGGCAGCAGCAGCGGCGGCGGCAGCGGCGGCGGCGGCGGTGGGGGCGGCGGCGGCGGCAGCAGCGGCAGCCACGTCGGCGGCGGCGGCGGCGGCGGCGGCGGCGGCGGCGGCGGCAGCGACGGTGGCGGCCGCGGGGGCGGCGGTGACAGAGGTGGGCAGGGGCAAATCCCTCTGGCGGTCGCGCCGATGGTTCCGGCGGCAGTTGGGCGCGTGCCTGGCTTGGCGCCGATGGTGGCTGCGGCCGAGGGCACGCAGGCTGGCGAGGGCGCGCCCGCCGAGATGAGCACATGCATGCATGGCGAGGGCGCGCCCGCCGAGGGAGCGACCCGACGCGGCGCCGAGATGAGCACATGCATGCATGGCGAGGGCGCGCCCGCCGAGGGAGCGACCCGACGCGGCGCCGAGATGAGCACATGCATGCATGGCGAGGGCGCGCCCGCCGAGGGAGCGACCCGACGCGGCGCGTCGCCCAAGCGCCCACCTCGGCGCCCAGTCGATCTGGTCGCCACCTCGACCGACTCGGCCGAGGTGGGTGCCGAGGTGGGAGCGGTTGAGGCGAGGCAGGACTGCGAGGGCGCAACGGCAGCGCGCGCAGCCAAGCGGGCCAAGGACACGCGTGGTGCAGCAGCAGTGGAGCCGGCGCCTGCACCACAGCCACAGCAGCCGCCACAGCAGCCGACACAGCAGCAGCCCGAGGCGGCGGTGCCGATGGAGGTGGATGCTGACGACGATCTGGCGGAGCCGAGATGGAGCTTGGAAGTTCCAAATTTGGATGCGGACGACGATCTGGCGGAGCCGAGGTGGGTGGATGCGTCACTGGTCGAGGCAGTCGAGGAGGTCTCAGCATCCAAATTTGGAACTTCCAAGCTCGAGGCAGTCGAGGAGGTCTCAGCATCCAAAATTGGAACTTCCAAGCTCGAGGCAGTCGAGGAGGTCTCAGCATCGCGGCCTGCCGCAGCGCCCAACGCAGCGCCCACCGCAGCGACCGCCGCGGCGCCCACCGCTGCGCGCGGCGAGGGCGCGCGGCTGCTGCAATCCCTCGGCCGCTTCGCACCAATTATGGATGCGCCGCCGGGCGGCGGGCGGAGCACGCGGCGCTCAGCCTCCACCGCCGGCGTGTCGGCGCCGCCCACAGCGCCATTGGTCGGAGCGGCTCAAGCTCTGGTGGTTGCCGTTGACAAAATCCCTCTGGCGGTTGCCGTTGACGAAATCGCTCTGGCGGTTGCCGTTGACACTGCCCACCCGCCGCCCGACAGCTCAGCGCTCACCTCTGCGAACGCAGTGGGCCGTCGGGTCCGTGTGCCAGCCTTTTGCTGGCCGACATACCCGTGCCTCGAGCACGGAGGACTCGGCTGGACGGGCTGCATCATCGCCCTCAAGCGCAGCAAGCGCAGCAAGGCCGCGACGGCCCAGGTCCGCTTCACCGAAGCCGCAGATGAACGGGGCGTGCCATACGCAGACGTCGAGCTCAAACTCGCCGTCTTAAAACCATTCTAAGTGACACCGTATCCACGAGGAAGGAGAGAAGGAGAGCCTTTGATAGTTAGTGGTCATGTTACATGTAACACTGCGCCGAAACTTGTGCGCCCACAATCCCGCCCGGTAATATAGGGCAGCGAGCACCAGAGATCACACTGTGTGCTGCGGAGAGACCGACCTCACTAGCGAAATTGAGTGGCCCGAGCGAGCGAGTACTCAGTACTTGTGTTGACCGAGGGGAGCGGAGCCGTCCGTCGAGACGGTGGCGGAGCCGTCCGTCGAGACGCTCAGTACTTGTGTTGACCGAGGGGAGCGGAGCCGTCCGTCGAGACGGTCGTCGAGTTGTTAGGGGTGCACAGGGGGTGATTGGTTTTCAGTGTGACGACGGGCGTGTTCACAAGTAAGAAGAGCTATCTTCTCTTACTGCACTAACGGTACTGCGGGAGAGCGTTACTAGGACGGTAGGTCCCTCACAGTACCACAGTTATACTCACGGTTTGCTACCGCAGCGAGACGTGCGTGGCTCAGATGCTTGCGCAGCCACGGGCGAGCTCGGCTGGATGTTTCGTCCGGCCTTTGCCGCTCAACAATTGGAGCGTCCATCAACTCAAATACTCAATGGTCATCCAGTGCCTGGAGCACCTGTCACAACTTGCCAGAAGCCTCATGAACAAGGCCCGATGCGCCGACCGCAGAGCCGCGGCGATTCCAGGGAGAGTCACCGCACGCCGAAGTTAGGGAGCCGCTCCTTCCGGCTCGAACGTCCCGCTCGCCGTCATCTGGACATCCAGCTGTGGACGTCTTGAAACCAGATCACGTGGAAACGAGCGTCGCGTCAGCAGTCATGGGACGGGCGTGGGGAAGGCGACGCTCGGCGCCGTGATCGAGCGCATCGCCGTGCTCGTCGACGGTGGGCACGGACGTCGCACCGCTCCGGTCGCCTACAAGCGCGTTGCCGTGCCGAGCGTCGGCTGGATGTTTCGCCCGGCCTTTGCCGCTCAACAATTGGAGGTTTGGAGCGTCCACGAACTCAACCAGCGTCCAGCGGCTGGAGGTGGAGCACCTGTCACAGCTTGCCAGAAGCCTCATGAACACGGCCCGATGCGCCGACCGCAGAGCCGCGGCGATTCCAGGGAGAGTCACCGCACGCCGAGGTTAGGGAGCCGCTCCTTCCGGCTCGAACGTCCCGCTCGCCGTCATCTGGACGTCTTGACACCAGATCACGTGGAAACGAGCGTCGCGTCAGCAGTCATGGGACGGGCGTGGGGAAGGCGACGCTCGGCGCCGTGATCGAGCGCATCGCCGTGCTCGTCGACGGTGGGCACGGACGTCGCACCGCTCCGGTCGCCTACAAGCGCGTTGCCGTGCCGAGCGTGGGCACGTGCGTGGCGTGGTTGTGCAGACAAAGGTGACGCCGTCGGCGTCTCGAACAGAAAAATTGAAACCGATCCATCGAATAGGTTCCAAAAAAGGGGTGTGGTGAATGAAATGCATGCGACTTTGGGCGTCCGGCTCCGTGCACCAGCGTGTCCCCAGACGCTCATCTTCGGCCGACCGAAGGCCACACACCGGCCCAAGGCAACGCACGCGTGAGCGCGGGCACGTACTCCCCCACCCCTCATATCACATTGGGGCCTGGAGGTAGCGGTACTTGTAGTCGTCGTCTTCCCAGTGGTTGTACTGCGCAGAGGCGAACATCGATCACAGTGGGCCCGCTGTGTGAGTGCGTGCCGGGTGTGGGGTTCTGTAGAGGTATTGGGGGAATTTTCGATACATGTACATGATATCTTGTATCGAAAATTCCCTTTTCTTGTATCGAAAATTCCCCCAATACCGTTCTGTAGATCGTCGCTCACGGAACAAATTCCGAAGAGGGGTGAAATCCACGAAATTTGCCAGTGCGGGAGCGAAGAGGAAAAAACGAAATTTTATCGAAATTTGTCACACACAAGTCGAAATTACGGCCTCGAAATTTCCTATGGCAGCCATTCCGCATTCGAAACTCTGGCCAACCCCAAAAGCTGTATGGCTCGTATGCAGCGTACCGTACGAGTGTCAGCGTGCGTCGTCATGCGCTCTCCCATGCTACACGGGCACGGTTAGGGCATGAGCCGCACTCGGTGTGTGAGTACGCGTCAACGTCCTGATTGCCTGTCACAATCCCGCCCGGTAATATAGGGCAGCGAGCACCAGAGATCACACTGTGTGCTGGGAGAGACCGACCTCACTAGCGAAATTGAGTAGCCCGAGCGAGCGAGTAAGGGGAGCGGAGCCGTCCGTCGAGACGGTGTGAGAGCACGGCCCAGCCGGTGGCATATGCATGGACCTCAAATACCAACGACCGTCGCTGTGTCCGAGCGCAACGGCGTCTTTGGCGAGGTGAGAGACCGGCTCGTGCTCGCAGAGGCACGTAGGCTGGGCGTGGAAGCGTCGCCCACTCGCGTGCGTGACCTCGCGGAGTGTCATGGGCTGACTGTCGCGAGCGCCGGCAAGCTGAGCCAAGACGAGCTCTGGGCACGGCTCGAAGCGACGGTTGCGGGCGATGTGCCGCGCTGGGCCGCAGCTGCGGCGGCGCTCCTGCAGGCGAGCAGCATCAACAGGCGGCTGACAGGAGCGCTGGGGGCACAGGAGCCTGTGGGCTGCCCAAGCGGCGAGGATGACGCGCTCCGGCCGGAGGACGTTCTTGCACTCGTGCACCGCGAGGCGCGTCGGGCGGCCTTCGATCAATTGCAGGCTATCGAACTCGGTGTCAGCCAGCGTGCCGAGGATGGCGAGCTTGCTCTCACCCTGGATGCAGATGAGAGACCGGCTGCGGAGGACACGCGGGGTGGCCTTGAGCGCGTGCTCGTGTCGCTTCCCGCAGCAGCGCAGGCTGTGCTGCTGTATGACTGGCGGCTTCGGAGCCGGCTCGAGGTTGCCGCTATAGAGGGAGCTCAGGTTGCATCCGTTGAAGAGGCGCTTGGGTGCAAGTGGAGCAAGGGCCGAGCCGTGCTGCTGTGGCGGCAGGGCCTTCGATGGCTCGAGGCGCCGCTCGAGGAACTCTCGAGCTCTGTGCTCTCTGTCACAGCGACTATCAGCGCAGCGCGTCGTCCATGAGCTCATGCCTTCTATAGTATCGCATCATCGTCGTCTCCTCGATGCGCCCTGCCTGCGCCGCCTGGCTTGGGAGGCAGCCGTCCAAGCACAGGTCATTGATGAAGCCACCCTTGCGCGCACTGTACAGGACGTACGTGTCCGCGGCCTCTGCGGAGTCGAGGCCGACCAGGGCTGGCAGACCGCTCGCCTGACGGGAGCGCACCACCTCGAAAAGCACGAAGCGCAGGCTGAACAGCAGTGCCTCCGGGGTCACGATGCGCCCCGTGTATCGGCCTGTCGAGGGCGTGCCATCCGTCCTCTCGGCATGATCGCCCTCCACTTCCTGGAAGACAAACGTGAGCGCGTCGACGCAACCATGGCACTTGCTCTGACGGCGCCACACGAGCCGATGCAAGCAGCAGAGGCAAACATCATCGTATCGCAGCCGTTCGTCTGTTCCACCGACGCCAAGAGCGCACCCGAGAAGGTCGAGCTCCGTGAGGGCGAGTGCCTGAATCGCCGTGAGGGTGCGGTGGCGACACGTAGGCTTCCGGACATAACGCACCACCTTGCCCTCGAGACCGTCGCTGGTCTTCGTGAAGGTGGGCACCTGCCACCAGCCCAGCACGTCGCCCGGCGCGATGACGAGATCGTCGTGCATCAGCGTGCAACCCTCGTGCGTACGAACCTTGAGGGCCACGGCGAGCACCAACCAGAGCGCCAGCCGCAGCTCCCAGTCGTGCTTCGCGGTGAGCTGCTCAAAGGCGGCGCGCACGATGCCATGCACCAGGGGCGGCGTGCTCGCGATAGGCGCCAGGCGCAGCTCTCGGCGTGCGAAGCTCAACGCCTCCACGACGCGGTTGTCAACCACCACCGCTGCCATCTCCCCCCTCGCCCAGCCTCGCAACTGGCTGAAGTAGTTGGCCAGTGTCACGGCCGAGATGCGTCCTGGGCCACAATCGTCGCGAGCTTTGAGCTGCACGGGCCACACCGGGCTGTCGGTGCCCTGCACTGACTTGCGATCCCTCCACAAGTCCGAACACGCCGCGGCAAATGCCAGCAACGGGAGCCGGTACGCTGACGCCTGCGCACGGCTCATGAGCGACTCGAGGGAGGCGCTGGGTGGCGTCACTTGGACGAGCCGCCCATAGACCATCCATCGCACGTACACGAACAGGGCTGCGATACGATGATGTTTGCCTCTGCTGCTTGCATCGGCTCGTGTGGCGCCGTCAGAGCAAGTGCCATGGTTGCGTTGACGCGCTAACGTTTGTCTTCCAGGAAGTGGAGGGCGATCATGTCGAGAGGACGGATGGCACGCCCTCGACAGGCCGATACACGGGGCGCATCGTGACCCCGGAGGCACTGCTGTTCAGCCTGCGCTTCGTGCTTTTTGAGGTGGTGCGCTCCCGCCAAGCGAGCGGTCTGCCAGCCCTGGTCGGCCTCGACTCCGCAGATGCCGCGGACGCGTACGTCCTGTACAGCGCGCGCAAGGGTGGCTTCATCAACGACCTGTGCTCAGACGGCATCCTCCCAAGCCAGGCGGCGCAGGCAGGGCGCATCGAGGAGACGACGATGATGCGATACTATAGAAGGCATGAGCTCATGGACGACGCGCTCGAGCGCAACGGCGTCTTTGGCGAGGTGAGAGACCGGCTTGTGCTCGCAGAGGCACGTAGGCTGGGCGTGGAAGCGTCGCCCACTCGCGTGCGTGACCTCGCGGAGCGTCATGGGCTGACGGTCGCGAGCGCCGGCAACCTGAGCCAAGCCGAGCTCTGGGCACGGCTCGTAGCGACGGTTGCGGGCGATGTGCCGCGCTGGGCCGCAGCTGCGGCGGCGCTCCTGCAGGCGAGCAGCATCGGGCAGCCTTTGATGAATTGCACGCTATCGAACTCGGTGTCAGCCAGCAGCGTGCCGAGGATGGCGAGCTTGCTCTCACCCTGGATGCAGATGAGAGACCGGCTGCGGAGGACCCGCGGGGTGGCCTTGAGCGCGTGCTCGTGTCGCTTCCCGCAGCAGCGCAGGCTGTGCTGCTGTATGACTGGCGGCTTCGCAGCCGGCTCGAGGTTGCCGCTAGAGAGGGCGCTCAGGTTGCATCCGTTGAAGAGGCGCTTGGGTGCAAGTGGAGCAAGGGCCGAGCCGTGCTGCTGTGGCGGCAGGGCCTGCGATGGCTCGAGGCGCCGCTCGAGGACCTCTCGAGCTCGGTGCTCTCTGTCACAGCGACTATCAGCGGGACAAAGCGACGGTCGTTGGTATTTGAGGTCCATGCATACGCCACCGGCTGGGCCGTGCTCTTACGTGCTGGCGACGCCCTCGACGCTGAACGCCTCACAGAAGCGCCGCCGGTGGTGTCAGCGCCACCGCAGGGCGGCCTCATCATTGCTTGCATCCCAGATCAGACACCGCTCGTTCTGTCTGCGGCACGTCAGGTTGTCCTCGCGTCGGAGGGCATGCTTACCGTGCCAATGGTGGTCGATGCAGGGCCATTGGTCGACGCCATACCGATCGGTGTGCTTGCTCTGCCTTCGATATCGGAGCCCCAAGAGCCACCGTGGAGGCAGAGCGGCAAAGGGGCTCATCGACAGCGTGGCGAGTCGTCGTTGGTCGTGCGAACGGGTTGCTCGTCTGCTCAACCAGCCGCGCTCTTTACTCGTACCTCTCTTGCCACCGTCGCCCTTCCGATGGTCTCGCTCATCCCAGCGGCATCCCAGGCGAACCTGGACGAGGAGGTCGTACGCACCGCGTTGAAGGCACGGCTTGAGGCGCAGCGCGAAGCCTCCGGGCATCTGGGGCAGGCGGCGGTGGACAAGCTTGCGTCCGTGCGCCGGTTCGATCACTACCTGCAGGCAGCAACTGCGGGCTACGCCGGCGTCTTGGACGCGGGGCAGCGGGAATGGCTTTCCCGCCATCGAGCGTACATTGGGCTCGCCTTCTTGGACATGTGCCGATCCTCGGGGGAGGGCTTGGAGGCTCGCTTGGCGTTCCCGCGTGGAGGCGTGGCTGCCATCGTCATTGAGGCCGTCACGCGAACGGAGGTGGAGGCTCTGCTCGCCGTCATGGCTGTGCAAGATCTCGGAGCCACGGATGCGGAACGTCGACGGGCTGTTATGGTGTCGCTCAACCCGACGGATGCCCGCCTCGTGCAGGGCATGGCGATCTTGAACGGCACCTTTGCTCGCGTTGTTCGTGCAATGCACGCCAAGGGCGGCGTCTTCGAGCACACGGGGAGTGAAGAGACCTTGGAAGGGCTCGAGGCGCGCCTGCACATTGGAGACGCCGTCGTGAGGCGCGTGACAGTCTTTTGGGCATGTGCACCTCCTCGCTCGCGGGGCAGCCTTCGGAGCCGGCTGCAGCATGCTGCTCCCGACGACGCTGTGGGCGTGCGTAATGTCGGCGCCCACGCGTTCGATGCGATGAACCGCGTGCGGCCGTTTGCGGAGTCGAGCATCATCGCAATGAAGCAGGCGCTCAGTTGGTACCTGCTTGCCTGCTGCGGCTGGCCGTCGGTGCGCATGCCCGGGCGCGGAAAGGTGCCCGACTACACCGCCGTTCTCGCTTTGCAGCATCGGCCGGTGGTGCACGCGTTTGCCCTCGCCCGCCAGCTGAGCGTGCGCCAGCGCGTGTTTCGGGCCATGGCGGCGACGGAGGAGGTGATGCACGAGCTCCTCAGCGTGCTCGTGTTCGGCGTCGCGTGCGACTTGCTGCACGCGGCCATCTTTACGCTCGCCTACATGGTGGCGCTGCGGGCGAGCGACGTGCACGCGCTCAACCTCGATAACCTTGCCTTTGGCAAGCACGCGCGCACGAACGACATCCTCGTGACGCTCCCGAACTCGAAGGCGGACGGGGCGGGGGAGGGCTTCAAGCGGTGGGTGCAGCACTCGCGCAGCTGCCCGTGCTCGTCCAAGGGGTTCTCAGGGCGCTCCGACGGGCTGGCATGGAGCGTGGCCTCGACCATGGGCTGGCAGTTTGACACGAGCACGGGCGACATCCCGGTCTGCAACGCGTGCCTGCTGCTCATGTACCTCGAGCTCAGTGGAGCGCTGACGCACGTGCGAACCGGCACTGGAGAGGGGGTGCCCGTGTTTCGGGCGCTCAATGACGGGCGCCGCTTCTCGTGGCTCATGGGCCAGGAAGCTCGCCGACGGTGTCAGGTGGCGTCCGCGGACGACTTTTCGGAGCAGCGCCTTCCGTACGAGGCGTACAATGACGGGCTGCACCTCGTCGTCGATCGTGTCAACGAGCTGCGCACCGGCCGCGGCGTCGCAACGTGGCCTCGCAACGAGGCGCACTTCCATATGTTTAGGCATGGGCACGTCATAATGGAGCTCGTGTTTGGTGCGTCGCTCCCCGAGCTGATGCGCTCGGCACGGCTGAATCCGAGCACTGTGGCGGCGTACATTGCGCACGTGAGCACCACGTACGCAGCGCTCCTGCACGGCGCTGAGGGGCGCAGTAACGCCGCCGAGCAGCTCCTCGTCGTGGAGCGCGGGCAGGTGGAGGATCTCGTGCAACACATGCTACGTAAGCTGCTTTCGACGCCGATGGGTGAGCAGACGGTGGCTCGACTGGGTGGGAGCTCCGGGCGTCAGCAGATGGCGCATCAGGTGCACGGCCTGCTCGACGCGCTTGGCCTCAGCGTGCGAGGGCTTCGGTCGTGCGGCGAGCGCGTTCGGCAGGTGCTCGTGTACGGATGCGCAGTGCGCCTCGTCGGCAAATTGGATTGGGGGCTCGTCGAACCGCTGCTCGCGGCCCTCGGCGGTGGCAGGACGTTCGCTCCCGAGCCGCCGCCCACGGTGTCGCTGCCCGTGCTCGTGACGCACGTGCGTGGGCTCGACGCCCTTGGGGCGGCGGGGAGCTCGGGGTCGACGAGCGCGGAGGCCGATGTGGTGCATGACGATGAGTACCATAGCATGTACGATGGCGCGACGGTCGTCGGCGCGGCAGATGACGGGGATGCTCGCACCCTCCCGCCGTCCGTCGACGACCTCGAGGAGCAGTGGCAGGCCATGCACGAGCAGCTCTGGCTTGCCTCAAGGTGAGGCGGAGCGTAGGCGGAGCGCGTGCGGAAAAGGGGGGTGAGGCGCATGACGTTGTAGGTGATCTCGTCCTCTTCTTGTGTGGGCATGGTGTGAGAGACCGGCTGCCTGTCCAACGTGTGTTATTGCATGCGTACAGAGGCACACCGGGGGATTGTGGGGACCTCGGGAGGCTCATGACCTTGTACGTTGATTGTGGGGACCTCGGGAGGCTCATGACCTTGTACGTTCGGTTACCCCGCTCGTCCATTGTTACGCTAGTGTCTCTTGTGTGCGCGTGGTAATCGCGAGTAAGGATGAGGAGCACTCATACTGATCACAGACTGCTGACACATACTGTGATCAAACAAGCTTGTCTCACATGCTGGTCGCTGACGAGTCTCACGTACGGTCGCGTCGCATACAGGCGAGGCTCTCGCAAGGGGCTACATCTGGCTGCTGGTCCATTGTTTCCAAGCGCTCAGCAGGGCACAGACTACCTTGTAGTGCTTCACTTGCATCCATTGAAGTAGTATTCAATCCTGAATTGGATGCCCCACCTGCTGTGGATGCTGACGCCTTGAGCGCCGAACGGAGTCGGCTTAGCAGACGGTTCTCGCCGGTCGTCGTCGCAAGGAGCCGCTCAACAGGACACAGGCTTGGTTTGAGTGCTCCATCTGCCTCCATTTATGTATTACCCAATCCAAAATTGTATGCCACACCTGCTTTGGATGCTGACGCCTTGTGAGCCGAACGGAGTCGGCTTGGAATCACCTGGGCGCCGGTCGTCGTCGCAAGCCGGCCGTGCGACATGCACTTTCGCGGAGCTGGTACCGGTAAACGTACCGGTAAAACGAAAACTGTGAAGCCACACACACACGCTCGCGCTCGCGGCAGGCGCAAACGATAGCAACTATCTTTTTCCATTCACAGCCGTTTCACACCCTCGCAACGACAGCAAAAGCAATGGAGTCCACCCTATTGAACTGACAACCCTTCCCTCGGGCCCGCGTGTTCTGCCGCCGCCGCCACAGCCGCCACGCCCGCCACAACCGCCACGCCCGCCACAGGCGCCACCACTGCGGAGGCGCCCATGGGCTCTGCCAAGGGCCGCTCGAACGCATCGGCGCCGCAGCGTCCGGTCGTGCGGTTGCTTGACGTGTTGATTGAAGCGCTGCTCAACAGCATTGAGATCGACATCTCGAGCTCTGTGTTGGCGCTCGCGCGCAGCGGCGCGTGGCTGGTCAGCCGGTGGCAGTGCGCTCGCTTGCGCCCGAGCCAGCGGTGTGTACCCATCTTGGAGACGGGCGTTGGCATCGAGGTTAGGAGCGTGCGCTTCGAGCTGCAGCCGCATCCAGCGCTGCGGACTGTTGGCGGCAGCGGCGTCAGTGGCAGCGGCGGCAGCGGCAGCGGTGCACGTGTGGCCCCTGCCACCGACATGGCGTGTCCATCGGCCCGCCAATGACCAGCGGAGGGTGGCAACTGCGGCGCGATCAAGGCAGAAGCTCTCGTCGCTCCCGACGCCACAATGTCCACCGTGCGTCATGATCCGTGGCGGCACTGGGAACCCTGCAGTGCGACCGTGCGACGCTCCTGAGCACGGCGGCCATGCCCGCGGACTTGCTCGTGCGGCCCGACGAGAGCGTGCCGCCGAATCGCGCATCCCGGAGCACAGGCACATCCGCGCGGCACTGCCCGAGCGGCCTGAGCACTTAGATGGATACGGTGGGCATCGCTTTGTGTGGGCGCTGGACGCGGAGGCGGCGGCGGCGCGCCGGCTGGCGGGCAGCGAGGTGGATGGCAGCAGCGGCACGGATGCTGGCACGCTGACCATCTTCCCGATGGCGGAGCCCCAAGGAGCGCTCGACGTGCAGCTGCTCGAACAGTGGCTGCGGGAGATCCTAGCCGCTTGTGGGGAGCCCGCATGCGTGGCCCGCGACGACGCAGGTGCATGCGCCGCCCGCGACGAGCAGGAGCGGCCCGCGACGACGCAGGTGCATGCGCCGCCCGCGACGAGCAGGAGCGGCCCGCGACGACGCAGGTGCATGCGCCGCCAGGCGGCAGGTGATCGCCACTGATTGCCCCTGATGGCGTCCCTCATCAGGTGCATGCGCCGCCGCCACTCGGCTCTCGGGTCCAGGTTTGGTGGGATGGCGATAAGAAGCGGTCTGCTTGGGACTGTGCTCTCGCGTGTGGGCACGGCCGCATTGGCCTGAAGTGACGCGGCGCTGTGCGCGGAACAGATGCACTCGCGCGGCATCGACAACGCGCTTGCCGAGCGCTTCGACCTCGGCTTCACAGCCCGGTGGCAAGGTCCTCGCTAAGTACCTCGCTAGCCAGCCAAACGTGTCGCGTACGCGTGCACGCAGGCCGGGCCGATCATCGACACCGGCAGCTACGACCGGTTCCGCGCGCGGCTGATGATTCCGATCCACGACGCGCACGGGCGTGTGATCGCGCTGCCCTCGCTCTCGGCTCCGTCACGGGTGGCGGCGGCGGTGCCCCTCAACGATATAGTCGCCGCGAGTGGCCTGAGCGCCAAAATGGCCGCGGCAACTCCCACGACAACGCCCAGCGCGTAAGGGTAGGGCCGACGACAGTAGGTGTCGACGGTGCCAGCTTACAAGCTCACCATATTGCGCGTGCCTCCGTCCAAGCTTCGGCCTTTCGACGCTCGATCTGAGCGGCTCGTGAAGCGCGGCCGAGGCGGCGCGTCTCATCGGCGGCCGTCCACGGCTGGGCGTCTGCCTAGGCTGGGTGATCTCTGCCTGGGTGAGGCTCAAGGGCGAGCCGTAATCAAGGAAACGGTGTTGACCGTGGGCGAGCTGAAGCGAATTCTTCTCGATGAGCGGCTTGGCGGCGGGCGTGCTCATGTCACCGTCGTCTCTGCCTGCGACGCTCGATTTGAGTGGATCGTCATGCGCGCCGGCGGCGCTTGCGAGGAAATTGGAGGGCCTGAGAAAGAACGCGGCGCTGATGGTCGAGCTGTTGGCGCTGCTGGTCGAGCTGGGGCGAGCGCGGAGGCGAGCGCGGCGGCGAGGGCGGCGAGGGCGGCGTCGAGGGCGGCGGCGAGGGCGGCGGTGACGGCGGCGGCGGTC
>Ga0210247_102105_pt1 | contig 13260 bp, 9 predicted proteins | sample ChrtobMetP3_16mM_FD_155449 | JGI IMG/M metagenome (GOLD analysis project Ga0210247, IMG submission 155449) | Chrysochromulina tobin associated microbial communities from unialgal haptophyte culture, Seattle, Washington, United States - P3_16mM | ecosystem: Host-associated > Algae > Haptophytes >...
GTTGCGGCGGGCTCCATAAGTATATAAAGGCACCCACACGCTGATCAACTTTCTCGGCCCCATTCTCCACGGCCCCTTTCGTTTGCTTCCTGCACAGTGCACAGTAAGTGCACAGTCTGAGCTATGTCTGAGCAGCTATACATAGACGCAGCGCTCGTGCTAGAAGCATCTACGCGTTTAGCAGCGGCCGCAAGAAGCTTAGAGGATGCTGCATGATCGATCCGCACATGTATTGCGTCGACGACAGTGCACTTGAGTCCAAGACGGCGACAACAATGCTTGGTCAAGCAAGGAAGCTGACCTTGCGAGCCTCGCGCGGATCTGTCACGTTGAGCAGCTATACATAGACGCAGCGCTCGTGCTAGAAGCATCTACGCGTTTAGCAGCGGCCGCAGGAAGCTGCCTGATCGATCTGCACATGCATTGCGTCGACGACAGTGCACTTGAGTCCAAGACGGCGACAACAATGCTTGGTCAAGCAAGGAAGCTGACCTTGCGAGCCTCACGCGGATCTGTCACGTTGAGCAGCTATACATAGACGCAGGGCTTGTGCTAGACGCATCTACGCGTTTAGCAGCGGCCGCAGGAAGCTGCCTGATCGATCTGCACATGCATTGCGTCGACGACAGTGCACTTGAGTCCAAGGTCGTGACAGCATGCTCATGCTTGGTCAAGCAAGGAAGCTGACCTTGCGAGCTTCGCGCGGATCTGTCACGTTGAGCAGCTATACATAGACGCAGCGCTCGTGCTAGAAGCATCTACGCGTTTAGCAGCGGCCGCAGGAAGCTGCCTGATCGATCTGCACATGCATTGCGTCGACGACAGTGCACTTGAGTCCAAGACGGCGACAACAATGCTTGGTCAAGCAAGGAAGCTGACCTTGCGAGCCTCACGCGGATCTGTCACGTTGAGCAGCTATACATAGACGCAGGGCTTGTGCTAGACGCATCTACGCGTTTAGCAGCGGCCGCAGGAAGCTGCCTGATTGATCTGCACATGCATTGCGTCGACGACAGTGCACATGAGTCCAAGACGGCGACAACAATGCTTGGTCAAGCAAGGAAGCTGACCTTGCGAGCCTCACGCGGATCTGTCACGTTGAGCAGCTATACATAGACGCAGGGCTTGTGCTAGACGCATCTACGCGTTTAGCAGCGGCCGCAGGAAGCTGCCTGATCGATCTGCACATGCATTGCGTCGACGACAGTGCACTTGAGTCCAAGACGGCGACAACAATGCTTGGTCAAGCAAGGAAGCTGACCTTGCGAGCCTCACGCGGATCTGTCACGTTGAGCAGCTATACATAGACGCAGGGCTTGTGCTAGACGCATCTACGCGTTTAGCAGCGGCCGCAGGAAGCTGCCTGATTGATCTGCACATGCATTGCGTCGACGACAGTGCACATGAGTCCAAGACGGCGACAACAATGCTTGGTCAAGCAAGGAAGCTGACCTTGCGAGCCTCACGCGGATCTGTCACGTTGAGCAGCTATACATAGACGCAGGGCTTGTGCTAGACGCATCTACGCGTTTAGCAGCGGCCGCAGGAAGCTGCCTGATCGATCTGCACATGCATTGCGTCGACGACAGTGCACTTGAGTCCAAGGTCGTGACAGCATGCTCATGCTTGGTCAAGCAAGGAAGCTGACCTTGCGAGCTTCGCGCGGATCTGTCACGTTGAGCAGCTATACATAGACGCAGCGCTCGTGCTAGAAGCATCTACGCGTTTAGCAGCGGCCGCAGGAAGCTGCCTGATCGATCTGCACATGCATTGCGTCGACGACAGTGCACTTGAGTCCAAGACGGCGACAACAATGCTTGGTCAAGCAAGGAAGCTGACCTTGCGAGCCTCACGCGGATCTGTCACGTTGAGCAGCTATACATAGACGCAGGGCTTGTGCTAGACGCATCTACGCGTTTAGCAGCGGCCGCAGGAAGCTGCCTGATTGATCTGCACATGCATTGCGTCGACGACAGTGCACATGCGGCGACAATAATGCTTGGTCAAGCAAGGAAGCTGACCTTGCGAGCCTAATTGCGAGCCTTACGCGGATCTGTCACGTTGAGCAGCTATACATAGACGCAGGGCTTGTGCTAGACGCATCTACGCGTTTAGCAGCGGCCGCAGGGAGCGGCGCAATGCCGATCTTTTTGGGGGAACTCTCGAGGTCTATAGCATCGTTTGTTCCCGAACCTTTTTTGGACTAGATCCTGAAATGGTCCTTAATCCACCCCAAAGGTCACAGGCCAGAACCCCTGAGCACGATAGTTGAGGGGCTGGTTAGGACTCAGAGCCACCCCCTGAGCCCTCACACCTAGTATAACCCCCCAGTACCTCGATGAATTTTTTCCACCTGAGTTCAAACTGTCCTGAAAAAGCAATCAATGCAACGTGCGCCGTCGGTGATATGAGGACGTGGACTTCTACCGGTCGTGAGTCCTGGATTCCAGTACTGTACTGAAAAGCTCTTGTTGGATTCCATCAGTACAGGAAATCCAGTAGACAAGGTCCTCAAGCTCAGGGCACTCATCGACCGGCTCCAGGGGGGAAGGGCACCAAAGAGGGGTAGAAATCTGAGGTACTGGGCTTCGCAACATGACCGCGATGGTGGTGTTGTCTGGGACGATGGCGAGGGATCGGACTCTCATGGCCGGCTCCTCGTACATCCTCGCGGGTGAGTACTACATCCCGGACATGCTAACGCTCACCATCCAGGCGGGAACGACCATTGTGGCGACGCCGTACGCTCAGGATGAGACCTCGCCCGCGATCATCGTGATGCGTGGCGGCAAACTGAGAGCGGATGGGACGGCAACGAATCCGATCACCTTCACGGCACTCATCCCTTCTCAGGAAAGTGGCGCGGAGGTCGTGACCGACACGACGAGCCCCAACGGCCAGGTTCCGCTGGGCCTCGCTGGCAAGTGGGGGGGCATCATGCTGCTCGGGCGTGCGCCCGCGTGGGGCGCGACTCCGACGGTCGAGGGTTTCACGGGAGACAGCCTACCCTACTCCGGCACCGATCCGAGCGATTCGTCAGGCCTCCTGCGCTACGTGCGAGTTTGGCACGCGGGCGCAGTCGTCGGCCCCAACAATGAGATCAACGGCATCACCTTTGCCGGTGTGGGCGCGGGCACGACCGTGGAGCATTGCGAGGTGGCCTTCAGCCTCGACGACGGCTTCGAGTGGTTTGGCGGCACCGTCAACGTCAAGTGGCTTGCGTCGCTCTTCATCAACGACGACGCGTTCGACATGGATAACGGGTACCAGGGCCGCGCCCAGTTCCTCTTCGCCATCGTGGGCAAGAGCGGCGACCGCGGGTTCGAGATCGATGGCCAGCCCAGGACCGGCCAGCACCGCGGATTCGAGATCGATGGCCAGCCCAGGGCCGACCAGTCCGGCCAGTTGATACAGCTAGGGCCTGGGGATCCGCGAACGGCTCCGCAGATCCGCTCGGTCACGGTCCTTGGCGGCGGTACCGCAGGACGCCAGTCGCCGCTCGTGATGCTGCGGGATGGAACCGCGGGCACGTTTGCACAGGCCCTGCTCACGGGCAGCATGACGGGTATCTTTGTGGCGGGCTGCGGCGGCAGCAGCAGCAGTAGCGCCAACAGCAGCAGCATCAGCGCCAACAGCAGCAGCAGCAGCTGCGCCAACAGCAGCAGCAGCAGCTGCAACTGCAGCAACTGCAGCTGGGTGACGCTCACGCAGACACCCCAGCCCGAGGCCGACACGCGCAGCGTGACTGCGCCGATGCTTTTCCTCGATGAGCGCATTGTGTTCGGGCCGTCAGTGGCCAGACCCTCATTGACTTCCGAGCCCAGCTGTTTGCCTGCGGGGGGCTTGAGGTTTCGGCAGGCGGAGCTGGGGCTGGGCTTCATCAACATGTCTTGCCTCGATTGGAACTGCCCGTCGCCTGACTATATGCCGCGGGCGGGCAGTGTCGCGTGCCAGTTCAGTTGGGCGCCGAATGCCAACGAGAGTAGCTTTTTTGTGGGGACAGAATGCTATGGCGCCTTCGCCTCTCCCGATGACAATTGGCTCGCGGGATGGACCTGGCTGGAGAGCCGCGGCGAGGGCGTCACCTGGCCGCCGCCGCCGCCGCCGCCGCCGCCGCGGGGGCTGGCGGGTGGCAGCGGGGTCATGGCCACGCCACTCGTCGCGGCCGTCACTGCGATTGCAACGGCGATCAGCGTCGCCGCGTTCCTCGCATTGTTAGGCCTCTATTTGCGACGGCAGAACAAATCCCGGGCAGACCATCAAGGCAACGAAATGCCGTGCGCGCCTTCGACGCACTCAGCAGAGAGTAGTGGCGCCAGCAACGTGGTGGCGCCGAGTGAGTCGATGTTCGACTCGCTCGCGTCGATGATCAAGTACCGCGACTTCAAGCAGATCAAGGTGCTCGGCAGCGGCGTGCACGGGCGAGCGGTGCTGCTGCAGTCGCCAGATGGCACTGAGCTCGCCGTGTCCAAGGACGCGTTCGTAGGTGGCATCGGCCGGGAAGAGCTCAGGCGGATGGAGCGCGAGGTACGCATCCTCTCTATGCTCAACCACCCGTACATCATCGCGTACCGCTGCTGCTTCCAGCGCGACGACCTACTGTGCATCGTGACCGAATACGCGGGCGGCGGCAACCTGAAGGAACTCATCCGGCAGCATCGGTTCGGCAATGAGCCCTTCTCCTCTGGGCAGGTGATCATCTGGCTCCTGATGACTGCCTCTGATTGCCACTGATGGCCACCCTCATTGCATGCAGGTGCTCATCTGGCTCCTGCAGCTCGCGGCGGCGCTCAACGCGGTGCACTCGGTAGGCGCACTGCACCGTGATCTCAAGCCCGAGAACGTCTTCTTGTCCGACAGTGGGGAGATCAAGCTCGGTGACTTTGGACTCTCTCGCGCAATCGAGAAGCCCGGCGGCGGCAGCGGCGGCGGCGGCGGCGATGGCGACGATGTCTTTGCGCAGACAGCGTGCGGCACTCCGTACTACATGGCGCCGGAGCAGATCAACGGGCAGCCGTACTCGCAGCCTGTGGACCTGTGGGCGCTCGGCTGCGTGCTCTTCGAACTACTGACGCTGCGACGCGCCTTCCTCTGCGCGAGCTTCGCCGAGCTCACCTCGGTTATCAGCGCGAGCGCTTACGACGACGCGGCGCTCGAGGGCGCGCCGCACGCGCCCGCGCTCTGCGCGCTCGCATCGCGGACGGCGCTGCTGCACCCGGTGCCCGCCGAGAGAATGACGATGATCGACCTCCTTGAGCAGCTCAACGACGTCGTCGCCCGGATCAAGCAGCAGCAACTGCAGCAACTGCAGCACCAGCAGCACCAGCACCAGCAACGTGACGCTGAGGGCAACGACTGCGAATCGAGCCAGCGCGCCCCGACTGCCACCGCTTCCAAGGAGGTGTGCCCCTCGCTCGATGGCGCGATGGAGGACCAGGTCGACTCAGTACTCCATCTGTCGCGCTCATGGGAACCCCCGAAGAACCCTGAGGTCTCCAAATGGCAGGAACTGCAGGAGGCTCCTCGCATGGCCTCGAAGCCATCGGAAGTCACGGATGTGGTGGACGCCGCGCTCTCGAGCGATAACGTCAAAGTCAGCATCGAGATCGTCAGTTGAGCTTGATGCACACGCTTTTGAGAAGACCATTTCGCTATTGAGGTGTTACCGTTGGAGATTCGTAGGAGCCGTACTCCGGTGTGACGACGTGGTGAGATTCGGCATTCGCAACCCGCGGCTTGTTGACTAACGTAAGTATAGTCCTACTGTCTTATTACTGTCTTTTACCTTAGCGCTTAGGGTATAGGGAGAACTACTACCGTTGGTAGCCGGCTAGCCGCGCGGGGGAGCCGGGGCCGCGCCGCGCGCCGCCCGGCCGCGCGCGGTGGGTCCGCCCCGCCCCGTCCCCCGGAAATTATAGCCGAAATGTCAAATGAAAACGAATATGAAAGTCCTTCGCAGACAGTCCCACCAGTGCGGCCGGTCCGCGGTCGCCCCGGAACATGCATTGGGAACATGGGCCTTGAAAGGCCTTGATGGGCCGGAAAGTGCAAATAGCTCAATTTACCAAAGTCCCCGACGATCGCGAATCTCTGTCAAATGTGATAAGTATATAAGATTTTAAGGTTAACCACAACAGCATCACAACTTCACAAGACTCGCCTGAGGCCTGACAGTACATTATTCATTATTATAGACACAATCACAAACCTAGAAGTGCTATCCAGATAAGTTCCAACAGTTACAGAGAGGAGAAGCTAGTCGAGTAGCAACCCTCAACCCAGCAGACGTCCAGACCCCTGGTCCAGACGACCGACACACGTCCTTTAAACCCATCGTTAAACCCACGAGGGTGGATCGGACAGCGGAGGGCAATGATCGACATGGGCCCCAGCAGAAAGAAGCCCCACATGGGTTCATGAACCTGTGACATGCACAGTCGAGACATACATGTAATGTTTCTCGGTCTTTTTGCCTGTTTGATTTATGTGGGAAAAGGCTGATTCTTTTCGGATCAAAACGAAACCTCGATGAAACCCGTCTGCCGTCTGCACTCTGCAAGCCTGCAACGCTCGCATCTTTTTCCTGTGCCACGCCGCTCCCAGACGAAGAATGGCGATGCTCGAGAACGCGCTGGCCGGGGTGCTGAGTGGTGAGGACCTGACGACCGCGGTCGTGTGTCTCCAAGAGAATGATGTGTTGACAATCGAGGATGCCAGGGAGTTGAGCTTCGACGACCTCAAGGAACTTGGTTTTTCTATAGGTATGCGCAACAAGATGATCAAGGCTTTTGAAAAAGCCAGCGACGAGGCCAACCTCAAAATTGGCGCCGTGTGCAAAGTGTCCGGGGTCGCGACCCGCGGCGAACTTAACGGCAAGAAGGCCCTGGTGGTCGGACATGACGTGGCCAAGGGCCTCTGGCACATCACGATCGACGGGGAGAATACCAAGATCGCGCTGCGCGCGAAGAACCTCAAGATGGTTGCTGCGGCACCCGCCGCGGCGCCAAAGGCCCCCGCGGCCCCCGCGGCCCCCGCGGCTCCAGCCGCCCCGGCGAATTCTGCAGTACCAAACCTCGCTTTGTGCTGCCATCCCTTTCGATGCAGCAATCCCGTATCGGTGATGCACCCTAAGAAAGGATATGAACCAGTCATCCTTTGGGTGACTGGCCTCCTGACGTTCTTCGCGGGGCTCATCAACGTCGTTGGCTACTCTCTTTGGGAGAAAAGCATCGGCAATGTGACCGGCGAAGTCACGAAGATCTCGCTCGATCTCGCCAACGTGTCGGGCGAATTCGTGGAGCTCGTCGCGCAGTTCTGGGCGTTTGTATTCGGCTCGCTACTGTGCGGCCTTTTGGTCACCGCTCGCAAAGCGCCCAAAGACCTCTACAGTCTGCCCGATCGTCCTGTCCGCCGCGCCAGCATCGTGCTCATCATTGTTGCCATCTTCCTCTTCATTGGCTGGGCGGGTACCAAAAACGGCGGGTGGAAAGATGACGATAACAGTGTCAAGTTTGCCCCTGCCTTCCTTGCGATGGCCATGGGCATGCAGAATGGGATGACCTCGAAGCACGCGCACGCGGTCATTCGCACGACGCACATGACAGGCGTCGCGACGGACATTGGATTACTCTTGGGCAACATTTTTCGGCGTGAGTTCATGCTCAAATATGAAGAGAAGTTCGAGATGAAGGAGATCGCGGCAGATAGGCTGTCGGCTGTCCGGAAGCTCACAAACTTGGAGCTGGAAGCGCTCAGGCTTCTCTTCGTGCTCTTACTCGCATTTTTCACCGGCGGCGTAGTTGGCAAGGAAATGTTCGACTATTGCGGGATCGACACGCTCTTGTTCCCTGCCATCGTCGAGCTGGCTATGGGTGCCGGCTACTTGTACTTCCGCGCATGTGTGAGAAAGGAGGGGAGCAAGCTCATGGCAGAACCCCTTGGCTTTTTCAGCGCGCTCCGATGCAGGTTTGGCAAGAAGAAGATCCCCGAGGAGGTGAAGGGCGCCCAGGCGCTGTAGCGACGTCGTGTGTCTGAGCTTGCTCGTATGCTCGAATTCTGCGTGTGACGTGGGGCGGCGACAAGTTTCCGTGTAGGTCTAGGGCAGCCAACCGAAGGTGCGAGTCGCCATTATATGGGAGATTTGCGGAGTTGTTCCGGATGTGGTGGAATCTGAGAGCCAGACATACGAGAGGGCTCTGGGCGCGGGAGATCCCGATAGGGTCGATGCTTTCTATGATACGATAGCCTATCCAGCCCTCTACTCGACTAACACTACAGCCGTGGGTGGCCCCCAATGGGATAAGGTGGGATCTGTATTGACTCGAGCGCGGGCGCGCGCGGTGGCCGCGTGCAGCCTTGGGCACAAAACCCTGGGTACCGGTAAGGCCGAGTATTTAACAGCCTACCAAGTATTCACAGCCAATGTTTATAACTCGACACCCAAGACACCAGACCGGCGTACATACGTGTGCGGGGACCCCTGGACCCCCTTACACTGCCATTCTCGATCTAACGTTCTAGCCGCCGGGCCGTATTCACACCTTCCCGTCTCTCCCGTTCTCTCCCTCCTCCGAACGCGCGCGCGGATGGTGCTGCTGCGTGCTCGGCGAGATCGTGCAACGCCACCGGGTACACGCCAGGCAAAGCGCCGGCGAACGCAGCCTGATCGCCTCCTTTCTCTTCCGCACGAGGTCGTTGCACTCATTGTGCGCTTCTCTTCAGAGAGCCAGCCGATCAAGCTCGCCGAGGATGAGGTGTGCTTCGACGAGCGGCGGCTGGACCACAAGCTCGCCGACGGTTCGCTGATATCGACCCTGATGAACCAGTTGCGCACCTCCTGGGCGGCAGGCGTGGTCATCCTGATGCAGCTGGCCGCAACCTCATCCGATCTTCGCGCCATCGCCCTCGAGGAGCTCCGCGTGCGCTACCACACGCTGTGGGCCAGTCGCCCCGTGCCGACCTCGGTCGGAGTGCTATACCGCGACGTCTACCTCCGCGAGCTGGAATGGCGGCACCACCGCGACTTCATCGGCGAGACCCATCGTGCTTCTTCGCCCGTCTCGCAGTACCGCCCGCCCGAGCCGCCGGCTGCGCAGTACCTGGCGCTCGTGCGCACGCTCTGCCTGCACCGGCAGCTCTCGCCACGCTCACTGTGGGTGATCGGTCTCCCGACGCCTATGCGGCTCGTCACCGACCTCGCGCACTTTGCGCCGCGCTGGTCGTGCCCAGCGGTGTGCTCGCCCACGGGTATCTCACAAGCGATGCGGGCGATCTTGGTGGACTGGCTGCTCGACGTGTCTCTCGTCTACCGGCTGCCCTCGCAGACGCTCCACCTGGGCGTGTCGGTGCTCGACCATCACGTGCACGCTGAGGGCATCACGCTCCAGCGCAATGACCTGCAGCTCGTCGGCTGCGCCTCGCTCCTCGTGGCGGCCAATTATGAGTCGTGTCGCGACGTCATGCGCATCTCGGCGGCGGACCTCGCGCACATGACAGACGACTCTTACTCAGTCGAGCAGGTGAGCGCCAAAGCACGCGCGATCAGCCAGTCGGGTTCCGTCCCCTCGCTCACGCAGCTCACGCCAATCACCGCCATCGCTTTTCTCGAGAGTGTGCTGGCGGGCGTGCATCCGGTCGTGGCCTCGTTCGCCAACTACGTGCTGGAACTCGCCCTCGTGTACGAATGCGGTGAGTTCGCGGCCGCGACGACCGCGATAGGCGCGCTGCTCGTCGCCCTTCATTGGCTTCCCCCCGACGGCCTCTCCTCCAACCCGTCCACGTGGCCCCACTTTTCCGAGCTCTATGCGAACGCCCATCTGCCGCCACTGCGCAACCACGAGGGCGTGATCCTTCAAGGGAGTGGTGTGCTTGAGGAGCAGCTGCCCGCCCAGATGGCCGCGCGCGTGCGCTGCCTGTGCCGCACCGACCGGCTCGCGCCGCCTGACATGGTGGCGCGCTCGCCGCCGCCCGCCGAAGCGGGCGCCGTAGCGGGCGCACCGCGGGTGCACGAGCGCCCGCTACGGCGCTCGCCACGCCGCTCGCCACGGCGCTCGCCAAGTGGCCACAGCGAGGATGTGCACCACCGAGGCGAGGCTGGTGCCGCGAAGCCTGTAGCGCCAGCGACCGCTGAGATGGACAGGACCGGCGGCGGCAGCGGCCATATCAGCCGCTGCCGCAGAGTGAATGGCGACGGCGGCGGCGGCGGCGGCGATGGAAGCAGCCTCGCAGGCAGCAGCAGCGGCGGCGATGGCGGCGGCGGCAGCAGCAGCAGCGGAGGCGGCGGCGGCGGCGGCAGTGACGCAGCGGCCGGCGCGACCTCCGCTCATGCGACGCTCAACATGAATGGCGCGAGCAGAGTTGGACCACCAGAGCTGGTGCCGCTCTGTGACCTGGAGGAGCTGCAAGAGTGCGTGCATGCACTCACGGTGCTCCTGCGGCGTGAGCGCACGAAACCCCCTCTGGCCGCGGTTCGCGAAAAGTTTTCGGAGGCGCAGCGCCACTCCGTCACACTCCTTGCGACTCAGAACCCGGAGTGCAGGCGCCGTGGCAGCGCGGCAGCGCTCGCGGCCAAGGCGCGACTGGTCGTGGACACGAAGCTCGGTGACTTGTCTCAAGCCGTGGGGCGATGGAAGTCGGCGGCCCGCTCAGGTCATGTTCTGCCCGCGAATAAGATGTAAGTTCGACGGGACGAGGTATAGTGATTTTATATCAATGTCGTATTTCGCCGGCGGGGGGCGGTGTGCCACGCCACGACCGGCCCCACGCCGCGCGCGCCGCGAACACCCCTCGCCTCAGTGGCGGTAACGACGAGTCAGACCACCCTCAGTCACGCAGTCACGCTCACGCCCCACCCGCGACGGGGGGTGTCGAGACCACACACAGCCTCGCGGGGAACTTCCATGCAGGGGCTTCGCACCCCCAGCACCCCCAGCAGTACCTCGGCAAAGATCCCCTCAGGCAAGGGGCTGGGAGCCTCCGGTGGTCCTGCCACCGGGGGTCCCGAGGTACGATGCGATCATTGTCACACCACATCCCATGCGCGCGGTTGGTATACACATGCGAAGGATAAGCGCGCCAGCCCAGAATGTACAGCGGGGAAGCGTCTCAGCGCATTGCACACACGGGCCGCGGCCGCTGGAAATCGCGGGCGCCCATCAATCGTCGGCATCCTCGTCAACCGGAGGCTTCTTCTGCTTCTTCTTGGGCACCTCGTCTTCCTCATCCTCCTCGTCGTCCTCCTCGCCGTCCTCGTCGTCGTCCTCCTCCTCGCCGTCGTCCTCCTCGTCGTCATCGTCGTCCTCATCGTCCTCGAACTCTTCCTCTTCGTCGTCATCATCACCGTCCTCGCCGCGGGCTTCCGCCTCCTCCTTCATCCGGCGCATGACCTCTTCAATGGGCAAGTCAGCCTCCTCCTCGAGCTTGCTCAGCTCCCTCTGCAAATGGCAGCCACACGCACGCATTGCTGATCAGCAGGCACATGGCGCAGCATTGGTGACGCACGGGTCGCCGACCGACTTACCTTGGTGTCGGCTGGAGGCAGCTTCTCCTCCTCCTCGAGTGTATCCTCGATGTCGTTGTCGTCCTCGCTCGGTTTGAATTCCTTCTCCTTCTTCTTCTTCGGCAAACCCGCGGGAGCAGCAGAGCTGGACGCCATTGCCTGCGCGCAGAGTGGAGTGGCTTGAGCGCTAGACGCTAGATGGCTGCTGCGCGGGGTCGCGCCGCGGGCATCGCGCGCATCGCACAATCGCTCTTGTGAGGCAAGCTTTCCTACGTACGCGCCTTCACAGCGGTCCGTTTCTTAAGTCGCAAAACGCCGACGGCGGAGTCTCCGAGGCACGCAAGTGCTCCGGTTGCACAAACTTCAGCGCGAAGAGTATGACGTTCGGTGAGGATTAAAGCCCGGCGAGCAGCACGCCGGGGATCCGGCTGCGGTGCGGGGATTTACATTTTACAAGTACGTGTCCGGCATTTTTGGTGTCCGGCGGTGGCGCCGCCGCCCCTCTCCAGTGAGTGCCAGGCCATAATGTTCAATGTTGGCGACGGCCTACGCCCTCGCACACATTGCACATGGTTACAATTTAGCGGCGGCGAGCCCGGCGGGCCTGTACGGCTAAACGCGCGAAACACCCGTCTTCGGCGCCCCGCGGTGGGTGGCGTCTGGCGACGCGCTGCGCGACGGTCCAAACGGTCGTCCGTCGAGTTCGGAGTTGCGCTTGCGGGCAATAGTTCGTGTTATGGCAACGATTTAGGGTGGTTGTTACTGCACCTTCTTTATTTCTGTATCAGAGTTGTATCGTATGATGAGTTTTGTGTCACGGCTCACGGCGTCACGGGCGTCTCTCACAGGGCGTGCATAAGGCACACATAAGGCATAACTCATCGCGCTCGGCATGCGACGGCCTCACGACACGTCACAGCATAGTGGCGTCGCGCCAAAGAGCGATCGTCGCTAGTTCTCTCTACCACATCTGCCCATCCGGGTTCCACGTGCTCTTGCGAACGTAGCTTTTCGCCGGGTTCTTGCCTGCCTCGTAGCCCCCGTCCGACCACTTCGGGATCTGACGCGTCTCCTGAGAATGCGCGGCGAAAGAGATGCACACCCGTGAGAGAGATGCACATCAGTGAGAGAGATGCACATCGGTGAGAAAGGCATGCAAAGCGATGCACAGAGCAGCATGAAGCAGAGCACACGGCCCGTACCTCTTTGGAGGTCATCGTGATCGGTGGTGAGCCCATGATCCCTGGCGACAGCCTGGGGGCGAATTTGATGCCGTGAGTTGGGTTGTAGTCCTTCACCGCCAGTGGACCATGCGGCTGCGCGATTGTCGGCGCCCCATAACGCTCAATCAGGGGTGCACCCGAGAGTCGGACAGGCATTGTCGTGCTTAGCCTTGCACAACAAAGTGTGGACTTTGGAAGTTTCGAAACGTTATTCGGAAGCCGGCTAATTAAAGTCTCGGAGAACCTGTACATGCACATCTGGATGCTGCGTCCCTACTTCCTACTGCACCTCGCTCAAAGCTTGAATGCGTCAACAACTTTGACGCAACCCTGGCCGCGTCACAAGACAGTGTCACAAGCCAGGCCTTTGCATTTCCCCACAGAGCGGGGGGCCTGCCGCTGCGGCAGGCCTTGGCAAAATGGCCCCCTAACCCTCGTGCATACCTCTTCGGCGCGCGCGCGGCCTCCGCGGTGCGCACACTTTTGGGCCCAGCCCTTGGCGACGCCGCATCCTGTCCGCCATGCCTCGGTTGCCCTAGG
>Ga0210247_102108_pt1 | contig 13229 bp, 10 predicted proteins | sample ChrtobMetP3_16mM_FD_155449 | JGI IMG/M metagenome (GOLD analysis project Ga0210247, IMG submission 155449) | Chrysochromulina tobin associated microbial communities from unialgal haptophyte culture, Seattle, Washington, United States - P3_16mM | ecosystem: Host-associated > Algae > Haptophytes >...
GGGGGGGGGGGGGCGGGGGGGAGGGAGGCGGGGGGGGGGGCGGCGGGCTCGGTGGAGGTGGCAGAGGCGGAGGCGAAGGAGGTGGAGGCGACGGTGGTGGCGATGGCGGAGGTGGACATGGCGGTGGCGAGGGCGGCGGTGGCGACGGTGGCGGTGAGGGAGGAGGCGGCAAGGGTGGCGGCGAGGGAGGCGGCGGCGATGGTGCCGGGGACGGTGGCGGCGGCAGCGGCGGTGGTGAGGGCGGTGGAGGCGCGGGCGGTGGTGAAGGCGGGGGAGGTGAGGGTGGTGGCGGGCTTGGCGGCGGAGGCGAAGGCGGCGAGGGAGGCATCGATGGAGGGGAAGGCGGTGGTGGTGACGGTGGAGGCGGCGACGGCGCTGGTTTTCGGGGATTGCGGGGCGTTGGCGACGGTGGAAGCGAGGGCCGCGGGAGCGAGGGTGGAGGCGGCTTTGTTGGTGGTGGCGGCTGTGACGGTGGAGGCGGTGACGGTGACGGTGGAGGCGGCGACGGCGAGGGTGGACGGGGACTGGCTTGTCTGGCTTGGAGGCGGCGGCGATGGCGGTAGAGATGGTGGTGGGTCGGCAACGCAGGCGGTTGTGAGGGCGGTGATGGTAGCATGAATGGCGTTGGATGCGGGGCAACTGCACAGCTGGTGCTCTTCGCGCAGGTATGGTTCTTTGGCCAGCATAGCAGATTGACACTCCCGCCCGAAGAAGGATTCCCACCGCCCGCACTGTTATAGTAAACGCTGCCGTCCGCCACGGAGATGCTGCAACCGGGTGGATAAGAAGCAGGGTTGGCGTTAAAGTTGGACGAGCCACCACGGGCCGAACTGAACAACGCCTGCGACTCGAGCGCATCGTGTGAGTTGCGAGTTGGGCGTTGGGAGACAGCGGGGCGGCGAGCAGCTCACTATGCAGCAAGACAACTTGGACGTGAGGCAGTAACCTGCAACGGTGCAACTTGCCACAGCGGTTCCTTGTAAAACGGCGTCAGTGCCCCACCACGGCGGTGGCGGCGTGGGCTGCGTCATTGCATCCAAACCTTTGTCTGTTGACATATGTTGGCATCCACCTCGAATCACAACCGATCGTGTGCACCTGCTACCTGGCAGTACGACGTGCACTTTTGAAAGACGTGGGCCTGTAACCCTTTTCGGTATTTCGGAGATGCTTCGAAAGTGGGTCATCGCGTCTCCGCATGCATCTAGAGACTTGCGTCCAAAGCGTCCAAACTACATGTGGGGAAAAGGTCCTGGCACATTGTGGGGCAAGTCGCGCAGAGCGGCAGAGGGCGATACGAGCATGGGTATAGGCTTTAGGCTCTACATGTAGGCTAGTGGCTTGACTTGTGACTTGGCTCTTGGGTAGCTACCCATAGACTGAAGTTTTGATCAACGTCGTGGGCGCGGTGAGGATCCGATCCTGAAGATGAAGGGCAAGAAGGGTGATCGGATGAGCGGTGCGCGCGCGCCGTTGCCACCTTGTGGATATGTGTGGTCTTCTCTGTGCTTCACACTTCCAAGGGATGTTAAATAAGAAATGTGTCGAGATTCAGATTGCCGATTTGAAGAAATTGTTTTTCGCTTCAACCTTGATTAAGATGATACGTTTCGAATATTTTCAGATAAAGAGAGCGTTTCACCCTGCTCCTGCCTCCATTCGATTTGCATTTCACAGGCGGCGTCTGCAGGTGGGACAAAGAACGCGGGCCCTAACACGCGCCAAACACGTCCACGCAAGAACAGCCTAATGACCCTTCTAATTCGGATTGACGGAATAAGAAAATTCACGTAAGGCGTAAGACGTAACAGGGTTATTCAGTATGACCGCGTCACCTCCCGACACCCCGCGCGCTGCACCTGCCCAGGACCTCTCGTCTGCCTTCTCGAACGCTCTTTACTCAAGCGCATCGGCATGCGAGATCCGATCCAGAGAGAACAAATGGCACCTACGCACCTACGTGCTCTTGCTGCTTGAACTATGAACAGTGTGATCAGTGTAGAGTGATGTACACAGTACCGAGCTGCGCTGTACCGTACTGCGCCTCGGGTGGCTTATGTGTGCTGTGGCGTTCCCGGAGAGTACGTATTGCACGGGAATCGGGATATGCATGATGCTGGTCGGGTATGTCCATGGCATGCGCTTGGCATGGTGTAACTTGGTGTTCTATGGCATGGGGCTGATCATGGCCAATAGCTCTTGTACAGTAAGGCTCAAGTAGCTCAGGCTCTTGAGCAGAGAGCCTCGTTTGTTCGATCTCCTCCTCCTCCTCCTCCTCCGAAGCAGGCGGCAACAGCGTCGTGTGTCGGCGTCTGCCCTCTTCGATCTGCCGATGGGCTCGTCAATAGTCGACGCGCACACGCACGCAGAAGCACCGGCGCGGTACAGGCTCCCCGTTCCCCGCGTGCCACGTGTCGGGCTCATGGATCACGACGAGCTCGATGGTGGCGAGCGGCATGAGAGCATACCCGATCGGCGACGTCTGCAGTAGCGTGCGCAGAGGGTCGCCCGCGGAGCCACGCTCAGACAGGAAGCAGACGAGAGGGCCGCCGTTACGGATCTCGCACGCTGCACTTACGAGGCGATGTACCGGACCTCCGTGAGACGGATCGGGCAGGCGCGTTGGGTGGATGGCGGCCTGGAGCGGCGCGCATGTGACGAACCGATGGCCGAGCGCCAAGCCCGGGTGGAGCAGCTCCAGCCAGACCGGGTCGGCCTCTGAGAGCCCAAACGAGCCTTCGATGGAAGCGTAGGTCGGAGGCGCAGCGGATTTGACGAAACGTGCACGTTGGCGCATCGCGTCAGTGAGAGCGTGTACTGTGGCAGCGAAGGCGGGCGAGCGATTCCGGATGGCACGCCCGATGGCCGCCGCCGTGCACGCGAGCAGGAGCATCGTGATCGACGCGTGCAGCGGCGTCCATCCGGCATCCACCATCCATGAGAGAGACGCGGCGTGCTGGCTCAGCAACACCTTGATCGAATGCGATCCGCCGCGCCCGAAGGCGGCATCGTCGATGGCTTCGGCCGTGGTCGAGCTCGACTCGGCGCGTCGGAGAGCGGGCCACTCGTCCCACCACGATCGTCCCACTGGCCGAGGCCCCACATACGTCTCGACTGTCTCGATCGCGTGCAGCGTGCGCACCCAGCTCGGCTCAGGAGCCGTGCCCGAGATTGTGCCCGAGATTGTGCCCGAGCCCGCGCCGGCGCCACCCCCACCGCCAGTGGCGCCAATTTCAACGTAGCCGGTGCGGCCGGTGCGAGCGCGAACGCCGCGGCGCAGCGCAGGCTGAGAGGCGCACACAGCCTCCGCAGCCATTGCGTACGATGAGCCACGCAGCGTGGTGCACGTGCGGGCGAGCGCACTCAGCTCGCATGCGCAGAGATGGCGTAGCATGAGCGGCAGCACGTCGCACGGCATGGAGATCAGTCGGCTGTTGCACGGGCTCGAGGCATCCGAACACGAAGAGGCGGCGGTGGAGGAGGAAGAGTGAGGCCGCCGTCTAGCTCGGATTCGGGAGGTGGGATCCCAGCCATGCGCGTCGCGCGCATCGCTTGGCGCCACCGCCGGTACATGCATGATGCTGGCCGGGCTAACCATTCTGGTTTGCGGCGGTGAGCAAACGGCCGTGGCAATAGAGATCGCATGGTCCAGCGCGCTGCGAAAGTCCCAAGCCCGGCGGCTCGCGCTGATGAGGCTGTGGCGTCCGAGTACCTCGTAAAAGATGCGCTGCACGGCCTCTGGCACATTGTGTGGGTGGCGCATGCACTCGATTATCGTTGTGCGGTACAATTCAGTGCACTCGTAGATCGCACCGGCGTTGTACAGCGGCGCGCCGAGACGGATGGCGTGCGTGCAGCGCTGAACCAGCCAGGCGGCGCCCAGGCGATCCCAGGCTCCCGTCAGCGTATACTCCACAGGCTCATGTGGAAGGGCGGCTTCGAGAGAGCGCCCCAAGTCGTGGTCGCGCTCGGCCGCCCTCGGCAAGGTCGCATCCATCACCTTCGAGAAAGTGTCCTGATGACGGGCGTGGGACGCTTCTAGCACGTTGGGTTTCTCAGACTTGTTGATGACATTCTATTGAATTTTCTAATCTGACTAGTATCTGACTTCGCCGGTGATGACACCTTGTCAAAATATCAATTTTCATGGATGATGGCCTACCGGAAGCAGTGAACCGTCGTGCACGCAATCGAGATCCGGGTCGGATGCCATTCTCCGAAACATTTGAGCAACTGACGAATCCCGAAAAAAGCTTCGACTGAGAAGGATTCATCAGCGACTTCGTCCAACATGGGGTCCGCCGCGCGACCACTTTCGCTCGCGGATGCCCTGTCCGTTATCAACGAGCCTCGCTTCATCACGATGTCCCAGGCGCCGTTCTCAATCGTCCACACCAACAAGGCTTGGTGCGAGGCCACTGGCTACTCATTCCTCGAGGTGGTCAACAAGGCGCTGATCGACTTCTTGAGGCTGACCGGCCCTCAGGGAGCGAGCGCGCACGAGATGGAGTTGCAGAGGCTGCAGGCGGCCCTCGCGCAAGGGCAGGCGGCCTCGTTCACGCTCCTCTCCCACCGGCGCGATGGCACGCCCTACGCCAACCACATAAGCTTGGAGCTCGTTCGGGGCGGCTCACACTGGATGGGGACGCTGAGCACGCGGCAAGTCGCCGATGGCAGCGTGCCGGTGCGCGAGGACATGCGCATGCTGCCCCCGCTCGCCCCCGCGCCGCCCGTGTGCTACAAGGACATGGCGCAGGCCAACCCGGCGAAGCGTGCGCGCCGACTGGACAAGCCTCGGCTGGCGGACATGCTGTCGAACAGCACGCAGCCGCTCGTGCTGTGCGACAAGAACGCGCCGCACATGATCCTGCACCCGAACCAGCCCTGGCTCGAGATGTGCGGATACACGCTCGAGGAGGTGCAAGGACTGACCAACAAGTTGCTTACCGGTCCCGAAACCGATCTCGGGCACATCGGGGACCTGCTGCGGTGCGTGCGGAATGAGGAGACTTCAGTGCAGTGCATAGTGAACTACAAGAAGGGCGGAGGACGCTTCGTCAACCAGGTGGTCACCTTGCCCGTGTACGACGAGCAGGATGAGCTTGCGGCCTTCATGTCGATGCTCCACGAGGTCGATGAGGTACCGACCTCAGCCCAAGCGCTCGAAGGTGAAGCCCCCGCCGCCCAGGCCGCCCCCAATCTCAACCCGGGGCACGCCCACCTGTGGGCAGGGCTCCAGTTGCATTTCGAGCGGCATGCCAGCACACTGCGGGACAGCAGTGCAGAGGCCGCGAGGAAGTTGCTCTCGAATCACGAGTACATCCTGGCCGACATGACCGCGAGTTACCCCTCGCCTTCGCAGCCCGGCCTCGCTCGTGTCCCTGCGAGCGAGCGCCCATATGCCGACCAGGCACTCCGCGAGACATGCCGTCGGCTCCTCGGCGCTCCGGCCTCACCGCACGGCACGGTGGGGCGCGGGGTGCTCGATGAGCGCCTAGCGACCAACCACCCGGCACACGAGGCACAGCAGCAGGCGTGGGCCCTTGTGGCGACATACCTCGACCAGCGGCTGCAGACGGCGGCGCACCCCACTGGCCGGCCGCAAGACATGAGTGAGGCGGCCGCGGGGGAGATGCGCGAGGTGCTTCGTCAGATTCGGAGCGAGGCTTCTGCTTGAGGGAAGGGCGCGGAGGGGGGAAGGGGAGGCGGACGGAGGGAAGGGGAGGCGACCCGACTCACATGCATCGCCCTTGACGACATGTGGCCACGGATTGTGGCGCACTGGATTGCTGCCCTTGCGCCGCACAGCTGCGACGGGGCACGGGGGTACGGCGTGCCTGGATGGGGTCACTGATTGCTTGGACCCTCATTTCATGAAGATCATCGCGAGCCGTTAACGGAGCCTCATGTCCGATACGGTCGCGTCGAGTCGCAACGAACGAAGTCCCGAGTCTTGAGTCTTGAGTCTTGAGTCTTGTTTCGCTTGGTTGACCATATCTCAGCGCGTCCGCGTGCCATCCTTGATCAACACGGAGGTCGGCTAAGGTTATAATAACTATTATATTTAGATGAAGGTTTGAAACCGCAAAGCCCCAGCTGCACTGCCCTTCACTGCCCCCTTGCACAGACTGCCCGCGTGAGAAACGCCCAAATAACGAAATAAGTTGGACTCGCGGCTGGGACCGGCTGAAGACGGCGTGAGGGCTGTGTGACAGTCACAACGTGAGGGAAGGTGTGAGATCACTCATGCCCACATATATGACAGTTGTCTGTTCGGTATCCATCATGGAACCAGACTGCAGACAGTAGGGGAAAACGGAGAGTCAACTTGACCGAGAGTGCAGGCATTTGAGCGATGTCCGATGAGGATGCAGGATCTCTCCGGTGTCCGCCGTTTGGCTTTCATTGCATCATGGGGGGAGCCTTCATTAGGCGGGTTTACGGGCACGCTGAAGTACTCTGGGGAAATGTCTTCTCACCCAAATTCCGGCGAAGCTTTCGAGTGGAATCTTGCCTTGTCTTCCGTCACTTCCAAAAGGAGATCCAGGAGAGAAAGGAGAGGTTCTCAGAGGACTGAAAACGCGCACATGGAGACTTGGTTCTGGATTCCGGGCCGGCCCTCGCCTCCGCAGAGCTGCCGCATCAATGGCACATTCAGATCAGCCTGGTCAGTATGTGGCGGACGGTTCGGAGGAGTTTGTGTCATCCATGCTTGACGCAGTGGCAGTCAATGAAGAGAAGGCGCTTCAGAAAGTGCAATCTGAAGGTACTGCATCAGCTGCTGATACCGTCATGGAGTCGAGTTTAGCAGCTTCTTACCACAAACAGCAGTTACAAACGGATCTAGCAGCTTCTTACTACGAACAGCAGTCACGAATGGAATGCGCTCAGCACGCCATAGCCGATCGTCCAGATGCCATAGCTGCTGACCTCGAAGAACGGCTGAAATCGGAGGGAGAAGACAGCGCTTACAGAAACACGACGCGCTTGCGCAAGGCATGCAATCTGTGCGCCAAAACCCGTCTCAAGTGCACCATGCTGCCCACAGGCATATGCAAACATTGTACCGCGCGTGGCGTCGTGTGCCAGCAGCAACACGAGAAGAAGCGCGGCCGGCCACTCAACACGGCAGATAATATTACGCAACTGATCAAGCGCCGTAAGCGCGCTCCAGTGCGGACGCACAGCGCGGAGGCTACTGGCGTGGTGCCCACGGGCACGGAGGCCACTGGCATCCGTGACTGGCCGGCCCCTGGTTCCATCCCCTACATGAACGAGTATGCCATCCAAGCGGGATACTTGGCAGGGATTCAGGCTGGTGCGCGCGCTCCGCAGATGAGATACGACTCAAATTACCCGCCATACTGCTATCCGGCCGTGCCGGCCCTGCCATATGAAGAAGTGCAACGCATGACCCAGTCGTTCGGCGCTGGCGGCTATGCCATGTACGCCGCGTTCCTGCAGCAGGCCACTGCCCATCAGTTCGGCTACGGCCATGCGACTCCCGCCGTCCCATACGCCGCCCCAAACGCAGCTTTCATCCTAAACATAGCGGCGATGGGCGCAGCGGCGGAGGGCATAGCGGCGGCGGGAGTCTTGTGCCCGCCGCCGCTGCTCTCGCCGCCGCTGCTCCCGCCGCCGCATTTCCCGCTGCCGCTGCTCCCGCCGCAGCTGCTCCCGCCGCCGCTGCTCCCGCCGCCGCATGTCCCGCTGCCGCTGCTCCCGCCGCCGCATTTCTCGCTGCCGCTGCTCCCGCCGCCGCTGCCCCCGCCGCCGCTGCCCCCGCTGCCCCCGCCGCCGCATTTCCCGCTGCCGCATTTCCCGCCGCCGCAGCTCCCGCCGCCGCACTCCTCCGCCGCCGCCGCCGCAGCTCGACCGACTGTCGAGGTGGTCGAGGAGGCTGCTGCGGAGGCGGCGGTCAAGGGCTGTGAAGCGCAGAGCTCCATAAATCTGTATTGAGTCACTCCTAGGTAGCGGCGACGACCGCGCTCGCCGCTGCACGAGCCCAGGAGGGCGCCCAGCTCAGCTGCGCGTGCGGGGGCGGCGCGAAGAACTCAGCAACCATGCTCAGACCACCGGAGGCCCCCCCGCTGTCGCCTCGTGCCGTGCTAGTGTGTTACATATATTCCCTTCTATATAATCTTCTATATATTGGCACGTGATAGAACTATCTACTATGATAGAACCGATCCGTCCGGTCACCTCCGTTCGAGACCTTTCCCTCTACCGACGGGTCAATCGGAAGAATTCGCACGCGTTCGCAGTCGTCTGCTTCGCCACCTGCTCCACCGGCAGATCGTATAGCTCAGCGAGGGCGCGGGCGACCGCCGGCACATTGCAAGGTTCGTTCTGCCCGCGCTGCAGAGATTTGACGTCGGGCAGGAACGTCTTATCCGGCTTCATGAACGGGCTGTCTGTCTCGATGAGCACGCGAGAGAGGGGCAGGAGGCCGGCCGCGATGGCCTCGCGCACGTGCGCACCGCGCTCACGCATCGCCACGAAGCCGGTGAGCCCGATGCGATAGCCGCACTTGACGTACTCGGTCAGCACCTCGTGGCACCCGGTGAAGCAGTGCACGCACACGCGCTCCGGTCGCACCCCGGCGAAGCCCAGGATGCGGATGAGGTCGGCCGCGCTCCCGAGCGGTGCGCCCTTATCGGCCTCAAGATCGCGCTCGTGCACGAACAATGGCATGTCGAGCTCGGCCGCCAGCCGTGCCTGCCGTTCAAACCACTCGAGCTGTACCTCTCTGCGCGAGAACATGCGGTCGTAGTCCAAGCCGCACTCGCCAATGGCGACGCACTCGGAATTGCGCGCGAGCGCTCGGAGCGCCTCGAGGGTGCGCCCATCGCACGTCCTCGCATCGTGCGGGTGCACGCCAGCGGTGCAGAAGAGCCGAACGCCCGGCTGCATCTCGCTCGATCTTCGAACGATCTCTAGCGCCCTCTCGCTGCCGGTGACTGACGTGCCCGTGACTAAGATGCGCGAGACGCCAGCCACGGCGCAACGCGCGAGCTGGTTGGCTAGATTCTCTGGATTGACCTTCACCAGGTTGGCACCGATGTCCACGAGTTCGCAGACATTGCCGGCCGAATCCCGGATTGCCCACTGGCGCAACGCCTCCACATCGCTCTCGTCTCGTTGGCGCCGTTGGCGCTGGCGGGCCTCGGCCTCGGCTTGGGCCGCTGCTGCCGCAGCTGCGCTGGCCTCTGGGGTCTTGGCGAGCGCTCGTTTACGTGCGCGCTCCTCACGCTTCTTTTGCATCTCTGAAGGTGAGAGCCTTGAAGGTGGAATGCGCATCAAAGATGGCTGCGAGCGTGCCGCTGCGGAGAACGTGGCAGCGTGCGGCTGTGCTGTTGAGCCGAGGCAGACTAACCAAGATAGCCGGTTGGCGTACAAAGCGAGCATCCCTGCAGTTGACGTGCCCGTCCGCCGTGAGGCAGCGGAGCGAGCGAGCGAGCGAGCTGCCAGTAAACTTCTATCCCACAGGATTCACGAGCGCTTTAATTGCCAACACGACAGACGCACATACACCGGTCCCGTGGAGTCACCGTGGTCCACGCAAGTTCTATTTCTAGACTACGCCTGTGTCCAAGATTCATCGCAAGAAATGGGTGTCATCAAGGGAGGGGACGTTCTTGCGGCCGTATGATCCTCGGCACATCAGAGCTGCTCGTTTTTGCCGCGGAGACGCACTCACTAGAGCACGGCGACGTGTATTTGCAGCTGCTCTTATGCGTTGCAATGCTGCCAGTGCTCCTCTTGGCCGTATTGACCACTGACCTGGTGAAAGACGTGTCCTCTCAGCGCGTTGACAGATCGATAAGTCCAGTATCGATCGTTGACGAGTCGCTCAACGGGCGCTCATGGAAGGAGCCCAAACAGGTTCAGGAGACGGTGGGCTTCGAGCAGCTATGCGTGAGCATGCAGGAGGCGGTGGCGCGCTGTGCGCCGGCGGCGGCGGCGGGGAACCGGCCACGATCACGCTCGGCGTCACCTCCGCCTCCATCGCGGCCGACACGCTGCCACAGCCGGAGAAAGCCGCTGCCGCTGCCCGAACGCACCGTTTGCCACGCCGAGGAGCCGCACGCCTTCGAGAGCTTCTGGATCTCGAGCCGGTGGGTCGAGCTTTCGCGCACGCCGCAGACGTGCGCCGACGGCAGCATTGCGTTCAGCATGGGCAGCGAGCAGGGCCGGCTGGGCGCACAGGAGCCCACAGAGCAGGCGCCGTTCCCAATGGACGCTGAGCGCGCCGGCGATGCGGTCGACGCCGGCGATGCGGTCAGCGCCGGCGATGCGGTCGGCGCTGGCCCTGAGCCAATATGTCACAGCACAGTGTATGCTGAGGAGGTTGGCGAGCACGTGGTCGCGATCCGATGGCCTTTCCTGGCCAAGGCCAAGAAGACGGAGGACGAAGGCATGCAGCGCGACTATGCACGCGTCGTCGAGTTCCTCCGTAATAGGCACACGCCGTACGGGCTGGTGCACGACCTGCGCTCCATGCGCTCCATCACAACGCTCGCGCCGATTGCGCAGCGACTGCTCGGCGACGCGTACGCGCTCTCGCGCGGCGGGCTCTGTCGGCGCGTCGCGGTCTTGCACAGTGTCAAAGGCATCGTCGCCAACGCTGTCCTGCCGCCCCTCCTCAAACTCTCTCCCGTTCACCCCGCAAAGGCATTCACAGGAGAGCTTGCCGACGATGCCCTGCGGTGGGTCGGCGCACACGCGACGAGTGGCGAGTAGGCGCGATGCGTGGCGGAGTAGTGCGCCGCTACATGTACGTACTCTTTGTCTTACATGTGGGTTTTTTCGTATGGCGCATTATGTTGCATTTATGATTCTTCATTTCTTGATGTATCAATGCATTATGCGCCTCAATGGAACTCTTCTCTCCATATCTGAGTCTCTGAGTGTATGTAGCGCATCTGTCAACCATCTCGATCCGCCAACCATCGTCAAAGTGCCATGTTCAGCACTGTGAACTTTGGGTGATGTGAATTGACTTGACTAAACATGACAAAAAAATTCCGATGTTCCGCGTCACTGAGAAGCCGGACAGCGCGTCCATCGAGTACACGCAGGCGCCGATGGCCTCCCTCATGGGCGTGCTGCAAATCTTCGGTGCGCTCTTTTTCTCATCGTACTTCTTCTTTTGGGCGCTCGGCCTTTGCGGTTTGATCATGTCCGTTCAGCTCAACATCATCTCGTTGCGAGCGGCTTGCTACCTAAGCGCGGCGTACGTGACGAGCATCTTTGTCTACAAGCCGCAAAACACGCGTGGCTGGTACTTCCACTGGTTCCTCTACGGCCCGTTAACCGACCTGGTGCTCGGCTACTACGGCAGCCGGTGCATCCGTGAGGGTCCGCCACTGGACCCGAAGCAGGGCTACCTGTTCGCGATGGCGCCGCACGGGGTCTTCGGCGTGTGCCGCGCCTTTTCGGGCGGCCAGCTGTGGCGGCGCCTCTTCCCACAGATCGACGCGCGCTGGGGCTCCTTTGGCGGCGCCTTTTACATTCCGGGCGTTCGGGAGTTCTCCCTATGCTGCGGCTGCCTCGACGCGTCACGTCCGGTGCTCACGCGCGCGATCGCGCGCGGCGAGAACGTGATGTTGCTCCCGGGCGGCGAAAAGGAGATGATGCTCACCGACGGCGCCTCTTCGCAGACGCAGCTCGTGTTGCTCGACCGTAAGGGCTTCGTGCGCCTCGCGATCCAACATGGGCTCGCACTCGTGCCGGGCTTCTGCTTCGGCGAGAAATGGGTACACGACACGGTGCTGCTCCCGAAGCGGGTGCGTGCGTTCCTGTACAAGCGCTTTCGGCTCGCAGGCGTGCTCCTCAAGGGGCGCTGGTGGACCTTTTTAGGCAAGCTCCACCGGGAGCGCGATGGTGTGCCCGTTCGGCTTGGCTTCGTGTGGGGAAAGCCAATCCACGTGCGCAAGACCGCCGACCTGTCCACACCGGCCGCCGAGGCGTATGTCGACCAGGTGCACGCGCAGTTCATGGGGGCGGTCGCCGACCTCTTCTCACGCCATAAGGAGCAGTTTGGGTATGGGCCCGAGGAGACGCTCGCCTTCGTCTCCGCGAGTGGCGAGCCCAAGTGACCCGTACGGCCCTAGTGATGATCCCGGGTGAAGTGTTTTGTCAAATTGTGCAGTGTGAAGGTCCAGTGGACTGAACAGCAGCCTGTGTGAAGGTCAAATGGACCGGATTAAGCAGCCAGTGGTGGTCCATTCGACTAACATTCGACAAGCTTGACCGCAGGACCCGAGCGATTAGTCATTAGAGGATTCCGTTATTCATGTTTCATCGGACATCCGCCCCCCCCCCGGCGCCGGGACGCGGGAGCTTGGCCGGCTTGCGCGCTCCGGAAGGCGAATCGAATGCACTCTGTGTATCCATGCTACCAGACCTACCTCACGAGCAGTCAAGCACACCTGCGTGAACACCGATAGCTAGATCGCCGATCACGGGCCGATCACAGTCGGTACACCTCCGACACCGACGCTAGCGAGGAGAATCTCGACTGAGCTCCTGTTAAGTGCTATTGGGTTTTAAAAGGTGCCGGATGAGAAGCTCACTCGGCGTGATGGGCGCGACTTTGGAGGGAAAAAGGGCGAGCCAGTGCACGGCGAGGCGCTCCAGGTACAAGCATAGTCGCCATATCGGACGGGCGTGCAAGTGCAGGAGGCTGTCGATGCGAGGCTGCCCACGAGAGGGTCCGCGCTGCACGGGCATCGAGCATGACGAAGCTCATGAGTACGAAGCTTATGAGTGGCCATCAAGGGCCATCAAGGGCAATCAAGGCCACGAACCTGCAAGGGGCTCGGAGCGAACAGTTGAGATGGCCGCCCCACACCGTGGGGTTTCCGACGTCGCCTCGCATCGACTTGGCCGCGCTCGCGCAATCCTCGTCGCCTGGCTGTACGGGGGACGCGCACTGGCGGACTATGCCCACAGCGGGGCAGTCGCGCTGCGCGATAGGGAGGAACGGAGCGCATTTCTCAAGGTCGGTTGAGCCACTCGGTGGGGAGGTGAGCTCGTAGCAGCCGCCGAAGCCACGGCCCGGGGGGCAAGCACATGAGCACGAGCCGTAGGGGGGTAGAGGGGATGGAGGCGGAGAGGCAAGGGTGGCGGTGGCAACGATGGCGGAGGCGGAGGCGGCGGCGGAGGCGGCAGTGGCGGCGGTGGCGGCGGCGGCGGCGGCGGTGGCGGAGGAGGCGGAGGCGACG
>Ga0210247_102109_pt1 | contig 13222 bp, 9 predicted proteins | sample ChrtobMetP3_16mM_FD_155449 | JGI IMG/M metagenome (GOLD analysis project Ga0210247, IMG submission 155449) | Chrysochromulina tobin associated microbial communities from unialgal haptophyte culture, Seattle, Washington, United States - P3_16mM | ecosystem: Host-associated > Algae > Haptophytes >...
GCCGAAGCACGCGAAGGGGAAGTTCTCGCGACCAAAGGAAGCGCCTCGGCCACACGAAGATGGCCTAGGGTAAGAGCGAAAACGAGCGCGCGGGCACACGGGCCCCAGCAACACTTAACTCTCATCGGAGGATTCGACGACATGCGCGACATTGCGCTTCGAGAACTCCCCCCGAGGTGCAGAGGTGCCGAGTAGCACACAATCTGCCACGTGCATCTCCCGTAGGGGTTAATCAGGATGCGCATCGACTAGCTTCGAGGGTCCCCCTTGGGTCTCGAAACCTTGAGCAGCAGATCTCCCGATAGGTATCCCCATGGTACCCCATGCGCCCAATAACTCCCAAACGGCCGGGAGACATCTCCCCGCCTATCCCCTTTCCCCCTGGCTGGGCTACTGATGGCCCCGCCGACTGTCTCTTCACACGGTGGTTCACGGCCGCTTAACTGTTGGGGTCAAGCGGCAGGGAACATGTACGCAACGCGCGGCGGTGCTGCGTCCAACGCAACGTCGCGCCGCGAATTCATGGACGTGTCATCGAGGATGCTTCATATTGAGGCAGCGATCGCCAACGAAGCCTTTCAGCAGGCGCTTGGAAAGGTCACTGATTCATTGGGATCGGTGCCACCTGAGCTGTTGCTGGCGGCGGAGCGCTCGCATGTGGATGACATTGCCGCGCGGAAGCGATACAAGGCTGCGCAGGAGCGGTACCTGGCGCTCGCGGCCGCGGATGCGAGTGAGGGGCGCTCAACGCACGTATCGCGGACCATCCTGACGCTGCCGGCCGTTGTCGATCGACTCGCAGAATATGCGCGCACTGCTCAGCGGCTTCGCGCTCGGCGAAACGCCTTCGGCAAGTGGAGGGCGATCTTGGCGGACAAAGCCAAGGTGCTGCACCGCACGGCCTCGGCGGCTCACGCGGAGATGGAGCGGGCGCGACTGTCGATGGATAAGGCTCTTGAGGAGATTCAGCGGCAGGAGGTGTCGGTGCGAGCCCGCGAGCGTGCGCTCCCACAGCTCGAGGCCGAGGCACGCGAGATGGTCGAGCGCGCGGCCGCTGACGCCAAAGCCCTCGCGGCGGAGGCGCGGCTAGCCGAGCTTGAACGCGCGGAAGCGGCGAGGAAGCAGGCAGCAGAGCAGGCGGCGAGGCTCACCGACGCCGCACGGGCCGAGGCGGCGAGGCTCGCCGACGCCGCAAGGGCCGAGGCGGCGAGGCTCGCCGACGTCGCAAAGGCCGAAGCGGCGCGCATCGTCCATCTTGCGAGGGAGGAGGCGGCAAGCCAATTCTCTTTTGAGCGCGAAGAGGCGAGTCGAATCCTCGAAGCTGCAAAGGAAGAGGCGGCGAGGGCCATTGCTGAGGCTGAAGAGGCTGCCAGGAAGGCGGCGGAGGGAGTCCGACGCACGCTGACCGAACGCGAGGCCACACTGCTGGCGCGAGAGGCGGCGATGGCACGCGAGCTACTTGCCCTTGAGCAACGCAAGGAGCACCTGGCTAAGGTGGAGACCGACACGGCGGCTAGGTGGGCGGCGGCTGACTCGGCGGCCGAAGCGGCTGCGGCCGAGAGCCGCGCGGCTGCGGCCGAGAGCCGCGCAGCGGCTATGGCGGTGAGTGAGAGTGCGACGGCGCACGCCTCGGCGATGCGGGAGCAGGCGGAGGCGGAGGCGGCAGCGGCGAGAGCGCAGGCAGCGGCGGAGGCGGCGGCGGCGAGGGCGCAGGCGGCGGCGGAGGCGGCGGTGGCGAGGGCGCAGGCGGCGGAGTATGCCGCAACGGCGAGGGCGCAGACGGCTTTCGAGGCGGCGGAGGCGGCGGCGGCGAGGGAGCAAGCGGCGGCAGAGAGGGAGGCGGCGGCGTTGGAGCGCGAGACAGCGGCGGCGGAGAAGGTGGCGGCGGCGGCGGCCCTTATTGAGTCAACGACCGATACGGCCGCGTCGGTGGGGAGACTGTCGACGGCCGTGGCGGCAGCCAACGCGTTAGCCGAATCGGAAAGGAAGAAGGCGGCGGAGGCCATTCGCCAGCGAGATTCTGCACGCTCCGACTTTGCACGAGCGCGCGCCGAGGCGGAGGGGCTCGGCACGCAGCTCAAGGAGAACATCAAGGGGCGCGAGAAGTTGCAGTCTGAGCTCGCCCGATACAGCGGGATGGAGGAGCGGTACCGCGCGAAGGCCGAGGCACGGGCCGTCGCTCAGAGGGCATCGGAGCTGCGGGCGGCGGGTGAGCGGGTGGTGGCGCTCGAGAAGCAAGTCATGGAGCTCCAAGCGGCTCTTCGCGCCGCGGGCTTGGAGCATATCTTCGAGGGCTCCGCTGCCTCACTGCTACCCACGCCGTTGCCAGTGCCGGCGACAGCGGCCGTGCAAACTGCCATGCGCGCGGCCGCCCCAGCAACAGAGGTGCCTCGAAACGGTAGCACGGCGCGAGGCGTGGGCACGACACGGGGTGCCCCGTCACCGCGGCCCAGCACCACCTCACAGCCCAGCATTTCATCTCGAGCCACGACGCGGCCCACGTCCTCGGGCCACGCATCTCGCACAATCTCTGGCACATCGTCTCCTATCGCCATCCCTCCATCCGCATGGCCTGCGGTCCCTTCTCTATCTGCCTCCCCGACCCCTCCACGTCCCCCACCCTCCTCCGCGGCCGTCGCCACAGTCCTGCCCCCCCACCAGGCTGCGCCTGCCGTGGCGCCCTCGCCTCTCTCGCCTACACGTGCCGCCACCGCCTGGCCCGCGCCCGTCAATTACGAGCCCATCAGCACCGATCAGTCCATCAGCACCGATCAGTCCATCAGCACCGATCAGTCCATTAGCGGGGCATCCACATCGCGCTCGCCTGCTCCTCGGACCGCGACGGACACCACGGCTGCAGGGGATGACGTGGCCAACACGACAGTGGCGCCCGATGCAGCCGCAGCAGCAGAGAAAGCCGCCAGAGCTGCAGAAGCACGTGAGGCGTACCTTGCAGCAGTGTTTGCCGCAGAGGACAAGTTCATTGAGGAACGCGAGAGGCGTTCGCGTATCGAAGGAGGCGGAGCAGCGTAGCGGCTCGGCGATGCGTGACATGTCAATGACGCTCGTCCGTCGTCCTTCACTGTAGCCTATAATGTACACATGTGCCGCGCTCGTCGTGACTGTGGTACAATGTACGAAACACTCAAGTGCTGTACCCTTCTCGGATGCACAACGTGTGCATGCAGTCTGTGTCGGCCTTGAATTTGTGTGGAAGCAAATCCCCGAGAGTCTCCCACGCCTAATAAGGCCATTATGCAAGCAGCACGAGCGACGTTATCCGGCGACGAAGATCGAAGTCTTCTCTGACAATTCTGTTTCTTATTTCAGTTTTTGGACACGAAATGTGGCGCACGCTGGTCGTCCTGGTTGTCGCGTCGTTGTTGTCGTCGTTGGCCAAGCCGTTGGCGTTGTCGTTGGCCAAGCCGTCCAAGCGCTGTTTGAAAGGCACGCTTGAATGTCTCGATCCGTACGAATCACAGCTGCCTCGCGTTTGGCAAGTGGCCACACCGCCAGGAGTCCCGGGCAACACAACGATGGCGGTGCTAGATTCTCTTTTGGAGATGGTGTCATTCGCCATCGAGGAGAAGCATGACCGTCGACCATCGTTCATTCTTCGAGATCGGGTGTGGTGGGGCATGGGAATGATTGGCAACAAGTTTGCTCAGGCGCACAGCTACTTTGCTCTTGTGCAGGCCGAGGCAAGGAGAAAGGCTCCTGCCGGATTGACAATCTGTGAGGTGGGGCTGAATGGCGGACACTCTGCGGTGGTATTCCTGCAGGCAGCCGGCCATCGGTCACGATTGTACATGGTACAAGTTTGACGTACCAATGCCGTACGCGAAGACGGCTCAGAAGATCATCGAGCGCCTCTATCCTGGCCAAATGGAGTACCTCGAGGGCGACTCGCGTGTGACGAGCGCCGAGGCTCACACTCCACTGCTTGTGTGCACTCTTCTCACTATGGTGTGTGCGCTGTGTGTACTACAGGTGACGACCCCAAAATTTGCGAGGGAGCACCGTCGACGGGAACCACCACGCAGATGCCGTCATGCAGGATCTTCACGCTGCGCGGCACATGAGCCGCCCTGGGGCGCTGCTGGTCCTCGACGACATGGTGACACACCGCGACGACATGCGCCGGCCTGGCGTGGAGCGCTTTGCGAGCAGCGGCGGACTTACGGGGCTGGAAAACCTGGAATGTACTCCCGATCTGGTGATGGCCATCCCTGAAAAGCACCGCTTTGACTACAGCCGCACGGTCAAATATTGAAGTGCGCCCGCCGCTGCCGCGCGCCGATGCCACCTGCCCGAAGCGCGTGCGCCCGCCGCCGCGCTCATCCGGGGTGACGCCACCGCAATACATTCCTGCCAAACACCAGCGCTAATAGGAACGGTGGCCTCGCGTAGCCCTCGCGCCTCGACACGCTCCTGGGGGCTGCCCGGCTTCAAATCCCGCACCTTTTTAAAAATCCAAAAATCCCCCCCTCCCCCCCTCCTCCCCCTTTGCATGCGTCACGGCAATTTACTGACACCACACTGTACCGACGTGCGACCTCGAAAAGGTACCTTAATTGGCATCGACGGGAGCACAGCTTGAGAGCCGGCGAGTCAGCGCCGTATGGAGGCGATCGCGGCGGCAAGGGACGCGGCGAGTACCGAGGCTGCCCTGGAGATGTGGCAGCGTGCCCCGCAACAATTTCCCAAAGTTGCAGCCAATGCCCATGATTTCAACGCCAGTTGCTACTTGGCACTGACTTATGGCGCCTGTCGTAATCATACTTTACGCGAGAGCGACGCTGTGAGCGCCATCCCAAAGAGTATCATCCTCACGCACAGCAGTAAGGCAGCACTCAACCCAGGCCTGATTCCGTATCTGAAGGAGCTCAACCCTGGCTGGGGGGTGCGATTCTTTAACGACGAAGACATCCTGAGGTATCTGCGCACACAGCACCCACTCGGGCTTTTGACATACCAACAAATCAGCAATCATGCGCATCGTGCCGACTTTTTCCGCTACTACTATTTGACAACACATGGAGGCTTTTACTTGGATGCCGATAATCTACCGCTTGCGCCCCTGGACAATCTCACGGCTGGCATTGACTTCGTCACTACAATCGGAGCGATCGACTATGTTCATCAGGGCATCCTCGCCTCTGCACCGCATAATCCTGCACTCGACTGCCTGCTCGTGCAATTCGTAAGATTCCCCAACCCTCCCGATATCAAGCCCCCTATCCAACTGTGGGGAACACCCTGGATTTTTCCATACCACTTCTTTGTCCGCAGCTTCTTCCTCCTCTGTTCAGCGTTGATAGGCGCGCACTTGAAGCCTAACCAGCCGTACAACCTTTTTGGACTGCGGACTGTTTTTTGGCTGTATGACGATTGCTGCCGGACATGCTGGAATACATGCCATAGTACTCATAGTCACTTTGCTTTTGGTTCGGATCGACGGCCGGCGTTTGCGCTCGGCATTGTGAAACTGAATCCAAGGTTTGCAAAGCAACTGGCCAGTCTGAATGCCAGTGGGCTGAGAGCGGCGCCTTCGGCTGCGAGCGTGGCTGCAAGCGTGCAATCCAGCGCAAACACTCTCTACCAACCAATGAATCGTTTGGCTAGTATCTATGACGGTCACAACAAGCACCAGGAGATACTGCCCCTCAGGCAACTCATGCCAAAGGTTGGCTTCCCGCCTCTTTGCGTTGCAGGCCTACATTGACGCGAAACGGATAATGGTATGAATAAAGATAGTCGTATAAGAAGTTAGAAAGCAACCAAAGCAACCAACCCAACCAACCCAACCAGGACACTATTAATCATCCCGAGAACGCTCCACATGCGTGCCGTGTGCCGGCTCGAATATGCGGCTTTTCCTTTTGCCACTCGTATTCGAAAGCGAGCGCCGAACTACGACGTATAGTGCGTTGCATGTCGCGCTGCAGCTGGCGCGCGGGCTTCCACAGCGGCGGCCGGGTACGCGCGTTCGCAGTCAGCGCCGAGTTGAACATTTTATTTAAAGGACTCAAGAAGAAACTGCTCCTCACGAGCCCGGACAGTGCGGCCACAACAGCAACCGCGCTGAGAATGCATGCGCCTACAGTATCTAAAATAGGTTCACGTCGCAAAAACCTTCGCAGAAACCTTCCATTCTGCACGCTCCCGGTCTTGATGCTTGCGCCACTGACCCATCCCCCAGAGTACGCACAGACAAGGTCTCCCACGATGAATTCCAGCGCGGAAAGCACGAACGGCCCGTTGGAGATCACCCTCTGCGCAAACGCCTCCCAGGCTAGCCGTTGCACCGCCTGCCTCGCCTCGCTGCGCTTTGGTAATGCTTCAAGCCAGGCCTTAGACGACTGTGCGCCTGCGTCGCCTTCGATTGCAGAGGCCCTGCACAGCCAACAAGTAAAGGCGCACGTCAACCGCGTCGTGATCACCGTTCTTGACGAGGGATATTCTAATCTACTTTCGACCTTCGAGGCCATGTGCCAGCGCAATGGGCTTCCGCACACTTTGGCGCTCTACCTTGGAGACCGCAAGAGGTCCGCATTGATGGCGGCGCGTTCTGCAACTCATACTCGCAGCTCGACGCATCGTATCGTGCACTCGTGGGGTCTCGCCGCGTACTCGAGCCATGCCTCAGTTGTCGGCTTGCCGTGCGAGGTTGCTGGCCGCACTCGAGTGCGCTGCGGCATCTTCTACAACATCGGCCGCACCAAACTTCTCTTCGCCGCTCAGCTGGCCCACGCTGGCTTCTCGCCTATCAACCTGGAGCTCGATGTCCTGTTGCTCCGCCCTCCGCTCGCAGCGATTGCCCGCGTCGAGGCCGTCACCGCCGCGCAGCATCAAAACCAGAGCCTTGATGGCTGGGCTATGTTCTGCCACATAAATCGCCCCGCCGTGCGCTATAACCTTGGCTTTCAGGTCTACAGCGTGCCCGTCACGCGCCCCGTGACTCAGTTGCTAAAGTCTGCCGCCGTCGCCGCGTTCCATGATGCGAGGTGGGATCAGGAGCAATTCAACGCGGAGATGAACGTCATGCGGCTCAAGCTGGGCCGGCTCGAGATCTGTGCACACGCCCAGCGCACGCGAATGAGTGCGCCGTTACTGACTACGGCGGGCAGGGCGGCGCGCGCTGGCGAGTGGCTCGCCCAGGACCACCTCCCTGAGCTCCTCCACGAGCTCTACGTCGCTGGGGATGTGCGTGCTATCGGGCGACGCGCCAGCCGCGACGAAATCGGGGTCACGGCCGCCCATCTGATCGGTACGGTTTGGTACCGTCCCAAACTTCATTGGCTCATGAGCGCTCTGGCATACGACCCCGCACCCGCCCAGGTTTCCGGACGGCGCGGCTACGTGTACGTCGTCATGCCTGCCCACCTCCATCAGACACCTCTCACTCCCGCCCATTCGCTGTCACTTCGGCTCACCCTCGCCCTCGGTACTGCGCTGCATCGTACGCCCGTCTTTCCCATTTTCCCCAACGACGCACCATCCCTGTGCGAGGCGGCACGTGTGCAGCAGCGCACGGCTCCTGGGCTCAGCACGTCGCCCACATCGCCTCCCGCGCTCAATGCGACCGCCTGTAGTGCGCTTTACCAATCGCTCCAATTTGTGGCTGGGGCCGAATGCACCGCCCTCACCGATCTGCGGGCCTGCGAGGGCTCGTTCATGCCCGCGCCCTTTCTGCGGGGGCATCTGTACCTGAACCGATCAGCAATCCCGTGCCGCGCAATTCGGGCCTCGTGGGCCAAGGTAAGTAGCAGGCTCGAGCACCTCGCCCCCCTGCGTGGGGCGGCTGGTGCTAACGGCGGAAGCGATCATTCGGGATGCAGCCAACGTGGCGGTCACGATGGCGCCGACAACGGCAATCACAATGGTGGCCAGGACTGTATGGAAGGCAGGAGGCGACGGAGTGAAGATGATGAGCACGTAGCGCATCTGAACAACGGCACCGGCGTCGCTCTAGAAGCACCCTCACACGTGAACGCTGCGCGTGCAGAAGCCGCCCCTCAGGCGCATGCGCGCGCCCATGCGCCCCCCCAGGCAGCAGCGTGCGATCCGAATGAGGATCTCCTCGTCGTCCTTCTCGACGGCTTGCCCGAATCGGTCGCGTCGGGCGCCCTCTCGGCCGCAAACCTCTCTGCGCTCACCTCCTCGGCGCTCGACGAGTTGATTCGACCGTCATGGTCGGCTGCGGCCGCGAGCGAGTGGGAGCGTTCACTGGGGAAGGCGTGGGAGGCCGTGCCCGAGCACCTGCGCAACTCGTCGGATACGTGCCTGGCAAAGCATCTACCGTCCCAGTCGGATCCGCTACGCCGATTCTGCCAGTCCCGATCTTCGAAGATGCTCTCCGATGCGATGGCGTGGTACGAGCGCTGGCTGAATACGTCCATCTAGGCCCTACGAGCGCCCTATATAATTTAAGAACACTTGGTCGCTGATTTTTGGGTTGACGCCTGAGTGAGCAGTGTTCCAACACTGAGTGTAACACTACAAGCCTACTCGCGTCTGGGCGCGGTCCGGGTCAGGTAAAGAAATTAGCTAATTTGAGGAACGCGAACCACGATGCGTGGACCGTGGTCGACGCGCGCCGCGAGGGCGGCTGCCGCTCGACGGCCGGGTTTCAACACACAAGTGGTACCCGACGAAGCGGCCGCCGCGCAAGGGCTAGTAACCCTAAGTCGAGTAACGTACACTCAAGAAAGGCCGGCGGCGGTATATCCAATATCGGCGCGGCAGTGAAAATTCGGTACTGTGAACACATAATGTGTATACACCGAACATACTCCTCAGTAAACTTGGTCGCGTTGGTTGATTGGCGGTTCATCAAACTACACAAACGGCAGCCTGGTGAGCGCGACATCCCGGTCCCTGCTAAAGCTAGACCAGGCTCTGAATCGCGGTGGGTGGGCGGGGACACATAACACTCCCAGAACTGATACGCATCGATATTCGAAAGCGCCGATCGGAGACCGTCGGCACATTCTCGGAGCATGCCGCAGAGACCGGCAATACTTCACTCGCCGAATAGAGCAATATCAGCCCGCGCGCGGGCGGCATACGAACCGCATAACAGGGTGCCTATAAGGCTTTCCCCTGGGTATCCCCTTCCCCCCAAACGGCGGAGAGACCCCCCAATGGGTTCTCCCGCATCCCCCCTGTCTGGCTCCATGATGGATACCGTCCTGTAATCTGGCCCTTTCACGTTGGGTTCACAGCCGTGTAACTTTGGGCGTCACACGGCACAAATTTCCAGGTGCTGGTCGAGCTGAGAACGCTATTTTCCTGAGCTGAGATGCTCGCGTCGACATACTTGTGCCAGCCGCGAATTCTGCCGACGAGCGAGGCATGCGACGCTGAGGCCGCACTGCTGGCCACATGGTGCACCCTCGTAAAGTGGCACAGCCGCACCTCGGTGTGCGAACTCCAGGAAGAGCTTCCACAGCCAAGGGCCACGGTAGTGGAAATGGGGGGCGCTGGTGTGCCGAGTAGCACCCGTGATGAACTGCATCGCTGCATACGCATGGAGCAAGTACATGAGCACAGCACGCCAGATTCGTCGACGAGTCCATCGTCATCATCGAAAACAGGCAGGCGTGTGGCGATCGTGGAGTCGATGACGTCGAATTACTTCGCGTCACCTGGAGTGCCGTTAGCAGAGGAGCATCGGCGCACGGTCCACTCGGTCGGCTGCTGGGCACGACGGCACAACTACACGCTCGTGCTGCATCCAGTGCCACTGGCCGAGCTGAGAACCGGCTACAGCAAGGCTTACGGTCCACGCAGGCATTGGGGTGGGGTGTCCTTTGACAAGATCAACGATGTGCGTCACCGTGTCGTCGAACGCTATCTACGAGGCGGCGAGTACGATCATGTGCTACACGTGGACACTGATACGATAGCGCTGAACGTGACGCGCTCGCTGCATAGCTTCACGCGACATCCGGCCGCGATGCAGCTTCAGGTGCGGGAGAATGGCGAGGTCGCGGGGGCCACGTACCTCGCACGGCGGTCTCCGGAGGCACGATGCTTCCTCAAGCTATGGGATCGGCTTGGTCACATGACGCATCGCAACCCGCGCCCGATGCTCAACACTGACAATGGTGTGCTCCTCATGCTCATTGCGCGGCTGCTCGACACACGAAGCGCCCTCAAATGCGAAGCCGACGCCGTGGCCGCCGCCGGCCCGTCGAGCCGCGGGCAGCCGATGCCGCCGCCGAGCAGCCGTGGCCGCTGGCACGGCTTTTCGGCATATGCGTCGACGTACGTGCCGTGCTTTGCCGAGCATCTCACGCCGAGCCTGCTCCGTCACCGAATGCATGGCCACTCCTTCACACCTAAGATGGAGGTTATCACACCCACAGACGGTGCGCAGCCCGAGGCACGCCCCAAGCCGGTGCGACTTCCGTGGCTGCGCTTCCTCTTCCCACGAGAAGGGTGGCAGCGCTCGTTTGAGAACGCACACTTGGCCGAAGGCCAGCATGCGAGTCTCGTCAATTATCAGCCATCGACTGATCTGCTTGGGCACGGGTGGAAGGCGATGGGCCGCACCCTCGTGCCCTTATTAGGCGGCGCATGCGCGCCATTGAGTACGGAGCCGCTCCTAAAGCCCAAGGATCTAGGCGTCAAGACTACGACTTACCATCCCTCCAGAGCGCGCGGGGCGACCCGACAGATTGCTCGCGGGGAGGCCCTCGTAGCAGACGGAAAGGCCATTGCGATGCCACGGACGCTCTCGGCGGAACAAGAGGCAGCTCTCGCCATCCAGATGTGCTGGTGGCTCCACCCCGCACATGGTGCCGCAGCCTGCCGTGCCTGCAGCTATGTCGATGGCGATACGGGCCGCGTGCTGCTGCGCTACAAGCGCGTCGGGGGACCTCGTGACGCGGATGGACGGCATACGCTCTTGGAGCATCGGTTTAATCTTACGGCGCGCGACATGCGCGGAATCTTCGGCGTCTCCGGCTGCTGGAAGCGCGCGAAGAATGCTTCCTTAGTTCGGACATGAACACTGACACGGTGTAAGGAGGTGTGAAGGTTTTCGTATTGCGATTTCGTTCGTACCCCACTTTATTTGTGGTGTGTTAATATCGGAGGTTGCATGAAGTTGAAAAGAGGGTTTTATTTCACTAGTTCTCTAAAGAGGTTCATTGTGGGTTCTCGAGCGCCCTAGGGGCTAGGCGCTAGATTGGTTGTCTTCTAGGGCGAACAAAGTTAAGGGTGGTAGGGGGAATGCGAATTCAACCGTTCCACAGAGACCGGGGGCAGATCACAGATTGGTGGGATCCCCCCGGTGTCGGTCGTACGGGATAGCGTGCCGTTGTGCCGGGCGTACGGGCTCCCGTGGGGCCGTGACCCAGTCACATTCTCAGTGATTGCACCTCAAAAACGATGAGGACTGACACAGAGAGTCGTCTCCGTGGATTATCTTTCCCCGCCGAATCCGAACGCCATTAAAACGCCATGGCCGGCACCGGCGCCGATACGCGATACGGGGACATCACGAGCCATGGTATGTTTGCCTATGTTGTATCGCGTCAGATCCCAAGGCCCAAGCACCGAGAATTGAGAATTCGCAGTCCAAGGCTACTTCTTTCCAATTTTTGGTTTTACGAGTAGCTACCGAGGGCGTGTACAACGTGCGACGCGAGAGGCGAGCGTGTTCGTAGTTCGAGCTCGGCTGGGACAAGGCCGGCTGTGACTAAGGCTGTGACCCGGGGCGGAAACTTCTTCACGCGTGTCTTCCTGTGCTTCACACTTCTCAGGGATGTCAAGTATTAATCAGCCCCGAGAGCTGGCCCTGAGGCCGAGCTCTGAGTCCCACTCATTCCTGCATCCTGGAGGTCCAGATTCGAGGAACCGAGTGTAAGCGCTCATGCATGCATGGTATGTTGGTTTACAGACGTCTACACCCGCCCGCCGGCGCATACGCGATACGGCTCGGCGTCGAGCTGTTGCGGTAGCCACGGCAAGGCTAGTAGTTTCCAAACGGCGTTCGTGCATGCCTCTCTCATCGCTTCCTACGAAACGATTCCTCGATGCGCCCTGCCTCGTGATTGAATTTGGCCTTGAGCGGCGGCTGCCAATTGCTGCCGTGCATGTCCGTGCGCACGCCATCGGAGGCATTGTACGCATACTTCTCGAGCACTAGGGAGTGCGGATGGAAAGTGATCGCAGCGGTCTCGATCTGGTCTGCGTTGCGTGGCGGCTGGTAGCAACCCACTCGCGGGTGTTGGCGGATGCTGTACCCGTTCTTCCAACCGCATCTTCTGTGCACAGCGGAGAAGTTGTTAAGACCACCGGGACCTAATACGAAGCGCTCCACAACAGCGCGCCAGTAGGCTTGATTGATATTGCCGAGGTCCTCAGTCATGAAGACGCCTCCCTTGCGGAGATGCGGCCACACCGCCTCCAGCGTCGCCATCTGCATGTAGCTCTGATGCCCACCGTCGTCGAGGACGGCGTCGACTTGGCCGACCTCTGCTAGCACCTTGGCCCAAAAGGCTTTGGAGGACTGATCTCCGATCAGGATGCGATCAGGTGAACCAAACTCGGGATTCTTCTCGTAGATCAGGGTCTTTGGCGAAATGTCCACGCCGATGATTCGGGCCCGTGGCCCGAAGAACTGCCGCCACATCCGGAGGCTTCCCCCGCTGTAGATCCCAACTTCCATGAAAGTGAAGTTGTCCTGAAAGCGGAACCGGCCAAAGTGGCGCTCATATATGTCAAAGTAGTGGCGACTCTTCCAGACGCCAGGGCCATCGATCACGCTGTCAAAGTAGGCTAGAAGCCGACTTCTGCCGTTGTACGCAGACGGTGCCTCCTGTGCCATGCTCTTACCGTGCTCCAAGAGCATTTTATTTTGTGCCGGGTCAAAAACAGAAACCGCTCCTCACGAGCCCATGAGTTAGGGAGCGGCCGACGCACCGCAACGCGAATGCATGCGTTTCGGAATCTATTTAAATTAGGTTCACTTCCGTTTTGTTCACACACAGTGTTCACACGCCTCGTCCGAGGTCCCTTCACACGAATGCTTCGGTTGCAGCTCTTCACTGTGTCCTGTTTCACTGTTAACAAGAAAGCCCAATGCTTGACTTGGAAGCTCAGAAGCTGGTCGTTGACGGCAAACTACGCTGCTGGCTCGATATCGACGTGAACGACTCCCGTGCCTCGTACCAACGAGCAGTTGATTTCGTCGGAGCCAAAAATCTCA
>Ga0210247_102116_pt1 | contig 13169 bp, 8 predicted proteins | sample ChrtobMetP3_16mM_FD_155449 | JGI IMG/M metagenome (GOLD analysis project Ga0210247, IMG submission 155449) | Chrysochromulina tobin associated microbial communities from unialgal haptophyte culture, Seattle, Washington, United States - P3_16mM | ecosystem: Host-associated > Algae > Haptophytes >...
CTCCTTGCAAACCCAGGATTCCGAAATTCCCGATTCCACTTCCGGCCCCCAGCGCTCCTTGCAAACCCAGGATTCCGAAATTCCCGATTCCACTTCCGGCCCCCAGCGCTCCTTGCAAACTCGCTAACCTTGGCTAATTCCCAGATTCCTAATTCCAATCCCGGCCCCGAAAGGCCCCCAAGGCCAAGAGGTTTAGGATTCCGAGAGTCCGAAGGTTGAAATTACATTTCCCCTACTGTAATGTCACACAACCCCAGACCATTCACACCGACTTCTTTCACACTTTCACTGGGAAGCCCTCGAGGCGCAAGGTCGTCATGGACAAGTCCGATCGACAGCGCGTCGGCAACGGGCCCGAGGCTTCCAGGCCGCTGCCGCCGCCACCGCCGCCCCCGTCGTACGGCCGCAGCCGTGGCCGCCCGACGCACGGCTCGCGTGGCGCCGATATCCCGTGCATGTGCCGCTCTCCGGAGTCACAAGGCTTCATCTACCCTCCGCCGCATTGCGTACGCTTCCAGCCGCGCTCTCGGCAGTCGCTGCTCGGATCGCCGGCGCACCTCTGCGCGGGCTACTTCCACACGGACCGCTGCTTTGAGGCCGAGTCGGCCGACGAGGCGTCGGGCACCTTTTGCCTCGCGCCGCTGCCGCCGCCGCCGGAGCGGTTCCTCAACGCGCCGCTGGTGTGCGAGCGCAAGCCGAACACGATCCTCATGCTGCGCGTGCAGAGCGCGGCCGAGGAGATGTACCTGTGTCGCTACACGAACTGCTTCCGTGGCTACGCCAACTCGCTGCACGCGGAGCAGTTTATGATGGAAGATCCCGAGTTGCTCCGGTTGCTTCGTGCGCAGGTGCTCCGTGGCCACTGAATCGCCTCTGATCGGCCTCTGTGTGCCTTCGACTGGCTGCTGACGCCCCCTCTCCCGCTGCCCTCTCACCACGCAGCCGGTGCGCGAGAGCGAGCACGGTCCTCGCACGCTCCTGATGACGCTCCTGATGACGCAGCAGCCGTGTCACTTTGCCTCCGGCCGCGTCGAGAATGCCCATGCGACGGGTAAGACGTCGTGCACGCTGCGCCTGCTGCGCTGGTGCAAGCGCGAGCGCCTCGCCGCCCGTGGCATCGACCTCAGCATACGGATCGCGCGCGTCTTCCGAGCGGCGTGGACTGATGAGTCGGCCCATCGAGATGAGGTGCGTTCTGATGACGCCTGATGACGCCTGATGACGCCTGATGACGCTTGATGACGCCTGATGACGCCTGATGACGCCTGATGACGCCTGATGACGCCTGATGAATCGGCCCATCGAGATGAGGTGCGCGGCTCTATTCGCTCAGCTCGACTGCTCAGGCATGCATGTGCTCACCACAGCGCCCTGTCCCTCTCGATTTTGTGACAGGAGGAGCTTGCCGTGTTTGGCACTCGCTCGGCGCGCGCGCGTGACGGGCTGCGGCTGTTGATGCGCGCTCCTCGTGTCGAGGTGGCCATGCTGACTTGTGAGGATTGGCAATGGTTGCTCTCGCATTGCGACGAGCGCGAGGTGCGTTCTGATGACGCCTGATGACGTCTTGTTGGAGAGCAGCCTCACCTTGGGCAACTGATGACGCCTGATGACGCCTGATGACGCCTGATGATGCCTGATTGCCACTGATTGAGGTCTCTTGGGAGAGCCTCACCACGGACGTCACTGATTGCCTCTGATGACGCCTGATGATGCCTGATTGCCCCTGATTGAGGTCTCTTGGGAGAGCCTCACCACGGACGTCACTGATTGCCTCTGATGACGCCTGATGACGCCTGATGATGCCTGATTGCCCCTGATTGAGGTCTCTTGGGAGAGCCTCACCGCGGACGTCACTGATTGCCTCTGATGACGCCTGAGTGCTTCTCTGCGTGCCTCACTTGCCGTCGCCGTTTCAGACGCGCCTGGTGGAGGCCTTCCGCTTCATGCACGAGCGGCTGCCCGAGGGCTGGCATGAGATGGAGGACTGCCCGGAGCGGCGCGCAGCCTTCGCAGCAGCATGGGTGCGCCAAACGAGTGGCCAGGCGGCCGTGGTCACGCTGCGCGCCCAGAACGACGCGTACTACTCGCGCGTGCTGGCCACGCTCGCCACGACCGAGCCAGAGGCGCCTGCGTGCGAGCTGTGTGACGAGATTGACGAAGCAGAGGAGGAGGAGGAGGAGCTTGAGGAGCCGCTTGAGGCGGCGGCGGCGGCGGCGGCGGCGACGGCGGCGGCGGCGGTGGGCGTGAGTGCACTTGAGCTTCGCTCTCCGGAGGAGATGACGTCGACCTCGTCCGTGCAGGGTCGAGGCGAGCCTCCTTCTGCGTCAATCTCGTCAATCTCGTCAATCTCCGTGCGGGGTCGAGGCGAGCCTCCTTCTGATGAGGGAGGCAATCAGCATGCAATCAGAGGCCATCAGCATGCAATCAGAGGGCGGGGTCGAGGCGAGCCTCCTTCTGTGAACGAGCCTCCTTCTGTGAACGAGCCTCCTTCTGCGGGTCGACGACCTGGCGACGAGGGCGGCCGAGGCGGCGGCGAGGGCAGTTGGGGCGATCGAAGCCGTGGCAGTGCTGAAAATAGCTCGTGGGGCGATCGAAGCCGTGGCAGTGGCGAGAATAGCTCGTGGGGCGATCGAAGCCGTGGCAGTGGCGAGAGCAGTTGGGGCAACCGAGGCCAGGGCAGCGCACCGGTCGCGAGGTATCGCCCTCCACAGCAGCGCGGCAGCATCAACAGCAGCCGTGATAGCAGCGACAGCAGCCGCTTTGGCGGCGACAGGTTTGGCGGCGGCGACAGGCAAGGCGGCGGTGACAGGTTCGGCGGCGGCGACAGGCAAGGCGGCGGTGACAGGTTTGGCGGGCTCGGCAGTGGCCCCGGGACGCGCTGCCAGTGCCAGCGCCCAGCCCACGCCTCCTTTCAAGGGCTGACCACGTACGCCCCGCCCCATGCCGTCACGTGCACCAGCCTCCCCCATGGATACCGCAGCTTATTGGGCGACCTGTCCCAATTCTGCCGTGCCTTTTATCACGCGAACCAGTGGGAAGCGGACGTGTTCTTGTGCCTCGGCCAGCCGCTCAACGCGGCGGGAGATGCGCTCGAGATCCCCGGAGATGCGCTCGAGATCCCCGGAGATGCGCTCGAGATCCCCGGAGATGCGCTCGAGATGCCGGCCGCCGAGGCCAGCGACGTCGCACTGTATGCCAAGGGCGACAGGAGGGGCGAGCGCGGTCGGCGCGACGGGCCGGTGGGGGCTCCTCGATGGGGGGAGGTCGATACGCGCGACAGGTGCTTTTGCTCCAAAGCACAGGTGACCATCGTAGCGCGCGTGCTCGGTGCCCAGAGCGGCGCTGACCTGTACGTCGCCAGGTACGCCAACTGCTTCCGTGGTAACTCCACATGGCATCCAAGTGCTCACCACGGCGCCATCTCCCCGCGCCTCCCTCTTCCCCACAGGTACGCCAACTGCTTCCGCGGGCGCTCCGAGTGGAACGTGCATGCCGAGGAGTTCATGCTGGCGGATCCCCAGCTGCTTGCGCTGCTTCGGGGGGGGTCGGACGCTGGTGGCGATCGTGCACGCATCCTTCGGCTCTACATGAGCTATCAGCCCTGCCACCACTCAGGTGGTCGGCTGCCCGAGGCGAAGACGCCCGAGGACGCACGCAAGCAGCTCGAGCTCGCCGCGAGGCGTAAGGACCAGGGGCACCCGACGAGCTGCTCGGAGCGCCTTCGCGCCTTTTATGAAGCCGAGATGCGCGAGCATGCAATCTCGCTAGAGCTCGTGGTCGCCGACCTCTATAAGGCCATGTGGACGGAGGACCTGATGATCGAGAGGGCGCCCGACGACTGCGTTCGAAGCTCGACTTACTGCGCCGACGCCGCCTCGGCACGGCAGGGCATCCTACTGATGGTAGCCGATGCGCCCGGAGTGACGATGCGCGCGACTGACGAGAATGACTGGGCCTACCTGGCGACCCTGTGCGACCCGGCCGTGGCCGAGGCGTACGCGACGCGTGGCCAGCTGAACCACCTCCACGATCATATGCATGCATGTGCTCACCACGGCGCCCTTTCCCCACAGGTACGCGACGCGTGGCCAGCGGGGCTCGGCCTTCTCGCGTGTGCACGTGGAGCTCCGGGCCAAGCTCGACGGCGTGCTGTCCACCTTCCTGCGCTCGCTCCTGGAGAGCCCGCCGCGATGATCGGGGCATTCCGGTCCACTAATTCGGTTGTACGTCGCGCTCACGTGGTGGTGGTGGTGGTGGTGGTGCCGGGCGGGTTTTGGGGTTTTGGGCCGAGTAGAAATGCATGCGCCATAACTATGATCCACGCACCTACATTGGTATCTTCAAGCCATGAGAGCCGTTCAAACAGATGGTCTACTTATGCAGATGAGTACGCGCTTCAACGCTTCAATCAAGGGAAAATATGCGGGTAAGCGCCGGTCTTCCAAGTGGTGGTCGTCGAGTTATCGACGGACACGTAATACGTTGGGCTGTCCGGCATGAACACCGGGGACGCCGGGGCCGTCGCGAATGGCTCGTCACGCCGATAGAAGGACGCAAACTTGGTGGGCGACAGCGGCTTGTGAATCTGTAGAATCTTCTTGCGCGTCTCGGGATACAAGGTGCTGTGCGTCAACTGCCCAAAGGCCACTGGCGCAGCCGGAGAGCCAGTCGTCTTATGTTCGTCGCGCGCGACAGGCCTGTGCTGGGGGTATTTAGAGGCCATGCGCGCCCTCCTCCGCGTGAGGTCCAAGGCGGCCGCCCACGCGAGTCCTCAGCAAAGGGGCCGAGGAGCAAAAAACGAAACAGCCAAATTCACAGAGGCTTGATTTCCAATGCATCACGAATTGGCTCGTGTCCTCTGCATGAGTCAGTCAGTCAGAAATGTCGCGGTTCCCCCGCGCTCAACACACTCCGTCTCAAAGTACGGCTCCGCTGCCGCTCGGTCTCTCAAGTCTCAACCGCAAAAGACATTCAAACCCCGAGAAAGTAATAAGTACTCGCTCTCTGGGCTACGGGCTAAGTATTGAGAATTGTAGAGAATTGTTGCTACAGTGAGGTCGTGATCACCCAGCGTGTCATCAGCAAATGACGTAAATACTCACACGTCACAGATTCAGCGTGGTCGATGCGGTACTCTTAATAAACGTACACCCACGGACCACATCACGTCGAACATCACGGTTCCACATTGGCGCGTTGGGCCGATTGAGGTCACAAGAGGTCGGACACGCGTCTTTAACAGTTACATACTATAATACACTTGTACACACACGCGCACTCACGACGAACGGTCACGATTAAGTCACGATTGTGGCGCGTGCACGCTGCGCTGTCTAGAGCTCTCTACTGTATCAGGGCCCGCGATGGACCGCGTCTTTAACCGACTCCAGCATACACGCATAGCTGTTGGTCCCGGAAGCTGATGCCTGCCTGCCTGCCGCTGCGCAGTCGGCCAAAGCATACTCACCGCGCAGCGCCCTCTCCCTTCCGTACACGGTGTGCGTCATTTTCGAATCATCATTCGCTGCTCTGGTTGAGGACCAGCGGCAACTGTGCGCGCCGTCACGAGCACTCTGGTTGAGGACCAGCGGCAACTGTGAGCGCCGTCACGAGCAGCTCGTGTCATTCACATCCAGGATCACGCGCGCCGTCACGAGCAGCTCGTGTCGTTCACATCCAGGATCACGCGCGCCGTCACGAGCAGCTCGTGTCGTTCACATCCAGGATCACGAGGTGCTCGGCGATCAGCCAGAGGAGATCGCGATCGAGCAGGCCGAATCGGCAGCCCGCGGGCGCCGACGTCGTGGGAACCGCGCCGTCGTGGGCACCATCGCTCACGTCCATGGCGGCGCCGTCGTGGGCACCACCGGTTGCAGCCGACGGCGACGTCGGCGCCTCCCGATGGCCGATGAAGAGGAGACGCACACGCACCCAGTTGAATACCCGAGCCGTCCGAAGGAGGGTGCGGTCCGCCAGCGCCCTCGGGACCGAGCACAGGTTGGGCGTAACGGTCACGCATGCAGAGCAGCCATCTGGAGCCCCGAGCTTGAGCACGCACGAGAGCGCCACGAGCATCGCGCCGTCGCGCTCGTCAGGAGCTGGCACATCCTGTATCGACGCGTTCCTCCGGATCTCGTCAGGCTCGTCAGGCGCTCGGTACGACGCGCTCCCCTCGGCGCGCGGCCTCAAGAGCTCGGAGCTGCGATGGGTCTGACTCATCAGCTTGCCCAACTCCCATTCGTAGGATTGTTCCAGGACTCGGCCGACGCTCGCCGGTCTCCTGCCCACTTCGAACCGAAATTCTGCCTGGTCTCCCCACTTCTCGCTCGGCGTGCGCAGCATGCGCCCGTCGCTCTGGCGCGAAAACAAGCACTCGCGAACCACGAGCGGGGCGGCGGGACTCCCACACACCTGTGGGGAAGGGGGCGGCGGGGCGCCGTGGTGAGCACCTGATCGCGAACCACGAGCGGGGCGGCGGGACTCCCACACACCTGATGAGGGACGCAATCAGATGCAATCAGAGGTCAATCAGAGATCATCAGAGGTCATAAGAGGCGAGACTCCCACACACCAGTGGTACAGCCATCCCCGTAAGCGCGGCACCGATGGGCTCCACCGCCCTCACGGCCGCTTCGGCATTGCGCTGCTGGTGCAGCTTGGCCCGCAGGAGCGAGAGGAGGTCCTCCCGCTCGATGCACCGTTGCAGCTCCGCCTCACTCGTCCTCAGCCGCTTGAGGTGCTGTCGAAGCTCCTTGGTCGGAAGTCTTGTTGTCGCTGCGTCGACGGCCGACGCGCATGCCGCCGACGCGGACGCGCACGCGCACGCGAGTGCGTCGGTCGCCTCGGCGGAGGCGGCGGCGCCAACGGCAGCGTCGGCCGCGCCGCTGACCTCTGCGCCGGTCACGCTAGCGGGTACGAAGGGCGGCGCGCTTGCCGAGAGCGTCGAAGGGGTGGCGTTGCGGATGTGCAGCGCGGCCAACCGGCGGATGAAGGGCACCAGCGGCACGAGCCAGGTGGCGGGCGGGATGAGCACGGGGTAGAGTCGGTCCGCAAGCAGGGGAAAGTCCGAGCGCACCTTCGCGAGCGCTTCCGTCACGGCACCCGCGCTGTCCGCGTGTAGGAGCCAGTGCACGTTGCTTGGGTGGCCCCACGGCGCCGCACGCACGACGCGCACCGGGCCGCCGAAGTACGTCTGCCAGTCGAAGGCGTCCCAGGCACGCGCCTGAGCGGCCGGGGCCGGCGACAGGTCGTCGATGGACGGCAGGTGTGGCGGGAGCGGCACGCACACGCACTCGCTCAGCCCGCCCGTGTCCTGCTCGATCCAGTGGAACTGTACGAGCACGCGCTCGACGAACTTGAGGGTGACGTCGGCGCGCGGAAGCTCGTTCGGGTTGCCGGGCACCAACCGATGGTTGACGAGTTTGGCCAGGTAGCCGATGTCGCCGTGCGCTGCCTGATAGTTGTCAAAGTTGGGCAGGAAGACGAATGAGCTTCCGCGCTGCGGCTCGCGCAGGCAGCGCTGCACGAGAATGCGGTAGCGCGGCTCGAATAAGTGAAGGCCGACGGTGGTGCCGATCTCTGGATGCTGATTGTAATAGAAGATGGAGCGGATGAGCGTGGGGGGAGCCGCGACAGGCTCGGACATCGACGATCTTCGCCTAAGCTAGTGGAACCCTATTTCCGGTCAAGTTCCGCACGCAAACGCTCGTCGAGCGGCGAGACCGGCGAGACCGGCGAGACCGCAGCACAGCCGCTGGCGCAGTAGTGGGAAGCGCAGCGGGCTCAAGAGCGGGCTCCCTGCGGTCCTCCACGACATCACGTACACGCACAGGATGATCCCGCTAGCAAGAATGCTGGTCCTTCTACCTTACCCTTCATGCGAGTACTGCGGATTCGACTGCCGCTGTTATGTTACGAAAATTCAAGGTCCTTCGTGGTTAAGAAATCCCCCCTACTGAGATTTTTTTTCGTCTCGGATCCAATCCCCGAAGCATCGCGCGCATCAAAAATGGCGTTCGCTCTCCTCTGCTCCGCTCTGTCGCTCGCGCCCTCGGCGTCGCTCTCGCGCCCGGCCGTCAGCCGTGCCTCGACACCGACCATGCAGCTGACCAAGAAGGTGCGCAACTCGCTCAGCACACTCGGAGCGCCCACCGGCGCTGGTGCAGAGCGCAGCGCTTGCGAGCTCTGCCGTGCGAGGATCTGGATGGTATCTACATCTGCGCGGCGCGCCCGGCTCGTGACACGTGCCTGACCGTGCTCGGCATGCATGTGCTGCTGCGCAGGTCGTCAGCTTCGACCAGGATGGCCTCTTCGAGGGCCGTGAGATTTCGGTGGCCAAGCCGCCCGTGCGCCTGCTCGAGCGCATCGAGGAGCTGCGCCTGCTCTCGTCGATTGCGGACGCTGGCCTGCTCTCGGGCGCCGAGGACGCGGGTCTCTTCTCGAAGCTCGAGGCGGCCGGCGCCTTCAGCAAAGCCGAGAAGCTGCTGCCCCTCGCCGACGACCTCAAGCTCCTCAGCACTGCCGAGTACCTGCTCAACGTCCCGGCCAACCTGCTCGCCCTCGGCGCCGTCGTGCTCCTCGGCGGCGAGTTCGCCCTGATCACGGCGGTGCCCGATGACAACGCGGCGCTCCTCGGCGTTCAGGTGGTCACCGGCCTGCTCGCGGGCGGCGGTGCGGTCGTCCTCCTCGCCTCCTCCTTCCTCTTCAGCCTCCTCCAGGGCACGAACTAAGCGGCACCTTGTTTGCACTGCATCCGCCCCTCGCGGCCACTCCCCCCATAGCATCTCTGACGCAGCGGTGCATGGCGACTCCGGCGCCGTGTACTCGCACGTTGCGCATCCTGCACCTCTGTCACGGTTTCACTAAGTCGGCTCGGCGATGCGGCTCCCCCGTCTGACCGAGAGATCTGATATTGAAATTATTATGTGCGACTCTTAGCGACGTGGCTGCGGCTGCCGATGATGGCGTGAAAACCTAGTTCTGTCAGACCGCGGTTCGATGAATCTCGAGGACCATTTTCGGATTTCCATTCGGGGATTCCCTTCCTATTTCGGGACGCAATGGCCGCGAGAGGCAGCTTCGTGGCGGCCAACGCAATGGTCGACGCGCTCCGTCGCGGCGACGAGGCCATGGCCGTGGGCCTCATCGACAGGGTAACAGGAGCGGCCGACCTCGGCCTTTGCCTGCTTCGTGCATGTGAGACTGGTCACCCTACGTGCACGAGGCTGCTGCTCGCTGCCCACGCCGCCGTCGACCATGCAGCCAGTGTCGGCTACACGCCTCTGTTCGCCGCCTGCGGCAAAGGCGACGGCGGCTGCGTGCAGATGCTGCTCGCTGCCCACGCCGCCGTCGACCAGGCAGACAGCAACTGCCTCACGCCTCTGATCTACTCCTGCATCAAAGGCTACGGCGACTGCGTGCAGCTGCTGCTCGCCGCCCACGCCGCCGTCGACCAGGCAGCCAGCAACGGCACCACGCCTCTGCTCGCCGCCTGCGACAAAGGCGACGGCGACTGCGTGCAGCTGCTGCTCGCCGCCCACGCCGCCGTCGACCAGGCAGCCAGCAACGGCGTCACGCCTCTGATCACCGCCTGCGACGAAGGCTACGGCGACTGCGTGCAGCTGCTGCTCGCCGCCCACGCCGTCGTCGACCAGGCAGCCAGCAACGGCCTCACGCCTCTGATCTACTCCTGCATCAAAGGCTACGGCGACTGCGTGCAGCTGCTGCTCGCCGCCCACGCCGCCGTCGACCAGGCAGCCAGCAACGGCACCACGCCTCTGATCGCCGCCTGCAACAAAGGCGACGGCGGCTGCGTGCAGATGCTGCTCGCCGCCCACGCCGCCGTCGACCATGCAGACCGCAACGGCCTCACGCCTCTGATCGCCGCCTGCATCAAAGGCGACGGCGGCTGCGTGCAGATGCTGCTCGCCGCCCACGCCGCCGTTGACCAGGCAGACCGCAACGGCGCCACGCCCCTGATCGCCGCCTGCGACAAAGGGCACGGCGACATAGTCAAGGTGCTCGTGCATGCTGGCGCACGCACCGACTTGCGATGCAGTGCGGCCACAGCCCTCGATCTCGCAGAGGCCCGAGGCCACACCGCCATCGCAACATTCCTGCGCAGCCGGCGCCGCGCACCTGCGACGATCGCTGCGGTCGCTCCGGTGTCGAGTGCGGAGCGTGCGGCAGCCGAGCGGGCAGCCGAGCGTGCCGCTGCGGCTCTGCTGGCTGAGGAGGAGGCGGAGGCTGCGCACAAGCAGCAGGCGCACACGAAGAAGGCGAGCAAGAAAGCCAAAGCCAAGCAGGCAGGGGCGAGTGAGGCGAGAGCGTCGGCAGCGAGTGCGTCAGCGGCCGCGAGTGGCAGCGCCGAGGCGGACAGCGCTGTGTTGGCGGCGGCTGGCGACGAGGACGTTGTTGGTCCTCCTGCTCCTTCTGCCGCCGCCGACGAGGCGCTGCGTGTGGCCATGGCGGCCGCGCAGTACGAGGGCCTGGTCGGTGCGATCGAGGAGCACCACGCACTCGCAAGCGAGGATGTGTTGGCGGAGGCGAGGGCGATGCGCGAGCGCTTGCACAAGAAGCGCAAGCAGGAGAGCCAGAAGCTGCGTCGCAAGCACGCGGCGGAGATGAAGATGCAAGCCAGCCTGTCGAAGCTGTCGCTGCACGAGGTCACACAGTCGCCGCCTGCCACAGGCTCAGCATCCGCAGAAGCGGCGCGGGCATCGGAGGCCCCGGAGGCACCCTCGGTGCCGCCTGCAGCTGTCGCCCTCACGCTCGCCGAGCTTGCGGCGGCGACGGACGGCTTTGGAGAGCAGCGGCTCATCGGCAGCGGCGGCTACGGCAACGTTTTCACCGCGGATGCGCTGTCGTCGCTGCGGCCCGAGGCGCTGCCGCTCTGGCTGCGCCACAAGCCCGTCGCCGTCAAGCGCGCCAAGTCGGGCGTGCACGATCTCGCCGACCTGCAGCGCGAGGTGAGTGTGCTGCAGCAGTGCAGCCACCCGCACGTGCTGCCGCTGCTCGGCTACTGTCTGGAGCACGGGGCGCCGCCGTGCCTCGTCTTCCCGCTGATGCGCGGCGGCAGCCTCGCCGATCGGCTGTGGCCGAAAGAGGCCGACTCCGAGCACCTGCGCCGCCTCGGCCTCGGTGCGTCGCTGAGCCCTCTGATGTGGCACCAGCGCCTGCGCATCCTACGCCAGGCGACCGACGCGCTGCTCTACCTGCACACGCGAGTGCCTGGCGGCAAGGGTGCCGTCGTGCATCGCGACTTCAAGCCCGAGAACATCCTGCTCGACGACGAGCTCAACGCCTACCTCGCGGACACGGGCTTCGCCAAGATGGACGCCGGGACCGAGGCGTCGAAGATGAAGAGCGCGTCGAATGCGCTCTACCTGACCCGCGGCTATCTGGACCCGAGCGTTGTCGAGGGCGGCGCGTACTCAGCTATGACGGATGGTTGGGCGCTGGGCATCACGCTGCTCGTGGCGCTTACCGGCCGCTCGCCCCTGAGCATCATCACTAGGTGCGAGGAGGACTTCGATAAGGACTTTGAGGACATCGATGCAGTACAGCTTGCTGACGCTACTGCAGGCTGGCCGCCACATGTGGCAACGAAATTCAAGGACCTTGTCCGGTCTGCTGCTTCGGGTCTGTGCCATGGCACGAGTGTGCGGAAGAGGCTCAAGGTGTCCGCTGCACTGGCGACGCTCTCAAGCCTGGCTGATGAGGATGGGAGCAGAGGCACAGGCCGCGGCGCGCTCGACGGTTCGGTGCTTTCAAGCTCGGAGCCGCCCGCGAGCACGGCGGCTGGCTACGTGCCCACGCCGCTCTCGAAGCAGGTGCGTGAGATGCGCAAGGGCTCCGATGCGCACAAGGGCATCAAGGACAATATGCTGCTCGCGTTCAGCAGCGTCATGTCTCGACTCGACGCCATCTATGCAGCGAGGGCGGCGAAGGCGCCCGAGGGCTTTGAGGAGCGCATCAACTATTGGCATCGCGAGTGTAGCATGCGGGCCGACCTGAAAGATCGGCTGCACTCGCTCCGCATTTGGGCAAATGCCGCGCGCCACCTCGACGACGATCGTTGGCGCCGCGATGGCCCACGGGGCGAGGCGGAGGCGTCGCAGCTAGTGTCCGCGGTGAAGACGGCGATTGAGGCGCTCGAGGGCACTTCATCACGTTGAGTATCATGGCGGCGATGTGGATGTGCGGCATCCTAGTCGAATATTACTTCCGAATAGATATTAGATTGTACGAAAAAACTAAGGCATACGATACGTAACGCTCGGCGACGGGCGAGAATAGAATGAGTTGAGTCAGAGGTGCGGTGTCGCGAGACAAGTGTCTAGTGTGAAGTGTGAAAGACGGGTGCTAGATGGGTATGCGGTATCGTGCGCCGCGCCCCCGACGGGAGGCTCTCGCATGGTCCGTCTCGTCGGTGGAGATATTTCTTCAAAATTTCTACGAGGAAAACCATGTGGAGGAAAACACGGAGAGATCAGAGAAGTCTCCACCCTCGGCTCGTCCACTTGCAGTGGTTACAAAGCGATGAAGAATCGAGAGCGATATCACTGTACACTGAGCCCTCCGCGCTCCGCGGCGGCAGACCGGGTGGTAGGGGACTAGGGGCACCCCGCCGCGTCGCCGCGAGACGAGATCGAGGGTGAGCATCGCACGCGTCCCGGTTGCTATTATGCTAAAGCATCCGATCGGCTCCGAGGGCGCGCCACCGACGCACGCGCGCGCCTCGCGCCGCCGCCGGCGCCGCTCGCTCACGTCAGGTGCAGACCGCAGTCCCCACATGGATCGTTACGTCAGTTACTTCAGTAATTACGTCAGGTGCAGACCGCCGTCCACGGGGATCGTCGCGCCCGTTATCATGCCCGTCTGCTCGCCGACCAGAAAGTCAACCGTCTGGGCGATCTCGTCGGGAGCTGCCCAGCGCTGGATAGGCGAGCGCACGAGCATGCGCGCGTCGAGCATCGCCCGCCCCTTTTCGAGGTCGCCGCCTCCCATCTGGAGCCGCGCCTTATCCCATTCGGCGGTGTCGGTGTACCCCGGAGACACGGCGTTGACGCAGATGCCGCGCTTGGCGGTGCGCATCGCGTACATGCGAACGGCGAATTCCATGGTGGCCTTGCCCTGGCCGGGCATGTCGTACCCTACGCGCGGAGTCT
>Ga0210247_102117_pt1 | contig 13159 bp, 7 predicted proteins | sample ChrtobMetP3_16mM_FD_155449 | JGI IMG/M metagenome (GOLD analysis project Ga0210247, IMG submission 155449) | Chrysochromulina tobin associated microbial communities from unialgal haptophyte culture, Seattle, Washington, United States - P3_16mM | ecosystem: Host-associated > Algae > Haptophytes >...
GGGGGGAGCGAAATCCGTTTGAGTTACTTTCCAAAACTGCCGAAAGATCTAAGATGGAGCCACGGATGGTGCCGCCATTCGCGATTCCGTCTTCGGCGAGACGAGCGCGACCGTCTTCGGCGCGACTTGCGCGAACCGCCGACTCGTTCCGCACGCTGTCCTTACGCACTCGCGTACGGCTTCTCACCGAGCTTCAACAATCTGGATCCGTACCCGCCATCACGATCGAGGAGGCGCGAGCCAAGAGCCCGGCCGAGGCGCTGAAGACCGCAAAGTGTCACACGCTGAGCGAGATTCGACTTGCGGCGCGCGCGTCGCACGAGCTGCTCGTGCCACTTGACGTGGCGTCGGGCTTGTACTTGTCATGGACGCGGGCTCGTACCAGGAGTGCCGCTGACTCCCGCTTGAAGAGAAGCTCGGATACACCAGTACTGAGCCCGCCGGCACTCGACAATTGGAATATGGCGGAGGGGGGCGCGTCGTTATTCGACAACGACCTTCCAGTCGCCTCGACCAGCAGCGATGAGGTACCGAAGCTCCGGTGGGCTCAAACCGACTTGCCGCTTGACCCGGCCTCGTCCTCGAAGATGGCGCGCTTGAACCCGCCGCCGCGCCCGCTGCCGTGGCCGCACTGGCTTGTTGGCGTGCTGTGTGCACTCGCTGGATTGCTACTCCTTGGCGGCGTTGAGTTGTTTACAGGGTATGCGCTGAAGGTCACATTCGTCATCAACCCAGGCCCGCCCGAGCCACCCTACGCGCCGCCCAGTCAGCCCCCGCCGCCAAGTCTGCCCGCGCCACCGCCGCGACCCCCCCCACCGCTGCCACCTCCCGATCACCCACCGCCCTCGCCAAAGAGTCCGCCGCCACCGCCTCCCTCGCCACCACCGCCCTTACCTCCGCCGCCACCGCCGCCCTTGTCACCACCGCCCTTTCCTCCGCCGCCACCGCCGCCCTCGCCACCACCGCCCTCTCCTCCACCTTCATCGCCTCCCTTGCCGTCGCTGCCGCCGTTGCCTCCATGGTTGCCCTTGCCATTCCCGCCGCCGCCCTCGCCATCGCCGGCACCGGCGTCTCCACCATGGCTACCCTCACCGCCGCCGCCGAGCCCAATGACGCCCCCTCCCTCGCCGACCGTGCCGCCGCCCCCCTCGCGTCCACCGCCCTCTCCAACTCTCCCGCCCAGCTCGCCGCAGCCGCCAACCTTGCCGCCGTCACCATCGATACCCTCGCCATCGCCATCGCCCGCACCGTCGCGCCCGCCCTCGCTACCGCCCGCGCCGCCCTTGCATCCGGGAGCGCTCAAGATGGTAGGCAGCGCGCTGTCGCACGAGCTACCGATCGTCGAGCACCTCGCGGCACATGAGCTCAATGTCGTGTGGCACGGCGCTGAGGGCTTGGCGTACGGGCTCGAGCACGGGCTGGTGAGCATGGAGCACGCAATGAGCGGCGGCGACTACGCATCGCTCGCGCGGCACGAATCGGAGTACGTGCGCGCTGCCGTGCGCGCCGAGGTGCTTGCCTGGTCGCCATGGGCCCGCTGGCTCACACTTGCGACGCTGCTCATGATGATTGGGTTCTGCTTCCTACGCTGCTGCTGCAGACGCTATGCCCAGCCAGCTGAGGCGGGGAGCAGCGGTGACTCCGACGCGGGCTCTGACGAGTCCGAGTCGCCGCTGCTCGTGTTTGGAGAGGGCACATCCAACTTGCTCGCCACGCCCAGCAAACTCGGGTCGCTGCCAGGGGATGAGCAACCGCTGCTGCCGGGTGGAGTCGTTCGCTCGGACAGGGCCACGCCCGTGCCCACCACCCCGGCGAGCATCAGCCCTCCAGGTAAACGTCGCCGTCAGGAGGGCGACGTCCTTGCGCTTGCCCGGGCCGTCGCAAGTCGACCTCCCGGCGCCGAGCCGCCCTCGCCGGCCGCCCTCGCGCCCTCGAGGCCTCTTGCAGACGGCACCCTGTGGCACCAACCCAACCTCATGTGGGTGGGCACGAGCGTGCGCTACGTGCCCGGCCGGGTGCACCCAAGCGAGGTCGGTGGCTCGCCGGACGCGCCAGCCGCGCGCCTACCCTCGATGTATGAAGTCCCCGGGAGCATCATGGCAGCCAGAACGCGCGCCGGCTCCACCATCCTGCAATCGCCTCCCTACACAGTGATGACGCCACCCGACAGCCCGATCAAAGATTTGGATTTCAGGCAGTTCCTCTGAGCGGCACAGACGACAGCGGTTCCATCGCGCGAGTCGCGACGAGAGGCTAGGGTCTTGAGATCCGCTCATCGTCGCGCAACTCGGTCGGTGAGCGTCTCCGGTCGTTTGCGTCCATACATCAGTGACAGTGTGCGACGAGGAGCGCCCCGCCGCCGGGCGCCCCGGTTTCTATTCACAATTCAGCCCGGTCCGCCCCGCGGCCCGGGGCAAGGGCGCCTTAGGGGCGCCGCCTCGCCTCGGACGCTGCGGCCTGGGCGGCCCCGGGCCCCGCCATTTTTATTCCAATCGTACACACGATATTCAAATACTCTTCAAATACACCTGTACCGCGGTATTAAAACGTGCTGCTCGCACGTGCCGTCGTGCGACCGGCCGGGCGGGGCGGAAGGGCGAACCGGCAACCCGCCGCTCTAAACCGAACGGTGAATCATCTCGAGACTCGACTCGCATAGCGCTCCAATTCCCACCGGCAGACCACGACGCGGCTGCGCCAAGCCTCCAAGGTCCGGCGCGCACGCTCAGGCTCTCCACCGTGAGAGGATACACGCCATCCCTGCACATTGGCAGCATGCCAGCATCCGCCATCACGGTGCTCTGGCGGCTCCATCGACACGTCGCACCGCCTGCCCGCGCTCCTCGCGGGCACAAGGGCGCCATCGTTGTCTCTTGTCTCTCCTCTTCCAACCCAAGGTACCACCTCGTGGCCGCTACCCTTGAGTCGCTCACGTCTTCCCCGATGGCCACCCGATGGCCACAACGACTAGATGCGGAAGAAGCGCTTATCGGCCTCCTCCTCGAGGACGGCGGGCTGGGGCAGCGGCGGCAGGTCCAGGGGCAGCAAGGCGTACCGTGTGTACGGGTCGATGGCGTACGCAAACTGCTTCTTGTCCGCGGCGTCTGTGGGCGCCTTGAGCTCGGTCAGCCGGTTGACGCCGCTCAAGCGCTTCGTGTACGCGAACAGCGCCTCGCGCCGGTCGAGGAGCTTTTGGTACTCGGCGTCGGAGATACGCGCGCCGTACCGGCGGAGCACCGAGTAGCCCTGCACCATGTCAGCACAGTCGAGTACGTGGAAGAAGCCGCGGTTGATGCCGAGGCCTTCGGGCCTGGAGCGACTCGACAGAGCCGAGCAGTGATCATCAGAAGTGATCAGTGGCAATCAGTGGTCATCAAGGGTCATCAGTGGTCATCAAGGGTCATCAGTGGTCATCAGTCACCAGAAGGGCTCCTGCAGCGCGTCGCCCACACGCGTCACGAGTACGCGAGAAGCGGGCGAGCCGCCAAGCGTGGCGCCGGGCACAAGGATCGCCGCGCGGTTGGACGATTTGCGTTCCGAGAAGTCGAAGATCTGGAGCTGATCGGGGACGAGTGGCTGCTGCGCGAGCGCAGGCACGAAAGCGCTGATGGCCTGGCGCGCATACGCCTCGAGCTTAGAGCGGTCGACGTTCTCGCGCGACGTCGGCTCGGGCACGCTGAGCGAACGCACTGCACCCGCGACCATGAGCGCCTCCAGATCCGAGGTCATCACGAAATAGTGTGTGGCGCAGTCGGCAAAGTTGCCGCTGCTGCGGTAGTACACGATGTTCTGAAGCACGCAGCCGTTCCGGGCGAGCTGTGCGAAGGTCTGTTGGTGGTACTGCTGCGACCAGGTCGATTCCGGGAGACGCATCTCCTCGACCGTCTTGTGGTTCTGCAGGTGCACCACGATGCACGTCGCGCGCGCGAAGCGGGTCGAGAGCTGCGTGAGGCCGAGCTTCTCGAAGAGCTCGCAACGCGCACCCGTCGCGTCCACGAGCACGTCCGGAGGCTCACCCGGAGCACCGCCCTTGGGCGCCATCGCTCGTGCGCGACGCTCGTCCACACCGCCGCCAGAGCGCTTCTTCGAGGTGGCGCCGCTGGTAACCGAGCGCGCGCCAGTGCGCGAATTGCTCGCATCGCTGTGGAGCATGCCGAGCGGCGAACGCGGCGCTGGCGCGCTGCTCGAGTCGCTTTTTGTGTGCAACGCCATCGCAACCGGCTTGCGCGGCGACGGTGGGCGCGGCGTGAAGAAGGAGGCAGAGAGGTAGCTCTGTAGCGAGCGCGGGTCTGCGACCTTGCAGTTGAAACGCACAGTCACCCCAAGGAGCACCGCGACCTTGAGCAGGGAGTGCTGCAGCTGCGAGGTCTGCACATGTCGAAAGTCGGCGCCGCTAAAGATAGACGGATCGATGAACTTGATGCCCAGATCAATGAGATCCAGCTCGACCCATTCCCACAGATGGAGTACCTGCAGCCGGCCGAAGCGCTCGCGGCTCTCGAGCACCTCCACGCGCAGACCGAGGAAAGCGAGCTCGATGGCGCAGCGCAGGCCGATCGGGCCGCCGCCGATGATGACCGCGCGTCGCCGCGCCGCCTCTCTCGGCAGCCGTTGACCTCGCGCGTCCATGTCGGCTGCCGAGTATTGCGCCCGCGCCGCGCGGCTGCTCAGCTGTGCGAGGAGCTGGCGTGAACGATGCGGGAGAAGCGGCATCAGTGCCTCAGTTAGCAGCGGCAGCAGCGACGGCGTGTCGGCGGTGAGCACGCTGCTACCGCGCCGTCCTAGCACGTCGATGTGGAGCGCCGTCAGCAGCGCCGCGTGCGCATGAAGCACGTCGGCTGCCTCCTTAGCCGCTAGCAGCTCGCCGAAGGCCGCGGCGGCCGCTCGCTGCTCCTCCGTCATCTCGGCGGCCGTAAGGCGGGCGGGGTCAAAGCCCAAGCGCTGCGCGCCCGGCACACCCAGCCGTTGCGCACCCACCGGCAACGCTACCGCCGTGCCACGGGGCGTCCAAGCACGCGGCGACGACGCACGCGGGCTCGTCGAGGCTGGGGCCGCCGCCGCTGCCGCCGCCAGCGCGAGAGGCGCACGCGGCACCACCACTGGTGGCGTCGCGGGCTTGGCGGGCTTGGCGGGCGGCGGCGAACGGAGGAACAGCTTGAAGGGGGAGATGAGGAGCGAGGCAGCCGTCGGGCGTGTCATGTTAGGTGTACTGGCGTCGAGCTTTGGATCACTGCCGCCCAACTTTCTAGGCGAGGAGCTCCGAGGGTTCAGGGTCGGCCGAGCGCTGCCGGAACGTCCTTTTGTATTGCATGCCTTGGTTGACGTTGTCGCTGTCGCTGCTGCAGTCGTCTCTGCCTCTGCCTCTGCCTCTGCCCCTGCCCCTGCCTCTGCCCCTGCCCCTGCCTCTGCCCCTTCCTCTGCCCCTGCCTCTTCCTCTGCCTCTTCTGCCGTCTTCGCAAGAGAGCCACACGTGTGGGCGGTCGGTGGCGGCGAGAGGCGTGCGCCCGTGACACTCCCCGTCGTCGACGAGGCGGCCATGAAGTCGGCGGACCGGAAGGAACAGCTCGAGGAGCAGCTGGATGAGGAGCAGCTGGATGAGGCGGTCGATGGCGCCGCCGGCGTTTGTGCCGGTGTCCAGAAGCTCCCTCCGCTGGTGTTGACGCTCCGGCTGTTGCCGAGGACGAGGGGGAAACCGACGGGGCTGCAGACAGGGCTCACCGGCGCTCGCTTCGCGTGCTTGCGCCCACAGCCGAAGAACAAGCAGAGCCCAAAGCAGCCAGCAGCAGCAGCCGGCGTGTCGCTCGCCTCGCCACTGGTTGTCGGTGGCATCGGCGTGGGCGCTACCTGGATCCGGAAGGTTTGCTGCTGAGGCGAAAGCTCAGGTGACAGCATGCACGAGGTTGTGGGCGACGGGCGATGCGACGATTTTGAGGCTGCTGAGGGCGGCGGCGGTGGCCAGAGCTGCACGGGTGGAGCAGATGCCCGGATCATTTCGTCGGGCATCGGCGCCGCGGCACTGCGCTGCGAGGAGGTGCGCGCGGAGAAGGCACGCGGCGAGGCGCGGGCCCGCTCGATAGCGGAAGTCTTGGCAGCACGAGCGCTAGCAGATGCGCAGTTGGTGGCGGACGCAGAAGAAAGGGCGAGTGGCGGCTGAGCAGCACTGGCGACGGCTACCCCGCCGGCAATACTGCTGGCAATTGGACCGGCGGCGGGCACGATGCCAAGGTTCTGTTGTTTCGAGGACGCCGCGCGCAGCTGACGCTGCCGGTCCGTGTTACGGAAGAGGGCAGCGTTCGCCATGCGGCGCGCTGCGTCGTTACGCAGCGGCATGCCAAGTCTGATGAGTGCCCTCGCTCCACCTTTGTCGAGCATCTCGGCGAGCGCCATTTCGACCGCAGTCGAGACGGCCGTGCGCTGGTCGGTGAGCCGCAGCTCACGCAGCGTCGTGTTCGACTGCAACGCGCCAACGATGTTGAGTAGCCCAGGCTCTCGCAGGTCGTTTCTCTCCAGATTCAAAACCTCGACGCGCCCGCCTGCATCGGCGTGGAGCGCAGCTGCCAGTGCCGAGGCGCCCGCATCGGGGAGCGTGAGGCCCGAAAGGTTGATCACCGTGACGTACGGGTTGCCGATGAGCAGCGCCAGGGCAGCCACCTGACGTGGTTCCGGCCAGCGGATGAACTCCTGCTGCAGCGCGGCTGTGAAATCGAGGGACGTCATGGACGTGTCATGCGTAGCGATGCGCATGAAAAGGGCGCGCAAAGGCGACGCCGCGTTTAGTGAGGCCGACACAGCCTCGAACTTTGCAAGGTGAACGGGGTGTGCCATCGAAAACCGCCCGTGGGACCCGCGGCTCACGGCGAGGAGGCACAGGAAGTGACAGGAACGAGTTCAAAAGCGTTGGAAGCGCCTAGGAATGTCCCCATGTGGAAAACATCAGTTCAGTCTACCCAAAAGTGCTGGGAGCACTGTAAAACTGACTCCACATCTACAAGTAAGACCATAAGCGGTGTGACTGATTTCTGATTAAGGAGCCTATTCGCCGGTTCCGTCAACTGTTCCGTCCATGGTGCTCGTCCTCTCGGACGAGCTTCCAGTGGACGCGTTGCTGCGCGCGCAACGCGCGGATCACACCAACTTGGTCACTCCCAATTCAGCCAAGCGACAGCTGGTCACGCATTGGGCGTTGCCAGCTGTCGATGCCGTGGCGGCGGAGGCACGCGCAGCCGCGGTACAGGCTGCGGCCGACGAGTTGAGCTACCTCGTTTCGACGCTCCCTTCGGAAATTGGTGGCTCAGACTACGTGGACATTGATAAAGAGCCCGTGCAGCCAGGGCCGCCGTCTCCAGCCATTCTCGAGCAGCGCGCGCGCATGGTGAACGTGACCAACATGCTAGACGGCCACGATCACAGTTCTTATGAAGGGAAGCTGCTGCTCGAGTCGGTCGACGACGCAACTGTGCGCCTGCTCGATGAGACGCTCGACGCGCTAGAGCGCGCGAGCGAGGACACCTCTCGGGCTTCCGAGATCAGCTCCAAGGCCATGCTGATGGCTCTCGATAAGATGGACGACTTGGTCATGAGGGCGGGCCCTCGGCGCTCCTCGACGAAGCGGCTGGTGTTTGACGCCACGCCCGAAACCGCGCCAGGAGCCACCGCGGCGTCCGACGCGGCCCACGCCCCTCCGGGTGACGCGGCCCAAGCCCCTCCGGGTTCGCCGTTGATAGACACGTTGTCGGCGAGTCAGCCGGCGCTGCCAGGAGGTGTGGGCAGCGAGGACGAGCTGCAGAGAGCCCTCGGCGAGGCTGTGGCGAATCAGGGTCGTCTCGAGCACGAGCTGGGCCTCTCGAAGACGCTGCTGGCCAAGGCGCACGGGCAGCTGCTCGATGCTAAGAAGCGCACACACGAGGCTCGCATGCGGCAGCCGGGCGGCCGATGCGCTGAGGGCGCGACGCAGACGGAGCCAGAGCACCATCGGTCCGTGTTTGAGAGCCTGCACGACGGCCTGTACGAGCGCGATCGCGTCATCGACATGCTCCACGTCGAGCTCAAGCATGCTTACGAGATCGCTGGCATCACGCGCACGCGCAGGTTTCCTGTGCCGCTGCCCGTGCCTCCCTCCGTCTGGTCCGAGGAGATCGAAGTCGACAGCAGCACCACCACGTCGGTGACAGCGAAGACGCCCGAGCGCAGGCGGTTATCAACGGCCAAAAAGTTCCTGGACCGCGGCGCGATCGAGCCGAAGACTAAGGACGCCTCCACCATGACACGAGACGCACCCGCGCCCGCGCCCGCGCCCGCGCCCGCGCCCGCGCCCGCGCCCGCGCCTGCGAAGCCGCCGAGCGAGGACGCCGCCTTGGTGCGAAAGCTCAAAGAGAAGCACGCGAGTGAGAAACGACAGCTCGAGCAGAGGGCTACCGAGCTCGAGGTGAAGCTGCAGGCGGCGACAACCGCAGCGCAGGAGGCGGCAAGTAGGCCTGCACTCGAGCCGGCGGTGAAGGAGCTCCTCGACGAGGAGGGCGGCGTGAACGCCGTCTTGGCACTCGTGGGCAGAGCTCACGCAAGTGAGGTGCTCCTCGCACGCAAGGATCGCGAGCTTGTGGCCAAGGATCGCGAGCTTGTGGCCACGTGGCTCGACGGCGTGCTCGCGCGCACGGCCGACGTGGTTGTCGCCGAGGCGAAGATGGAGGCGAAGATGGAGGCGGAGGTGCGGCGGCGCGTCGATCGGGCAGTTGAGGCGAGGAATGAGCAAGAACGAGAGATAGGGCTAAGGCTAGCCGAGGCGAAGGGGGCGGCGGCGAGGGCTGAGGCGGCTTTGCAGCGGCAGGCCTTTGATGGCAATGTGCTTTCTCTGAGCCTGGCGGCGGCGGACGAAGAGCTTGAGGCGAGTGGAGAGCAGCTCGAGGAGACGTACGAGCGGCTCGATACGGCGCTCGGGCGCAGCCGTGCACTCGAGGAGGCCGAGGCGAGTGGTCGGCAGATGCACGCCCGGGTGGCGGCCCACAGCCGCGAGGCCACTGCCCAAGCACTTGCTTTGAGCGCCGTGCTGCTCATTGAGCTCGATCGATGCGATGAGAGCCTCGGTGCCGCGCACGCACGCGCCAGTGCGCGCGCTGAGGAGCAAGCCGCGCTGGCAGCCTCCGCGGAGGAGGCGCGTGCGGGCCGCGCGGCCGTCGACGCCGAGCGTCGCCAGATGCTCGAACGCGTGGGCGCGGCGGAGGCGAAGGCCGAGGCAATGGCGGCGCGTGTAAAGCAGCTCGAGGCGGCGGCGCAGGCGGCGCAGGCGGCGGCGCAGTCGACGGCGGCGGCGCAGGCGGCGGCGCAGGCGCAGTCGGCGGCTGCGGCTCAGGCGGCGGCTCAGGCGGTGGCGGCCGCGGGCCAGTCACAGCAGCACGAGCTCGTGCTGGCGCGCACGCTCACCGCGGCGCTTGACGAGCTCGAGGCCGAGTGCGAGTCGTACCAGCAGGCGGCCGATGAAGCCCTCGCCCTCTGCGCCACGCACGACAAGGCAGCCGCCGCGGCTCTCGTGGCGTCGCAGGTGGCTTCAAAGGAGGCACATGCCAAGGCAGCTGCTGCACGCCTCGTGAGCACGGCCCATCGGAGCATGGCGCAGAGCCTGCGGGGTGCCGCAGGCACCCAAGCAGGCGCCAACGCAGATGCTGCCGCGGCCATCGTCGCAGCCGCCGTCGCGGCCGAAGGGCACACAATCGCATTAGCCGCGCTCGGCGCCGAGGTGCGCGAGCTCGAGGCGGCGCTGAGCGACACGCATGCCAAGCTCTGGGCACTCAAGGTGCATGCGAACATCGGCTCCGTGATCATCAAGCGGCAGCGCGAGGAGGCGTGCGGTGCTGGTGGCGGAGGCGGCGGCGAGCAGCTTTGGATCCAAGACGCGAAGGGCGAGTTGCTCTCGCGCGGCGTGCTCCCGGAGGCATCCTCCGCGGCGGACGAAGACGATGACGAGAGCGCCCCCCTCGCGTCTCCTGGACATCCCGGCTCTTCTTCGGTGGCCTCGCGGCCGCCCGTGCCCAGTACCTGGGCACAGGCAAGTGGTCGACGCCCCCCTCAGCAGGTGTCGCCGCTCTCCGCTGGGGCTGAGGAGGTCTTTGGACAGCCCACGTGGCTGCGCAAACCGACAAGCGCGGGCATGGGCAGCAGCCGGGCGGCAGGTGGGCGGAAAGAGGGCACGCGGCCCTACCTGTCCCCGAAGACCGTCCCGTGGGAACCGCCGCAGGCTATGACCGACGCCGAGCGCGACGCCGAGCGCGACGCCCCGCCGAGCGCGCGGCGCCCGATGAGCGCCGCGACGGCCCTCGCGCAGGCTCGCGGCTCGGGCAGATCATCGAGCCTTCACAGCAGCACCTCAGCGCCAGCGCTACCAAGCGGCGGCGGCGGCAGTTCGCGCGACGCCAGCCCGCTGCGCGACCACGAGCCGGACGGGAACCGACGAGTGAGCTCGCCACAGGTAGGCGAGAGGCCGCAGGGCCCGTTACAGCGCCCGAGGACGGCAGCACCCGACGGCAGCACTCTGAGCGTGCGTACCACCATACTGGAGGCAGCTATGGAGCGAAAGCTCGAGAGCGAGTGGGGTCGCAAGCACTCCGAGCTCCTCTTCAAGATGTCGGCAGCACGCCAAGCGAGCAAGGCGTACGAGGAGTCGGCCGCCGCTAGGAGCAGCCGACGCGCGGCCAGTGCTGGCCCGCACTCGGGCGGGAGCACAGGCGTCGCCGCGGCCGCGGCCGTGGCCGCTGCAGCACACCGCGCGAGCATGCCGAAGCCCGAGAGGCGGCTGCGCCGACCGGCGACCGCCGCGCCTGAGGTCGCTCTCCCACAGCCGCACGCGGGAGTGCAGGCGCCGCCGCCGCCCCCCCCGCCCCCGCCTTCGAGGCCGGGTTCGGGTTCCTTAAACGGCCGCTCAGCATATGTCACGCCCATCCACACATCCAGCTCAGCGAGTGCGTTGCCTGCGGTTCGGACGCCCTCCTCCCTCGGCGACACGAGGCGAGCGATCCTGCGCTCCGGATCGGGCGTGGTAGTACCGATTGAGCTGCGCCTCGAGTCTAGTCAGGCGTGATCCGTGAAGATTCAATGATACGGAAGGAGATTCGGTTACGGATAATATACGGACAGCCGACGGCAGCGTACCGGCGAATCGCAGACATAGTCACCGGTCCGGTCATAGGCGTCGACCGCGTCGTACCCTTCAGTCCCGCTACAACTACATCGAATAAGCACATGCTGACTCCTCCGCGCATCAAATTTCACGGTACCCGCGAGGTTGAACTGAGCTTGGAGCGTGCAGTCCCATGTGAGAACATAGTGAAAACATGACGTGTCTGTCGGGCTCAGTCGCTTTCGCTCACGCGACCGCTGCCAGGGATTCCGGACTGGCACGTGTGCTCGCTCGGGTACCTCCTTTCCGACGCGCTACTCACTCCTTGCCGAGGTAGGACGCGCGCAGCTTGCGCAGGTCTGCCACCGAAACGGAGGGAGCATCCGTCGGCGCCTGCGCGAGGGCGCTGGCCAGGGCGTCGAACATGGCCACGAGCGCGCCGCGGGCGGGCTTGTCTAGCATGAGCACGGTCATCTCGAAGCGGCCGACCTTGCTGAGCGCGCCGAGCCAGGCGTGCCAATGGGCGGCGGCGGCGCAGTCAATGTGCTCAGCGATCGCACGCGCCGCCGAGATGAGCACCTCCGCCGGGATTTCGGGCTTGAAAATGGCCACGCACGAGGCGGGGGGCACGAGGCGCAGGTACGCGTACAGGCCTCGTGCGTCCTTGCGCAGCAGCGCGTATTGTTTCGTAAAGTCAGCGGGCACGCGCGGCGGCTCGAGGCCGGCGTTCGTAGGCAGTGCCTTGACGCGCCACGCGCTCACCTTGGCACGCGCCTGCGCCCCGTCGGCCAGCGCGCGCAGCCGCTCGCCGTCCTCGCCGTCCACCTCGGGAGCGCGGTCGATGAGCTCGGCCGCCGCCTTCATCGCCGCCTGCTTATGCCCGTCGTCCTTTGCCGCGGCGGCCGTGTCCTCCTTGCGACGACGCACAAGGTCGTCTCGCAGCGTAGCATTCCGGTTCGCCACCGCCTCGTCCAGCGCCACCCGTCGCTCCGCCTCAGCCGCCTCGCGCCGGCGCCGCTCTGCATTCGCCTTTTCTCGCCGTGCCTGGGCCTCCTCCGCCATCGCCGCGGCGGCCGCCGCGCCAGCCGCCTGTCGCCGCGCCACCTCTGCCGCCGGGTCGGCGGGTGCTGCCAACAGCGCCGTTGGTGCCGCGACCGCCTCGTTGAAAGGGGCCGCGATGGGGACCGCTGCAGGTATGCCGACTGCGCCCGCACCCGCCGCAACCTTGGCACGTATCTCGTGGCGCGCACGGTCTGCCGCGGCCAAAGCGGCGTCGTTGATGGCAACCCGTGGCGCCGAGGCGGCGTCGAGCCGCGCTAGTGCGGCCGCATCCACACGATCAGCCATCGAACCGAACATTTTCTGCTCCGGCGGAGGCTGAGCCGGCAGTGGCTGCACACTGGCGGCCTTGGCTCGGATAGTCTCCTGCGCGCGCTCCGCCGCGGCGAGCACGGCGCTGTTCTCACGCTGCCGCTCCTTCCACGCCTCGGCCTGGTCCTCCTTCATCCACTTGGGATTCTCCTTGGGCGTCACCTCCGCCTCGCACTTGGCTAGCAACGTGCTGAGCTGGTCGGACACTGCGCCAGTGGCGCCCGGGAGCTTGAGCGCCAACTTGCAGGCGGCGACGGCATCGTCCCATCGCTCGAGGGCGGACAGGGCGAGCGCTCTGCGATAGTGGCCTTTCACGTATTCGCTCGAGGCAGCGATCGCCGCATCAGCCGCTGCGAGTGCTGCCTCATGCTTCCCCAGCGCGGCCTGGCACGCAGCCACGTTGCCGTACAGCGCGTGAGGCTCCTCGTGGCCGAGCGAGATCGCGCGCCTAAAGAGCGCCGCCGAAGTCTCGTAGTCACCAGCCTTGAAGGCCGCTGTTGCGTCCGACTTGGCAGCGGCGGCTAGCTCGGCTTCACGAGCAGAGGCGGTCATTGTTAAGGTAGTCCGCTCATGGTGTACATGGGGCAAAAACTGATCTCCAAAAGTACTGAAGGGATTTGAACGAAACTCAAGCCAGAGGTGTCCCACGCACTCCCATTGAGTTCTAGCTCAAAACTTTCA
>Ga0210247_102123_pt1 | contig 13129 bp, 8 predicted proteins | sample ChrtobMetP3_16mM_FD_155449 | JGI IMG/M metagenome (GOLD analysis project Ga0210247, IMG submission 155449) | Chrysochromulina tobin associated microbial communities from unialgal haptophyte culture, Seattle, Washington, United States - P3_16mM | ecosystem: Host-associated > Algae > Haptophytes >...
CCGCCGCCCTCGGCACGCCCACCGCCGCCGCCACCGCAACCGTCGCCCTCGCCGCGAACGCCGCCACCGTTCGCGACTCTGTCGCCGCCCTATCCGCTGCCACCGTTCGCGACTCTGTCGCCGCCCTATCCGCCGCCGCCGCCGCCGCCAAGTCCATCACCGCCGCCAAGTCCGTTACCGCCGCCGCCACCGCCGCCACCGCCGCTGCCGCTGCTCACCGGGCTGAGCGGCCACGCAATCGAGCTCGAGGCACGCACGGCCGAAGCCCTCAGTGCGGCGCTCGCGCAGGCCAAGGCGGCAGCCACGCAGCACGCCAGCGCCGCGGCCGACGCAGTCAAGGAGAAGAGCAAAGCTGCCGTTGACGCGGCCGCCGATGCTGTCGGCGATGCTGTCGGCGATGCTGTTGAGACTGTGAAGGAAAAGGTCGGCGAGGCCGTCGATGCCGCTGAGGACAAGGTAGGTGAGGCAGTCGATGCGGCAGTCGATGCGGCTGTCGACGCGGCCGTCGACGCGGCCAAAGATGTGCTCGGCGAGGAATTCATTGAGCAGGCTCAGTCCGTCACCGAACAAGGCAAGGCTGCCGTCGGTGCGGTCGTCGGTGTGGCCGTCCAAGCGGCCACGGCGGCCACGCCGTATGTCTCCGCCGCAGCCGGGACTGTCACCGAACAAGGCAAAGTCGCCGCCGGTGCGGCGGTCAGCGCGGCTACCGTTGCAGCTACGGCGGCCGTCCGCGCGGCCACCGTAGCGACCACGGCGGCCACGCCGTACGTCTCCGCCGCGGCCGAGTCCATCAAGCTCGGTGACAACCAATCGTTGCTTGACGCGTATACGGGCATTCCGGCCGAGTACCGGCCCGCTGTGGCCGTCGCGGTGCTCTTGCTACTGATCTGGCTGCTGCGTGCGTGCTGTGGGGGGTTTCCAGCCGTGCGTGCGTGCTGCATGCGGGCGTGCTGCTCGCCGAAAAGGAAAGCCGAGGAGGCTCAGGGTCTGCTCGGCGCCAAAGGTGGGCGCTCAGACGACCTCGAACACGGTGGGTACGTCGAGTCGAGCGCCGAGTCGAGCGCCTCTACCGGTAAGCCACTCGCCTCGCACTCGCCACTGCGCAAGCCGCGCACGGCGGATGAAAAGAAGGCTCTTGACGACATCAAGGCAGAGACCGATAAAGCTCTCGATGCCATGAAGGTGGCGGCCAACAAGGCCATCGAGGCCGAGCAAGCGGCGGCCGTGGCTGTCGAGGCCGCGGGGAAGATCGCCAGGGAGAGGGCCGCTGCCGAGAAGGTCGCCGCGGACAAGGCCGCGTCGGCGCTCGCCGCTGCCGAGAAGGCCGAGCAAGATGAGCGCGCAGGCGTCGGCAGCCCCGGGGCGACCAAGGCGGCAAAGGCCAAGGCTAAGGCGGAACAGGAGGCGGCCGCGAAGGCGAAGGCCGAGCGAGCCGCAGCCGAGAAGGCGGTGGCGGCACAAGCCGCGGCCGAGAAGGCGGCTGCCGACAAGCTCGCCGCGAAGCAGTCCGCGGCCGAGAAGGCCAAAACCGAGGCCGATGAGCGCGCCAGACGTTTCTTGGACGAAAGTGCCAAGCGCTCCCCAGCGCAGAAGAAGGGGCTGACGGAGGCGGAGGCGGCGGAGACCAGCGCCGTGCCTCCGTCTCCGCCTGCGCTGGCCCGCGGCCCCAGTGGCCCGAAGTCGCCCCCGAAACCGAAACCGAAACCGGCGCCCCTGACCATCGGTGAGGACGAGACAGGCTCACCATCGCCCGTGGCCGCAGCCTCGTCACCGCCGCCCGCGGGCACAGGCTCGCCACCGCGTGCGGCCACCCCCCCCAAACCGAAACCCCCGAAACCGTTTCCACTGACCTCCATCGGTGAGGACGGCGCCGCCTCACCACCGCCCGCGGGCACAGGCTCACCACAACGCACGAGCAGCCCCCCGAAGCCTAAACCCTCACCACCCGCGCCGAAGCCCTCACCACCAGCGGCGCTGCAGTTGCCTCCGGACAGCAGCCGCGGTGGCGGCGGCGGCGGCGGCGGCGGCGGCGGCGGCGGCGGCGGCGTCGCGGCGGCAGCGCTCGGCGCCCCTCCGAAGCCCCTGGCCTCGAAGCCCAAGGTGACGAAACAGGAGTCCGTCAAGATGGCGGAGGAGGAGGTGATCGCCACCTTCCGGACGGTTCAGCTGGAAAAGGAGCGCGACACCACCAAGCAAGCCAAATCCCTCAAGTCCCGCGATGGGCGCCTGCAGACGTTCAATAAGAGCCTCAAGAGCCTCTACGACTCGCAGTGGCAACACGTCTCGAGCTCACTCGAGATCCTCGACTCGGATAGCAAGCTCACCTCTGACCTCGCCTCCCTTCTCAAGGCGTACTTCGAGCCCCTGTTCGACACGTACCTGCACTATGCCAAGATCGAAGACGACGAGCAGGCCAGCGAGCTCTACCGAATGACCGAGGGCACGTGGAAACAGCTGCTCAAGGACGCACAGGTGATCGGCGCTGAGCAGTCCCATGCCACATGCCTTACGTCGCTCAAGGCGTCGCAGATCTTCAAGCAAGTCAACCAGCGGCGCGACAATCTCGACAGGGCGCTCGGCGGCGGCAGGGGTGCGCCTGATGGTGAGAGGGCGGCGATCACGCAGGCGGTCATGAGCACCCTTGCCCCACGGCAGTCCCCGCGTGTGGCGCAATCGCCGTCCAACCGAGGACCGCCAGGGACGCCCGGGACGACGCCCGGGACGCTGTCAGTGACGCAGTGGCCCCCCGCGACCCCGGGCAGCGGCGCCGGCTCAAGCGGTTTCGCGTCGGCCGTCGTGCGCGGTCACGAGGCCGGCTCCCTCTTCTCGTTCACCTTTTCAGAGTTCCTAGAGGGCCTCGTGGTGGTCGCCCTCGAGCTCTACCCGCCGCCCCCGCCGCAGCCGCTCAGCTCAGCGCACGTTCTCGAGGCGGTGCAGAGCCTGCTCAAGCAGCGCCTGGCCCATGCCAGGGGATGCGGCGTCCTACAGTTCCGACGGATGGTCCTCAATTCGGTGGTGCTTGAAGACGCCGTCGAGGCACTCAGCAAGAGGCTGGACGCTCTGTACAACAAGTACAGCAAGGAGGCCAAGGTGATGCGTGGCGCTGCGGGCGGTGCCGCGCGTCTCGACACCGGCGGCGCGAGCATGATGACCATCAAACGTTTCCTCGAGATGTGCGAAGAGGCCGAGCTGCTCGGCCCCAGCCTGTCACGCCACCAGGCGAAGCTTGTCTTTGTGCACTCGCTCGAGATCGCACCCGACGGCGGCGCGCTCCGAAAGCCGCTGCTTGCGCGCGGACCGGAGTTCCATGAAGCCATTCTGCGTCTGACTCATAAGTATCAGCTGACCAAGGAGGATGCTCAGCTGGGTGCTGATGGACGCACGTCGTTGCGGAAGAGTTGCAAGCTGCAGACGAGCGCGGACAAGTTCTCGAACGCGGGCATGGCCGCCAGAGCGCAGGCTGACGTACACGCAGCCGTCGCGGGGAATGTCGTGACGAATGACGCCAGCGAGGAGGAGGCGGCTATCCTCGAGAAGTTGCCCTTAGTGTGCGGCAAGCTGCTCGCGCTCACCGCGTGGAACATGTCAGAGTCCCCTCGTGTGGCGCCCACGCCGTCCAGCAGAGGGGTGCCACCGACGCCGTCCAGCCGAGGGGCTGTGACGCCTGCTGTGCCGTTCGGGCCTTTGGGTTGATGCTGGCGCGAATCAGGAAAATGCCAATATCGCAAGCTTGGGGAGACTTGTGCATGAATTGGCGAGCGTCGCCGTCGGTGGTTGCGTTGTGGCTGAAAGGGCGAGGCGCGCACAGGTGGGGTCCTCTCTCGGAGTGGCTTCGTGGGGGAACGGGGTAGCTGCCGCATGGCAAAGCTCGAAAGCTGCGCGCCCTGTCGCGCGGGCTCCCCGCTCCGTGTGTCGATCTCCGAACTCGTTGCGTACTTATATTTAATGCGTTGTTATATACTCCATGCACCATGGCGGTTCTTCCCAGAGCTAGGCTTTGAACACAGATACTCTCTCCCTGGTCCGGTCTTTGACGTGTGCGAGCCGTCGAACTGGCGCGAGCCCGCGTGGTGAACGCTGCAGCAGCAGCAGCAGCAGCCAGCTGCTGCTGCTGCTGCTGCTGCTGCTGCTGCTGCTGCTGCTGCTGCTGCTGCTGCTGCTGTTGCTGCTGCTGCTGCTGCTGCTGCTGCTGCTGCCGCTGCTGCTGCTGCTGCTGCTGCCGCCGCCGCTGCTGCTGCTGCTGCCGCTGCTGCTGCTGCTGCTGCTGCTGCTGCTGCTGCTGCTGCTGCCGCCGCCGCTGCTGCTGCTGCTGCTGCTGCTCCTGCTGCTGCCGCTGCTGCTGCTGCTGCTGCTGCCGCCGCCGCTGCTGCTGCTGCTGCCGCTGCTGCTGCTGCTGCTGCTGCTGCTGCTGCTGCTGCTGCTGCCGCCGCCGCTGCTGCTGCTGCTGCCGCTGCTGCTGCTGCTGCCGCTGCCGCTGCTGCTGCCGCTGCCGCTGCCGCTGCCACTGCCGCTCCTGCTGCTGCCGATGCAGCTGCCGCTGCGCCACGCTCGCTCAGCCCATCGCGGCCGTCTCGAGGCGCACCCCTGGCCGCACGGGCGGCGGCACCGCATAGCCGAGCTCCTCCATACCCTGCAGGGTGACATCCACGACGATCTTGACGCAGCCAAAGGACTGCACGCGCGTCACGTCGCGGCCCTCTCCCTTTGACGGGAAGTGCGTGTCGCGGAACTCGGGCCTCTTACCCATTAGCCAGCTCTGGAAGCGGCCAAGGAGCGATGCTGCGATCGGCCGGAAGGTTCGCACGAAGAGCTCGTGCCGACCGGGCGTGAGCGGCAAGTGCACGGCGCCGTAGCCGATGATCATGTCGGAACGCCCCGCAAAATCCGAACCGTAGATCGACAGTACGACCTGTGGCCAGCCGTGCACGCCCGTTGCCTTGAAGGTGACGTCGATCGGGAAGTTCCACACGCAGAGCCGCCCCGCGTCGGCGGCCGTGCCCCTGGCCGTGCTCATCTGCGTGATCCCCTCCTCGACGCCACGCACCACTCGCCAGTCCTCTCCGAAGGAGAAGGTGTACCGACAGTACAAGCTGTCGAGGCCCTCGTACCGGCCCGACTCAATCTGGCCTGTCACCATGACTACAAAATGTGTCGCCTCCGCAGTAATGGCGCCGGCAGCAGCAAGGGCGGACGCGGCACCGCCGGGCGTGGAAGCGGCCATGAAGCCAGTTGGCGCCCTTGTAATCCTAGTCCGGCGTTCACAGCAAAACAAAAAGGAGAAGAGAGGATCCCGCAAAACAAAAGCTTTTTGCGGAGGCGCTTCCCGCCTTTCGAGACCGTCGACAAAAAAGCGGGAACACGGCGCTCCAGCATGGAGAACGTAGCGGTGGAGCAGCTGCTTGCCACGACGCATCTGACGTCGCAGGTCGACATCAAGCAGCTCCTCTCCTCGGAGTATGACTCGTCGGTAGAGGATGGCGCTCCTTCATCTATGGAGGAGAGCAGCTCTCCATGGGGTAAAGCCACGGCCACGCTCGAGTCGCCGTCTGATGAGTATGAGCCCTCCTCAGTGCGTACGCTCGGCGGAAAGCTGCAGGGCGCACTCGCGGCGCGCAATGCCGAGCTCAGCGAACTCGAAAAGCTGTACCGCAAGGAGCGAAGGCGCGACAGGGAGGCCATCCGGCAGCTTCGCAGTGACAACGAGGCACTGCAGCGCACAGCTGCCGCGGCGCAGACGCGCGCGACGGGCGAGCTGCGCGCGTACCGCTTGTCGGTCGAGGCGGTGCACGCGCGCTCGCGCGCCGAGCTCGACGAGCTGCGCTCGCAGCTCCAGGCGCTGCAGCAGGAGGTGCCGACGCTGCGGGCGGCCCTTGCCGCGAGCAAGAGTGACTTCGCGCAGCTGTCTGTGGACGCGCCTACGTACGAAGTCCTGCGCAAGCGGCCCAGTGACGAGCTGTCCGTCGTCGAGCACGTGCAGATGCACGTCTTCGATCTGGTCGCCGCCGCGGAGCGCAGAGGCGCCGTCTCAGCTGCCGCCGCTCCGGCGCTGACGACTTCGGCGCACGCGGCGGCGGCGGCGGCGGCGGCGGCGGCGGCGGCGGGCGCGCCGCCCGAGGCTTCCGGAGGTTCTTGGGCGCTGCGGCAGGCGGAGGCGGCCGCGCAGGACGCGTTGACCGCGCGGCTCAACGAGGCGAACGCGCGCGCGGAGCAGCGCCACGCCGAGGCGGAGGAGGCGCGCGCCGAGTGCCGTCGGCTGCGACAGGAGGCGATGATCGCTGCTGCGACACCTGAGGGCCAGGCTCGTTCTGAAATGAACGCGGCGAGGAAGCAGGTGGCCGAGCTGCAGGCGGTGGTCGCCGATGCCAAGGAGCGCGCCGCGAGCGCGAGCGCGGAGCGCGACCGAGGCGTGCAACGCGCGACCGAGGCCGAGGCGACCTGTGCGTTCTTGACCCAGGACAAGGAGTACCTGAAGACGCAGGTCGCGTCGCTCGAGGAGCGCGCGAGCGCGGCCGAGCAGCGCGTGGCCAAAAAGGACGCGGCGCTCGCCGAGCTCAAAGCCGAGCTGTCGATGGCCAAGCAGGAGCTGCTCGCCAACGCGCGCGGCGCCGCGGAGGAGTTCACAGTGCGACTAGAGAATGAACGGCAGCGATGGGAGCGCCACGCTGAGGCCTCGAAGCACGCGCACGGCGAGGCACATCAGATGAGCCTCTCGACGCACAAGGACGCGCGCGAGCTGGCTCTGGCCGAGGCGGACAAGTGGCAGACGCGCTACGTGCAGCTGCAGCGGGAGCATGATTCCACAGTACGCGAGGCGGCTGAGGCGGCGGGCCGTGCCCATGCGCAGAGCGCCGAGCTGCGCGCCGAGTGCAAGCTTCGAGCCTTTGAGGCGGAACGGCTGCGCATGCAAGCGGAGGGCGCCGTGGTGAGCGCGCGCCAGTCTCAGGTCGACTTCGAAGCGGCCAGCCAGAAGCTCGAGGTACTTCGTGCCGAGTATTACCGGCTCCAGTCGGCGAGTGCGGCCAAGGTGGCGACGCTCGAGGCGAGCCATGCGGCGCTGAGCGAGCGTGTGGGTACGTACGAGCGGCTCGAGGAGCAGCTCGATCAAGCGGTCCTCCAGCTCGGCGCCGCTGCATACGAAACGGGCAGCGGTGCGCCCGTGCCGTCGACGGCGGTGCAGCCATTCCTACGGGTGCCCTCGTCGTCGCAGCGTCGTATGGAGCAGTGCCTCGGACTCGCGCGGGACCTCGTGAGCGCGCAACGGCGCGCGGCGGAGGCCGAGGCACAGCGGGCCACTGCGACCGCCGAGCAGACGCGCTTACAAGGGGTGGTCGCGGAGCTCCAGAGACGCGTGCATGCAACCGCCGGCTCGACCCAGGGCTATCTCGCAGACCAGCTCGAGCAAGCCGAGAAAGCTCGCATCGAGCTCGAGGCACGCACGGCCTCGCTGCAGCAGGAGCTCGTCGAGCATGCAGATGCACTCGCGGGCGCGCGCCAGCAGAACGAGCTGCTGCTGCGCGACCTTGAGAGTCTCCTCTCGCAACGTGGATCACTCGATGCACTCCGCACTACGCTCTCGCGCCTTCTGCCTGCCGAGCTTGCCCCGGCCAACGCCAGCTGAGCCTATGACCCCTCGACGTCGATGCGGCCGGCGCGCGAGGCGGCACGAGAGGGGAGCTCACATCTCGGAGCTCACATATCGGAGCTCACATGTCGGAGCTCATGGAGATCTCCCTTCTCGCTCTGGCTGTCCCGACACTGGACATAGCGTCGTGCGGCGCCCGGACCGGCATCATCGTGATTACATCGTGATCAGCGGTCGTGTTTAGGGTCTCACGCAAGTGCAAAGACCGCTGCAATGTCTTGTGCGTCGCGGGCAATCGAATCGCATGCGGAGTACGGTGTACGGCACCTCCACGTTCCAGCTCCACGCTCCGACGCCCGAGCTCGGGCGAGCGGAGGGGAGATAGATATCCAATGCGTGGAGGAGCTAGGGGGCGCGCAGGCTCGAGTGCACCGCGCCAAGCGTCCCCCACACCACGACGATCAACGCCGGTCACGAGACGCCGGTCACGCGGGGACACGCGCCGCTCTGCACACACAGTCCGGTCCGATATACCGTCGGGTCCGCGCGGATCCCGGATCTCGGCATCGCCGGGTGGCGAATATCGGATCGGCGCGCGCGCGGTCCGGCGCCTACGACTTTAACCTCACTAAAGTGTAAAGACGACTTCCCCCGGCGGTCGACCGCCAGCTCTCTATCCATCATACGTTCTCTAATTATCTGAGCTACACACAATGCTAAGGGACACATGCCGAGGTGCGAGAGGGTGAACGGAGCGCTGCGAAAATCTGTGCGCAACGACCGCAAGGCGCCTACGAGGCCTCGCGGCGCCGAACGCTGTGGCGTGTGGGGCTGTGTGCGGGTCACACTACTCTCACTTGCGATGGACATAGTCTCACTATACGAGCCTCAATTCGGTGGTGCCTGTGCCGGCTTCGGAACGAAGCCAAAAGCCGGCGAGTTATCAGCGGCCTTCATCGCGTCTTCGGGGCTCATGTCCGTTTTCTCCCATAGGGGCCCGCCCACAATGAAGGCGACGACCCCAACAGTGATCAAGAACCCCGCGAGCCCCAGCATGGGTGACGGAGTGCCCTCGACAGTAGCGTCAGGAGACGTCTCGGCGATCATCGGCGGCAGTGGCGGCGGCGGCGGCGGCGGCGTGAACGAAGAAGCTGCATTCTTCGCACGCATGGCCTCCAGGGCCACACGGCCTCGCTCTTCAGCCGACTTCTTTGCGGCCGTCTGATCGAAGCCGCGGCCTGCACTGCCCTCCATAGTAATCAGGTGAGCGCGACGCATGATCGAACCGTGCATGCGAGGTGTAGGAGCAAAGGCAGCTGCCCAGAGCACAGCAATTGCGATGGACGCCATCGCGAAGCCCGAGATTCTCGACTTTTCTTGTGATTAGGATAGGATGTGTGCGCCGCGCCGCCACGAGCGTGTGCTCGCACTAGCCTACACCCGACTCCGACATCGCATGCATGTATGAGGTAGGATTCCTACTGCACATCATTATGTACCTCTTGTATTTCTGAGCCGAACATGACATGTATAATTCCGCGCAGAGGCTCCGCACATGTTGTGCACGAGTTCGCGCTTCATCGCCATGTTCCCTCACCTCGCGCTGATCGTCGCGTTCTCGACGCTCGATTCCAACGCCGACAGCCGTATGCACGCCGAGGAGGAGGAACCAACAGTCTCAGCCTTGGCCGTTCAACGCGCCAGACTTCTTATCATCACAGTAGATGACCTCAACGATTGCAGCGGCAAGGCCGCTTGCAGCAAGGCACGATGCCAAATGGTCCCGGCCTCTGATGCCGCTCCTGCACCTGCGGGCACGGGCTCGTGTACGCTTCGGGCGGCGCTCGACCTGGCGAACACGATTCGCAGTGACCAAGCTGCAACGCTCATGCTACGAGCGGGTCGCTTTCGCCTCGCCTCGCCGTTACCGAAGGTGAGCGTCACGCTGCAGCTGGTCGGATCAAGTGGCGACTCTCCGGCCGTCCCACCTGAGCATGGTGGTGGCGATGGCGCCGGGCCGACGGCTGATGAGCTGGACACGTGGGACGCCGTGTACGAGGGCGGTGATGCCGGTGGGCACCAGGGTCAGACCTCTGCGATCCGCACCATCCTCGACGGCGGCAGCCGCCATCAGATCCTTCAAGTGAGTGCCACGGGCGCGCTGCACCTTCGCACTCTGAGGCTTGAGAATGGACGTGCACGCGGTCAGCCCACCAAGGACGCGATCTCCGTGGTCGTCGAAGCTTCCGGAACCTCTCATGACGAAACCTCTCATGACGAGTCCGAGGCGCAAGACGGCGCTTCGAACGCCCAACACGGCGCACCGGATGCTCTCTTGTCACTTGGTGGAGCGCTCAACAATCGAGGCAAGCTTGTGCTCACCAACGTGGCGCTGCGTGGCAACGTAGCCGTGTATGGTGGTGCCATCTACTCCGAAGGCGAGCTAGAAGTGCATCACGCGCTCATCGAGCACAATGAGGCAACACACTGCGGCGGCGGACTCTATGCTGCGAGCGGCGGCAAGGCCCACTTCTTCCACTCGACCCTACGCTACAATAGAGACCAGTGCAACCGCCGCACCGCCAGCAGGATGGAGCCTGGCATGGTGCCACGTTACGCTCTGGGTGGTTCCGCCGCCGCCCCACAGCTGGGTGGCAGCGCCGGGGCGGCGGGCGCGCTCGCGACAGCGCCCCTCGGGCCCGGCGGCGGCGGCGGCGGCGGCGGGTTTGTCGATTCGTCGGGTGCCATTGCGGAGGGGCCTCCACTCTCCATGTCTTCCGTACCGAACGAGGGGGACAACACCCCTGATGACGCCCGCGATGGCGCTCGAGCCTGGGATCGAGGCATGCTCGGGAGGCCTAGAGAGCTTGACCGGCACACTCCCCCTCCTCCTCCTCCGCCGCCACCGCCGCCGCCGCCGCCATGCGAGCCACGAAGGCACGGAGGCCGCGGCGGAGAGCTACAGACGCTGCGCTGCGGCGTCAAGGAAATGGTCAGCGACGGTGCACACGATCCGGCCGAGGCCAGCAGGCTACCGGTATTACCGGTAGCATCGGCTCCTTTCGTCGTCGGCATTTACGGCCGCCACGGCCACAGCTTTCTCAATGCCGTTGGGTTGCTATGCTCCGACGGCACACGCACCCCCATCGCGCCCAGTGCCGATGAGAGTGCCAACGGCGAAGGGGCCGTTGGCGACGGACAAGGGGCCGTTGGCGACGGACAAGGGGCCGTTGGCGGCGGGGCCGTTGGCTTTGAGTGGGTGTGCCCAGGATGGGAGGCCGTGCACTGCGTCGACACCGTTCCCCACTGTGCGAGCTGGGCGTCAACGGGCGAGTGCACTGCCAATCCAGCGTACATGCATGCCATGTGTGCGGCCAGTTGTAAGAAGTGTGGTGCGGACAAGTTGGATACGTCGGTCGAGGTACCGGCCACCCCATCCCGTGCCGCCGCCGCCACTGGGCTTGCGGTGCGAGCAGGCGATCTGGTCGACGCCGTGCAGCTTCAGTGCGGGACGGCCGGCGCCTCTTTCCTCGCTACCGGCGAGTCCGCTGTCCTCGAGCCAAAGCTGAGCCCGTGGTTTGGCGGGGGCGGGGGCTCTCTATGTCTGCTCGCGTGCGAAGCTGGCGCGGCGGGCGGCGAGGTTGCGGTGCTGCGAGAGTTGTCGATCCGCGCTGGGGGGCTGGTGGATAGCATGGAGGTAGGGTGTGCTGTGTAGCCAGTACGGTCGGACCGTTAACGGGACGCACAGCGCGTACGAGCCGGCTTTACGTTCGTTGTCATTCCCGATCGAGTCCGCATACCCGATTACCGCTTACCTACCGGTTGTTACGTTCATATACGATGCGTGTATACCGCGGTATTAGACGGCGCTACCTCTCGTACGGATACCGTCGGGGTAGCTGCCGGGGCGTGCCGTGCGGCACCGCCGGTACACGTCTAGTCGAAATTCGATACGGTAACCGACTTTCGGCCTCGCTAGGAATATCCGCTATCGCTCGCTCTACCGTACAAAGGACAGCGGGGCGATCGGGCGCGGCGTGACCCGGTAAAATCAAGTTCCTCGTCGGCGTGCCGGCGACACATCCCGGCCAAGAGAAGCCTCAAGAACCGGATATCACACGCGTACATCTTCGTTATGGCGATGTAGTCGATTGGTGTGCGCCTCTGCCCGCCTCGACCCACTTGGGGTCGATGCCCGGCGGGCCAGTGCCTGCGTCATTGGCCGCCCAGTTGCAGCGCAGGATGAAGGCGAAGCGGAACTCGTCTTTGGATCGCGTGTTCGTTGATGGAACGTGGATGGCGTCTGGGTCGAAGAGGATCAAGTCACCCGCCTCACAGCAGGCCTCGCTGATCGCAGAGCGTACGCCAAAGCTATAAAAACGCAGCAAGCGCCACCACGCGATCAGCTGCGTCAGGAACCACTTGCAACACGGCGGCGTGGTGGACCAGTGACGTAACTTGCGCAACGTCTTGTGTGTGCCGTCGAGCATGGCGGTGCCACCTCCGCCTGGGCGCACTGTCTGCAAGCAGATCATCGCCAGGTAGCCGATCGTCTCGCCTGGATCGCATCTGGTGTCGTCAGTATGCCACCAAAGGAGTGGAGGACCAAATTTGGGCTCCTGTCGCGTGAGCGGATAGCGGCACAAGACCCGCGGCACACCTGTTCGGATGTGCCACTTACGCCCTCGAGGACCTCCGTGTGCCTCGTCGAGCACCGCGCGCAATCGCGGGCTCATCGCCATCAGCTCCTCGCTGGTTGGATGACGCTCGCCTCTGGCGTTTGCCGGCAAGTTGAGTGACACGCCGGTGCGATCTGTGTTCACTCCTAGATCAAGCTTCCCAAGCGTTGGATGCTCGACCATGTGGTTTCGTGCCGCTTTAATTTTGGAGCGGTCCACGTGCCACGTTGTGCGATCGCGAATATCCACGCCATGCTGCTCGAGCGAAGGGAGGCATCCTTGCGAGATCATGAGGTCAACCTGCTCTTTGGTGAAGGCATTACGGACGACGCCCCACCCTTTGAGCTCGCACTCAATCACCGCATCACGCACAGCGAGCCGAGCGGTATCGTCGCTCTCCTCGTAGGCACACGCAGCTGCGAGCGACAGCGACAGCGGGACTGTGTCGGGCTGCACCAGAACAGTACCTTTCATGTGGCGGTGCGCGCGCCGGTACGCAATTGAAGGTTGCGCACCATGCTACCCCAGGGAGTGCTCGGGTTTCGTACAGTGGTGTGGCCTTTCCGCTTGCTTCCGATTGCTCTTGGCACATAGAAATACGGTGGATTTTCGCAATTGTTTGATGACGCCTTTTAGGCCGCGGTCTCTTCTGAGCTGTCCACCTACGGCTAGCGCTACCGCTCCATTTTCCTCTCCGCATAGGCTGTAGGCTCTCACTCTGACTCCAGGAGGTCCATTAGCCACACGCGACAGCACGCGTGTGGCGCGCACGGCCGCGCGCTTAGAAGCACTTGCGGTGCACGATGGACGGGCCCGACTCGTCATACTCCTGCTTCGAGATCCACATCTGCTGGAAGGTCGAGAGCGA
>Ga0210247_102125_pt1 | contig 13110 bp, 7 predicted proteins | sample ChrtobMetP3_16mM_FD_155449 | JGI IMG/M metagenome (GOLD analysis project Ga0210247, IMG submission 155449) | Chrysochromulina tobin associated microbial communities from unialgal haptophyte culture, Seattle, Washington, United States - P3_16mM | ecosystem: Host-associated > Algae > Haptophytes >...
CGTGTCTCGCCGATGCTGCCCGTGCGATATTGCCGGTCGCTGGGTCATAGTTGAATAACACCCCTGCGTCCGCCGCGTTGGCCTCGAAGTACACGTCGGTCTCGTGGCCGTCAACGCGCGTCGAGTTGCCGGCGCCACCTTGGCGCTTGCCCTTGGGGCGCGGGTGAATGGCGAGGTCGTGAACGGCAGCGTCCCACATGGCAGCGAACGCGGCCTGCACTCCGGAAAGGGAGCGCGCGCCAGCAGGGGGGTCGCCTGGGTTGCCGCGGCCGGCATTCGGCTGCCGGTAGAGCCGGGCAGCGGGGTCACGAATGTATTCCTGGCGGGCTTCATGCGATATGGAGCCCTGCGCAGTTTTCGAGATGGCCCCCAGAAGAATGACGGCGAGCTCGTGCTCAGTGAGCCGGTGCGTCGCATCCGTGATCTCGTTGTTCTTGGCTTGGAGCCAGTTGGTGAAGTGAGGGATCGACCCCACTTGGAAGCCAGTAGTGCCTAGGATGGTCGCCTCCCTGCACTCAGCCTTGATGCCTTCTTCGAGCGTCTCCGGCGTCGCGCCGCCGCACTCAGTCGCCAGGAAGTCTCTCCAGGCGTCTTCGGCGGGGTGCGCGGACGTGCGGAAGCCGCGCACGCGTTCGGCGTGCGTCTCGTTGAGGCAGTGCTTGGCAAAGATCGCAAGCACTTGCTTGGACCTGACCAGAGATAGCTTGTTCTTGGATGCTATTGCGGCGGCGTTGCCGGCAGCAGGGTTGAGGGAACCGCCGTCGTGCGTGCCCAAGAGCACGTCGCCGCCGGTCCAGTCGCCCTTGTTGTAGCTCTCGCAATCGATCGCGTTCTCGAATTGCTTCATGAAGCGCTTCGCATCTTCGCGATCGTTGCCGCCGTATGGCGCGCACAGAAAGCCGGCCTTTCTCCAGCTCTCCGTCGTTTGCAGAAGCGTGTTGTTGAGCTGCGCCATTTGTCCAGGGTCTGCTTGAGCGAGTAGTCCAGCTCGCGTCCTGGGTCAGCCCACCACGTGAAAGACTAACGGAAACCTCTTTGATCACACTGACCAAGCGCGTCAATAGCGCAGCACACTACGGTCAATACGCAGTGGAGTCGCCTCGATCGCGACGCCTACAGAAACAGACGCCGACGGAGTACAGTACACAACTTACAAGTTTGGATAGGATTGTTTCCTTTTCCGGAAGCACGGCACGGCTTGCGTAGTAGGCGGCCTCGTCACTCGCACTTGCCTCTGCAAGTGCCCCCATGTTCACACCACCGTGCGGTTGCACTTTCCCTTACACGGTGACCGCGTTGCAGACGAGTTGCAATGCCACGGAGACGACGCGGCTTGCGTGGAAAAGTTTCGTCGACGCGGGGCGAGTTTGCCCCGAACATTCAATTCCCAAACAGGTGTAGGGGTGGGGCCTTATGAACATGAAAAAAAGTAGACCACTCCCCCTTGGGTCAACCATTCAATTCCCAAACAGGTGTAGGGGTGGGGCCTTATAAACATGAAAAATAGTAGACCACTCCCCCTTGGGTCAAGGAAGGTGCTCCCCAAAACCCCTGTAATAGTACGAAACGGACGTGTAGATCGTCGCACTCGCACACTGCCACTCTCAAAACTCTGCTGCAACATCCGTACATGCCACATCGCCTAATAGCCCGCTTCGTCATCCTCCTGCGCCTGCAGTAGCCTCGCGAGACGCACGTCCTCATCGGAGTCGTCATCGACATCGCCGCCCATGGCCTCGGCCATGGCGCGGCGCGACTGCAGCGCCTGCCACTGCAGCTCCTCATGCTGCAGCTGAAGCGCTAGCTTGAGTGACTCCTCGTCGGGGTCACCCGGGTCGAGTTCCATCATCTGGTGGTGCAGCATGCCGGCGGAGGCGGCCGCGCTGTCTGACGTGGCCTGCGGGCGCGGGCTCTCGAACGCCGTCGCCGCCGATGCGGAGCGCGACCCTGGCGAACTCATGCGCACTGCCTGTAGAAAGGCCGCGTGCTCCTCCTGCTGCAGCTTGTACGCCAGTTGGATCGACTGCGCCTCGAGCTCCGCAGGGGTCACTGGCGTCATCACAGACGGCGTGGTGAGCTCCGCCAGCGGCGTCACCGACGCAGCCGCCGCAGGTCGTGGCGGAGGTGCCATGAGGCCGGTCGCCATACCCGAGACGGGCGTGTTCATCGAGAGGCGGCCCATCATCGGCGTGGCCGCGGTCGAAGAGCCACCCGGCGATGGGGCCGGGTACATGGATGATCTGGACACGATACGGCGCTGCAGCAGCGGGTCCCAGTGGGAGTACCTCGCCGGCATCGGCAAATTCATGGCGATGGAGAGCCCGCCCACCCGATGACCCACCCGAAGATGCCCACGATGGCGCCAAGAAAAAGTGCACAACCTAACTTCAACAGTAGATCCCGCTAAGTACTAACTCGGCTTGGCGTCCATCCGCTCGACCATCGAGGCCGCCACACCACTGAGGAACGGCGGCATCACGTTGCTCGCCCTTGCCACTCCTGCCGCTCCGCTGCCGCCGCTGCCGCCGCCGCCGCCGCCACCGCCGCGATTGTTCATGCTCACCTGCGTCCCCTCGGCATCGCCATCGAACGACTCCTCGCACGCCGCCACCGAACGCTGCACCTCGTCGACGAAGATCGTCCCCCAACCCTCGCCGCTGCGCGTGTGCTGCCCGAATCCGACAAGGGCGAGGGAGAAGGCAACTCGCTCCTCGGTGGGTACCCAGCGCTCGAGCGCCGCGCGCACGGCCTCGGCGCCCGCCGCCGCAGTCGCCGCGTCCACCCACCGCAGCCGCTGCGCCACTCGGAAGACATGCGTGTCGACCACGATACCCGCGTCCTCATGCCCATACGCGACCGAGCGCAGCAGGTGCGCGATCTTGGGCCCCACGCCCTCAAGAGCGAGCAGCTCGTCATACGTCGATGGCGGCCGACCGCCGCGGGCAAGCGCGTGCCGCGCCGCGCTCAGCACATTCTTGGCCTTCGTCTTGTAAAAGTTGCAGCGCTGGACGGCAGATTCGATCTCGTCCAGAGGCAGAGCGGCCACTCGCGCCGCGGCGGGCACGCTGCCGCCCGCGCACTTCGTCATCAGGCTCCGCGTCACGTCGAGAGCCACCGAATCGCGGCATTGCACGGAGAGCAGGCATGCGATGAGCGCCCAAAAGCGGCCATCACGCTCGCCTCTGCTGCCATCTCCGCCGCTGCCGAGCGAGATGAGGAATGCATGGAAATCATCAACGCTTGCGTGCTTACTGGAGCGGAATGCCTTGATGAGCGCGTATTCGATGAGACGCTCGCTCTTCGTACGCGTTCGCTCTAGCGTTGAAGGCCTGGGTGGTGGCAGCGGCGGAGGAAGCGGCGGCAACGAAGCTGACGATTGTGCTCCTGTCGCATTGATCGTGCGATATCGCTTCGCAGCAGGCGCCTGAAACGCAAACTGAGCAAACGGGTCATCAAGACCTTGCATTTCGACAGCTTGGGCTGTCGTCCGTGTGTCCCCTCCCTCGGCTGCTGCTGCTGCTGCCAACACAAAGCGCACACGCTCCGGACCCCCAAGCACGAGAGCCACTATCGCTATGGACGGAGGTGTGGCCGACACAGCCCGTGCCTACACAAAGAACTCGGCGCCGTCGGCGTGCTCCCGATGGGGTACGAACAACTGAGAGGTCGTACTGTGAATTCACAGATTATGAATCCCTAGGAAGTTCAACCACGGTCACAATATTAAAGCGCAATCGACTCATGTTAAAAGCCTTACCACTCAAAAGTGCGCCGCATCGTCTCCATGGCGCGCGCTTTCGCTGTCGCAAGGCGGTCATCGACCTCGGCCTGGTCAACCTCCATCACCCCAGCGCTGCTCACGCCAACACGCCTGGTCGTCGTCGTCGTCGTCGTCGTCGTCGTCGTCGTCGTCTGCGGCATCGATGAGCTCTCCACTCGGTTCGGCGTCGCTCTGGCAGCTGGGGGCGACACAGCAAACTTCTGAAGGGCGAATCGGTTGCCAGAGCGTGCAAGGCATCCGGCATGCCACACGTTAGCGTCCGGCTGGCCATCGGGCAGCATGTGCCAGAAGACGAGCGCCTTGCCTAATTCGGGCCGGACGGCTAGCCCGCGATTCGTGAGCGTCTGCGCGCGCACACACTCCGCCTCCGCGTGCCTATGCACGTCCTCCATCTCCGCCTCCTCCGCTGGGGTCGGCCGCACCGACGCATCCTGCGCGCAGGTCTGGCAGCCGAGAGAGCGCACCCCGCGGTGAAAAGCGCTGCGCACGATGCTTGCATATGAGCTGAGCTGGCGGCCGTCTTCGACGATCGACGGCGCCACCTCATCTGCAGGATGTGCCGCCTGGCTGCTCTGGAGTGTTGGGAAGATAGTGTGGCCATCCTCGTTGGAGCTCAGATACACCAGGATCGTGACGCCACGCCGCTGCTTGGCAGGGTTGATGCGATCATGGTGCAGCCTTGAGCCGTCGAGGCGCGCATCCGTGGCCCCGGGATTCTGCTGCGTGAGCAGCAGCGGCTCGTCGGTGCCGTCAAACGTCCAGCCGGTCAGCAGGCTCATTCGATGCTCGACCTCGCAAATGAGGGGTAGCAGGCTGCGCGCGGGGCACGAGGCCGAACCAATCGGAGAGGATTCGGTAGGTGGCAATGTGCCTCGGACACGCGAACGGCTGAAGCAATCAGTCGCGTGACGGCGAAGCGCGAGGGCCTCGTGTTCTGAGAGGAACCCATGGATTGCATGCACTCGTGTCTCATTTGCCCATGACTGTGACGTGAGCGGCACCATCGTGTATGGATTAGACGACGGTAGCGCTTCGCGGCGCTCTCTCCTCACGTACACGTCCTTGGCAGCAGCGGCAGCAGCACCACTACCGCTGGCATCTGAGAACTGCGAATCGGATTTGAACGTGCAGAAGGGTGGCGATGCTCCTCGATGGTCAACGAATGCGAGGCATGCGCTCTGCGTGTTGCAGATGATTGCACAATCTGCCAGACGAGCTCCGTAGAAGTGCAGGTTGCTGCCGTGAATCAGCAGCGCGCTGCTGCGGATGGTCGCGTCCCGAAAGCGATCATAGCCTATCATTTCCGAAAGCCCACGCGCGCTCCAATGAGAGTGTGAACGTTAACACGACAGACGTGAAACCGGTGCTTCTCCGGATACAGTAGGATGCTGTGCTGTAGGAGTTCCGCAAGCCGCGCAGCTCGCTCACAGCCGTTTCACACAGAGCTGCTTGGTTCCAGTCCAGGAAGGTACAAGGTAGAGGGGACCACGGTAGTGTAGACGTAAGACGAGCGCGCGGCGGCGTGGGGATAAGAATGATTAACTTTAGGGGTTGGTTCATCTCCGGTACTTCCGTGTTCGTCCCGGCTCCCCCCGGCTGCCCGGCATCTTTTCACTTCTTTTCCGGGATCTTACCGGGAACGTCCGCGCCCATGCATTCAGGAGGCAGCCATGCCCATGAATTGTGTTTTCGCGCACGACGCATGAGTGCCGCCGGGACTGTCTTGTTCGGTCGTGGTCTGTGGGCCCGGACTCAGTCTGGAGTCTGGTTCGGATGTGTACAGCGGTAGCGCTGAGCGGCATTTCTGACCCAAATTTCTGATTACTCATATTGACAGGATCCCCCACGCACTAGCATGCGCACTCGCATGCGCACTCGCATGCGCACTCGCTGCCGCCGGCGCCGCCCCGGCAACCAACCCAATCGCCGACAGCTCCGCGTCGTCTTGGACTTTCTTGGGCTTCCACATGCCACTCTTCTTGCGTGCGACACGGCCGCGCGTCATCGCCTGGACCTTCATCGCAGCGCGCTCCTCCCGGGTCATTACGGGTTCGAAACTCGTGAAGCCAGTGAAGCCCTTGTCGCCCGGTTCGCCGACATCGCCCCCGGCAGCATCGCTGCCCATGGCCTCCCTCAGAGACACGAGCAGCTCGTCGATCTTGGTCTCGATCCGGACCATCGCGCCGCCCTGGTCGGGCACTTCAAAAGGATCGCCCGAGCCCTCGGTGCCGCCGCCCTCGGAGTTCTTCCTGACGGATCGGAAGGAGAAGACGCGCGTGCCCTCTCCCTGCTTCTCGCCCACGTGCGTTGGCATGCCATACGAAGCGGCCATCAGCTCAATCTTGAGGACGCTGTTCGCGAAGGTGAGGCGCGATTGCGAGATTGCCTCTTCCGTGCTCTTCTCGAAGGTATACGAGAGCATCGCGATGAAGAGGTTGAGCAGCAAGATGAGCGCGATGAGGATATAGAAAAAGTAGAGCACGAAGAAGATTAGAACGTCCGCCAGCTCAAACGGGCCGAGCGGATCGAGCAGCTCGGGCTCGGTGTAGATACTGGGCTCGCCGCCGACGAGCGCGATCATCAGCTGGGCGTGGATGACGCCGTACCACGTGTTGAACGCGGGCAGGGTGCCGATGTAACCATCACCCGAGCGCGGGTACAGAATGTACATAGTGCTGCTGAAAGCGATCATGAAATAGAAGAAGATCAGCAAGAAGGTTGCGAGATCCGTCTTGAACATCTCCTGAAACGAGAGCATGACCACCGACAACTTCTCGAATGGAATGAACAAGACCGTCGCATTGTAAGCGCACATGATGAGCGTCCCGAACGCGAGCAGCAGCCAGAGGATGGCCACAAGCGGCGAGTCTGCTGGCGTGGTGGCCGGCCCCGCGTATGCGTACCACTCGAGAAAGGTCACGTTGGCGCCCGTATCAGGCCCTTCTGGCGACCCGAGGCTCGGAGCGTATGGCGACTCGACCTGGCCGCTCAAGATGATGATCGCCGCGGCAGCGGTGAGCACGTACGAGAGCAACATCACGTGCATTGAGTGCGACTTGCACCAGGTGAGCGTATTGCGCCGGCGCTCGCTAGCGGCGACCACGACGCCGCCAAAGCCCCGGGTGTTCCGATAGTAGAGGAGGGTGTTGCGTATCTCTTCCTCGGTGCTCAGTGCCATGAGGCAGAGAATGAAGTAGCAGAGTGCGTGCACCCAGCTCTCATTGGCTTGCGCCAGGTCCGCCTTGAGGGTGAACGCGACCGTTAGCAGGCTGGAGAAGGTGAGCACGTCGATGGCGCGCCGCACGTAGTGGATGCGCCGTCCGAAGAGCGCCCACTTCTCCACAAAGAGCTTGTGCAAGAACCCTTGCATGAAGCTGTCGAGTAGCAGCTCAGTCGTCTCGGGTTTGGCGTCGATGCGTCCGATGAGCTCCATCACGTCGCCCTCTCCCGTGCCCGACGAGTCGACGCCGAACAAGTTGATCGTGTGCTGCGTGACGGGGCCCCACACCCAGAGGACAGAGCACTGCTTCTGTAGGATATGCTTGAACGTCGAGGAATCGCCCAGCCGTACAGCGAGTTGGAGCGTGGAGAGGCAGTGGAGGCCCAGGCTGGTCATGCGACCCACCTCGGTCAACAGCGACTCGTCTGCGCGCATCATCTCGTCTGGGATCTCCTTGGTTAGCCACTCATACATCGCCTTGAGCCCGTTGGCCGTCACCGCATGCAGCGGCAGGAAGCCAGTGATCTCACACGCGTCGCGACGCTCGTTGAGGCTCACGACCTTTGTGGCGAGCATGGCGAGCACGGCGCCGCGCAGCTCAAAGCAGCATGCGTATGCGAGCGCCGTCCCTCCGTAGAAGCGCATCGGCATCGACTCGAAGAAGACTCCGGTCGCCTGCGAACGCAGCAGCGTCTCGAGCTCGGCGGCAGAGAGCTTCCGGACAGCGAGGTCGAGCATGAGGCAGAGGAGCTCCTCTTGCTTGTTGACGCAGCAAATGTGAAACGCCGACTCGCCCGTGAAGAGCGGAAACCCTGCACGGTGGTTAACGTGCAATTGCTTCAGCAAGCTTGGCACTGCCTGGTAGAGCTTCCAGCTCAGGTCGAGCGACTCACGCGAGTTGCACACCACAAGCGCGTGGATGATGAAGGCGCCCACCTGGTCAGGCGTCCCGAAGAGGGCGCTGCCGGGATAGAGCGCGATCTCGGTCAGGAGCTGGTTGAGCAGCTGCAGCTGTGCGCCCTGGGCGCGGAAGCGGCCCATCGGATAGCGTGCCGTCTTGCCCCCCTTGACTATCACCTCAGGGAACAGGTAGAGGTTGCAAGAGCCCGCTGGCAGCTCGTCGTCGCGGTCCACGCCGAGGTTCGCTAGCGGCCCGCCGGGGGCCAGACCCTTGGCAGTTGGCCCGACGCTGTGCGTCCACGACAGCGTGTGCTGTGATTCGACGTCGAGCACGACCTCGAGGCGTCTGGGCGCAAGGGAGGACGTTTTCAACTCGAGAGGATGTTTCGTGATCAACCTGTTGATCCGCTGCCTGCGCGCCGCGTTCCAGAGCTTATAGTTCTTGGGATTGAGGCTGGTGGGCTCGGGCGATCCGGCATAAGCCTGCTCCAACGCGAGCTCCTCATCGAGGCCTGCAGCCTCACCCTCTTTCAGCTTCTTGGCGAGCTTTGCGACCTGGAGCATTGATGTCGACTTCGCTCTCGATGGGACACTGTGGCTGAGGTCGGCGAAGCCTGTAGGAGAAGCACGGCCCGTAGGAGAAGCACGGGCCGGACGCGAACCTGCCGGTGTGCCGCCAGGTGATCGCCCGGAGATCTCACGTTCAGCCGACAATGCTGCGGTCCGTGTCAACATAGAGGCGGGCTCCACCGAAGACCCGCCTTCCTTTGCGACCTTGGCGGCCTGGAGCATAGCGTTCGTCCGGCGCAGCTGCCCAGAAGAAAGGTTTGGAGAAGCAGGAGGGGTCCCCAGAGGTGTAGTAGCTGTCGCCCTGGACGAAGCCGAAGCCTGCGACCTCATGTATTTTGGCACCCCGCGTTGCGTTGACATATTCGTACCGGTAATTGAAACGTTTCAGAAACTCAACCGCCGAGCGCCTCACCGGGGGAGCCGGGACACAAAGGCACTCACGGGGTGTCTTTGAACCAATATATAATGATATCTTGTATCGAAATCGACACTTTCTTGTATCGAAAAAACCCCAATCCCCGGCTGCTGGGCCTGGGGCGTTAATCCGAAAGCCGAGCGTACACGCAAAACAGCAAGTCAGAAACCTCTCAGAAACCTTTGACATGTACTTTCGTATCGCGTAATATGTCTTATCCGAACCATACAGATTTACCTGATCGTTATACGTATCCGCACCACGCATCGAATTTTTGGCGCATCTCATGACATCTCCCATTCTCACCCTCCCAGCCGCCTCGCCCGTCAGACCATGTCCCTCGCTCCTCGCCCAAAGCTGTGGGCAGGGCGAGGTGATGGCATCGAGACAGGGCGTGGCGTGGCGCTTGATGAGGTCTCCTTGGCTGTGGCGATAACAAAGAGTGGTCGCGCTTCAACGGCCGAACCCATCGGCGGCCGGCCCTCTTCGCCGTCCAAATCCGAGCGCTCGCCGTCCAAATCCGAGCGCTCGCCTTCCAAATCCGAGCGCTCGCCGTCCAGATCCGAGCGCTCTCCGGCAACAAAGCTCTCGACGGAGCGGGTCGTTGGGAGCACAGTCCCGACGCGACGATCGAGGGTGGAGAGGCTGGAGAGGCGGCCACTCGAGATTTTCGCCCGCTGTAGAGACTCCGGAGAGAATCTGCGCGACTTCGGAATGCCGGAGAGGCGTGCTACCGTTGGGCTTCCACCGGCCTGCTCGAACGTACAAGCCCGCCAGTCCGTCTCACCCGAGCTCGGGCCAGCTGAAGACACGGCGGGTTTGGAGGGGACCATCTCGAAGCCGACGCCACCGCCCGCATCCACTGCTGGCACCACCGCTGGCGCCGCCGCTGGCGCCAACGTCGCCCCACAAGGGGTTTGGAGTGATCTGGATCCCTCCGAGGGAGCACGGCAGCCTAATTTGGAGTGACCATTGCCTAATTTGGATGCGCGCTGACGGAGCGTGCGCCAATGCTCCAATCGTTTCTCCTCCGCCACAAAGGCGCGCTTCTCCTCGTCCGCTCGCCGCGCCTCCTCCGCCTCCTTTTGCTTCTGCGCGCGCTCCTTGGCACGCAACTGGCGTGCATTACGCTCCGTAGCGGTGAGCATGCGCACGCACCGGCCTTCAGAGTCGTAAGCGGTGGGGCGTGCATGCGTGAGCGCCACGTCACACAACGGTAGGATGAAGACTACATACGGAAGCGAGAGGAGCGCGTACACGATGCGCAGCCAGTATAAGAAGTTGCGCATCTGCAAGACCTCGAGGCGGCCCCACGCACCTATCAGCGGCCAGCTCGCGTTCGCCACACCAACCTGCCGCGTGAGGGCCACCGCCTGCAGCAGCACCAGAGCTGAACACAAGGTGGCGGTGCGCAATTCGTACCCAAACCACTTGCGTAGCAACCCGCCGCGCTTCGGGTCGCGGTTTAGGACCAACCAGCCATAGCCCATACGTGTGAGCACGTTCAACCCCCACTGCTTGGCCTGGTGCCAAGCGGCCTGAGTTCTGGGCGACCGCCATCGGGGTGACGACTGCACGTCCACCGCCGCCTGCACGTCCACCGCCGCCATGCGCGCCGATGCCGGCACCGAGCCGGCACCGTCCTTTTGCCCTTCTATGCCGGTGCCGGCTCCCGCCAGCACGGCCTCCGCCGCGGTCGGCGCCACCGTGGACGCCGTCGGCGCCGCGAGAGGCTTCACCACCACCTCCTCCTCGTCCTCCTCTACAAAAAGCGAGCGCCACCATGTTTGGGATTGGCGCATGGTTTCGGACTCCGCTTCGTTCCGATCCGCTCGCTCATCCGGTTGCCTGCTTTGGGCTTGGGCTTGGGCATCTGACGCGGAGCGCTCGGAGGCGCATGGCGAGCTCGATGAGACGCCCACGACGGCGTTCGTGGAGATGCTAGTAGCGTCCCGGTGTGAGGGAGTTGAGCTGTGGAGCCGGCCACATCGTCGTCTGAGGTCCTTCAAGACGGATCTCGTGGCCACCGCGTCGTCATTGGAGTAGGGCAGCATCATGAACGCGATCCAGACGGTCACGATCTGCACGCAAAAGAAAAAGACCTCCCACGGGAATGTGTACCAGTCGCCTGGCCACCCCAGGGGCAGCTCGCATTCCTCGACGATGGTTGCTAGAGGCGAGTGCAAGTGCCACGAGCTTACTCGCGAGACGCCGGCCACGTGGGCGGTGCCGTTGCTCCACGGAGTCTCGGGTAGCTCGGCAGGCTCGAGCGCGTTGCGGTCGAGGGCGCCAGCGGCGGGTGTGCCGTGAAGAGCGACGTGATGAGCGCCAGCCGCGAGTCGAAATCCGAGCTCCAGGGCAGTGGCGGTTCCGTTCAGGGCGGCGGCGGCGATCGCACCGTCGGAGTGGTTCCGAGCCAAATTAGGCAACCAGCCCGAATCGGAGTGGTTCTGAGCCAGCCAGCCAAACGGAAGTGGAATTCCCTTGACGCCCGATACGGCGGTTCGATCCAAATTAGGCAACCAGCCCAACGGATCATTGGAATTTCCTTCGAAACCCGTTGCGGTAGGCGCGACCAGCACCGCCGGCGGCGTCGGGATCCCAAGCCGGCTCGCCATCGCCACGTTCGCCGAATGGATGCAGCCCACCAGCGCACCCATCGCGAGCGCAGCTTTCAGGCCGCCGTACAAGAGGCCGAACAGACCCGACGTGAAGGCCATCAGCGACTTGAAGCCCGTGATGTACAGGCACAGCTGGTACTCATCCGTGCGGTCGATGAGAACGAACGTGGTGATCCAGTACAGAGACGAGACGCCATAGTAGGGGAAGACGGACACGAACAAGTGGAGCCACCACCACCGATCTCGGAGCATGGCCCAGACGGAGACGTCGTGCGGATAGACGGTACGCAGCCAGTGGGCACGCATCCGAAACCAGCAAGAGGAGCGCTCCGGGGACGAGACGCGCGCTCCCTCGTCTCTGTCCACGTACGTTCGCGAACCCAGTGCCTTCCCAAACTCTTCGGAGAGGTACTCGGTGATTGGCTCACGCAGCTCCAGCCAAACCTGGTCGAGTACCGACGTGTAGAGCGACGCGACCGCCGCGGGCATCTCCGAACTCGTGTGGAGGTACAAGACTGCCCGCTCATAAGTCTTGTCGAGCCCAGTTTGGATGCGCGTGTCTGCCCAATCCGCAAAGTGTGTCGAGACCGCGCGCGCGGTGCCCCTGAAGAAGACCCCTGCTGGCTTCTTGAGCCCGTAGTACGCATGCTCGAGATCTCCCTTCATCTGGTTGAACTCCTCGCCCAAGTCTAGGGAGCCGTTGCCCGCCGCATCTGCGAGCTGCAAGTGGCTCCACAACATCGGGGCGGGTGGCGGTTGATACTCGGCCGAGAAGAACAAGGTGCCGTGCGACCCATGCAGCCCTTGCTGTGCCGGCCGTAATGGTTCAACATACTCGTTCTTGCTCTTGCGGTCGAGCTCGCTCAGCGAGCAGCTAACCTCGCCAAGCATTTCGCTTCCGAGCAGCCGCTCCCGATCGACGACACGCAGCGTGAGGCCGCTGCTTTGCAACGCGGCGAGCGAGCCGGTGAACTCAAACGACTGATTCCAAACCGGATCGAGCGTGCGGCCGGCGACGAGCGTGCGGTGTTGCTGGCCGTTGCACTGCAGCATCACGCTCGCCTTGGGTAGCCCAACCAGGTCGTCGCGGAGACCATGTGCACGCCGGACGACCACAATCAGCTTGCCGGGCGGATTACTCTCGGAGCTAGCCGTCATGTTGCTCGAAGAACATACCACAAGCTTTCTAAGGCGCGCTGTCAACCTCTTGTCGTCAGAAATCGTAGGGACCGGAGGCGGCGGCGGTGGCGGTTCTTCGGTTGGCGGTGGAGGCGGTGCCTCGTCGTCGGCATTTTCATTCAACCCGGAGGCGAGGGCGGAGGCGGCAGCGGCAGTGGCGGCAGGTTGGGGTGAAACTAAGTCGAGTGCGGAGAGTCCACGGACAACAGGAATTGGCTGTCGTATCGCATGAGCGTCGGGCTCTCGCATGTTTCTGCGGAGTGGGATTCGTCAGTCTTTGGGTTGAGTCAGTACCGGTAAGTCAGTCAGTTTCGTGTCAACATGATATGAGGGAGGGGGGGGGGGATGTAAGTGTACGCGCTCACACGTTAGCCGCCTCGGGCCGGTGGGTGGCATTCGGTCCCTCCGAAGATGAGGGTCTGGG
>Ga0210247_102131_pt1 | contig 13085 bp, 8 predicted proteins | sample ChrtobMetP3_16mM_FD_155449 | JGI IMG/M metagenome (GOLD analysis project Ga0210247, IMG submission 155449) | Chrysochromulina tobin associated microbial communities from unialgal haptophyte culture, Seattle, Washington, United States - P3_16mM | ecosystem: Host-associated > Algae > Haptophytes >...
GCGGAGAGACCCCATACCCAGGGCTCTCCGTATCCCCCCCGATCTGGTTCCATGATGGAGACCGTCCCTGTGACCTGGCACCTTCACGTTGAGTTCACAGCTGCGTAACTTTGGGCGTCACGCAGCAGCGTCGTGCCGGCGTAGTACTTCGTCAATGGAGGAGCTCATCCTTGCCCTCGACGCGGGCACCTCGTGCGTCAAGGCGGCGCTCGTTCGGCGCAATCTCGAGGTGGTGAGCTCCGCCGAGGCGGCGCTCTCGCCGCCGGCAGACGGTGGCTATGCTGGCGGCGCGGAGCAGGACTCGGAAGCGTGGTGGGCCGCAGCGGTGGGCGCGAGCAAACAACTCACTCGTCCGGAAGGCGCGCTCGTGACGCTCATCGCCCTTTCTGGGCAGATGCAGAGCACGCTGCTGCTGCATGCCGACGGCGCGCCGCTCACGCCGGCGCTGCTCTACTGCGACTCGCGCGCAGAGGCGGAGGCGGCCGCCATCGCTGAGACGCACGCCACGGTAGCGGCCAGCCTCGAGAATTACAAGGGCGCGGTCTCCATACTGCCCAAACTGCGCTGGTTGCTGGCGCACGCGCCCGCTGCGGTGGCCGACGCGGCGCAACTGGCGCTCTCCTCGAACGATCTCCTCTTTGCGCGGCTGACCGCGGGCTGCTTGCTCACCGACCCGACAAACGCGTCGACGACTGGCCTCTTGCAGCGGCACGCGCCGGCCGCTGCCTGGGCGACGGAGCCGCTCGCCTCCGCGGGCGTGCCGGCAGCGCTCGTCGGCATGCTACCCCCGATCCGCCACGGCGCCGCTGCGCTCGCACCCCTGGGGGAGACCGCCGCGGCTGCCCTCGGTCAAAAGGTACTCGGCGGCGGCAGCGTGGATTTTCTCGAGTGGCGTACCTCCTGTGTGCGTGTGCATCACGGTGCTGGCGACCTCGGCACCACCACCGTCGGTGCCATGCTCGCATGCGCGTCTGCTTCCACGTACGTTTACCTGGGCACCTCCGGTTGGGTCGCAATGGTGCGCCGCGCGGCAGGCGGCGCCGCGCCGCACGCGCCGCGCGCTTTTTCTGTCCGCAACCCAACCGACGACGGAGTCATCTACGCAGTGCCCATGACCACCGCGGGCGGCAACGTGCGGTGGCTGTGTGGGCTGCTCTTTGCAGGCTTGGGCGAGCACGCCGCGCTCGCGGCCTTCAACGCCGAGGCGGACAGGGCGCCCGCCGGCTGCGACGGCTTGCTCTTCTTGCCATACCTCCGGGGCGAGCGCTGCCCTGTGAGTGATCCGCACGCGCGCGCGTGCTTTGTCGGCCTCGGCGCAGAGGCCACGCGCGGCCACATGTGCCGCGCAGTCCTCGAGGGCATTTGCCTCGCCGTGCGCTCGCTCGCGGCGCTGCTACCCCCCGAGGAGCTGCTGCCGCCGCTGCCGCCACTGCCGCTGGTGGGTGGCGTGGGGAACAGCGCCGTGCTCGCCCAGTGCCTTGCGGACGTGTTGCAGCGGGAGATTGTCGTGCCTGCTGGGGCGGCGCATGTGCCCGCGATTGGCGCCGCCGCCCTCGCCCTTGAAGCCGTTGGGGTCAAGGTGGCCGCAGCGGCGGCCGGCGCGGCCGGCAGGCCGGGGGTGGTCGACGGGCAGGGCGAGGCACGCCGATACACTCCGCGCGCGCATCATGCGTCGCTATACGACGCAGCCTATCAGCGCTTCTGCGGACTTTACCCGGCGCTCAAAGAGACGTTCGATGCTTCGCCACCTCGCCCCGGGCGCATGCCCGCGGGGCGTCACTAATTCCGCACCAAACTTTGTTCCAACGAACTGTAAGTATATATATATATATATATATTATACTCGAGACCCCAACGATTTTACGTTACTGGTGGCCCCAGAGCACGCAACGCTCCTCATTATCACAGCTCGACTTGTCTTGAAGTGCACTGCGCAAGACGATTAGATAAGGTAATGGTAGCCTGCCCGCCCCAGGCCCTCCACAACCCTGACGCCACCTTCGCCTTTAGGGCCCTTGGCCCCTGGGCAAGTCAAGTCAAGTCAAGTCAATGACTTGCCCGTCGCCGCGATCAGCGCACGAGCTCAAAGGGTTGCCAACCACAGATACGCTCCTATCTCATCTGGAGGGCGAGATCTCATCTGGAGGGCGAGATGCCGACCAGATGCGGGCGCTCCTTGCTCAGCTTGAGGACGAGCGAGGCAAACATTGAGTTGGCCCACGCAAACCACGGGCGCGTGAAGGTGTTCGCATCATCCATGTTGAAGCTCTCGTGCATGAGCCACGCGTCGGGCGCGCCCGCGGCACTCTTGAGCATCGTCATCTGCGCGGCGATCTCGTGATCGCTCGTCGAGGTGAGGGCGCGCATGATGAGCGCCATGGGCCAGATGGAGAAGGCTCCCGTATGGGGCCCACCCACGCCCTCGCCCGCGCGCCCGCTGAAGAACCACGGATTCGAGCTGTTCGAGAGGATGTACGCCCGAGTGCGCACGTAGACAGGGTCGTCGGAGGACACATAGCCAAGCCAGGGCAGGGACAGCAGGGAGGGCACATTCGCATCGTCCATCAGGAGCGCGTTGCCAAAGCCATCCACCTCGTACGCATACACGTCGCCGCCGAGCGCCGGCCGATTCACAATGCCGTAGCGCTTGATGCCCGCATCGATCTCGGACGCGAGATTGTCGCACCGCGTTGCCATCGCCAACGGGTCGAGGGGGGTTGCCTGTAGGAGCCGCGCCGACATCGCCCTGCGCCCGTGTGCCCCGAGCCCACTCCAGCGCCCGCGCTGCTCAAGTGTTCGAAGGAGTGTGGCGGTGTGGCGCAGCTCGACCACGGCCATCGCGTTCGCGGGGATGAGGAAAGCAAACGTGCACGCGTCGTCCGACGGACGAAAAGAGGAGCGCACCATACCGGTACGCGCTGCCGGGTGCCCCACCCCTTTGAGTAGCGTATCGAGTGGCCCCTGGCCCGCAAGGTTGCTCCGCGAGAACGTGTACGCAGGCCCGCACGGCCCGCGCTCATCTTGGGCCGAAGAGCTCTGCTCGAGCTGGAGTACCTCGAGCACGCGCGTCACCGCAGCCATCCACGTTTCATCAAACGGGTCGCTCGAGCTTGAGCGCCCGTCGTCGGTGGCCTCGTGGAGCGAGCGGCCAAGCTTGAGGAAGGCCATCAGGCTGTCCAGCTCGTACTTGCGCTCGTAAATGCCCGGCTGCATCCCCGGCGTGCGCTTGCCCGCATATGCGCAATCGCCGCCGCTCGCCACGCACAGGGATGAGGGGGACGACGTGTCGTCGTCGCCGTTGCCCGTGCCCATGCCCGAATCAACCAGGTAGTGAGCATTGGCGAAGGGGTCGGCGAGCACCTGCAGCGCCTGCTGGCGCACGATGCCGGCAAGCATCTGGGAGAGCGCGGCGTCCGACTTGGCATATGCCATATATGGCAGCACCTGATTTGTCGAGTCCCTGAGCCACATCGCTTTGATGTCGCCCGTGATGACGAATGTGTACGACGCATCAACGTTGCTCGGTGGCGACATTGGCGGTATTGCCGGCGTTGGCGGGTTGGCCGCGCCTGGCGTGATGGTCGTGTCCAGCGTGTTGGGCAGCGTATTGCTGAAGATGCATGCGAGCTCCGTGTCGTTCGTCATCTTGGCTACCATCTTTTCGATCGCCGCATCGACCGACGTGCTCACAAAGAGACGCTCGGCAGGCGGCGGGCGGCGGTTGCTGCAGTCGGCTGACGCGCTGCCAAGGATTAGCAGCAACATGGCTAACTTTGCCGGTAAATCTTGGGTAACTTGACGAAGCACAACGTTGAATGTTTTTCAATGCGTGCACCACAACGTCTTCACAATGTCTTCAGCATTGCCGTGCATCTCACGGTGACGGAAGTCCTATCGCAGCGTGGACACATCTCCCAGGATGAGCTCCCACAGGTTCGATGCTTCCAACACATGTTCCAACTAAGAACTATCCAACAGCATGCAATAAAACGACAAATAGGAGAAATCCACAAATCGTGTTATACATGTATACTGCTGGCGCTTGTAGCACTGGTAGAATAGTACCTCCTATCCATACGCACTCATTCATACCGCAAGGTCACCAAGGAGCTCCCGGTAACACTCATTGAGGACTGCTGCTGTGTTCTTGCCAGTCGTGTCGACGCCCAAATGCTCCGCAGCCTCCACAGCGACAGCCGGCATGGTGCCACTTAGGCCCAGCTTCGTCATGACAAAGCGTGTCTTCTGCATCAGAGACACGGAAATTGGCTCACCGCCCGCTGCCGCTGCTGCAGACGCCGGAGGGAACGGAACCCCATCGTTCCCGTTGCTGGGTGGGCTCAGTGGCTCGACAGCGACAGGCGAGCCACCTGTGACCGGCGAGGCAGCGCCCCGTGCGAGTGCGCCCATCCTCCGCACCAGTCTCAACGGGGGCGATGGGGCCGATGGCGTCTGCTGCCGTTGCTGCGTCTGCTGCGCGGCCGCGACAGCGGCCTCGGTGACAGCCGTATGCAATGCCTGCGCCTGGTCGTCTGGCAACGCCGCGATGGCCTCGGCGGCAGCGCCGGGATCGGCGGCGGCGAGCGCCTCCCACGCACGCAGCTGGGGCGGGCGTGATGATCGGACAGCGAGAGCCTCCCACGCACGCAGAGGCGGCTCTGGCGGAGGGCAGCGCGTGTCCGCGAGTGCAGTCACCTCGAGTGGGATCTCCGTCACCTCGAGTGGGGCTCTGCTCCTAAGAAAGGGAATCTCGAGAGGGGAGATCTCAGTGGTTAACGGGTCTTTGGCCGTGAGCGGCGCGGTCTCGCTGATCTCGCTCGTCTTGCGATCTGAGATCGCGATCTCACTGACCACGCCACTGATCTCACTTGTCTTGCGAGGCGGCGGCGGCGGCGGCGGCGGCGGCGCGTTCTTATTGATGTCGCTCGGCTGAGCCGACGGCATCGCACCGCTGACCTGGCTGAACATCATGATGAATCCTGCTTCGGTGCACGATGCCTTGGGTGACAAGCTCTCGTCCGCGCTGCAGCCCCCTTTCGGGGGGGGAGAGCTCTCGAAGCTGGCGGAGCGAACCAACTTCTTAGCTTGCGGGGGTGGGCTTTCGAGATGCTCCGAGCCGAAGCTAGCGGAGCGAGCCAGACGCCCCCTTGCGGCCTGCTCGCCCCCTCCGCCCATCGCGTCTGCTATCCACGCGGCTGCGACGGCTAAGGGGCTCGGACCGGACGATGACGGCGACGGGAGGGCTTGGTTGGGACCGGACGGCGACGGCGACGGGAGGGCTTGGTTGGGGCTTTCTTTGAGCTGGCTGCTGGCATGTCGAGTCGGCAAGGGTGTTTGGCATGTTGCTGGACTTGACGTACTCACTGCGCTACGTGGAGAGAGCCAGTCCCTAACCTGATGGATGTCGGCGCGAGTTCCTAATCCGATGGCAATCGGCGCGAGCCATCCGGGGATTTCGGAGATTTCGGAGATCTCGAGGGAGATCTCTGAGATCTCGGGGGAGATCGCAGCGGTGCTCGTATCCACAGAACCGCCGATGCTCATATTCACCGAGGATGCGCTTCGCTCTCTCGTTCGCTTTTCTTCCGCCACGGCCGCCTTCTTCGCCGCCTGCTCCTTCTCAGCGGCCGCCGCCAAAGCTGCCTCGAGGCGATGCATCTCTGCCTCCAGCTCAGCGGCGCGCACGACCCTTTGCACCGCAGTCGACGCGGGCAGCGTGTCGCTTTGATTCACAGTCGACGCGGGCGGCAACGTGGCTGACCGTAGGACAGTCTCCCCTTCGTACCCGACGTCTACAGCCTCTGCAGCCTTGAGGCCCTTGGCAGCCTCGGGCATCTTCGTCTCCTCCTTCTCGAGCGCAGAGGGTTGCTTGATGTCTCCGCCTCGTATCCAAGTGGCTGCCACGTTTGGCGAGCTTGTAGCCGCAGGGGGGGCTGCAGGAACGCTCGACTTCACAGCCGCCTCCAAGGTATGGGGCGAGACCGTCGAGATGGGCCGAGCCTGGGACAGCGACGAGAAACCAATGAACTGCGCCACAGTGAGCGTCTTGCCTGGCATGCAAGTCGGGGGAGCGCCGTTGGCAACCAGCACTGCCTTTGCCACCGCCCCATCCACTGCAACACTCTTCTCCACAGTCCCCGCCCCATTGACAGCGATTATGTGCCGGCCCGTGGATGCTTTCCTTTCAAAGCTTTGTGTCGGACGCAGCTTCGACTTGATATCGGCCAGAGGAGGCACCGTCGGCTCTGTCGTTGCAACGGGTTGCTCAACTTCCGAAGTCTGTACTATTAGGTTGCCGGCACGATCATATCGCCGGCCCGTGGAGACCTTCCTCTCAAAGCTTAGCGTCGGTTGCAGCTTCGATTTGAGATCAGCCAGAGGTGGCACCGTCGGCTCTGCCGCCACGACAGGTCGCTCGACGACTGCAGTCGTTAATACGGCATGCTGATCAATGGATGCTCTCTCTGTCCTCTCAACGCTTTGTATCGGCCGCAGCTTCGACTTGATATCAGTCAGAGGAGGCACCGTCGGCTCTGCCGTTGCAACGGGTTGCTCAACTTCCGAAGTCTGTACTATTAGGTTGCCGGCACGATCATATCGCCGGCCCGTGGAGACCTTCCTCTCAAAGCTTAGCGTCGGTTGCAGCTTCGATTTGAGATCAGCCAGCGGTGGCCCCGTCGGCTCATCTGCAGTCACTACGATTAGGTTGCCGGCACGATCATATCGCCGGCCCGTGGAGACCTTCCTCTCAAAGCTTAGCGTCGGTTGCAGCTTCGATTTGATATCAATCAGAGGTGGCGCCGTCGCCTCCGAGGTCGCAGGGGCTCCACCAATGCTGTTGGGGCCACTCGATGACACCGCCGGACGCGGTGACTGGAGTATCTCGCCATCTCTATCAAAGCTTGAAGTGCGCCGCAGCTTGGACTTAGCAACTTCCGCAGGCGAAGCCGTCGGTTCCGCCCCCGCCGGACGCGGCGACTCGAGAGCGCCAGTGCGCGACGAGCGACGGAGGCTAACGGCTGCAAAGGAGGGTGAATCCTTTGGTGTCGAGAGGGTTCCCCTGGCCTCCGAGGTAGCAAGTGAATCCTTTGGTGTCGAGAGGGTTCCCCTGGCCGAGGAGGTAGCAAGTGAATGCTTTGGTGTCGAGAGGGTTCCCCTGGCCGAGGTAGCAGAGGCTCCGCCGATGCTGCTGCGGCCGCTCGACGACGAGCGCAGCAAACTCGGACGAATCGGAGTCACCGAGCTAAGGTCAAGGCCCTTAGGCACGTCCTCGAGTTTCTGTTGCTCCTTGGCGGCGATCGCTGCGAGCTTGGCCGCGTACGGATCGACAAAGGCTTGATTGAGCGATGCGTCCCACCCGAGGAAGTGGCACGTGAACATGGGCGGCTCAGACCTCGAGTGGACACGCACAATCGGCGTGAGCTCGTCGTAGTTTTGCTGCTTGATGTACGCTTGAGCCACCTCGACACCCATAGTCGACTCTTCCGAGTTCGACTGCGATCCGATCCACACCCAGATCGTCGTGAATGAGTCGAGGAGGAAGACGTCCTCCTCCTCGAGATCGATCTGGCCAAAGTCAAAGATGGGCTCTAGCTTGAGGGTGCCGGAGGCGTTCGAGCAGCAGAATAGCATGGGCTCACGAGACGCTTCGGGCAGCCCGATGGCCTTCGGGTATTCGCCCTTGCCGCCGAGCGCCGACCAGAAGCCAGGTGGCTCCTCGCCTTCGTCGAGCGGAGTGAGCGTACGTGTCTCCCTCAGGATCTCAGCGATCTTCGTCGCCGTCTCCACCTCGCTCTCATTGGCGCCCTCGCCCTTCCACACATACATGATGTCCGGCGTGAGCAGCACGAAGCAGTCGCCGCTGTTGAGCGATGGCGCCGTCTCGGGCACCTGCACCGCACGCGTGTCGTACTCGTCCGTGCCGCGCACGTGGAAAAGGGAGATTCCGTCCATGTCGTACGAGTCGGCATCCTGCCGGTTGCGAAAGCTAGACGCCTTGCCGCCAGAGCGGACGATCATCTTGCCCTTGAACAAACCGATGAAGTGCAACGGCTCTTTGCCCATGACGACGCGCACCTGGGTCGCCGCCCCTCCGAGCTCTTCGTCCATCTGCTTGGTGAGGAGTGCGGCCGCGCCCTTTTCATCGCTCGACGAGCCGAGGCCAAGCCAGTAGTAGATGGTGTGCAATTGCTTGGAGCCCTTTAGGTAAGAGTTCTGGACGATGTACGAATCCCCTGCGTGGAATTGGCCGTAGGAGTCTATGGGTACAGCGACCTTGGCAAAGCCCTCGATGCGCCATACGGAGACATGACCGTCAGGCTGATCGACGACGTCGGCGCGCATCGACTGCCGGTGCATCAGGCTCAGTTGCGGCGAACCGGCCACGTCCGATGCCACATCAATCGAGTCTCGCTTTGCGCCACTCGTGGCGACGTTGCCTCGGACTCTCCCCGAGAGGCTCGGGCTGTGTTCCTTAGATGAGGCCACAGCACTCGGCAGGAGCCACGCATCCCAGACCTCAAAATTGGCCTTGAAGGTCGTTGGCTCCGCACCCTCCGCTACCTTGACCACCCGCGTCCCCTTGGGCCGTCCAGCCTGCTCTGCGTACGCGCTGCCCGTCGCGAGCCCGCCACGCCTCTCTTGTTCCGTCGCTCTTTTGCCCACCCACACAGTGATGTCGGAGCCATTGTCCAAGATAAAGACATCGTCCGTGACGAGCATCGAGCGCATGAGGCTCCCGGCCGCCACCTCGGTCGTCTCCAGCTTGCCAGATGCATCGCTCACCTTGAACAGCTTCATAATACCACCGCCGCCGCTCGGGGCAGGTGCAGGTGCATCGTCGATCGCAGGCGCGACGGGCCCACGCCCACCGAGGGCGGCCCAGAATTCCTCGGGCTCGTCGCCCTGCGCGACCGGCAAGATCCGCGCCTTGCCGCCTCTCTCGTCGTCCTTGATCGAGATCGCCACGTCCAAACCCTTGGCGCGTTCCTTCTTGTTCGAGGCAGAGCCATTCCATTGGTAAATCTCGAGGCCGAGATCGAGGATGAAGACGTCACCCGCGTTGAGAGATGATGCGCTCATGGGAACGGTAGTGACGCGCACCATGCGTGCGCCCTTGAGATGGAGCAACCGCTTCTCGTACACACCGCGCTCGACGTGCTTGAAGCCGCTGTCGACACCACCAGCCAGATACTCGACCGCCGTGAAGCATTGCATGAAGCGGTCGCTCTCGAGCCCCTGGACCTCGCGCGACTGTACGGGGCCACCGCCAAGCTTGGTGTCGAGCTCGACTGTCAAAAGCGCCGCCGCACCCTGCTCATCTGACGAGGACTCATCGCCTAGCCAGAAGAAAGCGTACCAGGTGAGTGCACCGCTCTTCTCGACGATAGTCTTCAGCACGATGTAGGCATCGCCGACGTGAAACTTGCCGTGGAGCTTGGTGTCTACGGGCACTGGCGCCAGATTCTCAATACGCCAGACCTCGAGGCCTGCAGCCCGGCCGGAAAAAGCGAAAGGATGTGGGGAATGCACATGGCTGTCGGCGCCAGCTGTTGCACTCACTCGGGGAGCGAGCATGTGTTTCGATCTCGACGAATCACCTCGACCTTCCGTTACACTCGTACAAAACGAAAACTACCCGCCATCCTGCATGCAACCTGCTTCGTGGCCTTGCATTAAGTTTGAGGTCATTGCCGAGAAGTTTGCGGCCGAGCAAGAGGCGGCCGAGAAGGGGGCGACGGATGTGAGGAGTAAGTACAATTGTAGGTGAGCTAAAATGATTTTCGGGAGGTTCGATGACGTTGAGTGTATTCTGCGCCCTCCACGTAGCGTGTCTCCACGGGACCGGTGGTTGTGCGTCTTTTTGAGTTTGGAAATAAGCGTGCACGAGCGCATGGCGCCGTGCCGGCGCCACTGCGTTGCGATTTTTGGGATCGCGGCGAAGTTCTGAATCTTGGCACGAAGCCTCGGATCATGGGCGGCCTCGTCCTCCTGCTCCTCTGGCCAGTGCTCGGTGCGCCATTCGTACCGTTCGATCCCACGCATGCGCCCATCGAGCGCATTACCTTCAGCGTGAGCTTCGAAGGCGGAGGCGTGCAGACAAAATGGCCGTCATTGCAACAGCCGCCGCACTGGCAACAGCGGCAGAGGAAGCTCACAGAAGTGGGAGCGCTACCTAGCAAGGCGCTGCTGGCAGCCATGGAAGCATGCGGCGCAGGAGGTCTCGCGCATGAGATGCTCCAGATCGAGCATCGAGGCACCAAGGTGATGGTCACTGCGAACGTGCCCGAGGGCTCGCCAACATCGGGCCGTATGGTCCTGCGCGCCGTCGGCACGGACATGAGCTGCTTCACGCCAGCGCTGCAGCTCGAGCTGCAACACTTCGTGGTTCTCACCGACCGGCCCGTCCTTTCGTATGGCATCGTAAGCGCGCCAGTGCCGCCCTCACCCTCGCCACCACCACCCTCTCCCCCACCACCGCCGCCCTCGCCACCGCCACCGCCGACTCCACCGCCACCGTGGCCTCCCGGCTACCGAATTCCGCCCAGTGCACCGCCTCTGTCGCCAGCTCCGCCGCCCGAACCATCGCCACCTCCGCCCTCGCCCTCGCCAGCTCCGCCCTCTCCCTCACCACCGCCGCCCTCTCCACCGCCGCCACCGCCGCCCCCACCTCCGCCATCGCCGCCACCACCTCTGCCGCCAGCACAACCACCACCCTCGCCTCTGCAACCGCCGCCCTCGCCTCCGCCGCCACCGATGCCACCGCATCCGTTGAAGATGGCACCCTTTACGCCATTCGCTGTGGCGGGGTTGTTCTGGGCGACCATTGTGATCTGTGCGTGCTTGTGGCGTTGCGTTGCACCACCCTGGCAGCCTGCCAAGGGTGCAGACTATCAGACCTTGTCAGACTCGCCCTCCGAGAATGAGCTGGCCACAGCTGCCGCTGGGCGACCGTCTGCTGGATCGACTTTGCCGAAAGGCTCGCCTCCGAAAGGTGCCGGGTCGACGTTGCCGAAAGGCTCGCCTCCGAAAGGTGCCGGGTCGACGTTGCCGAAAGGCTCGCCGCAGCAAGGCTCGCCGCCCAGGTCTACCAGTCCGCAGAAGCCCTCGAACACGCACCCTGAGGGCGTGCAGCACCCGATCGGATCCAGTGAAATAGGCAAACCGGGATCAGGTGCTAGCACATTGCAAACCCTTCATGAGACGATCAGAGAGCAGGAACTCGCCCTTCAGCGTTTGGTGCCAGAGCAGAGCCCGTACAAACACAGTCGACATCAACAAGAAGCGGTGGCCCCACCGCACCTCTCCAGCAGCTCACCGCTTTCCCCGCCAAGCTCACAAGGCATCTTGGTCACGGTCGAGAAGGCGGCGGCAGACTTGGCAGCGGCCGTAGAGGTTGACGCATCCGAGAAGGAGGCAGTCGAGAAGGTGGCGGCCGAGCCGGCCGAGAAGACGGCGGCTACATGGCTACCTCGATATATTGCGATAGAAGTTGCAGATAAAGGCCATGAAGAGGTGGCGATCAAGAAGGCGGCGGCCAAGAAGGCGGCGGCCCAGAAGGCGGCGGCCCAGAAGGCGGCGGCCTTAAAAGCGGCGGCCGAGAAGGATGCGGCCGAGAAGGCGGCGGCCGAGAAGGCGGCGACCGAGCAGGCCCCGCCCAGGGAGTGGTGGCAGCCACCTGATTGGTTGGGTGTCACAGCCAAGCCGTCTGGGGAAACTGCCAAGGCTGAGGCCGAGAAAGCAGAAGCGGCAGAGGCGGCCGCGGCCGCGGCGAGATCTCCGAGCCCCCTGGCAAACGGGACACCAGGCCGCGCGTACAACCTTGGAGGGTACGCGCCCCCGCCCTCGCGCACCAAAGCTGAGCTCAAGGAGATGATCGAGTCCGAGAGGCAGAAGGCGCACCCGCCGCTATCGGCACGTCTGCGGATGCCCTTGTCGCCGGACCCATGGCTGGGAGGGTCGGTGTCGACTGAGCGGCACGACCGACTCTTGGCGAGGAGGCGGCGCCTTGAGACCTCGAAACGAGGACTCAGCGCCGTGACAGAGGCCGAGCCATCGTACTGGAGCGCCATGGGATGGAGATCGTGGCGGGCATCATCATGATGATGACGTCGCTTCCACAGCCACATCTGCACGAGCGCGCCAGCTCTAAATTTGCGGCTCACGTTAGGCTCACGTCAGGAGGGCGGCGGAGGTGAAGGGGATGGCGCTTGGCGGTGGCGATGTGGCGCGGCTAATGGTCGCGGAACCGTGGTGGAGGCACGTGTGTTTTCGCGGCAGCGTTTATTTCATATTCGTGACTGAGCTCACAGAGTGGATCTGGATGAAGTTGTTAGAAGTGAATTTCTCTCGAGTGTTCGTGTGTGTGATAAGGTCGAGGATCCTTTCAAGGATTCAGGGGCTGAATACTGAACTGAACTGAACTGAACAGGGGCGTCGGTTTCGCTATTGAGACGAGTTCGTTTCCGAGACTTCGCAGTTCGTCTCTTCCGTTTCCGAGACTTTAGTTCGAACACTACCGTTTCCGAGACTTCGACTACCGTTTCCGAGACTTCAGTTCGACCATTACCGTTTGCGAGACTTGAGTTCCATAGGCGTTAGGCGACTACCGTTTCTGAGACTTCAGTTCGACCATTTCCGTTTGCGAGACTTGAGTTCCATGGGGGACTACCGTTTCCGAGACTTCAGTTCGACCACGACCGTTTGCGAGACTTGAGTTCCATGGGGGACTACCGTTTGCGAGACTTCAGTTCGACCACGACCGTTTGCGAGACTTGAGTTCCATAGGCCACCACCGTTTGCGAGACTTGAGCTCGACCACTACCGTTTGCGAGACTTGAGTTCCATAGGCCACTACCGTTTGCGAGACTTCAGTTCGACCATTACCGTTTGCGAGACTTGAGTTCACATCAGGAAACGCGGACATACCAAGGCGCTTTCTCTTCATGGAGTTTTTTTCTCTTTCTCGAACACGAGGCTTTGTCGTCCTGGGACGTTCTGGGGCAATCACAAGTGAATAGGTCATGTCGATCGCGTGGCCCGTGGTTGGGGGTGCTGTCGTTTCCCAAGGATCACTGGTTCGTGTC